>Ga0310123_10003034_pt1 | contig 13138 bp, 12 predicted proteins | sample CB6_AW_1057_MG_FD_203505 | JGI IMG/M metagenome (GOLD analysis project Ga0310123, IMG submission 203505) | Marine microbial communities from Western Arctic Ocean, Canada - CB6_AW_1057 | ecosystem: Environmental > Aquatic > Marine > Oceanic | place: Canada: Western Arctic Ocean | collected... | reverse complement strand
GGTGGTGCGATGGGGCACAGATCGCTGGCGTAGGAATCTAGATCACGTGACCCGGCGGATCGGTCGGGACCGTCGAAAACTCTCCGACCGTTCACGAATCTCTGCTCATTACGAAGTTGCCGAAACTCGATCGGCCGCCAACCATCGGAGGGCGTCTCCAGTAACTTCAGCAGGTCGCATTCGGTCAGCGTCCCGGCGCGGAGCTTCTTCAGGCACCGCTTCAGTTTTTCGTCGATCGTCGCCATGGGCTACGCATCAGCTATTATCGGACAACGGCCTCTGCGTCATTCGTTTTTTTATGGCTCCCACCCAATGCCCGATACCCGGAACCTGTGCCTAATCGGATCTCAGGTTTGGGGTCTTGGGTCGAAACCAAGCAGGCACGACGGCACGGCCTGATATCCCCGCCAAAAAGAAACTGACCGCTGGCGGGCCGGTGGCTACTAGTCGGACTATTCGGCAAACGTGTGGGTTGACTTAGAAATTCACGTGCAGGTCGAAATTCGACGCGATCAACTTCGCCTTCGTCAAGGGGATGAACGGATTGCTGCTGATCTTGGTCACAGTGAGCGGTTCCTGGCCAATAAGGTTGACCACGGGTGAGCGGCCGGGGGCCACGCCGTCTTGCGGCACCCGCAGCAGGTGGCCGCTCCAGTTGCAGATGTAGGCGCCTGGCTCACTGATGCCGTCAAAGAGCATCACCGTGTGTTGATTTTGGGTCTCGGAACTCTGATTGGTCGTTTGCGTGCTCATGTTGTGCTCCTTTAAAACCGTTGAAAAACGGAATCGTGCCAGCCAGTGTGAAAGTTCCACGCCGCCTTCGGAACTGGAACCACAACATGATTGTTCGGTGTTTGCTTGTTCATCGGAGCAGTTTTCTGAAAGGATCGTGTTATCGGGCGGCGCGACCGCCGCCGCGTCCGACGCCCTTTGACTGACGACGAGATGGCCAGTCTGCTCGCCGCCTCGGAACCGGTTGGACGCAAAGCGTGGTACATGGCTGCTGCCCTTGCCGGGCTTCGGAAGGGCGATTTAACGAGGTTGATTTGGGCGGATATTGACTTTGAGGACAATGCCATCACGGTCAGGGACGGTAAGGCCAAGCGCACTGACGTGATACCGATGCACCCACAGCTTGCCGAGGAGCTGAAGTGCCGACGGGATGCGGCGATGGCCACACCCAAGGCCAAGGTATTCCCACAGACCGTTACCGACCTCACCCGCCAAAAGGACTTCTTGCGGGCGGGCATCGCTCACGAGGCAGTAGTTACCGACAACAAAGGTAAGCCCGTGATGATCGGCATAGGCAAGTGGAGACGGCCTCTGACGCGGATTGCTTGCGAGGATGCTGAGGGTCGGGTGATCGATCTGCACGCGATGAGGACGACGCTGGGGACGAACCTGGCTCGCGCCGGCGTTGCTCCACAACTTGCTCAGCGGATTATGCGCCACGCGGACTACCGTACGACACACAAGCACTACACGGTCCTGGGCCTTACCGACACGGCAAAGGCAATCGAGCGTTTGCCTGCAATCAAGCAACCTTCCCAACAGACGGCCAAAGCAAACGGAACCACCGGAGAATGCTTGACAGATGACCCCCAGCAATACCCCCAGCAATCAGGGCGCGAAGTGGCGCAATCGGGCGCAACGAGATGCGACGAACCTAGCAAGAAACCGCCATCAGGCGGTGGTCGTAAGTCGGGTGGTGAACGAACTCTGCGCGACAGGGTGCGACCTAATGCAGCGTTGCGCAACAAAGCGGGTGAAGGGGCTCGAACCCTCGACATTCAGCTTGGAAGGCTGAATGCACAACCCACAACTACAGCTGAATCAACGGCTAATAAGCAGGGGTGCAATAGCCCCAGCAATACTCTCAGCAATGCGGAGAACTCGACTCCGTCCGATGTCGATCTATGCCTCGTAACTCAGGCATGGGAGTCGCTACCAAAGGTAGTCCGAGCCGCAATCGTGGGTGTGGTCGAAGGCGTGACGAGTAATGTCCGTGGGAAATGACCTGCATCGGAGTGAAAGCATCATTAGATGTCCATGACTCATTTGCTGACATTCGACATGGACTTGTTTTAGGGGGCAAGGTCATTATGACCTACCCCTTGAAAACTAGTCCAGATCTTATGCGAGAATACAGGGATCACGAACGCATTCAGGAAAGGGTGTGGGCATGGCCAGGAAGAGGTATCGAGATGAAGAGATCATCCCTAAGCTACGGGCGATCGAGGTTCATACTCGGCAAGAGCCTGAAGGCCGATGAAGCGGCCAGGAAAGAGGGCATTACTGATCAGACCTACTACCGCTGGCGCAAAGAATACGGCGGGTTGAAGATCGATCAGGCCAGGCGGCTCAAGGAGTTAGAGAAAGAGAATGCCCGGCTCAAGAAACTGTTGGCTGAGTCTCATCTTGACAGGGCGATGCTCCGGGAGGTGGTTTCGGGAAACTTCTGAGCCCGCACCGGAAGCGAGAAGCGGTATCCGTATTGCGAACCCACTTCGATGTCTCCGAGACGACGAGAATCCGCTGACGCGTCGGATCATCGAGTTAGCGTTGATGTTCGGGCGTTACGGTTACCGGTCGGATCACGGCGTTGCTTCGTCTGGATGGCTGGTGGGTCAACCACAAGCGGGTAGAGCGGTTCTGGTGGTGTGAAGGATTGAAAGTGCCGAATAAACAGCCCAAACGTAGCCGGATCTGGTTGAACGACGGCTCGTGTATCCGGCTGCGAGCCGAAGGTCCGAACCATGTATGGGCTACGATTCCGTGCAGGCCAGAACGCACGAGGGCCGCAGCTTCCGGATGCTGACGCTGGTGGACGAGTACACGCGTGAATGTCTGGCAATCGATGTTACCAGACAATTGAACAGCGAAGATGTTTTGGAGCGTCTTGCATGGCTGATGGTGACACGAGGCGTGGCGGACCACATCCGCAGCGACAATGGCCCGGAATTCACGGCGAAGGCGGTGAGGCAGTGGTTGCGACGTGTCAGCGTCAAGACTCTATTCATCGAGCCTAGCTCGCCTTGGGAGAACGGCTACGTGGAGAGCTTCAACGGCAAACTGGCGGATGAGTTTCTGGAACGAGAAGTGTTTTGCACGCTGCAGGAAGCGAAGGTCTTGATCGAACGCTGGCGTGTCCAATACAACACGATCCGACCACACAGTGCGTTGGGAGATCGACCGCCCGCCACTGCGCGATCTCAGCTTCTGATCCGGGCTCCGCTACGCTCCACCCGGCTCAGCGGTTCTGTGAAAACCTGTTTGGACTAACTATAGTCATTGGCACAATACCTGGGGCCGGTCACATTTTTTTGTGTTGCGGTTTTGTTATGCTACAAGCAACCCAAGTCATCCAAATAAACCATGAGCAATACTCAAGAACCTTCCTTTCGAGAAAATGTTGACCTAATGTTCGACCGGGCTGCTGCCACACTCGACATGCCGCCGGGATTATCTGAGCAGATTCGCACCTGCAATGCTGTATATCAGGTTAAGTTCGGTGTGGAAATCCGTGATAGATATCAGGTTTTCACCGGGTGGAGGGCGGTGCACAGTGAGCATCGGTTGCCGGTGAAAGGCGGGATTCGTTACGCGAATTTTGTGACCCAGGAGGAGGTTGAGGCCTTGGCAGCCCTGATGACCTACAAGTGTTCGATAGTCGACGTTCCGTTTGGAGGCTCGAAGGGGGCACTGCGTATTCGGGCGGAGGATTATACAGAAGACGAGTTGGAGCACATTACGCGGCGGTTTACGGCGGAATTGGCCAAGCGCGGGTTTATCAATCCTGGCCTGAATGTTCCAGCGCCGGATATGGGGACGGGTGAGCGGGAGATGGCTTGGATGTTGGACGAGTACAAGCAGTTGTTCCCAAATGACATCAACGGTGATGGCTGTGTGACCGGGAAACCGGTGAGCGTGGGTGGCATCCATGGGCGCACGGAGGCGACGGGGCGCGGTGTGCAGTATGGGCTGCGCGAGTTTTTCCGGCACCCGGAGGATGTGCAGCGTGCTGGGCTGGAAGGCGGCCTTGAAGGGAAGCGCGTGGTGGTGCAGGGCTTGGGCAACGTAGGGTATCACGCGTTAAAATTTTTGACGGAAGAGGATGGCGTGAAGGTAACAGCCATCATTGAGCGCGACGGTGCGGCGATCAATGATGATGGCCTAGACATTGAGGCGGTGTTTCAGCACAAACGTGAGACGGGTGGTGTCAAGGATGCGTCCGGGGTGCAGTCATTCGAAAAAAATGGTGCAGCAATACTGGAAAAGGAGTGCGACATTTTGTTGCCGGCCGCAATGGAGGGGCAGATCACACGCGAGAATGCCGAGCGAATCCAGACGCACGTCATTGCCGAGGCAGCCAATGGTCCGGTGACTTATTCGGCTGATCAGGTTTTGAGACAAAAGGGCGTGGTCATCATTCCTGATGCTTATCTTAATGCCGGCGGCGTAACGGTCTCGTATTTTGAGTGGATCAAGAACCTTTCACATATTCGTTTTGGCCGAATGGCACGGCGGTACGAGGAGGCGAAGGGCAGGGCACTGGTCGATGCATTAGAGGAAGCAACCGACAATTCACTTTCAGAAAGCATCAAGCAACGGCTTGTGCAGGGCGCCGATGAACTGGATCTCGTGCGATCCGGTTTGGATGACACCATGCGCGTAGCCTACAACCAGATCCGCCAAATTTATCTTGAGCAAGACGCGGTGGAGGATCTGCGCACAGCAGCATTCGTGCTGGCCATAGAGAAAATCGCCACTAGCTACCAGAACATGGGGCTCTAGGCTCGCGGTTTGTCCAGCGTGAAGACTGTCTCGTTTCAATCCCTTCTTCATCAGAGAACGGTTACGACAAGCCCACTAGCATTTTGACTACACAAAGAAAATGCGAGCCATGCGGATTAGGCCAATATGAACCCATCAGGGGGTTTCGCAAGGCTGCTGAGCGAGGAAATGCGAAGGCGATGAAGGACCTCGGCGTCATGTACGCCAACGGCGAGGGCGTGATTGAAGACGACAAGGAAACCGTCAAGTGGTGGAGAAAGGCAGCTCAGTTGGGAGATGTAAGGGCGATGTTCAACCTCGGCCTCATACGACAAAGGCGAGGATGTGATCGAAGACGACGTAGAGGCTTATGCGCGGTTCAATATAGCAGTCGCGAATGGTCGGAAGAAGACCGCCGAGTTACGCGACCATACCAAAAAGAACATGACCCCTGCGCAGATCGCAGAAGGTCAGAAACGGTCACGCGAAATCATGAAAGCCATCTCTCCGTAGGGTCACCGACTCGCGGCAGCCGCTCCGGTCATCACGACACAATTTCATCCACGCTGGCTAGGTAGTTGAGTTAGCTCTGTTACCATCGTCTGGCAGATGACGCGACTGATAAGTATCATCATCGTGTTGTCGTTGTTGACTGCCGTGCAGCACGCCCTAGCATGGGGTCGCGCGGGCCACGTGACCGTGGCCGAGATTGCGGACTAGGCCGGTGATGAGCCTGTCTTTGACACGATGCCTGACAAGACGGCGAAGATGTTTCGGGCCAACTTGGCCGCCACAGACATCACATACCGTGACGACGGCGGACACATCTCAGACTTTCACTCGCTACGGCTACCTTCATCTCGATACCTCTTCTTGGCCATGTCCACACCCTTTCCGGAATGCGTTCGTGATCCCTGCATTCTCGCATAAGATCTGGACTAGTTTTCAGGGGGCAGGCCACCGGGAGAGGGGGGGGAGACGCCCTCTAGGGGCGTTATCCTGCGGAATCTCACAGGTATGCACACCATGGATCTACCCCTGTTTACGGATATAATCGCTTGAGCAGCCGGCAGTAAGGTTTACTCGGTGCGTGGCGTGTTTACTTGCAGAAAACTGCAGGATTCGGTTCCGCCATTGGAAAGGCAAATAACAAGTTATCTGATCTAACACTTCGATGAAATGGATTCGCTTTGTTTGTACCGGAAACGTGTTTCGTAGCTTGGCAGCAGAGCTTGCTCTGCGCTCATCACTGGGTGTTCAATCGGATATCCTGGTATCTTCTACAGGAACTGAAGACTCCTCGACGGCGGCGTGACCTGAAGTCCGCGATTATCTTGAAGAGAAGGGATTGTCCGTTGATAAACATATTCGTCGAACGCTGACTAACGAGATTCTTGAAGACGCCAATCTCGTGATTGCAATGAGTTCTAACCATCGGAACCATCTAAAGGCGTGTTTCGGTGTTGAGGCGCCGATATTCACGCAGGCTTGTGGTGCCGAAGCGACACCATTACTTGATATTTCTGAAGCAGTTCCAGATCACGATACGAACCCAGACGCTGTCACAAGCCATATCCGCAAAATCATTGATGAGATTGTCGATTCGACACCGGATTTGATACGGAACCTAGGCGATCTCTTTGCTCGGTATGACTTGTCACTTCAGGCCAGATAACAACCCAATGAAGCTTCCGGGCCAATCTTATGGAGTTCGTCAATCGCCTGGTGGGTGTTAGCATGATGGTGTTCGGGTGGTCACCGCCAGGACGGCTCCAACTCAATGGAGCATAGGAAGAAGATCCGCCAAGCCACTTTGGCTGCGGGTGTATTCGTGCAAGCCCTTGAGTCGGTAGGGCACCAGAGCTTCGTTATGAAGTTCATCGGGCGCCGATCCATCGCCTTTGAGGGCGCATCTGGCGTCGGAGTGCGGGAAAGCGGCGTACGATACACAGTCACAAAGGACTGGAACGAGTCATTCCAGTTGGCCAGCCGTAAGATGTGCGGCCAGCACTGCCCCGGCGGCACTCCCATCGGGGAGTCGATAATCGTGGCCACTCGTGCCGTACTTGGGCGAGAGGCGAACAGGCGACTCGTACTGGTCTTCAGCGACGGCGAGTCGGGGACGGCATGGGATGTCAGGGATCTTTGCGAGCACATCGAGAAGTCTCATGGTGTGCAGATCGGATTCTTGGGCATCAGCACCGATGCGGTGGCGGCATTGCATCACCGCTTCATCATCGTGGACAAGATTAAAGATCTGGCTGGCGCCACCATCGCACAGCTGTAGGCGATGTTGGGCCTGTCGAGTGGTAGAACTTAATCCAGACAGCAAACTTGGGAGCAGGATCAAGAAGAGCTATGAGGAGTGGCGGGAAGGGGCAGCTCGCGAAGGTATTGGTAACAATCCACCGCCACAGAGCGAAGAAGAGAAATAGGTTGTCCTTCTCTTCGGTGAGATGCTTTATGGGATAGTGATGTTGGCTCGATTATATCTGATGGATACATATAAAAATAGTCATAAATCAATTATTATAAGGAGTTTGCATGCGGAAATAATCAGATCTGAACTGCCCCCTTCCCGTGTCAGTCAGAATACGCCTGGTATTCACCCGCAGGCTGAACAAGGTATGCAGTTATGCCATGGCCCGGCAGAGTTTTTTCTAGGGTGACCTTGCCTTTGGCATTGCTGATTACATTCTTGGACGTGCCGTCAGAGTCGATGGAATCCACAACCACAATTGTGTTCGCAGACATTTTGTAGCGAGTCAAATCCATGTTTGCCTGAAACTTCAGATCTTGTGTGCTGGCGTTGACCACGAAGACGCCCATTCCCCCGTCATCAGTACGGAACACGCCTGACATCAGCGATGGGAAATATGACTTGCCTTCGCTATACGGGTCTGTGTATGGCAGCATGGGCATAGGTGACGGTTTGGCAAATTCCAGTGGCCGCATAAGCTGCCCATACGCCAGGAATTTCCTGGTTGTTTCATTCTTGTAATAGCCCACTAGGCGACCCAGGAAGGTAATCATCTCTTTGTGTTCAGGATTCTGGAACGAGAGGGTCGCACTTCTCGGCCGTACACGAAGCCTCCCGATTTGTGCTCCCGCTGTGAACAGCGATGCACACTCCATAAAGAAGTCGTCCCCGCGACGGTCAACGGACATTTCGAGCCCGTATCGTGAAATGTAATCCTGGTAGACCGCAGCAAGTATGGGCGCCTGGGTTTCGCCCGACAAGGTGAGATGCAGCATACCATCGATCACATCAATCATATTTTCTGCCGGATTCTCTCCGGTGGTGATTGCCTCGGGATCTGCGGCCTTGATCGCATCGTAGATTTGTTCACACAGCCCGTGCATGGCCTCGGCCATAGAGCTTCCGCCGGCAGCGCTATGACCGTGCGGCGTCCAGTAGCAGGGCAGGCTGGTGCCCTGCATTACATCCAGGTAGAATCCGCCCACGTTCTCGCGATCCAGCATCAGGAGGCAGGTCTCTGTCAACCGATCACGCCACCACTGGGTCCAACCGCAAGGTTGCCAGGATGTCTCTCTTCCCCACGTGCGCATTGCACCGAAAAGGTCGCGAGAGACATTGGGCTTGGCTTCGGCCGCGTACGGCGAGTTCTCGCTTGGTCCCTGGTCAAATATCTCAAGGGCTAGGTACGGGATCATCATCCCGCCGTCTGCACGCAACTTCTTGCACTCTGCAGAGAGGGTGGATATGGCGGGTATCTTCGGATAGTTGCCATCGTGAGAATTTGTGACCGCAAAACCTTCTCCCGCCCATCTCCCCTGCGTGTACGGCCTGTGAGTATTGAAGGGAACGCTATAGGTGCTGAGATCGTAATGAGCCTCTTTCCAGTCGCGCAAATCACATGGCAGGCGCATGCCGGTAAAGTCCAGCCATTCACGGACATTATCCGCAGCAATGAGCAGGTTCTTTGTCACTGAATGCGTGCCTGTGGCAGAATCTGCGAGGTTGGTATATAAAAACAGCGGCGATTCCTTGTACCATTCAGGCACCTCCTTGCGGGTGGAAAGTGGTCCCTTCCGGCACCATGTCTGCCTGATCGCCCATTCGCGATAAATCTGGCAAGCATCGTACCAGTCGCCCCGGAACGGTCCTGCCACGCAATCGTAGGGAAGTGAGTAATCTTCTGCAGCGAATGTGATGTTGGGCGGGAAGTGACCGGGTCGCCACGCCAACTCGGACCGAGTATTTATAATCTGGACGTTCATGAAATTCGGGGTTGGATCACGGGTTCCCAGATAGATTCCTTTACCGTTTTCCTTGTTGTAAAGCGCCTGGAACTGCATGTTGAAAGTATGCGGATAATATGCGCCGTCGGTATGAATGTGGCTTCCGAAACCGGTCACATATTTGAAGGGATTCGCCAAGCCGCCGCGGTGCTTGGGATAGACAAACCGGTTGTCATCCACATTTCCGATAGGCGCCAGATTGAGATTTGGAAAGCGCACGCGCTCAATGCCGTAGGTCGAGCCGCGGTTCATTATGTTGATGCGCCAGTATGAGAGCGGGTCTCCGGCGCGCAATCTCACCGTGGCCTCCACGTCTATAACGCCCTTATCCTCGCGAACGTCAATTCCTTTCCACTCCAGATGCAGCACGGTCCCTGCTGCTGTATCTTCTTTCCGCCATGATACGGATTTACAGTGTTTTGATCCGACGGGGAAGGAGTTGCCAGCCATCTCATGGATTATCCCCATGAGCGCCCCCTTGGTCTTCCCTCTGTCATCCCTGCCAATCCGTTTTGGATCAAGGGTCATAACGACCTTGAAGAGGTCACGATAACCGATGGTCACGCCGCCGGTCAGAAAATCCTGATCATCGGCGACGCCGTAGAGACGATAGAGTTCGAATCCGCGATCGGACTTCTGGAATGCGAGACCGATCTGCCGATTCGCAAAGAGAATGCTGTCGCCCTGCTCCACAAGATCAATCTGATTTGGGTGCGATTTGAAGAAACGCGTGCCCGCATGCAGGGCAGCGTCATCGGTCGCGTAGACCTCAATTCCGTAGGCGGCACCTTCGGTTCTGAGGCGTGCGAGCACATCGTTCCTTGTGAGGGCGCGATTGTAAACACGCACGTTGTCCAACACTCCCCTGAACTTGGCGATGCCGGGCCGGGCTTTTAAACTCATCTGGAATGGGCCGTCGAGTGGGTAAGTCTCGACCTCGGTTTTTCGGCTTGCAGCTTCCCGCCCATTCACCCATACACGCATCTGCTGATTGTCGTATGTGGCGGCCACGTGGCTCCATTCGCCCGCCGTCAGTTTCACCCCGAGCCAACTACTTGACGCTTTGCCGTGGCCCACGTACCAGCAGAGCATGTCACCGCATTGCGTCATCCCGTACGCGCTCATGCCCATACCCAACAGATGGGCGTCGCTGCGCGGCTTGCCTATCGGCTTGATCCATGCCTCCACCGTCACCGGTCCGGTCACGCCGAGGGCCTGGTTCTGGCCGCAATCCACATGCGCGTCCGGTCCGCCCAGGCTGAGGGCAAAGCCATTCCCTTGCTTGACCCACGTCGCTCCGAACACCCTTGCATCACGACCATTGCCGCTGGAATCGCGAGCAACCGGTCCGTCGCCTTCGTCAAACGTCCATTCGGCCAAGAGACCCGGCGGCTCTGCCGCCCATACCGCGCCGGCTAACATGCAAAGGCACGGGATCACGAGCAACCGCCTGAAAACTGACATCGTGTCTACTCCTCAAGCTTGGTCAAGGAATTGGTTTGAGCCACAAATAAGTCCGCCGTTCCGATTCCAGGTTCAGGGTGATGCGCCCGTTCGAGCCCATGGATTGTATGCGGTTATACATGGTGTCCAGCACCTCAAGGTTGCCACTGGACAGGCCCAACTCATCCAGGTTGAAATTCATTTCCACCGTCTGCTTGTCTGGGGAAAGATTGGTTACGAATGCCAGCGCACCGTTGGTCGGGCAGGAACAGGGCGGTGCAACATTGCTTGGAGGTGGGATCGATAGTGGCATACTGCTCCACGCCTTCGTAATAGAGCACTCGCTTCGCCTGATCGACACCGAATTGATCGCGGGCGCGGCAGACCAGCGAGAAGAGCTGGGTGTCATCCTTGAACTTGTGGTGTATGGTTTGTTCGGAAGTGTCTATGCTCGCGATCAGTGGTCCCATCCCCTTTTGCAGCAACTAATTAGGACGGCCCCAGTCTATCCAATCCCACCCCGTGAGCAACCTGCAACCTTCTTGGTCTAGGTGCACCAACACTGGGCGCAAAGGAGTTCACCGCCAATGGTGTGACCCACTTGGCGGACCTGGTGCGGCTACTGCGACGAATGGCATCAGCATGGCCCCGGTGAAGGCCACCGGATCGCACATTACATCAAAGAAACGTCGTGTAGCCGGACTGGGTGCAACCTCGCGCTAAAATACAGGGACGCCTAAGCATATTGTGGTGCTAAGTACCTTACCGGTTCACTTTAGTTGACATGGTAATTACCCCAAGATGGACTTTTGAAATGATGAATATTCACAAAAGCATCTGGATGTTCGCTTTCGTAATGGTTGCAGGGGTGTTCCTGTATCCGCCGCTACGTGCACAAATTCAGATACAGCATCACACAGCCTCAGAGCCAGAGATTAGGTCAGACAGACCGCCTGCTTATTCCTGTAACACCCTTCTCTGAGAGTGATTGGCATGTGGCGTTCAATTAACGTCCGGACAAGGAGTGGGTTTGGATGGGACAGTGGTTGTCATTTCCAGATTCAGCATTCCGATAACTATCCGAACTCAACAATTAAAGGGAATTTGCCGAATAGAGAACTAACACGCGTGCGATACAAGTAAAGTGGCTGTCCAGTGTAGTCTGGCCAATCATAAAGTGCTATCCGTCCAATATATCTAACGAGATAAGGAAACAAAAAATGAGTCAGCAAACACAAACTCGTCAAAATACCGAGTCGCAGAATTCTGGCAGCGTGATCCCCTTTGAGGGCATCAACGAACCAGGCGCCTACATTGCGAACTGGAGCGGTCACCTCCTGCGCGTACCCGAGGATGGGGTTGCCTCCGGGCGGTCTCCCGTGATCAATGTGATCGGTCTTGAACCGTTGACCGTGACGAAGATCAGCGACAATCCCTACGTCCCTTTGACGAAAGCCCGCCTGGTTGCTTCCAATTTTGATGTGAATGTCAACTTCTGAATCCCGACCCAGCCAATCCAATACCGAAATGCCCCGCCAGAAATGGCGGGGCTTTTTTGTGCGCCTCCGGTGATCAGCGGTAACCTGAGCAGCCACGCTTTTGGTAATCTGACCTTGAATGTTATGCCCGCAGATGCGGTTCCCCAGGCCCAGTCTCAGATAGGATGGTGTTGTATTCCTGACCAGATATCTATCAATTCTCTTCGCAGGTTCTAGCACAAATTCTTGTGTAGAAGATCCTCAAGATCTGCTTTCATAAACTCGGCGATACGCGTGCTAGGGTTTTTATCGAGGGCAACAGCGAGCTTCAATGCCTGCTTATGCCATGCTTTATCGGTATGGGGACACATGAACTCATCGTGATAAGCAAATCCATTTGCCATGGCAGAGACAACTCCAGTGGGTCCAAACATGTCTTGTGCCAGGAGGCAATCGGACCCACAGATACGGCATTTTCGATCCTCTCCGCAGTAGGCTTCAGTGGTAAAGAAGTCGTAACCAGCTTGTGCCATACGTATCCACCTTTCAGATTAAAAATGCAGATTTCTATTTGTCGCTCTTCTTCTGAAATCTCCTGATTCACGCTATCATGCAGATTATCAGTGGAAGTTGGCCAAGTTCTACAAACAGAGGAAGTAGCCACTGACAATGAAGGCAAGCCAGTGATGATAGGTAACGGTAAGCAGAGATGGCCCAAGATACGGATCGTCTGTGAGGATCCTGAGAGGGCCGGGTGGTTGATCTACACGCTCTTAGAACAACACTGGGGACCAATCTAGCCCGACAGGGGGTTCCCACCCCAGATCGCCCAAAAGCTCATGCGACACAGCGACTATCGCACAACGCAAAAGCACTACACGGTTCTAGGCCTAAGTGATACTTCTCAGGCCATCGAGAAGATCCTATGGATTAGATCATCTGCAGCCTCTAGTGCAACGGGAACGGATGGAATCGCAAAGTTAGACCGTCAGCAGTGCGCACGCCAGAGCGTGCAACATGCTGCAAGGCCGTGCAAAAAGCAAGAGGGATATCGGCATGGAGACCTGTCGCGCAAATCAAGCTCTCACAAGTCTTTTTGCAAGACTATGCCACGTGATACAATGCCATGCAACGATTCCATCGTCCGATGGAACACTTGTTGAAACAACTGTGGGACCAAA
>Ga0310123_10003033_pt1 | contig 13144 bp, 11 predicted proteins | sample CB6_AW_1057_MG_FD_203505 | JGI IMG/M metagenome (GOLD analysis project Ga0310123, IMG submission 203505) | Marine microbial communities from Western Arctic Ocean, Canada - CB6_AW_1057 | ecosystem: Environmental > Aquatic > Marine > Oceanic | place: Canada: Western Arctic Ocean | collected... | reverse complement strand
GCCATGCTCCTCTTCAAGCCGGGCCGCGATGTCATCCCGGTTCGCTCCCGCCTGCTCCAGGCTGACACCAGGCTTCAGCCGGGCGATGATCCGAATCCACCTCAAGTCCCGATCGACCCAGTAAGTCTGGGGAATCCAGGCGTCTAGTTCTGTCTGTAGTGGATTGTCCGATCCGCCGCGAAACAACCTGAAGTCTTCGGGCATCACACCAACGACCGTGCGCCGACCGTCCGCAATCTGAATTCGCCGGCCGTCGATGGATGGATCTCCACCGTAACGGCGTTGCCAGAGGTCGAAGCTGAGCATGACGGGGGTCGGACCGTTTGGTTGATCTTCCTCTTCGAGAAAGTGGCGACCGAGGTGGGGGCCGACTCCGAGCATGCCGAACAGGTTGGCGGTGACCCAAGCGTATTGTATTGGCTCCTGATCCCTGCCTTCACCGACGGAGGCCGGGCTCGTCCAAACGCCACCGAAGGCTTCGAACAAATTTCCCTGCTCTTGCAGGTCAGTAGTTCCGGACCCGACAACACGGCGACAGATTCCAATCCTTCAACATCGGCTCGCACGAGGACCAATCGGTCCTGATCCGCATAAGGAAGCGGCTCGAGGAGAATTCCGTCAACGACGCTGTAGATGGCAGTACCGATTCCAATGGAAAGCGCGAGAGTCAGCACCGAGACGCCGGCGAAAACGGGTTTTTCGAGAAGCACTCGAACGGCATAACGAAAGTCCTGCCACAAAGACCAGTTCAACATATTCCTTGATCCAGGGATCGCTTGCCGCACCGTGATCGGGTTGGCGGTCCGACAACCGATAGCGGAGGCGAAGTGCCGCATCCGTTACGATGCTTTCCACCAAACGTCCCCAGAGCCAGAACTCCGCCTTTCGACCTGTCCGGGGAAGAACATCGTTCTGATATTCCTCAAAAATGTCGCCAAGAATGTGTCTCCGATGTTTGGCCGGCAGAAACCGCGAGACGATGCGGAAAAAACGAGATGCTCCCTCGGTTAGAGACTTCATTCAGACCTCGAATCGATTTGTGGTTCGAACCCCGACCACAGGGCGGCGAACAGTTCTCTTGAGCGGTTCAGAGCCTCGAAACCTCGAGCTTCAAGCCTGAAATGTCTCTTCGCTCGGCCACCGCGCTCCGGGGTCGGGCTGCCAACGTAGGAACGGACCAGGCCCTTCCCTTCCAGGCGGTCCATTGTCGGATAAATGGCACCAAGCGAGACTCTCCGACCGGTGCGTTCCTGGATTTCCCGCCGGATGGTCACTCCATAGGCTTCGGGTCCAAGACGCATCAGCGCCAACAATATGACCTGCTCGAACTCCCCCAGATAACGATGCTGAACCATAAGTCATATATTCTAGTACAAATGGAATGGTAACGGAGCGCTGATCTTGTAAATTGTTGTATCAGTTGCTACTTGGCCTTTGCTGCGTGTATTCTGGTCGTTTCCTGCCAAGGGGGGAGTCTCCGGATGGACGTCCATCTCATCGACGGAACATACGAATTATTTCGACACTTTTTTGCTGTGCCATCCTCGAAGGATGAGGCCGGGAGCGAGATCGGCGCCATGCGAGGGGTGATCGGTTCGGTGATTGGAATGATCGAGAACGGGACGACCCACCTGGGAGTAGCGACCGATCACGTGATCGAATCATTTCGCAACGACTTATACGCGGGCTACAAGACCGGCGAAGGGATCGAACCGGACCTCCGCAGCCAGTTTGTTCCACTCGAGGAGGCACTCCGGGCGCTGGGAGTTGTCGTCTGGCCCATGGTCGAACAAGAAGCCGATGATGCACTTGCGGCCGCTGCACGGAAAGCGGCAGCGGACAAACGGGTCAATCGGGTTCTCATCTGCACGCCGGACAAGGATCTGGGACAGTGTGTCGTCGGCGACAGGGTTCTGCAGCTCGATCGGCGAAAGAACCAGATCCGTAACGCTGACGGAGTGCGCGAGAAGTTCGGAGTGGCACCGGAATCTATTCCGGACTACCTTGCCCTCGTCGGCGACAGCGCCGATGGGTTTCCAGGTTTGCGCGGATGGGGCGCGAAGTCGACAGCTATCGTCCTTGGCCTCTATCCCCATCTTGAGGACATTCCGAAAGACCCCGATGCCTGGCTCGTATCGGTACGAGGCGCGACCTCGCTCTCCTCGACGCTGGTCGAACAATGGGAACTGGCTCTATTGTTCCGCGACCTGGCCACCTTACGGACGGACGCCTTGGTTTTCGATTCTGTCGACCAACTCCGATGGGATGGTCCCTTGCCTCACTTCGAGCAGATCTCGGACCGGATGAAGGCGAGGTTCCTGTGGGAAAGGGCGCTGGCGGCAAACGCGGCAAACAGCCAGGGGTGAATCGTTCGGACAAACACGCTAAACTGTCTACCTTCAAAGGAGGCGCTATAAAAGCGGCAACGAAGAAGAAAGCCATCAAAACGCTGAACAAGATACTCGAAATGGAGCTGGCCGGTGCGATTCACTACACGCACTATTCCTTTATGGTTTTCGGATACAACAGGATTCCGATCGTGAGTTGGATGGAAAGTCAGGCAGACGAATCGGTGCTGCATGCACGTGAAGCGGGAGAAATGGTCACGCAACTTGGAGGACATCCGTCGCTGGCTATCGGGCCCCTGCTCGAAACCCAGAAGCACGACATCGGGGACATCCTGAGGGAGTCGCTGGGCCATGAAATGGCAACGCTCAGGCATTACGAAGCGTTACTCAAAATGGTCTCCGGAGAGGATGTCACGCTGGAAGAATATGCGCGCGATCACATCGCGCTGGAAGTGCGCCACATGGCCGAAGTCGACAAGATGCTCCGAAAACCGGGCGACATCGAGCGATTCGCGAAGTAGGGTGCGCCGAAGGCGCGTCCGGTCAGTGCCGGTTTCGGACTTCGTTGAAGTGAACGCGCGCGCCTGGTGAGAGAAGAGTCCAGCCGACGTAAATCCCAATCATCGTTCCAAAAGGGAAACTCGCCAGCAGGAGGATGGCCGAGATCACTGCGATGACGCGTGCCCACCGCTGATAGAAGAACAGGCCCACGCCTGACGCAATCTTCGTGAAGGAGAACAGCAACAGCCCGACGCTGGCCAGTAGCACGATCCCCAGAGAAGCGCGAACTTCCCCCACGAACAAGCCGGCACCGATCCCGATCAACGCCAGTCCCGCCGTCAACAAACCTGACATTATCAGGAGCCAACCACTGATCTTGATCTGCAGAGCCTCGTTCTGCCAGAAACCCGGGAGGCCTCCAACAGATGCCTGAACGTCGGGCGAAGACGGTGATGGGGATGCTTCGGCCGTCGGATGAACGACAGTCTGGACCGTACTGCTGTCTCGCCGGATCCGTTTGAGGTCGGCTTTCAGATCTGCAGCGGTCTGATAGCGTACGCTTCGATCTTTCTCCAACAAACGCTCCAGGGCGGCAACAATGCCGGCGGGCACCTGCGGGTTCACCTCTGCGATCGGCCTGGGCGATCGGTTGAGCACGGCATCAAAGAGAAGCCCTGTCGTGTTCGCGTCGGACGCCTGGCGGCCCGTGATCATTTCGTAAAGTACCGTACCCAGAGAAAACAGGTCGGACCGGCCATCCAGACCTTCCCCTCGAATCTGTTCCGGCGACATGTACCCCACCGTGCCGACGGTCGATCCCGGATTAGTCAACTGCGGATCTCCGTCAAGGGTGATGTCATCGGCCCCAGCCGCAAACGGAGCATCGGCCGACAGCTTCGCCAGGCCAAAATCGAGAAGGGTGGCATGCCCCCGGGCGAGACCATGATGTTGGCGGGCTTGATGTCCCGATGGACAATGCCCTTCGAGTGCGCGGCATCGAGGGCATCGGCAAGTTGGATGGCCACCTCGAGGAAGTCGTCGGACGAGAGGGGAACTTTCGCCACACGGCCCCGAACGTCAGTTCCCTCAAGCAATTCCATGACGATGCAAGGCCGGCCCTGGTAATCGCCGATATCGAATATCGTGCAGATGTGGGGATGGTGCAATGACGATGCGGCTCGGGCCTCACGCTCAAAACGCTCCAAAGCCAGACGATCTTGCCCGTACTCATCTGGAAGGAACTTGAGTGCCACAGCCCGTTCCATCCGCGGATCTTCCGCCTTGTAGACGACACCCATTCCGCCGCCGCCGAGACGATCGACGATCCTGTAGTGGGACACGGTCTGTCCAATCATGTGTTCCCCTCGAACGAAAGGACCCCGTCCGGCCGTTGTCAGCCCAGGACGGCCAGCAGGAATCCGGCGGCGACGGCGGAACCGATGACGCCGGCAACGTTCGGACCCATGGCATGCATCAGGAGATGATTGTGATGATTGGATTCCAGGCCAACCTTGTTGACGACACGGGCAGCCATCGGAACCGCGCTCACACCCGCCGCGCCGATCAGGGGATTCACTTTGCCCGACGTCAACCGATGCATGGCTTTTCCCATCAGGACGCCGGCCGCGGTCCCCACGGCAAAAGCAACGAGGCCGATCGAAAGGATGCCGATCGTCTCGGCGGTCAAGAATTCTTCAGCATGCAGTTTGGAGCCCACCGCGAGGCCGAGAAAAATCGTGACCGTGTTGATGATCTCGTTCTGCGTGGACTTGGTCAAACGATCGACCACCCCACTCTCTTTCAGCAGATTGCCGAACACGAGCATACCGATCAGGGGTGACGCGCTCGGCAGCAGGACAACGACCAGGAGGAGAACCGTAAAGGGGAACAGGATCCGCTCCAGGCGTGACACGGCTCGCAATTGCTGCATCACGACAGATCTTTCCGCCTCAGTCGTGAGCGCCCTCATGATTGGCGGCTGAATGATCGGCACCAACGCCATGTAAGAATAGGCCGCCACGGCAATCGCGCCCAGAAGGTCCGGACTCAGCCTTGAGGCCAGAAAAATTGCAGTCGGGCCGTCCGCCCCGCCGATGATGCCGATTGCCGCGGCATCGGTAATGGAAAACTCCAGACCCGGAATCACGTTCATCGCCAGGGCGCCAATCAAGGTTGTGAAGATGCCGAACTGCGCTGCCGCCCCGAGAAGCAATGTCGGGGGATTGGCAATGAGCGCACTGAAGTCCGTGTGGGCGCCTACACCCATGAAAATCAACAGCGGGAACACGCCGGTCTCGACGCCAACCGAATACAGCTGCCCCAGAAGACCCTCTGGTCCACTGATTCCGGCAACGGGTATGTTGCTCAGGATCGCTCCGAAACCGATCGGGATCAGCAGAAGCGGTTCGAACTTCTTGGCAATGGCGAGATAGATCAGGAGTCCGCCAACCCCGATCATGACGAGCGACCCCAGCTCGAAATGAGCGAAACCGGTCATATCCCACAGTTTTGAAAGGAGACTTGTATCCACGGGATCGCTCAGGCGAGGTACAGAAGGGCGGCCCCGTTCTGGACCGAATCACCTTCGCGCACGGCGATGGAAACAACACGGCCTGCACGCGTAGCGCGAACTTCGGTCTCCATCTTCATGGCTTCGAGAATGATGACGACGTCCCCGGACCCCACCTGCTGGCCCTCCTGAACCTCGATGCGAAAGACTGTCCCGGTCAACGGTGATGCCAGCGGCTCTCCCTGGGCTACAACTGGCGCCGGCGCGGGTGGCTCGGGTGACGCCGTGACAGGCTGGACCGAAGTCACCGTCCCTTCCGGCGCCACTTCGACATCGTAATTGTTTCCATTGACGGACACGCGATAACGCGCGGGCTGGTTCGACACTGCCGGCTGGGGAGTTCCACTGGATCCGCTTCGGACAGGCGAACCCGCCGCCGAAGACGCCGGGGAAACGGGCTCGTCTTCCAACCAGGGCGGGGGCTCAAATGCATCAGGATTGTCCCTGTTCTTGAGAAAGCGTAGACCGACTTGGGGAAAGAGCGCGTAGATCAAGACGTCCTCGGCCGGGTTGGCGGCTCGGCGAATGCCCTCTTCGGCGGCGAGGCTGTCGAGTTCCGCTGTCAATCGGTCGATTTCGGGCGAGATCAGGTCCGCGGGCCGACAGGTTACCGGATCGTCACCGTTCAGAACGCGTTTGGCGAGCGCCGCATTCACGGGCGCCGGGGTACGGCCGTACTCCCCCTTGAGAACCGCGGCCGTCTCCTTCGTGATGCTCTTGTAGCGCTCCCCGCTGAGAACGTTGACGATGGATTGTGTCCCGACGATTTGAGAGGTCGGCGTGACGAGCGCAATCAGGCCGAGGTCTTCCCTGACTCGGGGCATCTCTTCGAGAACCTCGTCAATCCTGTCGGAGGCACCCTGTTCCCGAAGCTGATTCTCCATGTTCGTCAGCATGCCGCCGGGCACCTGTGCGATCAGGATCCGTGAATCCACGCCGCGAAGCGAGCCTTCGAACTTGGCGTATTTCTTCCGGACCTCGCGAAAATAACTCGCAATTTCCTCGAGCAACTTCAAGTCGAGGCCGGTGTCCCGGTCGGTGCCCTCGAAGATCGCAGTGATCGATTCGGTGGCCGGATGCCCATAGGTATGGCTCATCGAAGAGATCGAGGTGTCGGCCATGTCCAGCCCCGCTTCAATGGACTTGACGAGCGTGGACGTGCTCATTCCCGTCGTGGCGTGAGATTGCATGGCGATCGGCACCGACACGGATTCCTTGAGCCGGGACACCATTTCGAATGCGACATACGGCCTCAGCAAGCCGGCCATGTCCTTGATGCATATGGATTGGCAACCCATGTCCTCGAGCTGCTTTCCCATGTCGAGCCACATGTCGAGGGTGTGAACCGGGCTGATGGTATATGAAATTGTGCCCTGGGCGTGCTTTCCGACCTTGAGGGTGGCGGCGACGGCTTGCCGGAGATTCCGGATATCGTTCATTGCATCGAAGATGCGGAAGACATCCATTCCGTTCTCGGCAGCCGTTTCTACGAAAGCGTCCACAACATCATCGGCGTAGTGTCGGTAACCCAGAATGTTCTGACCGCGCAACAGCATCTGCATGCGCGTGTTGGGCATAGCCTTTCGGAAACGGCGCAGCCTCTCCCAGGGATCCTCTCCCAGAAAACGGATGCAGGCATCGAACGTCGCACCGCCCCATACTTCCGCCGACCATAGTCCGATCTTGTCCAACTTGTCGCAGATGGGAAGCATGTCATCGATCCGCACTCGCGTCGCAAGCAACGACTGGGAGCCGTCCCGAAGAACAACGTCCGTAATACCGAGAGGTTTCTTCATTCTGTTTTCGCTATTTCCGAACGCCCACTCCCGCTCGATGAGCATGAATCGAAGCGGTAATCGCCGCGATCAATTCGGGATCATCAACGGCCGGGTGTGGAGTGGCAATCTCCAGCACGGGTTCGGGAAACATGGCTGCCAGTCGCGACATCGCTTTGATTGCCAGAACCAGCAGACCGAGTAGACAAAAGACAACGCCCATTCCCACCAGCATGAGCTCGAGACCCTGTCTCAATAAATCTTCCATCTTCAAGGCGCCAGCAAACACGTCTCCGGGAGGCTATCGAGAAGCCCCCTCCTTTCGTATCTGTCAGGAAGGCACATATTAGCACAAGGCATTGCGCTAATCATCGACGGGAGCCGTTATTTAAGGGATGCTCCCGATGGCCAAGGGCTATGTCCGGCGTCACACGTTCAAAGACCACGTGACGGGTGTTCCCGAGTACAAGAGCATCCGCTGGGTTTCAGGACGCGAACTTTGACGGTGGCGCCAATCTTGACCTTCTTTGGAGTCAGTAACTCCATTTCACACTATCTGCGGCGAAATATGATAGCCGGTCAGGTTGGCCGCATCCACTCGCCGGTCAGCGTTGGACATGAAAGTAATCAGAAGATAAACTTCAAGCCAAGCTGTGCTTGAAAGGGAGTCAACACCGCACGCGCCTTTCGGAAAGTGGAGGACCTTTCGTTCCCGTTAAAATTAGACAGGTTTCGTGTGTTCGAAACGTTGAACATTTCCCACAGGATTTCGAGCTTCCTGGCGTCGTCGAAAGAGAATTTCTTCGATAGCCGCAGATCCATCTGGAAGTACCCGTCTCCTCTCAAGGCGTTGTAGGCAACGCCCTCCGGGCGATCGTTCCGGATGAAATCCAGGTTATCGTCACTGCCGGTCGTGTGGTCGTACGGCGGCGCACTGTTGGCCGTGACGATCGACGACAGGTTGAACTCATATGGGAGGGCGTATATGACGTTGGCGGTAAGCCGATGCCGGACGTCGTTTTCCAGGGGACCAAAGTCGAGTTCGTCGAACTTGTCGGCAGCATCGACGGGCTGGGCAGGACCGAAGGTCGATCCGGAGAACTGCTTACCGTCACCAAGCGTGTAACCGGCAAGGAAACCCAGCTTGTCCGTGAACCGCCTTTCCAATCGGAGCGAAAACGTATTGATGTGTATTCGATTCCCCTGGTCCAGGGAGAGGCGCATACGCAGACATTCCGGCTGGCCCGCCAGTTTGAGCTTCTCGCCCAACGGGCACACTCGTCTTCCTCCTGTCTGGCTCAAGGGAAGCGGCGCGTTCACATTGCGGTTCATGCCGAACTTCAAGCCCAGAATGTGCGTAAAATCCGCGGAGAATGCCATGTCCGGGGTGATCTCATACTGAAAACCGCCGCTGCTCTGCTGCGTGTAGGGCGTGTTCCCGGACGGACTGGGAACCGAAGGGCGCCCACTCGCAAGGGCGGGAAGTTGGGCGGCATTCGGTATGATCGGGAAGAAGTCCGGGTTCGAGACCTGGACGCTTTGGGTGATCAGACCGTTGTAACCGAAGACTGTTCCCCGCAGCGTGATCGTATCGATCCGGTCGTGGAAGATGCCGTAGCTGGCGCGCACGACGGCCTTGCCTGTTCCGAGCACATCCCAGGAAAATCCGAAACGCGGCGACAGGTCCAGCGTGTCGTTGGGCGCCGGGCGCCAGTTCTGAACACCCAGGCCTCCGGCCTGGCCCAGGGCCACGGCGAGCCAGACGTCCTCGGGATGGTCTCGGGAGAAACCCGGTTGTTCAAAGGGATCGGGACCTCCGATGTCGCCTTCGAATACCCGGAGGTCGTAGCGCAGTCCCATATTGAGCGTAAAGTTCGGACGGGCCCTCCAGGTGTCGTTCACGAAAAAGGCATACATGTCCAGGTCGCGACTCATACTGGCGATCGTGGAGTCCGAGGTTTCTCGTCGGGCGAAGCGCAAGTTGAAACTGGACGTGTAACGTGCCGGTTTTCCAAACCCCTCGCAGGTGATCTCTTCGCAAGTAAACAGGTAGGACCCGTTGAACCCGTTGTTCGAATCGACGAGCGCGGCGACATCATTCATCTCGGCACCCCACTTGAAGCCGTGGTTGCCGAACTGATGACTCATCGTATTGGCGAGTATCCAGTTCTTCTGGGTTCGACCCTGGGGAACGCTGCCCGAAGTCCCGACTTCCACCGAAGGAAACACGAGCGTGGGCAGGAACTTCGTTGAACCGCCGGGAGCGCTTCGGAACAGTCGTTGAATGGAGCGGTTGAGGCGAAATTCGTTGACGATGCCTGTTCCAAACAAGGACGTCAGGTTAGCCGAAGCAAAGTAGGAACTGCTTAGATCATCGAAACCGCCGTCGGCCGCAATCGACGAGTTCACGTCCTTGTTGAATTCATCGTTGTCGTCGTAGAGATACGTCAGGTTCAGCGTATTGGACCGGTTGAGGTTGAAGCTGAATTTGCCGACGGTGTTGATCTCTTCTCTGTTCTGAGGGACAACCCGACTGGTGTCGTAACCCAGGTTGAGAGCATTAACGAACGATTCCACATCGTCGGGTATTGAGACTTCGGTGCTCGTGTCTTGAACCTGTCGCTCGAACGACCCGAAGAAGAAGGCACGGTCACGAACGATCGGACCGCCAATCGTGCCACCGAACTGTTGTTTCCTTCGGTCGGGTGGATCTGAAATCGGACTTGCGACGCCGTTCCGGACCGCAAAAGGCGGCTTGTCGAAAGAGTCGTCTCGAAGGAAATAGAAACCACTCCCATGAATGTCGTTTCCTCCCGACTTGATCACGACGTTAACAGCCCCGGTAGCCGTTCGACCGAACTCGGCCGAATAGCCTGTCGACATCACCTGAAATTCCTGAATGGCTTCCTGACCGATTCGCGTTCTGGTGGAGGGCGAGATGTTCGTCCCGCCCGTCGTCACTTCATCGTTGAAATCGACGCCTTCCAGCCAGATGCTCTTGTACTGCTCCCCCATCCCAAAGAAGCTGACCGAGTCGGTCGTGTCCCGTCGGACCGACGACTGGTCCAGCGTGACCCCCGGCGCCAGCAGCATCAGGTCCATGAAGTCGCGGTTGCGAAGAGGCAGTTCCTCGACGCGCCGGTTGTCGACGACGGTTCGAATTGTGCTCTCGGTCGTCTGGACCAGGGAAGCCACTTCGGTCACGGTGACCGATTCGCTGACTTCCCCGACTTCCAATTCGAAGTCCAACTTCACTTCGCCCGCCACGGGAAGGATGACGCCAGGTCGCGTCACAACCCGGAATCCTGTCAGCTCCACTGTAACGGTATACCGGTCCGGCGCAAGGCCGCTGAACCGGAAGGAGCCGGTTTCATTGGTGAAGGTTTCCCTGGAAGCCCCGGTTCGTTCGTTCAGGGTACGGACCGTCGCACCCGGAAGGACTGCGCCGGACGAGTCGGAGGCGTCGCCGAGAATGGAACCGGTGGTCGATTGCGCTCGGGCCACTGGGAGTAGTGCCAGAACTACGATAGTTATCAGAACAACGCTACGAAGACGATGCATTGAAATCCCGGGGACACGGAAGGTTGAATTATAGAATGTGCGGTCACAGCCCACACCCACAGCTTCCTTGATGTCGATCCCGTCACCAAGAAAAAAGAGCATTCCAGCCCCAACGAACGGGACTGGAATGAACGGCGGCGCGCTGTTGGCCGTGACGATCGAGCCTGGACGCCGAAGCCGGAAAATGATCCTTTCACGCTCCTGCCTCTCCGATGCCGACTAATCCATCAAAATCGGGGCTTGGGGGGGGCTGGAGGAAGTACGTATAATCTGTGCGGGAATCTCTCGACAAGGTGTTTTTCGCCAGTCCGATTCCCAGGTGGAACACGAACAATACGCCCTGGCCGAATTGTTGAGCCGCGGCCTGCCGTACGTCTGGCCAGGCCCCGATGTGTGGACGACGACCAGGGCCCGCTGGAGATGTTCACCCAACCCGACCAGGTCCACCTGAACGAACTCGGCGATTCCTTCGATGCGAACCTCTGGTACGACCACCTGCTTCGATATGACCGGGGCGATTTGGAGCAGAGCCTGGACAGTGCGTGGGGACCCGGGTGGGAAGACTCTCAGTATCTGAAGGAGCAGACCAGCCAGGAAAACTGACGGCCTGAACGTGGGCTGCGCCAAACCGAAACGATACTAGGCAACGCAAAGACGCAAAGGAACGCAAAGACGCTTCTGCGCCCTACGGGTTACGACGGCATGGGGCCAGCTCCGGCGAGATGTCGGATGAAGAGCATCGACGTCGTCGTGGCGCCTTGCATCTAGCCCCATGGCGCTCGTAACGCGACCCTACAGGCTTCCACCGCTGCTAGTTCACACGGAACCGAAAATCAAAGGGGGATCCATGCCATCCAAGACGCTTCTTCTGACCCTGATCGCATGCGCGAGTGTTACGTCCGTACAAGCGCAACAAAGGACGAACAGGCCGGTTCACACATACTCGATCGTAGCCCGTGACGCGGCCACCGGACAGATGGGCGTTGCCGTTCAGTCCAACTGGTTCTCAGTGGGAACTCTTGTGACATGGGCCGAAGCCGGAGTGGGTGCCGTTGCGACTCAGTCTTTCGTTGAAGTAACCTACGGCCCGCTCGGGCTGGAGCTGATGCGCGCTGGAAAGACGGCCGACCAGGCACTGGAGTCACTCCTGACCTCGGATCCGGGAGAGGCCGTGCGGCAGGTGGCCATGATCGATGCTTCCGGAAACGTGGCCACGCACACCGGATCGAGTTGTATCCAGGCCGCGGGCCGCGTTCAGGGGATCAACTACTCGGTCCAGGCCAACATGATGCTCAACGATCAGGTGTGGGGCGCGATGTCGGTCGCCTTCGAATCGGCCTCCGGCGATCTGGCCGATCGCATGATGGCCGCGCTGGATGCGGCACAGGGAGTGGGGGGCGATATCCGCGGTAAGCAGTCCGCGGCAATCGTCATCGTTCGAGGCGAATCCAGCGGTCGCCCCTGGGCGGACAGAATCATGGACCTTCGCGTGGAAGACGCGCCGGAACCCCTCGAAGAACTACGCCGGTTGATCAAACTGCACAGGGCCTACCAGCACATGAACAGCGGCGACCTGGCAATGGAAAACGAAGACGTGGATGGTGCCCTTCGAGAATGCGGATCCGCCGAAGAACTGTTTCCCCAGAACCTGGAGATGAAGTTCTGGCACGCGGTCGCCCTGGCCAACTCCAACCGAATCGACGAATCCCTTCCCCTCTTCGAAGCAGTGGTTACCAGGGACCGCAACTGGGCCACCCTCCTGACCCGCCTGCCGGCGTCTAACTTGATCACCACCGACGAGGCGACAATGCAACGCATACTCGCTACGGCACCAAACTGATTTTCATCGCGAAAACGCGAAACCGCGAAGATCGCAAAATTGATATTTCTTTGCGGTCCTTTGCGAGTTTGCGCCTTTGCGTTGACAACTACGTTCGGGTTGCTATCGCTTCCCGGGCCAGGCTGAGAAATTCATCGAGGGTTTTGGCTTTGAGGTCCTTCCCGGAACGGAGCCGGACCGCCACGGAGTCGGATTCGACTTCCTTGTCGCCCACCACGAGCATGTAGGGGATTTTCTGGACCTGGGCTTTTCGGATCTTGGCGTTCATTCGATCCACGCCGGCATCGAGGTCGACACGCAGGCCCTCTCCCCTCAGGCGATCGAGGACCCGATTGCAATAATCGAAGTGGCGGTCGGCGATCGGGATGAGCACCGCCTGAACCGGAGCCAGCCAGACCGGGAAGGCACCGCTGTAGTGCTCGATCAGGATGCCGAAGAATCGCTCCATACTGCCGAGCAGGGCCCGGTGGATCATATACGGACGATGCGGGGCACCGTCTTCGCCGATGAAGTTCAGGTCGAAACGCTCGGGGAGATTAAAGTCGAACTG
>Ga0310123_10003032_pt1 | contig 13144 bp, 12 predicted proteins | sample CB6_AW_1057_MG_FD_203505 | JGI IMG/M metagenome (GOLD analysis project Ga0310123, IMG submission 203505) | Marine microbial communities from Western Arctic Ocean, Canada - CB6_AW_1057 | ecosystem: Environmental > Aquatic > Marine > Oceanic | place: Canada: Western Arctic Ocean | collected... | reverse complement strand
AAAGGCCTGTCATGAGGTTCGTAGCGCCAGGTCCGGCGATGGTCAGACACGCGCGGGTTTCCCTGTAAGTTTGGCGTAGCCGGAACACGCGAACGCCGCCGCACCCTCGTGTCGGATACCGTAATAGGTCAGGCGTCCTCGTTCTTCCTGTAGTCGGAGGGCATCAGCCAGGCCCAGGTTAGAGTGCCCAACCATGCCAAACACGGTCGTCACGCCCCAGTTGGTCATGGTCTCAGCCCTAACGTCGGTGACGGTTGTCGTATGCGACACCGCGGCTGCGAGCCCCAAGTAGACACCATTCTCTCGCACCTCCATCGGGTAGAGCGTCTGGCCCGTGTCCTCGTGTCCACCCGGCGACAAACCGGTTGTCGGATCAAAGTCACAGCCATGCCACGGACAGCGCAACCAGCACTGTCCGTCGTTACCTATTTCGATGGAGCCTTCACCGAGCGGTCCGCCCTGATGCGGGCAGCGGTTGTCCCTCGCTGTGAACTCTCCGTCGATGTAGGTCAGCGCCATGGAGCGAGTTCCAGCAGTCACGGTCTTGACGCGACCGGCGGGAAACTCGTGCGCATTCGCAACCCGGAACCAGGTCAGCTGTTCATTCTGCTTGGTCATGGCATGTGTCCTTCGGTTGCCGGATGAGATTCTGCACCACGCGGTACACAGACGCAAAGCGTCGCAGCTGAGAAGACCAGGCGGACGGCCCGGTCGAAGCGTTCAACGCCCAAGCTCGACCGGCCGCGCAGCGCGTCGCCCCGACAAACCAGCCAACAACCACCGATTTTCTCGAGGTCCCTGGGAAGACCCAGACGACGACGTAGCCCCAGAAGCCGAAGGCGAAAGCGCGCCATGGATAGATGGAGATGAACGCGCGCACTATGCTGGCGGTCCACCGTGGCTCCGCCTGGCTGCGCACGCCTCTTTTCATCCAGACCCGCCTGACAGTACCGTAGACAGGGACTGGGTGCCTACGCTGCGTCAGTCGTTCCTTAGCGGGCAAGCGTTACGGCATCACACACGCGCGACAACGAACAAAAAGGACACCATGGACGATAACGAGAGCACTCACGAGAAGGCCCCGTGGATCACATACCGCCCCGAATTAAAGGTGTTGGACTGTACCGTCAGAGACGGTGGCTTGATCAACGACCATCAGTTCAGCGACGAGTTCGTCCGCGCCGTGTACGACACGTGCATCGCAGCGGGCCTGGACACGATGGAGATCGGGTACAAGAACTCGGAGCGGTTGTTTCCAAAGGACCAATTCGGTGCGTGGCGTCACTGCGACGAAGCGGACATGCGCCGCGTCGTCGGCGACCACGATGCAGAGAGCACCGGCTTGACGCTGTCAGCCATGGCCGATGCCGGCAAGAGTGATTGGAAGACCGCCCTTGGTCCAGCATCCGAAAGCGTGCTGGGGATGATTCGCGTCGCCTTCTACGCCCATCAGGTGTCCGAGGCGGTGGACATGATCCACCACGCCCACGAGCAGGGCTACGAGACCATGGCCAACCTGATGGCCGTCTCGAACATCACCGAGGAAGAGATCGACAAGGTTCTCGAAGCAATCGCACCCACACCGGCGAGTACGATGGTGATAGTGGACAGCTTCGGTCATCTCTATCCGGAACAGATCGACCGCCTGCACCACAAGTACGCCAAGGCGATGAAGAGCACCGGCAAGGAGATCGGGATTCACGCGCACAACAACATGCAGCTGGCATTCGCGAACACCATCGAGGCGATCACCCTCGGTTCGAATCGAGCCGACGCAACGATGGCTGGGCTCGGACGCGGTGCCGGCAACTGTCCGATGGAACTGTTGCTCGGGTTCCTCCGCAACCCGAAGTTCAAGCTCCGACCGATCATTCGTTTGCTGCAAAACCACGTGCCGGAGATTCGAAAGACCGTCGAGTGGGGCCCGCTGATTCCGTACAACATCACGGGTCAGCTGAATCTCCACCCACGCGCGGCCATCGAATTTCGGGCTGGAGACAATCGCAGCGATTTCGTGGCCTTCTACGACGCGATCGTGAACGAGAAATAGGGTCCGGTCGGGGGTCGGTCCGCCATGCCTCGAGGCGCGAAATCGCGTGATCGCCCGCGTCGTGGCGAACCGACCCGAGTGATTGCCGAGCTGGCTACTTGAGCGCCGAGTAGTTGGTCGCACTCATCATGAAGACATTGGCCTCGATCGGTACTTCGTATTTCTGTCTGAGCGCGGCCCACTCGGGGTCGGCGCGGAACGCGGCCCAGACCTCTTCCCGATGTGCGCGGTCGCGATAGGCCAGCATCCAGACCAGCGTGTTCGGATTGTCGAGATTCTGCCAGACCGCGATGACCTCGGCGCCGTGATTCTCAAAGATCTCGACCTCTTTCTCACGGAAGCGCTGATGCAGATCGCTGATGCCACCGGTGCCGTCGGTCGAGGTCTCGGCCGTGTACATGCGAAGCTCGAAGCAGCGCGAGTCGGCCGCCACACTGCCCGACAGCTCCGCTGGCAACTGGCTGGCCGGGCCACAGGGCGCAGGAGCGTCCTGGGCACGCGCCATGCCACTGAAACTGAGGCTGATGATTGCGACGAAAACAGCTTTTCTCATGCCTGTCCCTTTCTGGATGGTTGCCTACTTTCTACGGACCGCTGGACATCAGGGGAACGAAGATCATCGCGCTCAACAACGTGAGCGTGGCCACAACAGCGAGCACGACGGCACGGCGTTGAGATTGATCCGCATGGGCTTCACCCCAGTACCGGCCGGTCATCCGAGCCGCCCGCCGACGCAGCCCCTCCCCCGGAAGATCCGTTGATTGCTGGCTGATTATGCCACCAGCGGTGACGATCGCGGACTGAAATAGGCCGAGGGGCTCACCACGCGCGAGCATCTGGGGGCCGAGGCCACGGCCCCGCCTTCACCCCCGTCTCGGGGAGCGGACGGCTCCCGGCCCACACTTCACCGGCCTCTTCCGAAATCTGCGTAGCAGCGCCGCTCGAACACGTGACCTGATCCCCTGAGATCGTTCCAGCCCAAGGGGTAGAATTCTGGCGTTACGAACCAGGAGGCAGGATGCCACGAAAACGATCCAGCACCGAGCAGATCATCACGACACTGCGCCAGGCCGAGTCGGAGTTGAGCCGTGGGCTGCGCCCCCCGCAGGTGTGCCAGAAGCTCGGCATCAGCGAACAGACGTACTATCGTTGGCGCAAAGAGTACGGTAGCTTACGTCTCGACCAAGCGAAGCGGCTGAAGCGGCTGGTGGCGGATCAAGCGCTGGACGCCGCCATCTTGAAGGAGGTGGCCGACATCAGAGCCCGCGAAGGGTCGACCATCACCCCGACAAGATCAGCCACCCCCACAAGCGGATTTTCACGCCAACTGGACACTGTGTGCCGAGAATGCCAGCACGGAGGGCAGCCGGCAAGGCCCAACTTGTACTCGGCGAAAGAACTGGAATGGCAATGCTCCAGCCCGCTGAGCCACAGGCGCGTGCTTCGTTTTCTCTAGGACGCTGGGGCTCGCGCCGCCTAGATCATCCCGAGCACGGCATCCACGGTCTTCTGAATGCCCTGCTGCACGTGAGCGATGCTCGGCCCGAGCATGTAGGCCGGCGTCGTCACGATGCGATGCTCGTGATCAACGACGAACCCTGTCACGGGGCACTCCTCGTGCGAGCAACCCATCGCCTCGAGCGCGTGCGCAGTCCCGGCATCGTTGCCGATCGTCAGCTTCGGGTGTCCGGAGCCGAGCACGCGAGCAACAACGGCGGGAGCGATACAGATCGCGCCGATCGGCTTCTTCGCGGCGTGCATGCCCATCAGCAGGCGCGCGACGTCCGCGTGGACGGAACACTCCGCCCCCTCGGTTGCGAAGGTCGAGAGGACCCTGGCGGCACCGAAACCACCCGGCATGAACACAGCGTCGAGCGCACCAGTGCGCGCATTCCCGACGTTCTCGATCTCGCCACGCGCGATGCGCGCGGACTCGACGAGCGCATTGCGCCGCTCGCCGGTCGCCTCGCCCGTGTGGTGATCGACAACGTCGAACTCGATATCAGGCGCATAGCACTTGATCGTCGCGCCCGCGTTGTCGAGCGCAAGCAGCGTGCACACGCTCTCGTGGATCTCGGCTCCGTCCAGGAAGCCGCATCCCGAGAGAACGACTCCGACCGTGTGACTCATGCTCCCTCCATTACGCTCAACGAACCGCGAAACAGGCGCTACTGCTCAACAAATTATCGATCTGTCCATCTACCCATAATTCATACATCCGCTTCGTCGCGATGTACCGGTCGGATCATTCTACGCCCACGCGGTCACCGGCTCCAGCTCCAGCAGGCGCAGAGGACGCGAGCTGGCGAGGGCGTAGCGTTCGTACGCCGTGTAAAGACGCACGTCGGACCTTTCGGGCGCGCCGCCTCGCACCGGGCTTGCCTTGACTCGGTCGAGGTGGGACGCTAGGCTCCGGCTCGCACTCCCAACGCGATGCGCGGGATAACAGGGAGGAAAAGACCATGGCGCGCACTATCGTCAATATCGTCTGCCTCGTCGTGCTGCTGGGCACGATCGCGCGCGCTCGGCAACCGGCAACACCGGCCGCCGCCCTGACCGCGGCAGCGGCGGCGTTTCTCGACAGCCTGAACGACGAGCAGACCGCCGCGGTGCGGTTTCCGTTTGACGGCGAAGATCGGGTCGACTGGCATTTCATCCCGCGGGAGCGGAAAGGGATCCCGCTACGGGCGATGACCTCGTCACAACGGGCGGCCGCGCTCGACCTGGTCCGCACGGGACTGAGCGAGCGTGGATTCACCAAGGCGGAGTCTATTCGTCGGCTCGAACCGATCCTGTTCGAGCTGGAGGGCCGCGACATCCGAGACCCGGACCTCTACTACCTCATGATCTTCGGCGAGCCGACGGGCCAGAACACCTGGGGTTGGCGCTACGAGGGCCACCACATCTCGCAGAACTGGACAATCGTCAACGGTACGGCGGTCGCCACCAGCCCGCAGTTCTTCGGCGCCAACCCGGCCGAGGTGCGTGAGGGATCGATGCGGGGCGCACGGGCGCTCGGCCGCGAGGAAGACCATGCCCGGGCCCTGCTCGCATCACTGGATGATGCGCAGCGCGCCAGCGCCCTGATCGGAGAGACGGCGCCACGCGACATCCTGACGAGCAACCAGCGTGAAGCGGCAATGCAGGACGACCTCGGTGTGGCGTATCGCGACCTCGACCCGGGTCAACGCGAGCTGCTCTGGTCGATCGTCGAGGAATACGCCTCGACGCAGCCCGCCGCGGTGGTCAACCAACGTCTCCTGGCAATCCGTAGCGCCGGACCAGACAGCATTAAATTCGGATGGATGGGCGGAATGGCGCGCGGCGAGCCGCACTACTATCGGGTCCAGGGACCCACGTTTCTCATCGAGTACGACAACACCCAGGACGACGCCAATCACGCGCACAGCGTCTGGCGTGACTTCGCTGGTGACTTCGGCCGCGATCTGCTCGCGGCGCACTACCAACGGTTCCGGCACCAACCGGTCAACGCCGGCGGCTAACCACCAGTGACGGACACGAGGTGTACCCGCACGCCATCGAAGAGCGGTTCGGCGCGGACATCGACTTCACCCAACTCATCAAGAACTATTCGCCACCGCGTACCGACGGGCCGGACTGGTTCCCCCCTTCGGCCAGAGAGGGGCCAGCAACACGCAGTTAGCCCACTACATGCTCGTCGGCGGCGTTGCTCGCCTCGTGGAGCCGGTGCTACACTTTTTGGTTGCCGTCTCGCGGTTGCATTATGCGGTTGCATTATGGTGAGTGTAGCTCAATGGTAGAGCGCCGGACTGTGGCTCCGGATGTTGCGGGTTCAATCCCCGTCACTCACCCCATTTCTGCCCGATCCGCTCCGCGGCGCAGGTGGCCCAGACTCAGCCGGATCCTGATCGGCATCGCGGTCACCGGGACCGCCGGCGTCATAGTCGCCCGGGTCGCCGGTGTCCGGCTCGAGGTCGACGGCACCGGCATACGCCCGATGCTCTTCCGGTTCGACGCGGACGCCCACTTCGCGGCCCTGGAGGCGGACAGATCCGCACAGCAGGCAGATCGCGCACTCCCGATTGTCGAACCACGTCCACGTGGGACAGTGGCCGCGCCGGCCGCCGCAGACCGTCGGCCAGAGGCACTCTGGCCAGCCTATCGTGGCGTCGCACGTGACGGCCGATACGATCACGGCATCCTGACCGACTGGCCAGCGGCCGGGCTACCCAGGCTCTGGCATCAGCCGATCGGCGGAGGCTACGCCGCCTTCGCGGCAGCCGACGGGCGCCTGTTCACCATTGAGCAACGCCGCGACCGGGAAGTCGTGACCGCCTACGATACCGACACCGGCCACGAACTCTGGGCCCACGGGTGGGCGGCCTTCTTCCGGGAGGCGATGGGCGGCGACGGCCCGCGCGCCACGCCGACCTGGGACAACGGGCGTCTGTTCGCGCTGGGCGCCACCGGCGAGCTACACAGTCTGGACGCTGCGACCGGCCGGCTACGCTGGCGCACGAACATCCTCACCGACGCCGGCGCCAGGAACCTGGACTGGGCGATGGCCGCTTCACCGCTGGTTGTCGACGACAGGGTCGTCGTACTGCCAGGCGGCGGCGGCGGGCGGTCGGTCGCCGCCTACGACGCCGACACCGGCGAGCCGGTCTGGGCGGCGCTGAACGACGTGCAAGGCTACACCTCGCCGATGCTGGTCACGCTCGCAGGTCGCCGGCAGATCCTGGTCGTGACCGCCGAGCGCGCCGCCGGGCTGTCGGTCGATGATGGCACGATACTGTGGGACTATCCGTGGGTGGTGTCGACCGTCCCGAACGTCTCCCAGCCCGTGATGGTCGGCGACGACCGTCTGTTTCTGTCAGCTGGCTACGGGCAGGGCGCGGCGTTGATCGAAGTTCTGAACACCGGAGACCGACTGGCCGCCCGAGAGCTGTGGCGCACCAACCGGATGAAGAACAAGTTCAGCAGTTCGGTGGTACACGAGGGGCACATTTACGGGCTCGACGAATCGATCCTCGCCTGCCTCGATGTCGAGACCGGCGAGCTCATCTGGAAGGCGGGTCGCTACGGGTACGGTCAGCTGCTGCTGGCCGACGGGCATCTCGTGGTACTGACCGAGCGGGGTGACGTGGCGCTGGTCCGAGCCACGCCGGACGGACACGAAGAGCTGGTCCGCTTCGCCGCGATCAGCGGCAAGACCTGGAACACGCCGACGATCGCGGACGGCCGGCTGTACGTCCGGAACACCACCGAGATGGCAGCGTTCGACATCAGTCCTTAGACGGGGCTTCGCCCCAAACCCCACGCGGGCGTCTCGACGCCGCTGACACACGACGGCCTGCAGACCGGCTTGTCACCGCAGAACTTCACGTGCGGACCGTCGTCGACTGTCTTCGCGCCGTCGGCGACCTGTGGGCACCGCTGCGCACGGGACCAACGGCCGACCTGAGAACGGCTCTGCAGTGCACCTAGCGGGCCAGGAAGCACTGCGTGAAGTGCCGTGTGCTAGAATCTTTACTTACGCGCCTGTAGCTCAGCTGGATAGAGCGGCGGGCTTCGAACCCGTAGGTCGGGGGTTCAAATCCCTCCGGGCGCGCCACTTATCCGGACACTGCCGACGGTCGGCGCCTTACGCGGCGGCCACGTTGCGCCCGTAGCTCAGCTGGATAGAGCGTCGGTCTCCGGAACCGAAGGCCACAGGTTCGAATCCTGTCGGGCGCGCCACTCCTCGTGTGGGCCGCTAGCTCAACTGGCAGAGCAGCAGACTCTTAATCTGAAGGTTCCCGGTTCGATTCCGGGGCGGCTCACCAGCCACACTTGTGGCCTCCAATAGAGTCGACCATGTGCGACGCGACGCCGGCCGATCGACATGGACGTGCTGTCCTATTCCTATCTGCTCGATCCGGAAGTCTTTCTGGACCTGACGTCGCACACGCGGCGTCATGATGACACGTCGGTCATCACGACCTGAACTTCTTTTACGGTCTGACGTCGCGCGAGGAGATCGCGGTCGAGTCGAGCCAGACAGTAGCGGCCTGCGAGCCGCTGCTCTGGATCGAGGCAATGAAGATGGAAACCGCGGTCAGCGCGACCCGGGACGGCACCCTCTTCTCGGTCCTCGTCTAGCCGGGCACGGTTGTGAATGCCGGCGACCTGCTGGTCACCCCGATCGCTAACGTCGCTACCTGCGCACGCCGGCCGGGACCACGTCACGCGAGGAGGTCTGTTTGATCGACGGGAGCGCAGAAAAATTATTTCTGCTTGTTCAGCGTTCTGGTAAAAGCCCTAACGCTGCCGGGGGTTCTACAAGAGCTTGTAAATACAGCCCCTCTGGTGCGTCGCCTCCAACCGGAGACGGCGGTCTGGCGACCCGGGTAGCCGAATGGCCCCATGCTTGGCGCGTTCAGTCTGGTGTGGGGGTTGCGTCTCGCTAACGAGTACTCGATACTGTTCGCCTTATTTCAGCGTTCGATCCGGCCGGCCGGTATGGCCACGCTGAAATGCACGGGCGCGCCGTCCGTGGCGGCCTCTGCCGAAAGGCTGTGGCCCGTTATCGTCAGCCCGGGTGTCTCCCTCCTCAGCACTCGGCTGGCACGATGATTTTATGGTCGTGTCGGAGCCGGCCAGCGCCGATATTCGACCGCAGACGCGGACGTAGCTGTGAATCAGACAACCCCTGACCGGACGACTGACGACAACAGGAAGCGCGTGAAGTACGTCCGACGACTGGACCAAGTCGAGCAGCTCAGCGCCGAAGAGCGAGACCGGCTAGGACCGGTGGTCGTGCGGTACGTCTTCCGCGCCAACGACTACTACCTCGGGCTGGTCGACTGGGATGACCCCGAGGACCCGATCCGGCAACTCGTCATCCCGCGTGAGGAAGAGCTGACCGAATGGGGCAAGCTCGACGCCAGCAACGAGGAATCGGTCACGGTCGCCCACGGTGTGCAGCACAAGTACTGTGACACCGTGCTGTTGCTATGCAACGAGGTCTGTGGCGCCTATTGCCGCTACTGCTTCCGCAAGCGGCTGTTCATGGACGAGAACGACGAGGTGGCCAACGACATCAGTGCCGGGCTCCGGTATATCGCCGCCCATCCTGAGGTGACCAACGTGTTACTGACCGGCGGTGACCCGCTGCTGATGAGCACCCGCCGTCTCGAGGAGATCTTCAAGGCGCTACGGGCGATTCCGCACGTGCGGATCATCCGGCTCGGCACCAAGATGCCTGCGTTTGATCCCTATCGGGTAATCAACGATCAGGATCTGCAGAGGGTGTTCCGGACGTACTCGACGGCGCAGCAACGGATCTATCTGATGGCGCACTTCGACCACCCGCGCGAACTGACCGAGCCGGCAATCCAGGGTATCGACATCTGTATCCGCAACGGCGTGATCTGCGTCAACCAGTGCCCGCTGATCAAGGGCGTCAATGACGACCCCTTCGTGCTGGCCGAAATGTTCGCGACCCTGTCGTACATCGGCTGCACCCCGTACTACCTATTCCAGGGCCGACCGACGGCTGGCAACGAGCCCTACGAGATCCCGATCGTCGAGGGGTGGAAGATCTTCAAGCAGGCGCTCACGCTCGGGTCGGGGCTGGCGCGCCGCGCCCGCTACTGTATGTCGCACGAGACCGGCAAGGTGGAGATCCTGTGCATCGACGACGACCACATCTATCTGCGCTACCACCAAGCCAAGCACGACCACGACCTCGGTCTCTTCTTCATCTGCCGCCGGGACGACGACGCCTACTGGCTCGACCAGCTCGAGGTCATCGACCGCGCACCCGTGCACGTGTGACACTGGCCTGCGGGCCGTTCCTGCATGATCGCGCTTCAGCACCTGACAAAACGATACGGCGACCTGGTCGCCGTGGATGACGTGTCGCTACAGATCGGCGACGGTGAGCTGCTCGTGCTGCTGGGCGGGTCAGGCAGCGGCAAGACCACGACCCTGAAGATGATCAACCGGCTGATCGAGCCGTCAGCCGGCTCGGTACTGGTGGACGGCCGGGACGTGGCTGAGCTCGCACCGCATGATCTGCGCCGGCGGATCGGCTACGCCTTCCAGCAGGTGGGCCTGTTTTCTCACATGACGGTGGCCGAGAACGTCGCAGTCACACCGGCGCTGCTAGGCTGGTCAGCGGACGAGAGGTACCGCCGTGTCGACGAGCTACTCGAACTAGTGGAACTCGACCCAGACGAAACCCGCGACCGCCGGCCGGACCAGCTTTCGGGGGGACAGCAGCAGCGGGTGGGCGTGGCGCGCGCACTGGCTGCCAGCCCACGCCTCATGCTACTCGACGAGCCGTTCGGCGCGCTCGACCCGCTGACCAGGCAACGGCTGCAGGCGTCGTTCATCCGGATCCGGCGCAAGCTAGGTCTAACGGCGGTATTCGTCACCCACGACATGGTCGAGGCCATGGTCGTGGCTGACCGGATCGCGGTCATGCAGGCGGGCCGGCTGGTGCAGATCGGCACGCCGGGCGCGCTGATGAAAGACCCGGCCGACGACTACGTACGGCAGCTGCTGGACACTCCGCGACGCGAAGCCCGACTCGTCGAGTCGATTCTGGGGCGGGAGGCCACTTAGTGTCCTATCCCGGACGTCGCTACATGGTACCCAGGAGGGCATCCCGGCAGAACGGCGTTACCCTCGGCCGCAGAGACTCAGTCTGCTTCCTCGTCGTGTCTGCCAAATGGGCGCCGCGTCTAAGACTCATGCACCGAACCTCTGAGGTAGACCACTCGTGAGCGAGCAACTGGCGCTGCTGCCGGCGTATCTGACTGCCCATCTCCAGCTGACGCTGCTGGCGCTGCTGTGCAGCACGACGGTGAGCTTGCCGCTCGGGGTGGCGATCAGCCGGGTGCGCTGGCTCGAGCAACCGGTGCTCGGCGTGGCAGGGGTCATCCAAACCGTGCCGAGCTTGGCACTGCTGGCCCTCATGGTGCCACTGCTGGCGTCGCTGCAACTTCCGAGCATCGGGTTTCTGCCGGCGTTCATCGGGTTGACCCTGTACGGCGTACTGCCGATTCTCCGGAACACAGTGACCGGCATCGCCGGAGTGGACGCCGCGCTCAAGGAGGCGGCCCGCGGGGTGGGCATGACGCCGACACAGCAGCTCCGTCTCGTCGAGCTGCCGCTCGCCATGCCGGTCATCGTGGCCGGGTTACGGACCGCCACGGTCTGGACCGTCGGCATCGCCACACTCTCGACCCCGGTCGGCGCGACTAGCCTAGGAAACTACATCTTCAGCGGACTGCAGACCCGCAACTACACGGCGTTGCTGACCGGGTGCGTGGCGGCGGCGGCTCTGGCGTTGCTGCTCGACGGGCTGGTGCGAGCGCTCGAGATCGGCGTGCGCGGGCGACGGCGGCGACAGGTCGGCGCCGTCGCGGCGGCGATAGCGGCCCTCTATCTCTACACGGGTGTCACCCTGGCCACGGCGCTGGTCCCCCGCAGCGGACGTTCGGTAACGATCGGCGCCAAGGCGTTCACCGAACAGTACATCCTATCCAATCTGCTCGGTCAGTGGATCGAGCGCGAGACCGGCCGACCCACCACCAAGATGCAGTCGCTTGGCTCGATGGTGGCGTTCGACGCCCTGGCGGCTGGTGACATCGACGTCTACGTCGACTATTCCGGCACACTCTGGGCCAACCAGATGGAACGGGACATCGTCGGGATGGACCGGGCCACAGTGCTCGCCGAGGTGGGTACCTACCTCGCCGAGGCGCACGGCATCGGCATCGCGGCCACCCTCGGGTTCGAGAACGCCTACGCCGTGGCGATGCGTGCCCAGGACGCCGAGGCGCTGCGGCTGACGCGGATCAGCGACCTGACCCCGCTGGCACCAAAATTGTCAATGGGTGGCGACTATGAGTTCTTCTCCCGTCCGGAGTGGGCGGCAATCCGTGACACCTACGGGTTGGCGCTAGGGGAACAACGCACGATGGACCCGGCCCTAATGTATCTGGCCGCGGCCGAAGGGGCGGTCGACCTGATCAGCGCCTTTACGACCGACGGCCGGGTCAACGCCTACGACCTGCGGATCCTGGAAGACGACCGCGCAGCAATTCCACCGTATGATGCGGTCGTCCTGGTCAGCGCCAGACTCGCCCGCGAGTGGCCGGACGTACTCGTGGCACTTAGGCAACTGGGAGGCGTGATCGACGTCGACGCGATGCGCGGAATGAACCTGGAAGTCGACACGCGCGGCGCCGATCCGCGCGCGGTCGCGGCCGACTTCCTGACGACACTGCCGGAGCGCCGCACCCGCCCGGCCGGCGAGACACCCTGAGCGGGCACCGCCACACGAGCAGGAGGCTCACGTGGGCATTCTCGAGATACTGGGACTCGGTGAGCGCGATGCCGCGCTGGAACGGACCCAGGCGACCCGTCGCGGTGACACCGACACCGTCAAACTTATCGTGGATGAGCTCGAGGCACTCGAACCGGCCCGCGCACGGTTTCTCGCCGCCTTCGCCTACATCCTGAGCCGTCTCGCCCACGCCGACTCGCACATCAGCGAGGGCGAGACGGAGTCCATGGGTGAGATCGTCCAGAAGCTGGGTCACCTGCCGGAGGCGCAGGCGGTCCTGGTCGTCGAGATCGCCAAGAGTCAGGCCCGGTTGTTCGGCGGCACCGAGAACTATCTCGTCACTCGCGAATTTCGTGAGATCGCGACCGCCGAGCAGCGTCTGGAGCTGCTCGACTGCATCTTCGCCGTCGCGGCGGCGGACGGGTCGATCAGTGCCATCGAAGAGTCGCAGGTGGGTCAGATCGCCAAGGAGCTCGGTTTCACCCAGCCGGAATTCGCGGCGGCGCTTGCGGCCCACGCGAAGCATCGAGCGGTGTTGCGGTTGCTGCGGGCGAAGCGGACGACGTAGGCTCGTCGGCCACGCCACTCGCCCCAGCCGACGACGGGTTGGCGTCGAGCATCACCGCCACCCACCGCAGGTCCTCGGTGTTCTCCAGTGCGATCTTCAGCATCATCGTCAGCGGCACCGACAGCAGCATGCCCATAGGCCCCCAGACCCACCCCCAAAACACCAACGACAGGAACACCACCAGGGTCGACAATCCGAGCCGCCG
>Ga0310123_10003031_pt1 | contig 13156 bp, 11 predicted proteins | sample CB6_AW_1057_MG_FD_203505 | JGI IMG/M metagenome (GOLD analysis project Ga0310123, IMG submission 203505) | Marine microbial communities from Western Arctic Ocean, Canada - CB6_AW_1057 | ecosystem: Environmental > Aquatic > Marine > Oceanic | place: Canada: Western Arctic Ocean | collected... | reverse complement strand
TCGGCTTTCAGCTGTTTCAGCGAATCGGTCGTAGACTGGAACTCACCGAAACCGGCCGCGTCGTTCAGCGATACGCCAACGACATTTTTTCCATCGGCGACGAGTTGCTGCATACGCTCGAAGGCCGTCCCACCAGCGGGCGGCCGCGCTTGCGTGTTGGAGTCGCCGATGTCCTCCCGAAGATGGCCGTGGCGCGCGTCCTAGAGCCGTTGTTGGTCGGCGAAGAGGCGGCCCACTTGATCTGCTATGAGGGGAAACCGGTCGATCTGCTGGCAAAACTCTCCGTCCACGAACTCGACCTAGTGCTCTCGGACTCTCCTGTCAGGTCGGATCAGAGCATCCGCGCATTCAGTCATTTACTGGGTGAGTGCTCGGTAACGGTGTTTGCCTCGCAAGGAAGCGCCAAGGCCTATTGCCGGGAATTTCCGCAAGCACTCGATGGCGCTCCCTTTGTGCTGCCGACCGAGAGTACCGTGCTTCGACGTATGCTCGACGACTGGTTCACCCTCCAGGAGATTCACCCTCAAGTCGTCGCTGAGATCGAAGACAGCGCGTTAATGAAGGCCATCGCCCAAGTCAGAGGCGCGCTGTTCGTCGCGCCAACACTGATGAGCGACCAGGTGGCAACACTCTATGGCGCTGCGTCAGTTGGAGAGATTCAGGAGATCCAGGAGCGCTTCTACGCGATATCTCTCGAGCGAAAGATAAGGCATCCCGCCGTCAAAGCGCTACTCGAAGCGAGCCAGGAAGACGTTTTCTCATAGATAGATAATATCTATGAAATTCGTCTAATAATCTATTTGCATGTGAGAGAGCTATCTCTTAGACTTGAAGCTTGAGATCACTCTATGCTCGGCGGGAAGGGGTATAAGTCAAAGGCGTGCGGAACGGTCAACGGGGCCTCGGGGCGGTGAGCAAAGGAGGGTCCATGTCGCATAGACGAAATCAAACATCGGTTGAACAGGCGACCTGCAGAAGGTACAACCTCCTGACGCCGGCTTGGCGCACCGAGTGCATTCATTGTGAACTCCCAGTCGAGTCGCTCCTTGAGTCGCTGAAGGAACTCAGGCCGAATTCGTACATGGCCACATTTTCCTTGAGCGGAAGCGAGAAGGAGTTGAGCATCGGCTCCAATTAGTCGATCGTACCAGGAGCCCATGGTAGACTCGCGACGATCAAGCCCGAGAGCCGACGACTGAGAGCAGTTTACGATGCGTAGTATCTGTCCCCGCGTATTGAGAAGAAACGACCTGAGGCGCCCTTGTTGCCCGTGGATTGCCACATCGAGCTAGGAGTCGTCGGAGGTCGAACCGCGCATCGTCTCCCCAGAGTCTGACAAGCGGATGGTGGGCGACCTAATACAGACGGCGGCAATCTAGGCCACTTTGAAATATGATTTTGCAAACAACGGAAACGCCGAGAGGCACGCTTACCGGATTTCGCAACTACTGGAACTCCGACCTGCTCTCCGGGTTTCTCGTCTTTCTCATCGCACTTCCGCTATGCCTTGGAATCGCCGTTGCCTGTGGGTACCCGGCCATTTCCGGAATCTTCACTGCGATTATCGGAGGCCTGCTTGCAACGTTTTTTAGCAACTCGGAACTCACGATCAAGGGGCCCGCGGCCGGCCTCATTGCAATAGCGATTGGCTGCGTAACGGATTTCGGCTTTACCGCCGGAAGGGATCCAGCGGCGGACCTCCAGGCGTACCGGCTCGCGCTCGGCGTCGGCGTTGTAGCGGGAGTGATTCAGATTCTTCTCGGATTGTTTCGCGCCGGCGTTCTAGGAGAATTCTTTCCGACCGCGGCAGTGCACGGATTGCTCGCATCAATTGGGGTGATCATCATAGCCAAGCAGATTCCAATCACCTTGGGGTTAAGCTCCGAAGGATCGCCGCTCGAACTGCTCAGCAAGATTCCTCAGTTCGTTTCGAACATGAATCCCGTTGTGGGGCTCATAGGAATCATCAGCCTCGTGATCATGTTTGGGTATCGATTCATCCCGATTCGGCATCTCAAAGTGATTCCGACTCCGATGGTGGTTTTGCTTGTCACCGTCCCGTTGGGAATGTACTTCGAGATAGGGAGGGAGCATACTTATTCGTTCAGCGGACGGGAACACGTGCTGGGGCCGGACTTTCTCGTCAACGTACCTCAGAATATGTTCACCGCGATCACTTTTCCTGACTTCTCCGGCCTCGCCACGAGCACTGGGTGGAAGTACGTCATCCTCTTCGCAATTATCGGGAGTCTAGAGTCCCTTCTGAGCGCGAAAGCGGTTGACGAGATCGACCCCTGGCGCCGAAGGACAAACCATGACCGCGACATGCTCGCAGTTGGAATGGGAAACACTGCCGCCGCCTTTGTGGGCGGGTTGCCGATGATCTCTGAAATCGTCCGTAGCAAAGCGAATATCGATAATGGCGCAAAAACCCGTTTCGCCAATATGTACCATGGCTTCTTTTTGCTAGTGGCGGTTGCACTCGCGCCTGGACTGATCAATCAGATCCCACTTGCGGCGCTTGGCGCGATGCTCGTCTTTACTGGATTCCGATTGGCGTCGCCGCGGGAATTCGTCCATATGTATAAGGTCGGACGGGAACAACTGATTATTTTCATTGCGACTATCATGGGCGTGCTTGCGACCGACTTGCTTGTAGGGATCGGCATCGGCATTTGCGTCAAAGCTGCGATTCACGTGATCAACGGGGCTCCCGTGCTTTCGCTCTTTCGACTGAAGGTCGATGCCCAGCGCAGCGAGAAGGAGGGCATGGTCGTCACCGTAAAGGACTCCGCCGTCTTCAGTACGTGGATCGGATTAAAGAAACGATTGGAAAGCGTCAAGGAAGAGTCGCCCGTCGTCCTCGACCTATCGGAAGCGGTTCTCGTCGATCACACCGTCATGGAGAAACTTTACGAGATGGAACAGGAATTCAAGGAACATGGTTCCGTGCTTGTCATAAGGGGACTAGAGTCGCACCGAAAACTCTCCGAGTACCCGACGGCGGCTCGAATTAGACGCCCTACCACCACCGCCCCTGGGGCATGAAGGCACGCAGTCCGCGGAAGGAAATTAAATAGTCGGAAGGGCGGAACGAAATGCCACTAGAATCCAGCGGCCGGTCAGCGGCGACTCTGTCGGCTGAACAGCGGAAGGGCTTGCGTCAGCAGGTCACTGCGGCGTGTCAGCCCGTGGCCCAGTCGTGGCCACTGAAGACTTTCGCTTACCGCAATCCGATTCGCGGGTTCGAACATTTACCTTTTGATCAAGCCGTCAGAGAGGCCAATCGGATTTTGGGGGGAAGTGGGTATCTTTCGAACGAGGAATACCGCCGGTTTTACGGGGAAGGACGCATCACGGACGAGAGCGTCCAGCGAGCCCTTCGGCGTGTCGGCCCGAGCGTGGATTCGCAGTGGGCTGTTTCGGCAGGTTCGCGCGAAATCTTCCGGTTGGAAGTAGTTCGTTCACAGCTCTTATCCGGAATCGATTCTTTGGAGGCCTCGCTGTTGACCTGGACATTGAATACGGAAGGTGTGACGGCCCCCCCTCACCGGGATCTCTGGACCAGTTCGCTCGCCGCGTTGGGTCTGGAGGAGTTTCTCATTGATGAAACCGACGGGCATGCGGATGGAGACGGTCGATCCGATGCGGCAGCGGAGACGGCCGAAACGCTAGACGTGGCCTTGCCCGCGCTTCGGACACTCAGCGATTGGCTGGAGACGCTCACCGAAATTGGTGTTGTCGATCAGATCAACGGCCAGATGATGAAATGGACTGCGGCGTTTCTCGATGAGGGGTTAGCCGACTGGCAGATGCCCGCGAGGGGGCAGGGCTTCTATGAAGCCTGGCGACAGCTTGCGCCGCGCGATATCTCCTGCCGCTTTCTCGGCATCAAGAACTTCTCGAAAAAGATCCGCGAGTTGCCCGATTCGCCCGAGGAGGTGATCGCACTCTGCATGAATCGACTGGAAGTGCCCGCAGACCGATGGCAGGAGTATCAGTCGCGCCACTTCGCCCAACTGGCAGGTTGGACGGGTTTCGTACGTTGGCTCGACGAGAACCCCGAGTATCCCGGTCAGCACGAACATCCTATTGATCTTGTGCAGTACTTAGCTGTCCGCCTCTTCTACGAGGCCGAGCTTGTGGATGTGGTGTGCCGGCGGGAATGGGGAATTCCGGGAACGCTGCCCGAAGTCTGTTCCTACTGGCAGAAGAACGCTAACGAGTATCACAGGCTGATCGCCAAGGACGGCCATTCCGCCGGCGAGCGGACGCTTGCTGTCTGCCGCGATGCGTGGCGGCTGTTTCAACTTGCGAGGCGTCTGGAACTAGCGTCTGCGGACGTCAGGGGCCTGAGCCCGGATGACGTCCGAACGCTTTTGGGGTGGTTGGACGCGTTTCCGCCAGAAGACCACGGGCCGGTCTGGCTCGAAGCTTACGAAGACGCCTACCGCGAGATGTTGGTCGGGAAGCTACGCGCTCATGGCGGCGGTAATCAGGAGCTGGGCGGCCGTCCTCGCGCGCAATTAATTTTTTGCATCGATGCGCGGTCCGAGCCATTTCGAAGGCATATTGAGTCGCAGGGACCATACGAAACATTCGGGTTCGCAGGTTTCTTCGGTGTTCCAATGAGCCACCAGGCCTTTGACAGCGCCGATCGGCTGGCGCTCTGCCCGGTGTTGCTCAAGCCCTCGTTCTCCGTCCGTGAAACGGCGCGCGAGGGGCAGCAAGCGCCGGTTGAGACATATGCATCCGGCACGCGCTGGCAGCGGTTCGGAGATGCGTTGTTTCACGATCTGAAAGCGAATCCCATCAGTTCCTACATGCTCATCGACGTGATGGGATTACTTTTCAGCATCGGGTTGATTGGCAAGACGTTAATTCAAAAGCCGTACAGAGCGCTTCGCGAGCGCATTAAGCAGCGCTTCGCGAACCCGGTACAGACCCGGATACAGGTAGATAGAAGCGAGTCCGGGCCGAACGGACCGAACGCGGAATCCGTGGCGCTTGCGACTGGGTTCAGCCTCGAAGAACAAGTGGCCATCGTTGGGGGCGGACTCCGGGTCATCGGATTGACTAAGGACTTTGGCCGACTGGTCGTTGTTTGCGGCCACGGAAGCGTTTCGGACAACAATCCGTATGCGGCGGCCTACAACTGCGGGGCCTGCGGCGGCAGCGACGGCGATCCGAATGCTCGTGTGTTTGCGGCGATGGCAAATAATCCGGACGTCAGGCGCCCACTCAAGGAGACCGGGCTCACCATCCCGGAGGATGTTTGGTTCCTGGCCGCAAGACATGACACGACGACTGATCGACTCACGTTCTACGACGTAGTCGATTTGCCGACGAGTCACGCGGAAGACTTCCGACTGCTGAAGGGCGACGTCGACAAAGCGGGCGCCGGCCAAGCGCTCGAGCGCTTGAAGCGGCTTCCGAGGGCCCCGAGGGGCATGTCTGCCGAAGAGGCCTACACTCATGCGCACGCGCGCGGCGACGACTGGGCGAACGTTCGGCCGGAATGGGGTCTATCAAGCAATGCGGCGTTTGTGATCGGACGGCGGCGCCTCACGGCGGGCCTCTCTTTGGACGGGCGCGCGTTCTTGAACTCCTACGATCCTGAGTCGGACGCCGATGGAGGGTTGCTGGAAAAAATCATGACGGCTCCGTTGATCGTCGGCCAATGGATCAACAGCGAATACTACTTCTCCGCGGTCGACCCATGGGTTTACGGTAGCGGCACGAAAGTGCTTCACAACGTCGTTTCCGGCGTGGGTGTCATGCTGGGAAGTCAGAGCGACATACGAGGTGGCCTTCCCCTGCAGAGCGTGAATGACGGGGCCGCACGCTATCATGAACCGATGCGGCTGCTGGCCGTTATCGAGGCTCCTACTAGTCGGATATCGTCCATTATCCAAAGGCATGCCGTTCTCCAACAGTTGTTCCACAATCAGTGGGTAAACCTGTTAGCTGTCGACCCGACAACCTACGAATTTCACCGGTACAATCCCGACTCCACTTGGGAACCCATGCCGCTGACTCGGGCTGCGTAGCCATGAGTTCCGGTCTGCATCCATCGCTGATCTTCAGGACATCGAGTCTTTTTGTGCTTTGGTTACTCTTGTCTGAGAGCTTCAACCTGTTTCACATGTCCATAGGTCTAGGGGCATCTGTGGCCGTGGCGTTACTGAATACTAACCACGCCTCCCGTGGCGCCGTCAGCATACGATGGTTAAACGCTCTGAGTTACATTCCTTGGCTCTTGGCACGGATCTTCATGAGTGGACTCCACCTGTCATTCCTTATCCTGAACCCACGTCTGCCTATTGCCCCGAAACTATTTCGCTATCGAACAGCGTTGAAACATGAAGCCGGGCTCGTTCTGCTCGGAAACTCGATTACTCTGACTCCGGGCACGCTCACAGCGGATGTGAATGGCAACGAGTTGCTGGTGCACTCCATGGATGATGAGTCGGCGGCGGACGTGACTAGCGCGCGACTGGAAAACAAGGTTTCCGAGATATTTGACGCTGTGAGTACTCGATCATGACGATATTTTTAGTCTTCGTACTCTATGTTCTCGCACTCCTGATTATCATCTATCTGTATCGGGTCGTGCGGGGACCCACGGTCTTCGACCGCGTACTGGGACTGAACGGAATCTCCACCAAGGCCATCATATTGTTGGTGGTAATCGGCGCGGTCTACGATCGAGTAGAGATGTTCGTGGACATCTCCACAGGCTACGCTCTTCTCAACCTGGTCAGCGCCATCGCCATCGCTAAGTACTTGGAACAACGGGAGGTGACATAGATGTCTGCGCTGGCCGTCGGTCTCATTCTTGTCGGTTTGTTCTTCTTGGTGGTAGCTGCAGTGGGTATGGTGCGTCTACCCGACTTCTACACACGATCCCATGCTGTCGCGCTGACCGATTCTCTCGGTGCGTTCTTTCTTCTCACGGGATTGGCGGTCGACCAGGCTTTCAGCACGAATGTCATCAGCATCTTGATCGTATTGGCGTTGCTCTATCTACTGAATCCTGTGATTGCACACGCCACCGTTCGAGCGGCGCTTCGTTCGGGCATCAAGCCGTGGGGTGAAGACAAGAGATGACGTTCTCGTTTGAAATCCCACTATTGATCTTGCTTCTTCTGACGGCCGCGGCCGCGATCTTCGTGAAGGATCTCATTAGCGCCGTCTTGATCCTAGGGTCCTACAGTTTCTTCTTGGCGCTGGTTTGGGCCTGGCTTGGCGCCGTGGACGTTGCCTTTGTCGAGGCCGTTGTCGGCGCGGGACTGGCGACGATCTTCTTTCTCCTGACGCTATTTGGGACGGCTCCGGAGGATACTCGCATCCGGCGTCCGCCTGTCCCTAAAGCCGCGATGATCGGGCTGCCATTGCTTGGAATCCTGCTGCTCTACGCCGCGACTGACCTGCCCAAGTTTGGGGATGCCGGCTCGCCCGCTAGCGTACACATTTCGCCGTTCTATCTAGAAAACAGTTTCGCTGACACCCATACGCCAAATGTCGTGACTGCCATTCTTATGGACTACCGCGCCCTGGACACTCTGATGGAAACCGCCGTGATCTTTACCGCCGGCATCGCATGCTGGCTGCTGCTAAGGAGAGACTCCGCATGACTCAGGCTCCTCACGACAGTGTCATCGTCAGGAACTTGGGCGCGCACCTTATTCCCCTCGTTCAACTCTTTGCTCTATACATTCTCTTCTTCGGCCAGTATGGGCCCGGCGGTGGATTCGTTGGCGGCGTGATGTTGGGCGCAAGCTTTATTGTAGGCTCCCTCATATTCGGAGCCGACGATCCCGCGACGGCCGCAGCCAACAGGTTGTTGGACGGCGACGGGCTGGGCCTGATCATTTTTGTGCTCGTCGGAGGGCTGTGCTTAATCGGCGGTGGAGAGTTTCTGAATTACACCAGCGTCAGAATTCCGGGACTCGACGCGCCCTCGCAACGCTATCTAGGGATCGTTCTGGCGCAAATCGGCGTGGCGGTCGACGTCGCAGTGACAGCTGTCTCGATCGTCTTCAGCCTCTCGACTGTGAATCGCGATGAGGCTAATCCCGGTGCTTGAACTCGTCCAGGCTTGGCTGCAAAGGCCCAACCTCATCGCCTTCGTCACTCTACTTCTGTTGGGGCTCTTCATCACGGTTACGCACCACAACCTCGTAAAGAAGCTCATTGGCCTTTACTTGGTTCAGACGAGCGTCATCTTTTTTCTGGTCACAACCGGCGCGAAAGAGGGAGCAACGGTCCCGATCTTGCTGTCAGAGAGCGACACCGTTCAGGCGGACTTGTACGTCAATCCGGTACCGCACGTTCTGACTCTGACGGCAATCGTTGTGCAGGTCGCCACACTCGGAGTGTCGCTCGCACTCGTCGCGGGTATCTACCGGAAGTACGGCAGCCTCGACGAGGACGACATTTTGAAGAGGCTGGAGTGAGCGAACATCTTCCAGCGCTGGTATTCTTGATCCCTTTTGTCACGGCAATCTGCATGCCGATTGCTGGGTCAAGGGACGGCAGGCGTTGCCAAACCGTGGTCTTGGCGGCCTTCTTCTGCATGGCGCTCGCGGCCGCCGCCACTCTATGGTTCGTTGTTCGCTACGGCGAGATCCGCTATTCGTTTGGCGGGTGGGCCCCTCCAGAGGGAATCGAATGGGTAGCGGACGAGGTGGGGAGCATTATGGCGCTGACTCTCAGCGTGCTCGCTTGTCTCTGTTTGCTTTACATGCGCTCGGTACCGATCGATCCGCTTGGCGGGCGTACGATCCCTTTCTATACAATCCTTCTACTTCTTGTGTCGGGCCTTACGGGCGTCGTGTTTGCGGGGGACCTCTTTAATCTGTTCGTTTTCTTGGAGATCGTGGCGCTCTGCGGCTATACGTTGGTTGGCGTGCCGGGCGGAAGGGCGTTGGTCTCGGCGTTTCGCTACCTCATTATGGGTGCGCTGGGGGGCTCATTTTTCTTGTTGGGCCTCTCGTATTTCTATGCCGCCACTGGAACCCTCAATATGGCCGACCTCGCGCAGCGGGTGCCCGACCTGCTGGCGTCCAAAGCCGTCATCGGCGGCCTAAGCTTCATGTTTATTGGACTCGGCATCAAGATGGCGCTCATGCCGCTTCATGGATGGCTGCCGGACGCCTACAACGATGCGCCTGACGCTGTTTCACCTCTCCTCGCCGCACTGTTGACAAAGGTGGCTTTGTTGGCGTGGATACGGATCCTTTTTTGGGTAGTGGGCGCCGGAAACGGCGGCCAACCTAGCGAAATTTTCGCTCTCGTTTGGGTTCTAGGCGCTGTCGCGTCTGTCGGCGGGGCATTCTTGGCCTTGGCTCAGCGTGATCTAAAGCGGATCTTCGCCTATGGCGGCTTGGCACACATTGGACTGATACTCATTGGAGTGGGGCAGGGCAGTCAAACGGGACTGACGGGTGGCCTGTTTTACTTAATCAATGATGCGGTGATGCAGTGCATGCTATTCGTTTTCGCGGGCGCCATCGGCCACCAATTTGGCGTCCGGACGCTCGATGAACTGGGGAGCACGCACATTCGAAATCCGTGGCTCATTGGGGCGTTTGTCATCGTAGCGCTATCGATGATTGGTCTTCCGCCAACCGGAGGGTTCTTCGGGAAGTGGTACATCGTTCTCAGCGCAATCGAGAGTCGAAACTATGTGGCCGTTGCCGCCGTGATTCTTACGACGCTTCTCACCATGGCGTACTTTATCCGAGTATTGGAGCGATTGGTCCGGGTCGGCAAGGACGCCCCGGACGCCTCGCGCGTAGAGACTCCCCTGCCGCTAAGAGTCAGCCTCGGCGTCTTGTCGGCTGCCATGATTGGGCTTGGGCTTTGGAGCGATCGAATCGTAAACGTTTTGTTGGAGACCACCACCCGACTCGGGTTGGGATCGTAAGCGTCATGCAACCGGGATAGAATGTCGATTTTCATATTAATTCCGTTGGCGCCTCTTCTCGCGTTCTTGATCCTCGCCTTTAGCGGACGCTCCTTAGGCGAGGCAAGTCACCGAATCGCCATTCCCGCCGTCGGTCTTTCGCTTGCGCTGTCGCTAGCCGCGTTCGCCGGCGTCGCCGGCGGCGGATCGATTTCGATCTCCCTCTACCGCCTGCTGGAATCCGGCGGCCTCATCATCGACCTCAATCTGTATGTCGATCAGCTCACCGTGTTGGTGCTTCTACTGGTAACGGGCGTCAGCTTTGTCGTTCATGTCTATTCCTCGCGATACATGATCGGCGATCCCCGATACAAGCGCTTCTTTGCGGTCACGTCGCTGTTTACATTTGCCATGATCATGCTCGTTATGAGCAACAACTTGCTCATAACGTACATGTTCTGGGAAGTCATGGGGATATGTTCGTATCTCCTGATTTCGCATTGGGCCGAGAGGGAGACTGCATGCAAGGCCGCGACGAAGGCGTTCCTGGTCAACTCGGTGGCGGACGTCGGGCTTGGCTTCGGAGTGATTTTGACTTTCGCCGTCTACGGAACGCTTGATATCCAACAGATCGTGTCGCGGGCCGCGGACTTCAGCGGGCAGACGATGACACCGCTGAGTTGGATCGGTTCTGATCTCACGGTGGGTGTGAACACCCTGATCACGCTGTTTTTGTTTATGGGCGCTCTTGGGAAGTCGGCGCAAGTTCCGTTTCACGTTTGGCTGCCTTTCGCCATGGAAGCTCCGACGCCTGTGTCGGCCCTGATTCACGCCGCCACGATGGTGAATGCCGGCCCGTTCTTGCTCGTTCGGCTCAGCCCGTTGGTTGTGCTGGCTCCGTCCGCAATGGCGGTCATCGCCGTTGTCGGCGCTACGACGGCCCTTTTCGGAGCCCTGGTTGCGCTCACGCAGTCGGATATCAAGAAACTGTTAGCCTACTCGACAATCAGCCAGATCGGATTCATGATCTTTATGTGCGGTGTTGGCGCGTTTGTCGTGGCCATCTTCCATCTCCTGGCCCACGGGTTTCTGAAGGGCTTCTTGTTTCTTTCGACCGGCAACGCTTTGAGGTCCGCGGGTAGTCATGGGCATGCCCACATCGAGCCGGTCCGTCGCCCCCTTGGTCGGTCATTGTTGTTTGGCGCCCTTCTGCTGGGCTGCTTGCCACCCTTTATCCTCTTCTCAGGTGCGTACGAAGGCATGTGGACGGCGCACGACCTTCCCTCCTCGCAATGGACTTTCTGGGTAATTGGCCTGGCAACGGTTTTCCTCACCGCAATGTACGTGTTTCGTGGAGTCGTCTCGCTGTTCCAGCAAAGCCTTATTGTCGGGGATGCTGGGAACCCTGATTCAATTCGCGTCCAGCCCCGCTTCTTTTCGTCCGCCCATCTGCCCGGGCTTGCCGTGGCGGGTGCGGCCGTAGCCGGGATTCTAATCGCGGTCTGGTCGTGGTTCGTTCCGTTCCTCGCTCCCGCGCTAGGCCGGCCGTCGGTTTCTGTTGGCGAGGTAGGGCTGTTCGGGGGTTTCTCCTTTTGGCTCGCGCTTCCCCTGTTGGCGGCGGTGGGTGGCTGGGGGCTCGCCTATTCGCTTCACTTGAACCGTCGCTCGGGATTAACTGAGGCGCCGGGGTGGATGAAGACCGCGTACGTGCTCTTTCTGAATAAACTGTATTTCGACGAGGTCTATGACGCGTATGTAGTGCGGCCAACCATTCGATTCGCGGGCTGGCTGTGGCGTGAAATCGACGTGCGAGGGATCGATCGCCTGATCCGAGGCATTGCTTCCTTCTCGCTGCGGCAGGCGCAGTGGTCGTCGACGACCGTGGAAGCCCACGGTGTTGATCGTGTAGTGCAAGGTGTCGCGAGCTCGTCGTTGCATCTGTCTGTGTGGCTCTTGCGGGTGGGCGAAGCTCGTGGGGTGGACAGCGTTGTTCAGGGTATTGCCACCGTATCGCTGCGGCTTTCGCGGTGGCTGTGGCGGTCGATTGATCTGCGCAGAACGGACAGAACTGTCGAACGGCTGGGTCATCTCGCCCATGGCACCGGTCGAATGCTAGGGAAGTTCGAGCCGCGAACTCTTCACCACCATCTGGCAGTTGTGATCTGTTGGTTGGTGCTGGCTATCGGAGTGATGTATTGGCTCGCAAGATAAGAGCGCATATGGCCATACACGTTCCCAGTCCACTACCTACGAAAACGCTAGGACCGAGGTATCGACCATGAGTTCTGTCTTCAATGATCACCTGATTAGTTGGATGATCGCCCTTCCCTTCCTGGCGATAGCCACCCTCGCGATTGTCCGAGATGAGGCATGGATTCGGCGAATCGCCTTAGCCGGCTCGCTGATCAGTCTGGTTCTCTCACTCGTTCTGTGGTCCGGCTTCGACGCGTCCCAGCCGGGTATGCAGTTCGTGGAACGTTCGGAGTGGATGCCCACTTTCAATATTCAGTATGCGGTCGGCGTGGACGGCATCAGCATGCTCCTCGTCCTGCTCACAACCTTGCTCTCTCCTCTGTGCATCCTCGCCTCATGGAAGTCCATCACTTCCCGAGTAAGGGCTTTAATGAGCCTGATCCTTCTGGTTGAGGGCGCCATGATCGTAGTCTTTACGGCCCTGGACTTGTTCCTTTTCTTCATGATGTGGGAAGTCACGATGATTCCCATGTACTTCATGATCGTTCTCTGGGGCGGTCCGGGCAGGATAGCCGCCGGTATGAAGTTCGTACTGTACAGCCTGACGGGAAGCCTGCTCTTGCTCGTTGGAATCTTGGGTCTGTACCTCGAAGGGGGTTACACGTTCGACATACTGGTCCTAACGGAACAGAGTTATCCGGAAAACGTGCAGTTTTGGATTTTTCTTGCGTTCCTGTTGGCCTTTGCGGTCAAGCTGCCGATGATCCCTTTTCATTCGTGGCTGCCCGATGCCCATTCGGAAGCTCCGACGGCTGGTAGCGTCATTTTGGCGGGCGTGCTGTTGAAAATGGGGGGATACGGATTCTTGCGGTTTTGCCTTCCGATCCTCCCGGATGCGTCCCTAACGTTTCGTCCTCTTATTTTGTGGATGTCGGTGGTGGCGATCCTCTATGGCGGATACTTGGCTCTGGCACAGTCGGATCTCAAGAAACTTGTTGCCTATTCTTCGATTTCTCACATGGGCTTTGTAACACTCGGTATTTTTGCGTTCAA
>Ga0310123_10003029_pt1 | contig 13159 bp, 12 predicted proteins | sample CB6_AW_1057_MG_FD_203505 | JGI IMG/M metagenome (GOLD analysis project Ga0310123, IMG submission 203505) | Marine microbial communities from Western Arctic Ocean, Canada - CB6_AW_1057 | ecosystem: Environmental > Aquatic > Marine > Oceanic | place: Canada: Western Arctic Ocean | collected... | reverse complement strand
CCATATACTCGCTCATATCCACGCGGATTAGCGCTTCTTCGTCTGCAAACAAAAACTCGGCGAGAGCGCGGGCGAGCTCTGTCTTCCCAACTCCTGTCGGTCCGGAGAAGATGAAGGACCCGATCGGCCGGCGGGGATCTTTGAGCCCAGCGCGGCTTCGCCGAATCGCCCGCGATATCACCGTGATCGCATCGTTCTGTCCCACGACTCTCGTGTGGAGTTCGTCCTCCATTTTAACCAGCCGGTCAGTCTCAGCCTGACGTAATCGAGTCACCGGGATTCCCGTCCACCGTGCCACGATGAAGGCGACCTCTTCCGGCGAAATCTCCGGACGGTTTTCCTTCCTCTCCTCCTCCCATTCGTCCTGACGCAGTTGGATACGGTGCTGCACATCTCGTTCTTGGTCCCGGAGTTCCGCTGCCCTCTCGAAGTCCTGATCTTGAATTGCGGTTTCCTTCTTCTCTGCAATCCCTGCCAACTCTTCCTTGAGCTCTTCCATGTCTGGGGGCGGAACCTGTGATGCGATGCGTGCCCGCGCCCCCGCCTCGTCAATGACGTCGATCGCCTTATCTGGGAGGAATCGGTCTGTGATGTATCGATCGGCGAGTCGAGATGCGGTGTCGATCGTTTCGTCCGGTATGATCACCTTATGATGATCCTCGTAGTGGGAACGCAGGCCCTTGAGAATCGCCACCGTCTCCTCCACAGCCGGCGGATCCACAATCACGGGTTGGAAGCGCCTCTCAAGGGCACCATCCTTCTCAATGTATTTCCGGTACTCGTTCAGAGTTGAAGCCCCGATGCACTGCAGCTCACCCCGCGCCAACGCAGGCTTTAGCATGTTGGATGCGTCGATAGCACCCTCTGCCGCCCCGGCACCTACGAGGGTGTGGAGCTCATCGATGAACAAGACCACGTTCTTGTTCATCGAAATTTCGTTCATCACTGCCTTGAGGCGTTCCTCGAATTGACCCCGATACTTGGTTCCGGCAATGACGGCGGCCATGTCGAGAGCCAACACCCGATGACCTTTCAGTGCCTCGGTGATCTCCCCTCTAGAGATGATTTGTGCCAAACCTTCAACCATCGCTGTCTTTCCAACACCGGGCTCACCGATGAGCACCGGATTATTCTTCTTTCTTCGGCAGAGGATTTCGATCACCCTCTCGATTTCATCCGCACGTCCAATGGTGGGATCAAGAGCCCCCTTCTTCGCCAGATCAGTCAAATCGCGACAAAAATGGTCCAGAGCGGGGGTCTTCGACTTCTTATCCCCTTTTTGGGGCCTACTAGCAGCGGGAGGCGACGAGGATCCGCCACCAATCCCCGCCGGTTCCACCGGTCCACCTCCGCCTCCTCCCATCTCTGACCCCAGCACCTTCAAGGTTTCAGCTCGAGCGTCTTCCAACGAGATGCCAAGGGAGTTCAGTACCTGTGCCGCAATCCCCTTCTCTTCCTTAAGGAGGCCAAGCAACAAGTGTTCCGTGCCCACGTATGAGTGATTGAGTTCACGGGCTTCGGCCATCGAAAACTCGAGCACCTTTTTCGCGCGAGAGGTATAGGGAAGCTCACCGAGTGCGATCGTGGCCTTACCTTGCTTTACCGATTCTTCAATACCCTCGAGCACCCGGTCTAAATCAGCGCTGAGATTCGAAAGAACGGCAGCAGCCACCCCCTCGCCTTCCCGGATGAGGCCGAGCAGAACGTGCTCGGTCCCCACATAATCGTGCTGGAGCCGGAGGGCTTCGTCCCTAGCCATGGCCAGAACTTTTCGGACGCGATCAGTGAAGTTGTAGTTCATTTCAGCTTTTGAAAGCGTCGGAATGGGGGATCAACCGGATGCCTCCGGTGCTCCGTTCCCATCGTGAGAGTCTTCACCTGGAGTCACGACTCCTTCTGTAGACAAGATCCGCCGCACAAGAGTCGCCCGATGTACATCACTCTCAGCGGAGGAAAGATCGCGGCCGGCTGCCTCTTCGAGGTGTGCTGGCTGGGCGAATACCATGATTTTGTTGAGCGAATATACCCGTAGGCCAGGCAGTAGTTTCAGGCTTGTGCCGAGCCGGACTCCACTAAGCAAATTCATCAAGTCCTCGAACGAAAGGGACCGCGCGTAGCGAAGAAGCCCGTATGCCCTCCAGATCTTGTCCTCAGTGACGGATGGAGCATCCCGAAGGAGGACCTGCCGCGCGTGGATCTCGTACTGGATTACCTGCCTCACGATCCGATCAAGGTGGTCGACCAGATCCTCTTCACTCTTGCCCAGCGTCGTCTGATTCGACAGCTGAAAGAAGTTTCCGACGACTTCGGATCCCTCTCCATACAGCCCCCTGTAAGTCAGCCCCACCTGAGAGAGGCCTTGGAGCACCTTCACGATCTCCTTGGTGAGAACCAGTGCGGGAAGATGCATCAGAACCGATGCCCTTAGACCTGTTCCGACATTCGTGGGGCAACTTGTCAGGAATCCGAACTCGTGATGATAGGCGTACGGCAACTCCTCCCCGAGCTCCTCGTCCAGACTATCGAGTAGATTCCATGCCTCTCTGAGCCGTAATCCCGAGAGGAGGGTCTGTAGGCGGAGATGGTCCTCCTCGTTCACCATGATCGAGACCGGGCGATCCAACGCGAGCACCACCGCGGTGCCCGGGGCTGGCGGAGAACCACTGTCCCCCATCAAGTCTATGGAGGCAAGCCGACGCTCCAGTAGGATCCGTCGGGACCGTGCGTCGAGTTTCCGCAGCTCCTGAATGTCAGCGGTCCGCACAAGCTCTACTCGGCTACTGACGCTGTGTACCTGATTCAACACAGCAGTACGATCATTCAGGCGGGCCCGAGGCCCAAAGGCGTGACCTTGCAGATTCCGGGCAAGCCGTACGCGGGTGGAGAGAACGATGTCGGCGTACTCCCCGCTGGCGTCGAGCCAAGCGAGGCCAAAGTCGCGGATCGAGTGCATCTCACTCATGGAACGGAGAAGTGGAGAGAGAAGTAGGACATGATCTGCGACTCAGGCCACTGGCTCAGTTGCCCGGATTTCGTCCCGCAGGTTCGCAGCCCGTTCGAACTCCTCCAACTCCACCGCCCGCTGGAGCTTCCGCCGTAGAGCATCTAGGCGCTTTTCCCGCTCGGAGACCGATGAGTCCGGAGAGAGATAGACCTTTCCAACATGCTGAGAACCTCCATGGATCCTCCTAAGGAGACCGCGGAGCTGCTCCTCAAAAGAAGACCAGCAGTGAGGGCAACCCAGCCGGCCCGCTTTCTTGAATTCTGCAAGGGTCAACGCGCAGAAGGAGCAGCTACGGGTCGGCATCTCCTCCGCCGGACTCCTCTCTTCCGGGCCCATATTGGCGAGGAAGTCTGTCAGGGGTAAATTCATGGGAACCGTGGATGTTTCGAGACCTTTCTCAGCAGCGCACCGGTCGCAGAGGTGAAGCGTTTTCATTTCGTCGTCCACGATCTGCGTCAGGTGGATCACAGCGTTATCTGAATCACAGTTCTCGCACTTCATCGGTGTTCCTCAACCGTACGAGTGATTGGAAAGCACTCCGTCTCTCAATTCCAAGATCCGGTCCGCCCGCGACGCCAACTCTGTGCTGTGCGTCACGAGAACTATCGAAAGTTCACGCCTCTCCTTGAGCTGAAAGAGCAGATCATGGAGCCCCTCGCTCGTTCGGGCATCCAAGTTCCCGGAAGGTTCGTCCGCGAGAAGGATCGCAGGTTCATTCGCCAACGCTCTCGCGACTGCCACTCTTTGCTGTTCTCCGCCTGATAGTTGCCACGGTTTATGTGTGCTGCGTCCTGACAGACCCACTGCGTCCAGCAAGGCCTCTGCCAGGGCCGCCGCCTCCGCGCGTGAAGCTCCAAGGATGAGCCTGGGCATCATCACGTTCTCGACCGCCGAGAATTCTCTAAGGAGGTGGTGAAACTGGAACACGAACCCGACGAAGCGGTTTCGTAACCGGGCAAGCTCGTGAGATGTCCGACCAGTTACATCGACTCCCCCCAGGCGAATCATCCCGCCAGTTGGCCGATCTAGCGCCCCGAGCAGATGCAGGAGCGTCGACTTCCCTGCCCCACTCGCACCAACGATCGACACTGCCTCACCTCGGTGGACGCGCAGGTCTACCCCCCGGAGAACCTCGAGTTCACTCCCGTCCCCAAGTTGGTAGGACTTACGGACGTCATGAGCGTCGAGGGACAATTCACTCATGGCGGATGGCTTCCACAGGCTGGAGGCGTGAGGCCTGAAACGCCGGGTAGAGTGTCGCTACGAATGAGATAACAATGCTCACCACAACGATGAAAGCGACATCTCCGACGTAGATCGACACGGGGAGTCGATCGATGAAATAGACATCTGGAGGGATCTTAATGATCTCAAATCGGTGAAGAGTCCAGGAGAGGAAAAGACCCAGCGCAGTGCCCAGCGCCGTACCAAGGGTTCCGATAGCTAGCCCCTGAAGAACGAAGATTCTAAGAACTTGACTATCGGACATCCCCATAGATTTGAGGATCCCAATCTCTGCAGTGCGGTCCACAACAACCATCACGAGGGTACTAACAATGTTAAATGCCGCGACCATAACGATCAGCGAAAGGATCACCCCCATCGCAATCTTCTCAAGCTGGAGAGCCGAGAAGAGCGACTGGTTTGTTCTCGTCCAACTCTCAGCGAAGTACATGCCTCCGAGCCGACTCTGTATCTCCGCGCTGACTTCCGTCGCTCTCCATGGATCGGAAATTCTAACCCCCAAACCAGACACCTGGTCTTCCCTCTGAATGCCTAGAATCCCCTGAACCCAACCCAAGGGTGCATACATATTGTTGAGGTCGTAGTCGTACATCCCAGTCTCGAAAGTGCCCGTGACCTCAAATTGCCGGACTGCCGGCCGGTATCCACCCATCGGATCCATGCCGAAGTTTTCCAACGAAAAGATGAGCAGACTGTCACCCGGAAAGACGGCCATGCGGTCAGCTAGACGCACCCCAAGCACAACTGGCGGGAGGCCCGACCTGGTCTCCTCCAAGGCATGGATGCCCTGGAGAATCTCTTCTTCCATCCTGGTCACAGATTCGTCGGGATTCCCCTCGAGCAAAATGCCGTACAGATCTGCCGGCTGCACGTAGTCCTCGCCGCGAACAACCACAACGCTGGTGAGCGCAAAGGGGGAGACGGCCTCAACTTCTGGAACCGTTCGGACGGAATCGGCCAGGGTCCGCCAATCGTTCATTCGGAGGGCAGGTCCCCTCTCGAGCACCATCACGTGTGGGCTAGAGCCTAGAATCTTCTCCTGCAGGTCTTCCTGCATCCCGTTCATGACGCCGAGGACTACGATCAGCGCGGTTACTCCGACCGTGATGCCGCCTAACGCAACCCAGGTGATGAACGAGAGGAAGCGGCCCTGCTTGCGAGCAGAGAGGTAGCGGTATGCTACGAACCAGGAGAGTCGGGCCTTCTGACGCTCCGTGCTCACCCGCTCGGCTCTTCTTCCGGTCGCAGAGTCGGGAAGAGGATTACGTCCCGGATCGAAGGACTGTCAGTGAGAAGCATCACGAGTCGGTCAACCCCGATTCCGACGCCACCCGTAGGCGGCATGCCATACTCCATCGCTCGCAGGTAGTCTTCATCCAAGGGGTGGGCCTCTTCGTCTCCTGCTTCCCTGAGTCGAGCCTGGGCCTCGAACCGCTCCCGTTGATCGATCGGATCGTTCAGTTCCGAGAAGGCGTTGGCGATCTCGCGTCCTGCAATGAAGAGCTCAAAGCGCTCGGTAAGAGTGGGATCGCCTCGCTTCAGCTTGGCCAACGGGGAGAGTTCCACCGGAAAGTCCATTACAAAGGTTGGCTCGATCAGTTCTGGCTCCACGAGAATGCTGAAAAGCTTGTCGAGCAATCCCCCGCGCCCGACGCTCTCCGACATCTCACCAGTCATGTCCTCAACTCGGGCTCGAAGGGCTTCCGTGTCGAGACTGGCCGCGTCCTCCCCCAGCTTATCGCTCAGCACATTCAAAAAGGAGAGGCGAGGGAATGGAGCCATAATTCCTATCTCTTGCCCCTGATAGTTGAGCATGGGTCGACCGAGCACCACAGTGACGACATTCTGCATTAATTCCTCCACGAGCCCTATCATCCCCTCGTAGTCGGCGTAGGCCTCGTAGAACTCCAGCATCGTGAACTCGGGATTGTGGATCCGGTCGATTCCCTCGTTCCTGAAATCCTTCCCGATCTCATATACTCGCTCGAACCCTCCTACGATCAGACGCTTGAGATAGAGTTCGTCGGCAATACGGAGGTACAGGGTCGAGTCGAGGGCATTGTGTCGGGTCGTAAATGGCTGAGCGGCAGCCCCTCCATAGATGGGCTGTAGAACAGGCGTCTCGACCTCCAAGTGCCCCCGTGCGTCCAAGAATCGCCGCAACTCAGCGATAACGCGCGCTCGGACCCGGAAAGTCTCCCTGACTTCCGGGTGTACCGCGAGATCTACGTAGCGCTGGCGGTAACGAGTCTGGGTGTCCGTAAATCCGGAGTGTACCACCCGCTCCCCAGTTTCTCGGTCTACTTCCTCCTTCGCGAGCGGGAGCGGGCGCAGAGACTTCGCCAGAAGAGTCCACGATGAGACCCTGACGGTGATCTCCCCTGTGCTGGTACGAAAGAGAACTCCCTCCACGCCGGTCCAGTCGCCGAGGTCCAAGAAGGCCAGGCTCTCGAAGTCCTCCTCTCCGAGGATGTCCCGGCGGAAGTAGACCTGTAGCCGGCCTGTGCCATCCCCGAGGTGAGCGAAGGCGCTCTTGCCATGGTCCCGCCAACTTAAGATCCGGCCAGCGATGCAAACTGAGAGTCCATCTCCGTCCCCCCTGAGCGTCCCCTCCTTCTCAGTCTTGGCGAATGCGCTCACTGCTTCATCCGTCCGGTGGGACCGGGAAAACGCATACGAGTACGGATCAATCCCCTTCTCTCGTAGGGCGTCCAGCTTCTCACGACGAGTGCGAAGAAGCTTACTCATCTCCTGGCTCATGCCGAACTCTGGTCTCCAAACCGCTTGAGATACGCCTGGATGAACGGATCTAGATCGCCGTCCATGACACGGTCCACATCCGAGATCTTCAGCTCCGTCCGGTGGTCGTTGACCATCGTATACGGTTGGAACACATAGGATCGAATCTGGCTCCCCCACCCAATTTCTTTCTTCGTGGCTTCAACCGCATCACGCTCCTTCTCCTTCTCTGCCGTCGCCCTGTCGAAAAGGGCGGCCCGCAGCATCTTCATCGCGGTTGACCGGTTCTTGTGTTGCGACCGCTCCTGCTGACACGACACGACAATTCCCGTCGGTGCGTGCGTGATCCGAATCGCTGAATCTGTCTTGTTTACGTGCTGGCCGCCTGCTCCCGAAGCCCGAAACGTATCTATGCGAAGATCCTCCTCGTCGATCTCCACCTTTATCTCATCGTCTACCTCAGGATAGACGAAAACGGATGCGAAGGAGGTGTGCCGCCTCGCCTGGGCGTCGAAAGGCGAGATGCGAACCAGCCGATGCACGCCCTTCTCTGCCTTCAGGAATCCATACGCATCCTTGCCGGTGACCTCCACGCTCACTGCCTTGATCCCGGCCTCCTCTCCAGGCTGGAGATCAAGGATCCTGAGATCGTATCCGTGGCGCTCAGCCCATCGCTGATACATGCGAAGGAGCATCTCCGCCCAGTCCTGCGATTCGGTTCCCCCCGCACCGGGGTGAATCGTAAGGATCGCCCCACGATGGTCGTTATCACCCTGGAGCATCGTCCGAAGTTCAAGCTGGCCCAGTCCCTTTTCAAGGTGTAAGACCTCTCGCGACCACTCCTTCTCCAACTCAACGTCGGGGTCCTCCCTGAGAAGTTCGGCGAGCTCGACCAGATCGGTCGCCTTCGAATCCAGCTCCGCCCACGGCTCCACCCAGCTTCTCAGCCACTTCACCTCTTCTATCACCTCCCGTGCCCGATCGGGACGATCCCAGAAGCCTGACTCGACCATCTGTGCCCCCAGCTCCTCAATCCTGCGCTCTCGATGAACCAAGTCAAAGAAACCCCCTCAGATCTTGGACCCGGGTTTGGAGGTTTCTAAGTTCGTTGATGTTATCCGATTTCATTTAAGGGACCTATGGAAACACGTCCTCACCGTTGGCGAGGATCTCGTTGAGGGCTTCAGTAGAGTATGGCGTGGATTCCGCGAACTCCTCACTGACCTGGGCCATTTGACTCAAACTCTGGGCCTGGTTCGTTACGATGCGGATGAAAAAGGTCATGAGTGGGATCCGATGCAAGCTACCGTAGCGGTCCTTCCCAAGGAAGTAACCCGTCCGACAGTCTTCGTCCGAATATTGGAAGGGGATCAGCTCGTCGAAGAGCTCGATCAGTTCATCAAAGACGAAGTCGTCGTCGACAATGTGCCCGATGAATTCTCCTGGCACTAGCTCCCAAACCATATCCCGAAGGTTCTTGGAGACGAGAAGAATGATCCCGTCTCCCTGGTTGTTTCCCTGCCGATCATTCAACTCCTTGAACTAATCAGGATCCCTATGGTAAACTTGGCGCCCTCTTCGGGCCGACAAGCCGGGTCATACTTGATCATCTGTGGCACCGAAAAATCTAGTCGTCGAGTCTGCCGACATGTCTCTGGTTGCTCTTCACATGAGCAGGTGCAGCGAAGGACCTTCTCCCAGTCATTGGGGGGGGCCGCACGCGACATTTCATTTGCTCCTGATTCAGGCCCATCGGGCTCGAAAATCCTGGGATTCATAAGGGCCCAGGAGGGCCACCGGAATGATCACAGTAAAGAGGTCTTCCTTCATCTAGATTCAGGCATTACGGACGGACGATGAGTTTCCCTTTGCCTTGTGACCAAGGCAAAGGGAAACTCATGATTCGTCCTCTTGAGGAATTCTTCCGTCGACCAGACTGGAGCGAACTCCAGCCCCCGTTCTCCCAAGAAGACCTCAGAGAGGTCGGAGGCCCCATTCTGCCCACCGTAGAAATAGAAAAGGCTTAGTTCCGCCACCATCAAAAAGTTGTCAAGGATGTGTGAAAGGCTGTGCCCGAGACGCAGACCATGGCAGACAGAGGGAAATTAAGTCAATTCAATTTCTCGAGATCCCTCGCGGTCCCCGTAGCACGACCTCTAGTACTCCTCTTAACGGCCTGCCATGAGAGCGAAGTCGATTTCCCGGTCCTCCTTGTTTACACGGGCCACTCGTACCGTCACCCGGTCGCCCAGCCGAAAGCGCCGCTTTCTTTGCTCTCCGACGAGGGAATATGAGCCGGCTATAAATTGGTAGTAGTCATCCTCCAAAGAGTTCACATGCACTAGCCCTTCCACGAAGTACCGGTCGAGAAGCACGAAGAATCCGAAGGTCGTTACACCAGATATCGTTCCATCTAATTCATCCCCCAGGTGGCTTAGCATGAACTCTATTTTCTTCATTGTGATGGAGTCCCGCTCGGCATTCTCTGCCCGGCGCTCTCGCTCACTTGTATGCTCCGTTATGGCTTTCAGGTGCTTGTCGTTCCACTGCTCAAGTGGAGGCTTTCCTTCAACGATCATGCGAACAATGACACGGTGAAGAGCTAAATCCGAATACCTTCGGATCGGCGACGTAAAGTGCGTGTAAGCCTTTGAGGCAAGTCCGAAGTGTCCGATGTTACTCGCATCGTAGCGTGCCCGGCTCATCGACCTGATTATCACGGTAGAAACCAGGGCGGACTCGGGTCCGCCTTGAGTCCGAGCCAGAACGGCCTGCAGAGCCATAGACTGAAGCTTCCCCCCGGGGATAGAATGGCCGATCGAAGAGAGAAATCCCCTTAGCTCACTGACCCGATCTTCAGCGGGTGGCTCGTGAACCCGGAAGGGAATCGGAAGCCTCCTCCGCACGGCTTCCTGAGCAACGATTTCATTCGCGAGGATCATGAAATCCTCTATCAGTCGATGGGAGGCCATTTGCTCAGTCCTTCGGATGTCCACCGGAGAACCTTTTTCGTCGAGGATAACGTGTGCCTCGGGAAGATCGAAATCGAGTGAGCCGCGATCCGTACGACGTTCTCGCAAGATCCGCGCGAGCCGATCCAACACCTCTAGAGCGGCGTTCGTTTTCGGGTCAACCGACAATTTACCGGAGAGGACTTGTTGGGCTGTTTCATAATCGAGCCGCTGTGCGGAGCGGATCCATGTGCGCTCGAATCGGTACGATTGAACTCGGCCATCCTCCTCAATTGTGAGGAAGAGGGAGAGAGCCAAGCGATCCTCTCCCTCGATGAGAGAGCAGAGACCTGAGGAAAGCCGGTGGGGCAGCATCGGGATTACCTGGTCCACCAGATAGACTGAGGTTCCTCTCTGAAAGGCCTCCAGGTCCAGAACGGATCCCTCCTCAACAAAGTGCGAGACATCGGCAATGTGAACGCCTACTTCCCAGACGCCCTCGTCGATTTGAATGACCGAGAGGGCATCGTCGTGGTCTTTGGCGTCGGAGGGATCAATGGTAAATACGTGAAGATCTCGCCTGTCGGCCCTAGTGCCCGGGTCATGGGCTTTGGCCTCAGCCTCGCGGACAGCGTCCTCAATCTCCGCCGGAAATTCCGCAGAAAGCCCATGGTCGTGCAAGATAGCCATCACATCCACACCCCGATCGTCGATTGATCCGAGCACCCTCTCGACTTCCCCGGTCGCATTGAGTCGCCGATCCCCGAACTGGGTGATCCGAACCACGACCACGTCTCCCTCCACTGCGTTCGCGCCCTTACTCTGCGGCACAAGAATGTCGCGAGAGATTCGGCGCGAGAGTGGTTTTACGAACCCGAAAGTCCGGTTGGCGTGGAAGGTGCCTACGATAGTGAGGTGGGAACGTTTGACCACCTTCACGACTCGTCCCACCGGAGATCGGCCCTTTGGTCGGCTCTCGATCCGCACTGCGACCCGATCCCCATCCAAGGCTGATTCGTGATTCCTAGATGGCACGAACACATCTCTGTCCGAAGTGGAATCGGGCCTAAGAAAGGCATCTCCCGCTCTCGTGACCTGCAAGGTTCCTATGGTCAGGTTCTTCTTCCCGGGAACGGCGTAGCGATTTCCCTTCGACCGATATAGCTGGCCGCTCTGCTCTAGGTTTCGTAGGAGACCCTTAAAGCGGCGATAGTTCTGAGAAGGGATTTTCAGAGCCCTGGCGATCTCTTTAGGCTTGAGCGGCCCCCGAAGGGAGCGGTCGAGGACCTCCCGGATCTGATCCGATGTGGGCAGGGAGCGTGGATTCAACTGGGGAGTGACTCCTAGAGGGCTGCAGTCGGATCAAGGGGAACGGCTTCTAAGCCGAAGGGATTCGAGTTCAGAACAAGAGCTCGAAGGTAAGGTATGCGAATTCCTGCTGCAGAACCGGTTCTGCCTCCGGCAAGAGAACGAGCGATCCTGAACTCGAAGCACTCATATCACATCCCTAAGCCCACTCCCGCTCCATCCGTTTGATTCCAATTGCAGAAATTATAGGACCACCTCGGATGAACATCTGATCTCCCATGCCTGCCGTGAACTCCGAGACAAGGTGCAGCGAGCGGGTTGCGAGATTCCACAATCTGTCCTCTAGCTCAAGAAGGATGAGGTTGGAAGGCCTACTGTACACAATCCTCCCGGGGAACAGGGATGCCGAGGCGCCGAAGCTGCTCGGGCTTCCGTCTCCAGCCAGGAAGCACCTTCACCCAAAGGTCCAGGTACACAGGCTTGTCTAGGAAGTGCTCGATTCGACTGCGGGCCGATATGCCGAGCGATCTGATTGCCTGACCCTGGTCACCAATTAAAATTCCCTTCTGTGACTCCCGTTCCACATAGATCGTAACCTGAATGTATGTGCGGTTTCCAGCATCCCTGAATTCTTCCACCCGGCAAATTGACGCGTAAGGAATCTCTTCGTGAAACTGTTTGAAGATTGCCTCGCGGACCATCTCTGCTACGAAGAACCGGACCGGAGCTGACGCCACCTCATCCTCTGGGTAAAGGAACGGTCCAATGGGAAGGTTTTCTCCCAGATCTCGTAAGAGTTCCTCCAAGCCTGTTCCCCGGCGGGCAGACATCAGGTGCACAATTGGGATGCCCAGGTCTTGCAACCACTGCCGCTCGACACGACTCGCATTAAGATCTGCAACATCCACCTTATTGACCACACCGATACGGACCGCGGATGCCCGATCCAGGACTTCCTTGATTCGCTCGCGTTCACGGTGGATAAGTGATTGGAGCGGATCGGATATCACAACGATGATATCGGCCTCCTTGGTGGCCTCCACCACACTAAACAAAAGGGAACGATGAAGAAGACCTACGGGAGCTACGATCCCCGGCGTATCCAAAAAGATCATCTGATGATTCCCGGAGGTACGAATACCGGTAATCCGCTGCCAGGTGGTCTGAGCCTTCGCAGTGACGATGCTCAACTCCTCTCCAACGAGGGCATTCAGGAGAGTGGATTTACCGACGTTGGGAGCACCAAGAAGAGCCACATAGCCACACCTCGTGGTAGAGGCTCCATCCCCTTGTAGCGGGGCGCTCGATTCCTCAACCGTCATCACCAATAAATTAGGTCGAGAGTTGGAGGGGGAAAAAGACGGCCCCGAGCCCATATCAGGGCACCGGGGCCATTTGGCCAGCAGAACAACCAAGGCCTTGAAAAAATGAGAGGTTCGACGTTGAGCGCCTTTCCGATAGATCCATCGTGACCAAAACAACCTGGTCTTCTACCTTACTCGGCATCTCGAAAAGGAGGTGATCCAGCCGCAGGTTCCCCTACGGCTACCTTGTTACGACTTCGCCCCAGTCACCGAACTTGCCTTCGGCCGCTCCCTCCCGAGGGTTGGGTCACGGACTTCGGGCACTCCCGGCTTCCATGGCGTGACGGGCGGTGTGTACAAGGCCCGGGAACGTATTCACCGTGGCGTTGCTGATCCACGATTACTAGCGATTCCACCTTCATGCAGTCGAGTTACAGACTGCAATCCGAACTTAGACCGGCTTTTTGGGATTCGCTCACCTTCGCAGGTTGGCAGCCCTTTGTACCGGCCATTGTAGCACGTGTGTAGCCCTGGGCGTAAGGGCCATGATGACTTGACGTCGTCCCCACCTTCCTCCGGTTTATCACCGGCAGTTCCCCATGAGTCCC
>Ga0310123_10003028_pt1 | contig 13161 bp, 10 predicted proteins | sample CB6_AW_1057_MG_FD_203505 | JGI IMG/M metagenome (GOLD analysis project Ga0310123, IMG submission 203505) | Marine microbial communities from Western Arctic Ocean, Canada - CB6_AW_1057 | ecosystem: Environmental > Aquatic > Marine > Oceanic | place: Canada: Western Arctic Ocean | collected... | reverse complement strand
TCAATAGCTACGCCGAGAGAATCACAAACTCCACCGTTTCCCAGGTACTCCACCTGGTCAATGGCGACGTGATCTCGGAAAAGTTGCGCTCTCCGAAGAGCACGCTCGAACGTCTGATCAGCCAGGGTCTTTCCCAAGAAGAGATCATTCAGGAGATCTATTGGACTTCGCTCAGCAGGGCTCCCGGCAAGGATGAGCTAAAGGAAGTCCAACGCGCCTTCGCCGAGGCAATAGCTCTTGCCGGTGCCGTTGGGGAGAAGACCCGGCTGAATCGGGAAGTGATGGAAGACTTCTGGGCCGGCCTCATGATGGGGAAGGAGTTTCTGTTCAATCACTGACCTGCAAGAATTCGTCGCACGTCTGAACGTCGCACGTCTCCTGTCCTCCGAAGGTGCCGCCAACGGGTGAACTACCAGCGTTACGAAGCCGAGTCCGACAGAGCCGAGAACGACTTGAGCCGTTAACAACATGAGGCCAAATTCCGAGGAGAGAGCCGGACCAAAGTTTCTTCGTGCATGATCCAGGTGTCGAGCGAACTCAACTGGAGCAGTTTCCCAGTATGAGATTTAGAAAAAACCTTCTTCTCATCGTCCTCGCCCTATCGACAGCCGCAACCAACGCCCAGTACTACCCCCCGGATCCAGTTGTACTCGGAGTGACTCCTCACGGGATCCAGCGAGGTACCCAGCGGACAATCGTGCTAGAAGGCCTCAATCTGGCCAAGGCCTCACACGTGTACTTCGATGAGCAGGGGGTGACAGCCACGGTCCAGAACATCGAAACGGTGCCCAACCCTCCGTACGTGACCCCACGACAACAGATCAGGGTCCGACTCAAAGCGAGCCGCAAGAGTGAGATCGGCATCCATGGGCTCCGCGTAAAGACTCCCTTCGGTACCAGTAACTGGGTTCCCTTCTCCATAGGAAACCTAAAGGAGATCACCGAAAGCTCATCTCCAATGGATTCCAACCAGATCCAGGAGATCACGCCACCCATGACATATGAGGGCAGGATAGGAGCCCCGGGCGAACAGGACCTCTTCCAATTCGAAGCTTCGTCTGGCGATGAATTCGTCTTTCAGGTAGTGGCAGGCCCAATTGGCTCTCAGTTGGATTCCCTATTGACGCTGAGAAGCGAAGACGGGAAGCTGCTAGCCCAAAACAACAACTTCTCACCAGCCAACCTGGACTCCTTCCTGGGCTATCGATTTACCCAGGCAGGTAGCTACTGTCTGGGCCTCACCGACTTCGCCGGAAACGGAGGGAAGAAGTTCCCCTACCGCCTCACAATGGGACGCCTACCTTACGTCACTCAGGTCTTTCCTTTGGGGGTCCGTCGTGGAGGCGTTCGGAAAGCCCACGTCGAGGGTTTCAATCTGGGAGAAATGTCCACAGTCGAGCTTGATGGCCGGCGTCCACAGTCGAGTAATCAATATGACGATCTCCGCATACAGACCTCCCTGGGTCCCAGCTTGAATCAAGTCAAGATTTCGGTGGGCGAACACCCTCAGGTGCTGGAGAACGAGGACAACGACTCTATCGACTCCGCCCAACAGGTATCCATCCCGATCAACGTCGATGGAAGAATAAGCCGAGATGGAGATCGAGATACGTTTCGGGTGCACTGTCGCCAGGGACAGGTGCTGGCGCTAGAAGTGCTTGCCCAGCGGCTGGGCTCGCCTCTGGACTCGCTGATCGAGATACTCGACGCATCTGGGCAGCAGGTTCCACGTTCAATTCTCAAGGCTACCTTCGAGGGTAACCATCAGGATCCTCTCGCCTCCGGATCCCGGCAGCTGCAGCGATTCGAATCCACCACGAATCTCGCGTTCCGTCCCTGGGATTTCGTGCTGATCAATGGACGGGAACTGGTTCGGCTCGAAGAAGCTGTTCGACACGCCGATGACTTCTCCCTGGCACAGGGACTCCTGGGGAAAAGGCTAGCCTGGCTGGGAACAACGCCCCAGAACCATCCGGCTAACCTCAAGGTCTTCAAGGTTGATATCCTGCTGCCGCAGGCCCAGGTCGAGAGCGGAGAGCTGCCCCTCTTCCATCTCAACTATAGAAATGATGATGGTGGACCGGTCTACGGCAAGGACTCCTACCTTCTCTTCACGGCGCCGGCGGAAGGCGACTACCTGGTACGGCTCAGCGACCTGCGGGAAAAAGGAGGAAAACGCTTTGCCTACCAGCTCGTCATTCGCCCGGCCCATCCTGACTTCAGGCTCTTCCTGGACGACGGTTTCATGCAGCAGCGAGACCTGAGAGGAGCGGGTGCCAGGAATCCGAACATACCAAGAGGAGGCCGGGTTGCAGTCACGGTCTCTGCCCATCGCATCGATGGCTTCATGGGCGAAATCGAGGTCGAAGCCGAGCGCCTCCCTCCGGGCGTTACGGCCAGCCGTGGAATCATCCGAGCAGAAGAGTTCCAAACCACTCTAGCCTTAGCGGCCACCGAGAACGCCGCGGATACCAGCAAAACCATGAGGATCGTGGGCAGGGCCAGTATCAACGGCGAAGATCGGGTGCGGCCAGCATCGGATCCTGACGGCTCGCTGAACCTGATCTCGATCTCACCGGCACCTGTGATCCGTCCCCTGGTTGAGCCTGAACAACTGGTGATGCAAGCGGGAACGGAGACGACCCTGCGAGTTTCCATCGAGTGCCCCGAAGATTTCTCTCAGGAAGTCGGAATCGAGGTAAAAAACAGGCCGCCCGGACTCTTCGTCTGGGGACGCTCCACCAACGCAGGCCTGGTAATTGGAGAAGGCGAGCGCAGCCGGGATCTAACCCTGGTTGCGGATCCCGAGTTCCCTGCAATGACTTTCCGAATCTTCGTAGTAACCCGGTTCAAGAGTGAAGAGACCGAAAAGATGCGTGGAATCGAGATGCTGCAGCAGTCCGCCGACTATGCTTCGACCCCGGTCATAGTTACCATTCTTCCCCGTTCACCAACCACGGAATAGGACAGAATCTTCCCTTCGAAATTCGCTTGTTCGATATTCTGCCGTTTGTGATGTTAGCCTTTCTTACTCCGGAGAAGGCAACCGCCAAGTGATGAACCGCAGAATATCGAACAGGAGAATTTCGAAGGGAAGACTAGGCCTCCCCAGTGCGGCGTGGCGGCGGCAGTCCCCCCCCGCTGGATCTGATGTGCTCTAGGCAGCAGCACCGCGCTCCAGTATCATGACTCCACGAAAGCTAATCGAACGCACCAATATACCGGAGGTGACAACCATGCGACCCCAGATTGGATCGATACTCACTCTGTCTATTCTCATTCTGGTTGGGTGTTCCCAGCCGACCGATTCCCAGACCGAAACCCAGCCTGCAAAGAGCGATGTCGCAGCAGCCTGCAACTTCCAATCATCCTATATGACCTGGGATCTTCCTCCCAGACCCGACCCCCGACCCTACGCCCGGCACAATCTCCCCCTGGGCAACAAGGCGCGTATCCAATTGGAGGCCCTGATCGATGTCATCGATGAGGCCAGTGGGGAAAGCGAGCGTTTCGTCCTGATCGCGCCCTGTCGCACCGAATGGGTCTACGCCGAAGATCGGCTCTTCCAGATACCCAGCACGGAATACCGGATGATCTACTCCCTGAAGGACCACCGGGGCATGGGCAGTAAGATTATGTATCAAGGACCGTCCTCGAAGGGCGAACCTCATTTCCCTAACTTTAGCTCTGTCGAAATAGATGTGCAGACCTTTACCGGCACGCGACAACTGAAAACGCCAACCGAAATCAACTCGGCGACCGAAACCAACATTCCGCTGGTTGCTCGAACTGAAATTCGGGATGCGAAGCGTGGACGGCGCTACGTCATGGAGTATCCGATCAGAACCATGAACTTCCGGCCTGAAGCAGGATCTTTCCAGGTTGATACCGGTCCCCTGCTGGTGCCCGACCTGAACTCAGATGAAGAGAAACCCATCGACCGACTCGAGATGGCCCACGTCGTCTACAATCGGCTGGACAAGGCCGAGTTCATCTTGAGGCGCCCGACCCCGATCGCAGACGAAAGTGCGGCCGAAGTCACGAAGGTGCTCCACTACTCTGAAGTGGTGGAACATCCCGCGGAAACCGTGCTGCTTGCCGCGGAGTGATCTCCTGGCTTGAGATCATGATCGAAGGCTGGAGTTGACTCGATAGGAATCAACTCAATCGTCGCAGCTTGGTGACACGGCCGATCGGAATCCACTCGGCGACGAAAATGTTCCCCTCATGATCGAAACAGGCGTCATGGGGGGAAATGAACTTGCCCATTGGAAAAGCGCTGCGAGGCTCTTTTCTGACCTCACGAAAATCGGCGGGTCCTTCCCCTAGATGGGACAGGACCCGGTCGTTTCGGTCCATAAGGGTCACCCGTGCCGCTAGATCCGGAATCAACAGGATCCCGTTTCTCTCGTCGAAATGGCAAGGAAGGTTGACGCCCGCGACGAAGCGAACGTGTTTCCCTTCTAGAGTGAAGTATTGGAGTCGGTTGTTGGTGCGGTCAGCCACCAAAAGAAGCGGTGCCTCGCCACGAGTATCGAGGGTGATTCCGTGAGGGCCTGAGAGCTGTCCTGGTCCTGTCCCCTCGCCGCCAAAGCTCCGGATGAACCGACCTTCACGATCGTACTGGTTGATATAGCTGGAGCCATAACCGTCCGCCACATAGATATCCCCATTGGGAGCAATCGCCAGGTTGGTGGGATGATACTTGGTGAGTGGTCTTCCCTCTGCATCCTGCTTGTAGTGCTCCGATTCCTTGGGATAGCCCAGGCTAAAGACGACCTCGCCCTTGAGAGTGGTCTTGACCACGATGTTCCGGTCCAGATCCTTGTAGTCCCGCGCGGACAGATAGAGGAACTCTTCACTTCCCTCTCGCTGCAAATGAAGCCCGTGTGCCGAGCCCTGGTACTCCTTTCCCCAGGAACCTACGAATCGGCCTTCGGAATCGAAAATCACCAACGAATCTGGGACGTCACTGCTGCTGTGAACGCTGTGATGAACGTAGATGTTTTCCTGGGAGTCTTCACAGATCCCATGGGTGTTGCCATAGCGGATGTGCTTCGGCAGCTTTCCCCAGTCGTGGATGACTTCGAACTGGTGCTCTCCTGAGCCCACAAGGGGTCTTCCTCCTCCTGATTTGCGGGTCATTCCCAGGAGCTGGGGCGATAGGGTCACCACTGCGGCACCCCCTGCACTCTTGATGAACTGTCTTCGTGAGGAAATTAGGAATTCCGTACGCTTCTTGTTCTGAGGAATCATGGGCATCTCTCCTTCCAACAATACCTTGCGGCGGCATCTCTCAAGGATCGGAAGCCGCGGGACCGTCCACGAGCTTTACTGACCCATCGTAGCATCCCAGGGCAAGCCGGATGCTATCAGGACTCAAAGCCATGGACATCACCCACTCCGACTCAGGTTCACGCTGGCTAACGCGCTCGAGGGTCTTCGTCTCGAAGACCCTCACCAACCGATCCGTAGCAGTCGACACCAGATGCCTGCCATCCCGAGAATAAAGCAGCCGGGTAATCGTCCCGCCGTGGGCCAGTGCCGAACGGTCCAGCGTCCATCCCTCTTCGCTCCGGACCCAGATCCTGATCGTCTTGTCCGCCCCGGCAGCTGCCAACTCCCTGCCCGAGGAATCCACGGCGACCGAATACAGGGCTCCAACTGCGGCCGAGAGCGTATCGAGCCTCTCTCCCATTTGCGGCGACCAGATCTTGATCGTGCCGTCGCCCGAGGCCGATACCAGTCGGGTGCCGTCGGGGGTGAAACAGATCGAGAAGACAGGACCGTTGTGTTCCTCCAACGTCTTGAGCTCTGTTCCGCTTCGAACGTTCCAGAGTTTGATCTTTCGATCGTAGCTGGAGCTGGCCAGGGTGGAGCCATCAGGGCTGAAGGCCAGCGAGTAAACCGAGTCGGAGTGTCCCTCCAGCTTGTGAATCAGCGTTCGCCTCTGGAAATCCCAGACCCAGATCTCGCCAGACTGTGCCGGAGCTCCTCCGCCCGCGGCCAGCAATGCGCCATCGGGGGAAAAGACCAGGCTGCGTATCAAATCGGGTGGTCCCGGCAAAGAGAAGGTGCGTCGACCGCTGGACGGATCCATGAGGTAGACCTCCTCGAAGCCACCACCTGCCAGGGTTCGGCCATCGGGATGAAATCCTAGCGCGGCGACCGGCGGCGTCACCGGCACCTGCGGTTTGATGTCTGGTATCGGAGAGGAAATTGGGGGAAAGGAGGGTTCGGCAAGATCGGGTGGTTGAGCACTGGCATCGATCCAGGCCTTCACCAACACAATTTGCCCCGCCTCCAACTGCCCGTTCATCGGCATCCTGGGCTCGAGTTTCCCTTCCAGCATCAAGACCAGACGACTCTGCTCACTATGGCCAGGCAGGAAGGCCTTGCCGTGTTCACCCCCCTGGAGCAGGTCCGTGTAGCTCTCTAGCACCAGCCCTCCCATCTTGGTCGCCGAGCTGTGGCAGCCCACACATTGTTCCTGGAAGATCGGCAGAATATCGCGGTTGAAATCGGGTGGGGACGAAGGGGACTCGACCTGCTGAGAGAAAGCGATGCCAGTAGCAAGACATCCCCAGAGCAGAAGCCAGCCTGTGCTCGGGCGTCGTGCCGACACTTTAGCCCACCTCCTGGATGGGTTTCCCGAAATCAGTCTCCCAGTCACTGACGGCTTCGAAATCGCTCCTCACCACCCTCCAACGCCCGTCCTCTCGGCGAAGCAGGAAGCTCTGGCGCTTGTTTCTGCCTTCGTAGACCGTCTCGGTAAAAACCATAACCTCGTCGGCACCCCGACTCTCCTTGTTCAGAATAGCCAAACCCTTGACTGCCTGACCGCGACGCTTTAGCCAACGCTCTAGATCAGCCCCTTCCTGCCGCTCGATGATACCCTCCAGACGGCGGCCGAGTTCGCCTCCGAAGCATCGAAGAAGCCCAGGCACATCTCCTGCCTTGAGGGCCTGGATCATGGAAATGAGTACGTCCTCAGGTTCATCGACCTGCGGAGACGTCTGCTGATCTCGGAGCACGAAGTAGAAGAAGCCGCTCAGGATCAGCAGGAAGGGAACGAATCGCCTGGCCTCCATCATGGTCAGATCCGTCTACTTTCAACAGGTCCAGTACTTTTTAAGGAGTTGGACGGTTCGGAGTAGGAAGGGTCAACGCTTCCAAGATATCAAGATCTACTCCCTGGCCACTCCCGGAATCGTCCAAGATCACCTTCCTGGTTCGAGGTAGAATCTCCTCCATCGCCTCCAGGAACAGCCGAGCGGTGGTCACCTCGGGATGAACTCGATACTCCTCCCAGAGGCTGACAAAATGCTGGGATTCACCCTGGGCACGGTTCATCACCTCGGTGCGATGGATCTCGGCCTGCTGAGATAACTCCTCGGCTTCTCCGCGAGCCCTGGGCACCAGCTCACTTGCGTATCCCCGTGCCTCCTGGACGATTCGATTCCGATCCTCCCTGGCATTGGCAACTTCGAGAAAAGCGTCTCGGACTTCCGCGGGAGGCGTGACCTGTTCCAGCGTTACGGCAGTCAGAGTCACCCCCAGCTCGAGTCGATCGGCCTTAGTCTGCAGGTCCCTCTGGACCTCGCTTTGCAGCGCAACACGACCCGTCGTCAGAATCTCGTCTACATTCCTCAAGGCCACTGCGAGAGAGAGAGTGCGCAGTAGCTGAGCTCTCAAACTACTGATCAGGTCTTCGGTCCGGTTCAGATAGAGATAGGGAGCCTGGATAAAGTACTGGATCGAAGCTCTTGCCCTCACCAGATTCTGGTCCCCGGTGAGGAGATAGTCTTCCTCTCCGACTCGCGCGACACCTAGGGCTCGACCCATGTCAGTCCCGCCAACGGAAAGACTCTGGGCCTCGTTGATCCTCAGCAGAATGACTTGATCTATGGGATAGGGCAGAGCGTAGTGCAAGCCCGGCTGAGCTCGCCCCTCGAGCATCCTGCCCAGTCGAATCTGTATAGCCTGGCGATCAGCGGGAACGTAATACACGCCTGACGCCAGATAGGCAAGGGCAAAAATCGCCAGTAGGAGTCGTCGATGCCGTCTGATCCCTCGCCACAATTGGTCTACCGATGGGAAGATCAAGGAGCTAGTCTCCCGTTCTTGCCCTTGGTGAGGAGTTTGAACAACTCCGAATCGGCCGAGAGGACTGCGGTCGTCTTTTCGTCCAGAATCTTGCGATAGGCCTCGAGTGTCCGGACCATCTGATAGAAGTCCGGATCTCGAGAAAAAGCCTCGCCATAAACCTTGGTAGCCTCTGCATCCCCCTGGCCACGAACGATCTCGGCTTTCTTATAGGCACTAGAGAGAATTTCCTCAGCGGTGCGGTCCGCTTCGGCTCGTATCTTCCTGGCCTCCTCTTCGCCTTCGGCTCGGTACTTCTTCGCGATCCGCTCTCGCTCGGCTCGCATGCGCGCGAACACGCTCTCTCGGTTTTGGGTGGGCAGGTTGATCCGCTTGATGTCGACTGAGGCAATCCCGATTCCATACCGCTGGCGAGCAATCTGGCCGCACTCTTGGGTCAGGTTCTTCATTAGCGTCCCGAGCCGGACCTGCTCGATATCGGTGGCAACCAGTTCCGACAGCTCAGTTCGTCCCAGCGCCGCCGACACGGCTGACCAGACGATGTCGTGGAGCCTCATTTCCGCCCCGGTGCGATCGCCCACCGTCCGGAGGAAGAGGAGAGTATCCTCTACCTGCCACAAAACGCAGTTCTCTACCAACAAGTTCTTCTTATCTCGAGTCAAATACTCCGAAGGTCTCGGATTGTAAAGATGGAGTCTCTTGTCGATGCGCGTCAGTCCCTGAAAGGGCCATTTGAACTTGAGTCCCGCATCCTTGTACTCGGCAACAGGCCGGCCGAACTGAGTGACCAGAGCGATCTCTGTCTCGGACACAGTGAAGAGGCTCAGGTAGAGCAGAAGTACAGCAACCAGAACCCAAGTTAGCTTGCTCTTGATGATCCCCTCGCGGCTAACCATGATGCACTAACCTCACTTTCAACACCCCATCTTCAAGCCGTGTCTAGCGCAACCGGAGGCTGGGCTAGGCTGAAACTTCAACCACGAGGAAGCTACGCAGCCTTCGCCAGATGACAGAGCCGTGACTGTCAGGGAGCGGGGCCCGACAGGGAGCATATCCCCAGGCGCTTCTAGGTTGAAGGGGTGCGTACAGATGTCAATCAGGGTGTGCCCGTTAAGTTGATCCACCGGATCCCACTCCCTCACGGTCATGGCTCTGTCAGCATCGCTAGCGATGATCATAAGTAGAGGCAATCCAAGTTTCTCTTTGGAACGATCCAGCGCCGGCTGCTGGCCCCACTGGGCTGGAAACAACGATCCGTCTAGGATTGACTTCATATCTTGATTCTCGAAGTGCACCACGTCATCACTCTTGGCCAATGCGCTCAATCACGACCCAATCAGCCCTTCCCTGATTTAAAAGGGCTCACCTTCGGGACTTCACAGCGCCCTCCAGGTCTTTGAAGCTGAAGACTGAGTCCTGGAAAAGCATCATCTTGCGGCGTCCCACGCCGGGATCAAGAATGTACTTACTCTTCCCTGCTAATCCCTCTTCCACCGCCTCCAGATAAACACGGGTCCGGGTCGTCTGGGGAGAACGCCGGTAAGCGTCGTATTGCAGATTGAACCGCTGACTCTCTCCCATGGCCCGCTGCACCCTCTGGAACCGATAGGATTCCGCGTCGATCACTCTCTTCTGCGCTGTACCCCGGGCCAGGGGAACCCGTTCGTTTGCGTAGCCGTGGGCTTCGTTGATCATTCGGTTCTTTTCCTCAAGGGCACCCGCTACGCCGCGGAAGGCATCGACCACTTCGAGAGCAGGATGGACGTCCTGGAGATTGAACGATTGGATCTCTACTCCCAGACCGAGGCGGTCCAGCTCACTCCGAACCATCCCCCTGGCAATGCTCTGGATCTGAAGTCGATCCAATGCCAAAACCTGGTCCAGCGTCATGCTAGAGACGACATATCGGAGGGCTCCCTCGCACAGGAATCTGAGGGTGTTCTCGAAATCGACGGTACGAACCAGGAACTGTCTGGGTTGGCTGATCGAGTAGTGAACGACGGCATTGACCTCTACCAGATACTCGTCACCCGTGAGCATTACCGCCTCATCTTCCCGCCTGACATAGCGTCCTTGGCGATGCTGGATGTTCCACTCATAGGCGGTGGGCTCTCCCTCTTCGGAGTCGCTCTCTGACAATCGAAACCCCAACTGCAGGGAGTTGACGCGGTTCGGATTGAGCCGATAGAGACGCTCCGCCGGCCAGGGAAAAACGTAGTGAATGCCAGGACTCAGGGTCGTCTCGAGTATCTTGCCAAAGCGCTCAACTACTCCTATCTGATCAGGGACGAGCACCTTGACCCCGGAAAGCACATAGAGAGCAATGGCAGCGGCAGAAACGACCTTGAGTAAGGGCTGTCGGTGGTGTCCCGCCCAATGGACCAGATGCGCAAGAAGGGAGGTGGGCGGCCAATGATCTACCCACCAGTGCTGAAAATCGTGCAGCGCGTGCTGGGCGCGATGCGGCAGGAGGTTTCGGGGACGGCTCTCCAGAAGCTTCAGCGAGTTCATCAAGACCAGGAAGGAGGATCCCTGGTGCACCACGGCCGCGGAAACCGCCGTCAGATATCCCAGAAAAGCAGCCACCACGGCCACCAGGTTGAAGGCGAACCCGAACCACAAGATGTTGTCTTGAATGGTCTTTACCGTCTTGCGACTGGTTTCTATCAGAAGGGATAGACGATTCAGCCCTCCGTCTCCGACCAGAATGACACCAGAGGCTTCAGCCGCGATGTCGGTGCCGGTATCACCCATGGCCACGCCGACATCGGCGGCTGCCAGGGAGGGCGAGTCGTTGACTCCATCCCCCACCATCGCAACGGTGTAGCCCTCGCGTTTCAGCTCCTCCAAACGGGCCAGCTTCTCCTCCGGAAGCAGGTTGGCTGAGACCTCCGAAATGCCCACGATCTTGGCGATCTGCCTGGCCGCGTTCTCATTGTCTCCGGTCAACAGGAACGACTTGTGGATCCCCAGATGGTGGAGTTGGTGCAGCGTTTCTGAGGCTTCAGGCCGTGGCAGATCCTTCAGAACCAGAACGCCCGCCAGACGGTCTCCGTTAGCAACCAGTACGGGGATTGATCCAGCCGCTGCTGCTTGATCTAGAACCGCCTGCTGCTCTTTAGAAAGACTAAAGCCCTTTTGCTGAAGAAAACGTGCACTCCCTACGAAGACGTGATTTGCTTCAGCCTGCGCCTCAGGCGCTGCCGTAGCCGAAGCCGCGACTCTTCCTTCCATGCCCAGCCCGGCATGCCGCTCTACCCCCTGTGCAGGGCTAAGGGACAGTCCCCGCTCCTCGGCACCGCTTCGGATGGCCCGTCCCAGCAGGTGCTCGGAGTAGAATTCCAGTGAGGCAGCCCATGCCAATACCTGGTCCTCTGGGAAATCACCGAAGCTCTGGACCTCGGTCAGCTCGGGACGTCCCCGCGTCAGCGTTCCTGTTTTGTCGAAGGCGACGCAGTCAACCTGTGCCATCTTCTCCAGTTGGGCTCCCCCTTTGACTATGATGCCGCGACGGGCAAGAGCACTGACCGAAGCCAGGACTGCAGCCGGAGTGGCGAGAACCATGGCGCACGGGCAGGCAACGATCAAAATCGCAACCGACCTCATCCACTCCCCGGTAATCAGGTAACAAACGGCTGCGATGCCAAGGACTAGTGGCAGAAACCACTGAGCGTAGCGGTCAGCCGTGCGCTGGATCGGGGCCTTGCTTTCCCTGGCATGCCGAACCAGCTCGACGATCCGACTGAGCACGGTGTGATCGCCCACCTGGTGGGCTTCGACCAACAGCCGAGAGGTCTGGTTCAGACTCCCTGCGTAAAGAGAGTCTCCACTTACACGCTCTCGAGGAAGGGATTCACCGGTAATGGAACTCTCATCCAACAGGGATTCCCCGTCAAGTATGGTCCCATCGACGGGCACCCTCTCGCCCGGATAGACGACGACCTTTTCACCCGACTCAACCTCCTCTAGAGGTATCTCTTCTTCACGGCCAGCCCGTTGGACGTGAGCTTCCTGGGGAAGACAGGAGAGAAGTCGACTCAGGTCGGTTTGAAAGCGGCGGGAAGCATACGCCTCCAGCGTCTCTCCCACCAACATGATGTAGACGACTTCGGCGGCAGCCAGGTACTCGCCGACATACAGTGCGGCCAACGCAGCTAGGGTGACGGCCTGATCAGCACTGATCTTGCGAGCCAGCACATCCTGAAAGGCACGGGTAAAAGTGCTGTACCCGTAGATAAAGGTCAGCGCAATAGCCAGATCCCACTTGAAGGGCGATCTGATCCACTCCTGCCAGTAACCGAGCAATAGCAGACCAGCTACTATCAGCCCGACGAAGCGCCACCGGAAACCGGTGTCTTCGTGGAGATGGAATGTATGTCCTAGAGGAAAGAGCATGCTCGAGAAACCCAGCTTTTTTCGCTCAGAACCGACGGTATAGACTCAAGCAAAGCCGTACTTGCCCAGCAGCTGCTTTGTCAGCCCCGGCTTGTCGCTGGGAGTCAAATCGGTGCGCCTCATAAGGAAATGAGCCTCGCTTTCGAAAGCCCGCATTCTTACCGCCGCGTCGGAGAGGGCATCCAGGCAGGTCGGCGGAATCCGAATCACCCCCTCAGGATCGGCGTGGATCACGTCTCCCGGGCTGACTGTTATCCCTCCCACCTCGATCGGCTGGTCCATCGTCCCGAAGCGGAGGGCGCAATGGTGGATCGTAATACCGGTACAGTAGGCGGCGAACGGGATACTCAAAAGACCGGACACATCCCGCAAACCACCGTCTGCAACCGCGCCGATGCAGCCTGCAGCGTAGAGCCCCTTGGCCATACCATCGCCCAGGACACACTCGTGGTCAGGGCGAGATCCAGTGGTCTTAACAACCCAGACCACGGGCTCCTCCATGACATTGATTCGATCTACCTGCTGCCAGAAGTCGCCCATGTTGGCCACACCACCCGGCGTACTGGTATCGATCTCACAAGTAACGGAAACACCTACTGTGGGCCCCAGGCTGGGAGTGACGGATTGAATAGTCCCGGCCATGTAATACTCCTCGGCCGG
>Ga0310123_10003026_pt1 | contig 13167 bp, 13 predicted proteins | sample CB6_AW_1057_MG_FD_203505 | JGI IMG/M metagenome (GOLD analysis project Ga0310123, IMG submission 203505) | Marine microbial communities from Western Arctic Ocean, Canada - CB6_AW_1057 | ecosystem: Environmental > Aquatic > Marine > Oceanic | place: Canada: Western Arctic Ocean | collected... | reverse complement strand
CCGGGGAGGATCGAGTGTTGCCATCGTGGCGTCGGCCCTTCGGGTCGACGGGTGGATTATAGCGCGGTGTGTCGGTGACGCAAGGCAACCCTCCGCGGCCGCTTCCCGCTCAGGCCAACCGCCTTGACGTCTCGACCAGTTCGTCCAGTTTCCCGGCGGCCAGCCCGTCGTCGATCGCAGCCATCGCGGTCTGTGCTGCGGTGGCCAGGTCGAGGCTCTCGCTGGCCTCCGAAAATGCGACCAGTGCCGCGGCGGTGTTGGCGACCACGATGTCTCGAGCCGCCCCCTGCTCTCCCTGGATCACGCCCCGGATCATCGCCGCACTCGCCTGCGGCGACTCGACCCTCAGCGACTCGACCTCGCACCGATCCAGGCCAAAGTCCTCCGCCGTCCAGGTGTGCTCGATGATCTCACCACTGGCCCCGTCGATTTCCAGCCCCAGCGTGGTCCCCCACAGTGCGACCTCATCGAGCTCGTTGTTTCCGCAAACGACCAGGGCCCGCGGCCGACCGAGCACGCCCAGGGCACCGGCCAGCAGCCGTGCGGCCGAGTCGCTGTTGGCGCCCAGCAGCTGACAGTCGGCACCGGCGGGATTCGTCAACGGGCCGACCAGGTTGAAAATCGTCCGCAGGCCCAGTTGCTGTCGCACTCCGGCCGCGTGTTTCATCGCCGAGTGAAACAGCGGGGCGAAGCAGAAGCCGATGCCGATCTCGTCCAGGCAGCCGGCGACCGCCTCCGGCGGCAGGTCGATCGTGACCCCCAGTGCACTCAGGACATCCGACGATCCGCTCGAACTCGACACTCCGCGGTTGCCGTGCTTGGCCACCGGTACGCCGCAGCCGGCGGCGACCAGCGCGGTGGCGGTGCTGATGTTGAACGTGTGCAGCCGGTCGCCTCCCGTGCCACAGGTGTCCAGCAGCCGGTCGTATCGGCTGGAGATGCGTGCGGCACGTGAGGCCATGGCCGAGGCGGCAGCGGCGAGGTCATCGACCGACTCGCCCTTGGCCGCCAGCGAGATCAACAGCGCCCCGACATCCACCGCGTCGGCCTCGCCGTCCATCAACGCCGCAAAGGCCGTTTCGACCAATTCACGCGATGAGTCGCTGCCGGCGATGGCCGCTTCGACGACGGGTTGGATGGCGGGATGCATGGATGTGTGCCTGGGGTGTGCCTGGGCGTCTGACCCCCGGCGAGTATAGCGGTGCAGAGGAATCGTTCAGAAGGCAATTGACACCTGCTTTGAAGCGGTTCTACGATCGGTCGGCCATGGGGCCGCTAGAACGATCTGTTTCGAGGTGCAGTCGACGGTGGTGCAGAAGCTGGTCATTGATGCGGATCCGGGGATCGGTGACGCTCTGGCGATCGTGCTGGCCCTGCGGGATCCGGCTGTCGAGGTGGTGGGCCTGACGGCGACGGGGGGCCGGGTATCGGGCCAGGTTGCGACCCGGAATCTCCAGACCCTCATCGACTGCCTCGATCCTTCTCGTCTGCCTCGGATCGGCCACAGCACCGCCGACTCCTCGCCCCTGCTGGGGTCCCCCTCGCTCGAAGGCCCCTCGGGCCTGGGCGACTGGGACGTGCCGGTGATGGAGTTGCACCAGCGTCACGAGTCGGCTCGAGTGCTGGTCGAAATCGTCCGCGATCGGCCTCACGAGATCACTCTGCTGACGCTGGGCCCCATGACCAACGTCGCGTTGGCCTCGGAGATGGCCGCCGATTTCTTCGACCTGCTCGGCGGGCTGGTCTGCCTGGGCGGGTCGATCGAGGTGGGTGGCGACGTGACGGCGGTGGCCGAGTTCAACGTGATGGCGGGGGTCGAGAGTGCCCGCCGCGTGCTGACCTCACCGATCTCCAAGACGCTGGTCCCGCTGGACGTCAGCGGCCGCGTGGTGTTGAGTCCCGACCAGTCGCGTCGGCTGCGCGAGCGGGTCGGGGGCCGGCTGGCCGAACTGCTCGATGCGGTGCTCCCCTTCTGGTTCCGGATGCACCACGAGACGCTGGGGATCGAGGGGGTCCTGCTGCACGGGGTGGCCGCGCTGGCTGCGGTGACTCAGCCGAGACTCTTGAGTCGCAAGGACATGCTCGTGGACGTCGAGCTGGCCGGGCAGCTGACTCGAGGAATGACCGTGCTGGACCGCCGCCCCGAGATGGGTCCCCAGGCGAATGTCTCGGCGTGTGTCGACATCGAGGTGCAGGGGGTGATCGACTACCTGACGAGACTGATGGCGACGGAGGGGTAGGGAGAGGCCGGGATCAGACGCCGGCACTACCGCGAATTCGTACCCAACAGATCACGATCGCTCAGCGAGACGCGGATCTCGATCTGACGTCCTGCTCGCCACACGCTCAAGGTCACCGTGTTGCCGATCGGTTCGAGGCTGACCAGGTGGATCAGGTGGTCAAAGTCGGCGACGGGAGTTTTCTGGAACCGGGTCACCACGTCGTTGGTCTGCAGGCGGGCCCGTGCGGCGGGCGTACCGGCTGTGACGTCGAGCACTCGTGCTCCTGTGCGTCGCGAGAGTTTCAGTTGGCGGGCTTCTTCGGCTGTGAAGTCGGGGTCGAGTACCACTCCGAGGTAGGCTCGTCGGACGCGTCCGTATCTCAGGAGGTCATCGACGATCCGCTTGGCCATCCGGCTGGGGATGCTGAAGGCGACCCCCGAGCCGCTTCCGTTGGTTGTCGCGATCGCGGTATTGATCCCGACCACCTTGCCGCGGATGTCGACCAGTGGTCCGCCGCTGTTCCCCGGGTTGATGGCGGCATCGGTTTGCAGGAAGTCCTGGTTGATGACGTCTCCGGCACCCAGTTTCAGGGAGCGGCGTCCCTTGGCACTGATGATGCCCAGCGAGACAGAGTGGCTGAGGTCAAATGGGCTGCCGGCGGCGATGACGAAGTTGCCGATCTGCAACGCGGCACTATCGCCCCACTGGGCCGGCTGCAGACCCGCGGCGGAGATTTCCATCACCGCCACATCGCTGGCGGTGTCGCTGTAGATGCGGCGTGGAGTCAGGATCCGTCCGTCGTGCAGGTGGATCTGCAGGTCGTTGGGCTTCCGATCGCCGATGACGTGGGCGTTGGTGACGACGACCAGTCGGCCGGTGGATGCGTGCCGGAGGATGACTCCGGATCCGGTCTCCTGGACCGTCCCGCGTCCTCCCAGGGTTCGGCGACTGCGGATCTTGACCACGCTGGGCATCAGTCGGGCCGTGATGCTCGAGAGTTGTCGGCCGGCGGCCTCGAGCACCTCGGCGTCACTGGCCCGGGCGGCGCCGGTGGCCTGGCGGGCTGCGAGGCTGGGATAGATCCCTGCGGCCAGGATGGCCAGCGCGATGAAAGCGGCCAGCATCCAGCCTCCGGATCGAGCGAAACGCCGGGGTGCAGGCATGATCGGGTTCACCTGGTCTGCTGGTCACAAAGTCGGGCAGCGGCCCGTTCGGCTGGGTCTTGCGGATCGTCGAATCAGTCGACGTCGATGTCCTTGAGACTGACCTCGGTGGGGTTCATCCGGCCTTCGAATTCCATGGCGTTACCCCAGTCGGCTTCGCCGTCGGCCGATCCCCCACCGGTCAACTCGAGTTCACTCTGGCAGGCCACGCACATGATGCTGGTCGGGACCGCCCTGAGTCGTTCGATGGGAATCGAATGGCTGCAGCGTTCACACTTGCCGTAACGGCCCTCGCGGATCAGCTGCAGCGCTAGTTCGACCTGCCGGAGTTCACGGTTTTCGAGTGCGGCGAGTTGAGTGTTGAGTTCACGGGTCGCGCCGTGGTTGGCCGCGTCGCCGATGTCGCCACCGGTCTGCGGTCCGGTGTGCCAGGCGTGATCGTCTGCGCCGAACTTCTTCTGCAGCACGTCTCGCTTCTCGATCAACCGCTGGTGCAGTCGCAGAAGCGCGTCTTGTCGAGCCATCGCCGTAATCCTCCGGTCCGGGGCCGGAATCGACCCTCCGAAAGGCTACGTCACGGTCGCGGTCAGGGAGTGGCCGACCAGCCCAAAGCCGCCAAGCTGCGGGCCTGCGAGCCGTCACAATTGTCAGAACCGGTAAAGTCCGCCCAATCCGAAGTCCGATAACTGCTACAGGGCGAGCAGGTTGTGCGCTGTGTCGAAGGTGTGGCAATCGTGGCTGGAGAGAATCGGAGAGCACTGCTGATGGCCAGAAAACTGATTCGAACAAGCGTGATGCTGCTGGCCGTGTCCGGACTGGTGGGTGTCGCGGGCTGCTCGTGCCACAAGTCCACGTCCTACGACGGCGACTGCGGCCTGGTCTATGACGACGACTACTGGCAGGGCGATTGCGGTGGGGGCGGAGCCCACTCGGGTCACCAGTCCTCTCACCAGTCGGGCTGCGGTGGCTGTGGCGGACCCTCTACCCACTCGGGATGCTCGCATCCACACGGCGATTCAGGCAGCTGCGCGGGCTGCGGAGGCTCACATCATCAACCGGGACCAACCTGTGCCTCGTGTGGCGGCGTCCACACTCCGCCCGCACCTGCACCTGAAACGGGCCAGGTCGGCTGCCCGCATTGTGGAGTGGACCACGGACCGGCCAGCGAGGGGGCTCCTCCAGCAGAGCCGGCACCTCCGGCAGGCACGACGGCCTCGCCACCTCCTCCCCCGCTACCCCCCTCGATTCCTCCGAACCCCGGTGCCAAGCCCCCCGCGGCCGAGCCAGCCAAGCCGAAGGCCGCCGGGTCCACGCCGACCGCCGTCCAGGTGCCTCCGCCCCTGCAGACGGTTCCGGCCGGCGGTGGTGGCCTGGATCCGGCTCCGCCGCTTCATCCCGTCGAGGTGCCGGTGCCCGGATTGGAGAATCCGGCCCCGATCCCTCGCAGCGCGGCCCAGCCGATGTGGATTCCCCGCAGGCTCTAAGCCGACTCTGTGATGGCCGAACCGGACCGAATGGCACCGACGCGGCGTCCGAACCGGAACCCCGTCGGCTACCAGCGCTGGCACGACCTGACGTTTCTGCACTGGCGAGTACCCGCCGACGAGTTGGCCACGCTGCTGCCTGCGGGCCTGGAGGTCGACACGTTTGACGGGTCGGCGTGGGTGGGGCTGGTTCCGTTCCGCATGTCGGGTGTGCGTCCCTGGTGGTTTCCGTCGCTTCCGGGCGTGTCGGCTTTTGACGAGACGAACGTCAGGACCTACGTGCATCACAACGGGGTGCCCGGAGTCTGGTTCTTCAGCCTCGATGCAGCCAATTGGCTGGCCGTCCAGGTCGCTCGTTGGCGTTGGCGGCTCAACTACCACCACGCGACGATGCGGGTTGAGCGAACCGGCCCAGATGGAGATGGAGATGGAGATGGAGATGGAGACGGGGACGGCGATGGGGGTGAGCAGGGACTGGTCTACTGGAGCGAGCGGACGGCAAAGGGGTCGGGTCGCCCTGGCGTGGCGGGGCCGGGTGTGCCTGGTGCCGGAGTGGATCTCGAAATCCGCCTCGACGGCGTGGAGTCTCACGAGGGTGTCGACCAGGACGGCCATGCCCGGCCGGGGAGTCTCGAGCATTTCCTGGTCGAACGCTACGTGCTGTTCACTCGCGATCCGACCGGCGACTCATCGACGGTCTACTCGGGACAGGTCCACCACACGCCCTATCCTCTTTGCGGGGCGGAGGTGCTACGGTGCACCGAGTCGCTGATCCTGGCATCGGGGATCGAGGTCAATGGTCCCCCCGATCACGCGTTGTACAGCGAGGGCGTGGAGGTTGAGATCTTCGGGCTGGAGCCTGTTGGGGTGGTGGCTGGGTCCTAGATCGCTTCGATTTCCAGCGCCGTTGTTGCGGCCAGTTGCCTGAGCGTCTCGGCGTCGGGCATCCCGGTGGTGGCTCCGGTGGCTTGTACGCAGCAGGCGCCCGCGGCGCTGCCGAGCCTGAGGCAGTCTTGGGGCGAGGCGTTTTGGAGCAGTGCGAGGATGAAGCCCGAGGCGAACGCGTCTCCGCCGCCGGTCCCGTCGACCAGTTGCACCGGATGAGCCTGGGCCTTCCAGCCGCCCGCGGGTCCGAGCATCACCGACCCGCGGTCTCCGCAGGTGATGACCACCTGCCGGGCCCCGGCATCGAAGAAGCTCCGAGCCTGCTCGATCGGCTCATCGAGACCACACAGCAGCCGGGCCTCGTCGTCGTTGGGCACGAAGTAATCGGTCACAGGCAGGACGGCCTCGAGCCGGGACGAGTAGTCAGCAGGGGCGGGGATCACGACGTCGAGCATGGTGATCACGCCCAGCCGGCCGGCTCGAGCAAACAGGTCCGCGACGCGTGCCGCGGCGGGTTCTTCCGAGAGGCAGTAGCCGCCGAGGTAGAGGACGCGAGTCCGTTTGAGTACGTCGTCGGTGATCGACTCGGTGGTGAAGTGAGCATTGGCAGCCGGAGCATGGATGAAGCGTCTGTCCTGGCCGGTGACGTTGATCACCTGGGTGGCGCTGGTCTGGAGGTCGTCGCGGACCTCCAGGATCGAACAGTCGACTCCCGCCTCGGCAAAGACCTCGCGGACGAACCGACCGAAGATGTCGTTTCCGATCGTTCCGGCCACGGCGGTGGCCAGTCCGAGCCGGGTCATGTTGACCGCGCAGTTGGCCGCGCAGCCTCCGATCGAGAGATGCAGGGCGGGTGTTTCGACCAGCACGCCCGGTGCGGGCAGTTCGCTGACCGGTTCGCAGACGTGATCGGCCACGACGATTCCCGCGCACAGGCAATCCAGCGATCCGGCCGAGGCGTCGGTCATGACGGCGGGTCCGGTTCCGCTGAGGGTTCTGTTTCCGGAGTGTCGGCCTGGTGCGGTTTGGTTTCGATTCCGGTTTCGGTTTTGGCCCCGGCGAGCAGGCGACGCTTGGCGATGACGAGTTGTTTGACGATGGGATAGGTCGGCACAGCCGCGACGGTGGCGATCAGCAGCGAGCCGGCGAGCATCGGCCAGGCGACCTCGGCGAAGATGAAGCGGAGCGGGTCGAGCCAGCCTCGATCCATCTCCGCTTCGAATTGGGCCAGGAACTCGTCGGGAGTCATCGGGGCTTCGACCAGCAGCGTGCCGACGTAGTAGAAGGCGGCATACATCGGCACGATCGTGAGCGGGTTGGAGATGTAGACGGTGATCAGGCCGGCGACCCGGTTGAAGTGAAACAGTGGGCGGGTCACCGCGGCAATGGCCAGGATGACCATCATCTGGATGCCGACTGTCGGGGTCATGCCGACGAACATCCCGATCGCCGTGCCCAGGGCGATCGAGTGGGGTGAGTCGTCCAGGGCGAGCAGCCTGCGGATCAGACTCCGGGGGCTCGTCCACCAGCGGGTGTCGGCTTCGCGTCCGTCCATGTCATTGATGTGGCCGGACTGAATCCGGTAACCACCCCGACTATTCCTGCTCGGCCCCGGGCTCGGAAGTCGCTGTGTCGATCAACTTCTCGATCAAGGGCACGATATGGTCCTTGTAGGTGAACCCCTCGTCGCCGTACTCGCCCGAATCGTTGTCGAACCGCTTGGCCAGGTTTCCCTGGGTGTCGTAAACGTAGACGGCCGGAATCGCCGCCAGCCCGATCGACTCGTAGACGTCGATGTCGGCATCCGAGAGCAGCAGGTTGGTGCAGGTGGCCTCGGTCGAGTTGAGGAACTTGATCACCGACGGTTTCTTCGATTCGGGAGGTTCGTCCTCGAGTCCTTCATAGTCGCAGGAGACCGAGATGCAGGTGATCTTGTCCGCGGGGTACTTCTTGTGCAGAGCGACCAGGTTGGGGAACTCCTTCATGCACGGCAGGCAACTGGTCGACCACAGGTCAACCACCACCACCTTGCCCTTCTGAGCCGCGATCAGCGCCTGGGTCTCCTTCCAGCTCTTGATCTCCAGCGAGACGCTGTCGCCGGAGCTGTCGGCTGATCCGGTGCATCCGGTGTTTCCGGTAGTTCCGGCAAGCAGCAGCGATGCGGCAAGCAGCACGAGCAGGCAGCGGTGGCGGTTGGCATCGAGGCGGGTCATGGGAGGCTCGGGGTGAGAGGTTTGTGGACGGAGTGTCGCTCAGCGAGCGACTTTCCTGAGTCCGGCGGTCCTGGCCGCTGCGGCGGGATCCTCGAAGGGCAGTGCCTTCAGGAAGTCGGCGAGGTCCGAGAGCTGTTGCTTGTCGAGATGGCTGGTCGTGCCGTGCCGGTCGCCGGTGTTGTAGGTGGTGAGTACTTCGAGCAGTGTCGCGGCCTTACCGTGGTGCAGGTAGGGGGCCGAGCGGTACAGGCCCAGCAGCATGGGCGTGTCGTAGGCCGGGCCCATTTTCTCGCTGGGATCGGCGGTGCCGGTTCCGACGTCGTGAGTGAGCAGTGTGTCGGGTCGAGGTCGAGGTCGGGAATCGGTGTAGAAGGGTCCGTCGTGACACGTGGCACAGCCGACTTTCTTGGACCCGAAGAGCTTCTGTCCGCGTTTTGCGGCCGGCGTGAGGCCTTTGCGGGCGTAGGGGCTGAGCGTGAACTTGTGCGAGTTGGTGTAGGCGGCCAGGGCGTCGAGGTCGACGGAGAGTCCCTTGTTGGGCTTCTCGAGCGACTTGTTGACCCTACCTTTGACCAGCCCACGCCCCTGCATCAACGGGCCGCGGATCGTGTGTTCGAAGTCCTGAGATTCGTCGCGGTCGGCTGACCAGTGCAGAGGGTGTGTCCAGGCGAGGCCGAACAGGGGGGGCGTGGCCCTGAGTCCCTCGGGGTTCTGCCAGGTGCGTCCGTCGGGGTCGCCGTCGGGGTGGCAGCTCGAGCAGCTGATCCAGCGTCGGCCGACCATCGGCTGCAGGGCGGTGTAAAAGAGGATCTTGCCGCGGTGCAGTTCCTTGGAGAGCGGATTCTTGGTGACGGAGATCGTGGCCAGGGGACGTGCCGAGTCGGAATCGTAGGCGACGACGTTGAAGTCCAGGGCGTTGTAGACGAAGAACCGCTTGCCATCCGGAGCGACCCTGACCGCACGGGGGTTGTGGCCCAGGGTCAGCCGACGCCGGTAGGCGATCTCGGTGTAGTCATCGGCGACCGTTTCGCAGATGAACATGTCGTCGGTGCCCGAGAAGACGACGAAGAACCGTTTGCCGTCGGCCGAGACATCGATTTCCCAGGGATTGGCCGTGACCAGGTTGCCCAGGAACGAGTCCATCGGGATCCGTTTGCGGCGACGACCGGGTCCGGAATTGGTATCGACGACTCCGACGTAGGGGAAGATCGACCCTTCGCCCCGTGCGGCCACGACTCTCGAGCGGATGTGAGGCACATAGGCCTTGGGTCGGGTCGGGTGCAGCACGATCTGTCGGCAGAGGTTGTCGGTGCTGGAGCCCTTCCAGGTGTCGACGATCTTGCCGCCGGCCACGTCGATCGCGTTGACCCGCGCCGTGTAGTACTCGGCCGAGTACAGTGTCTTGCCATCGGGCGAGAGGGCCAGTCCTCGAGGGAACTGGCCGGCGGGGAATTGCCTGAGCACCTTGCCGGCGGCACTGATCTCGACCACCCGACCGGGGTACTCGAGCGTGACGTAGTACTTCGAGCCGTCGGCGTTGGAGACGACACCGTAGGGCTCGTCGAAGACCTCGACCCGCTGCAGCACTTTGCCCGAGTCGGCATCGAGCACCGTGACCTGGTCGTCGTTGTAGACGGCCACGGCCAGGCGGTGCGTCTTGCCCAGGAAGGCGACTCCTTCGGGGTGCACGCCGACCTGGGTTTCGTGGACTTTCTTGAGCGTGTTGAGGTCGACGATGCTGACTGTGCCGCTGTCGCGATTCGAGCAGGCCAGCAGGCGTCCGTCGCTGGAAATGTCCATCAGGCTGTTCGAATCGCGTGCTGCGGTGGCCTGCGTGCCCAGTCCAATCAGCACGCTGGCGACGATCAGCAGGTGGCGTGACCGGAGTGTCATCGAGCGAAAAGTCATCGTGCGGAGATCTCTGGAGTCGAGGCCGGAATCCGTGGCGGTCACTCTATCAGAAGTCATCAATTCGAGTCAGGCCCTTGGCCCGGGACTGGCTCCGGACCCCCCCTTAGCCAGTCCCGGGCGTCTCAGCACTGGCCACTGCATTCAGCACTGATAGACTCAACTGCATCATGACCCGCCTCGCATTCGCACTATTCCTGCTCACCGCCCTGCCCGGCTGCGTCGGCACCGATCCGGCACCGTCGCCGACTCGATCGAGCGGCGACTCAACCGAGACTCTCTCACCAGTCGTCACCGATGCCCCGTCGGACGCTCCGCAGGCGATGGTCTGGATCCCGGGCGGCTCGTTTGAAATGGGCACCCGCGACCCGTCGGGCAAGCCGGACGAGTTTCCTCCTCACACGGTCGAACTCGACGGCTTCTACATGGACACGCACGAGGTGAGCAACGGCGAGTTCGGTCGGTTCGTGAAGTCGACGGGATTCGTGACGGCCGCCGAGAAGAAGCCCGATTTCAGTTCAGTGCGCCAGGGGTCGAAGCGGACCGAGGACAAGATCCTGCCCGAGTTGAATCGGCCCGGTTCGATCTGCATGAAGCAGGGCCTGAAGCCTGGCGACTTCGACCCTCGGCTGGGTGCGTACGGGTGGTGGGAGTATGTACCGGGAGCCGACTGGCGACATCCGGAGGGTCCGGGGAGTTCGGTCGAGGAGCGGCTGGACCACCCGGTTGTGCATGTTTCGTGGCACGATGCCAACGCGTACTGCAAGTGGGCGGGCAAGCGATTGCCGACCGAGGCCGAGTGGGAATTTGCGGCCCGGGGCGGTTTGGACGGGAAGACCTACCCGTGGGGTAACGAGCGTAACCCCGAGGGGAAGTGGTTGATCAACATCTGGCAGGGTGCCTTCCCGGTCAAGAACACCAATGATGACGGCTTCCTGACAACCTCACCGGTCGGTTCGTTCCCCCAGAACGGCTACGGTCTGTTTGACATGTCGGGCAATGTCTGGGAGTGGTGCCACGACAACTACACGGCGGATTACTATGGCGATTCCCCGAAGCGGAATCCCCAGGGACCCCAAGCGAGTCTGGACCCCGACGAGCCGGACATCCTGAAGCGGATCCAGCGAGGCGGCAGTTTCATGTGCAGCGACACCTACTGCACCGGATACCGGGTGACGGCAAGAATGAAGGGTGAGCAGGGTTCGGGCCTCTACCACACCGGCTTCCGCTGCGTGGTCTCCCACGACGCCCCCCCCAAGTAGGTCAGGCTCCGCCTGACATCACCGCCCATCACCCGACCCAGGCAAACTCATCTGCACTCGATCCGAACTGGTGTGGTAGGCTGTGATAATGAGTGAAACAACCGGCTCAGTTCTCGACCGCTTGCTCGATCCCCTGACAGACTGCTGGACGCCAGATGGGGCTCAGCGGATCGTCGACCAGCGTCCCGATCCTGCGACGCAACGGCGGATCGATGAATTGGCTGGCAAGGCCAACGAGGGAGAGTTGACGCCCGATGAGTGTGTCGAGTACGAGGAGTACGTCGAGAGCATCGACTTCATCGGGATACTCAAGGCCAAGGCGAGGCTGGTTCTCACCAAGCGCGCATCGTAGATGGATGCAGCGGTTCGAGAACTGGTGCGGAAGCGCGCTGACCATCGCTGCGAGTACTGCCGTCTCCCGCAGCGAGCCGTTGACGTCACGTTTCACGTCGAGCACATCGTGGCCAGGCAGCACGGTGGTGATGGCGATTCGTCTGAGATCATCCGGAAGTGGTGTCGGCCCATGGGCTACCACACCGGCTTCCGCTGCGTGGTCTCTCACGACGCCCCCCCAAGTAGGTCAGGCTCCGCCTGACATCACCGCCCAACACCCGAGCCCCCCACCCCCGTGCCCACTTCACAAACCACCCGAAACCCAACCGCCTCATCCCGAAACGTCGCCGGAGCGTAACCCCGCACCGCGCTCCGGCAATCCGACTCCTCAAGCTCCACCGTCAGCCGGTAGACATTGGGGAACACGAACTGGGTGGCCGGTGAGGAACGCAGGAACTGCGCCCGGTTGGTCGGTTCCCCCTGGGCGGTCCGCAACCGGGCCTGCACGAAGATTTCCCTGGCGCCCGCTACGTCCTGAGTGATGTCGGTTTCAGCGGATTCCCAGTCCTCGTGCGTCCCCCGCAGGACCTCGGCGTACTCTTCACGGTTGCCCCCTGTGGCCTTGGCAACCTCGAGCATCGTTGTCGACTGATTTCCGACCGCAAGCATGTTGCCCCACAACTTTGCCGAGGCGATCGGCGACCCGTAGGTGTAGCGGAAGCGTACGAACCCCTCCTGGCCGGCCCGTTGCGGTTGCCAGTACCGCGTCAAACCGTCGCCCTCGGTGTGGACGATGACGTTGAACGACGAGTGCAGGCGACGTTGATAGTCGCCCCACATGTCGAAGGCATCGACCGTCCGCTGACGCCAGCCGCCCCCTCGAATCACCATGTTGGAGGCAACTCCCGAACCGGGGCCTTTGGGATCCACCTGCCGGGTGTCGGCCGGGTAGCGATGGTCGTAGCGGTCGGCAACCCATTCGGCGAGATTGCCGTGCATGTCGTGCAGGCCCCAGGCGTTGGCGGGAAAACTGCCCACCTCGACCGGGCCTCTGACGGACCGTTGGGCATGGAACATGTCCTCTGCAGCCGTGTCACCAAAGTGGTACGCCGTCGACGACCCCGCCCGGCAGGCGTACTCCCATTCGGCCTCCGTCGGCAGCCGATACCGCCGACCCGCTCGTTGCTCGGCCGGCATCTGCGACAGCTTCAGGCAGAAGCGAGCCGCTTCCTCCCAGGTCACATAGGCCACCGGCAGCCGCTCGCCAGCCGGGTCCCCCAAGGGTGGCGGTCGCTGGGATTCGTTGGTGTCAAAGGTCGGTGCCCGACCCATCACCGCGGCGAAGTCCTTCCGAGTCACCTCGTACCGACCGATCAGTACGGGTCGAGTCAACCGGACCGAATGAGCGGGAGTTTCATTGAGGCGTTCCCCGTGGTCCGGATCAAAGTCACTGCCCATGCGGAACTCACCGGCCGGAACAACCACCAGCGACATGCCGATGCTGTTGACGATCTCGTGGCCGCCGGGCATGGCCTTGACCTTACCCCCCTCCCGTTGTACCAGTGGAAATGAGAGAATCAGCCGGATCTGACTGATCCGGAAAGGAGATTCTCGAGATGTCCAGAAAACGTCACAGCGTGGACCAGATCATCGGCAAGCTGCGTCAGGCCGATGTGGAACTGGGCCAGGGCAAGACC
>Ga0310123_10003025_pt1 | contig 13174 bp, 12 predicted proteins | sample CB6_AW_1057_MG_FD_203505 | JGI IMG/M metagenome (GOLD analysis project Ga0310123, IMG submission 203505) | Marine microbial communities from Western Arctic Ocean, Canada - CB6_AW_1057 | ecosystem: Environmental > Aquatic > Marine > Oceanic | place: Canada: Western Arctic Ocean | collected... | reverse complement strand
TGGCGTTTTTGACCGGCTGCTGCTGCACGCATCTTCGCTGCTTGGGTCTGGGCCGGTAAACGGCCATTCGCTGGAGTGGTAATAAGAGACGTCCGGTTATCCCAATCCCGTTCGACCATCCAGAACTGGTTGTAATTGCCAGTGGCACGATCACGCGACGTGAAATTTTGGACTTCCGCTAGCGCTGCGGTGAACACAGAGTCGCCAAATGCCGCATCACCAGTATCCAATGCAAAGAGCTCAGCCGCTTTGGATTGGATAGCGGACAATTCTTCATCGCTAAGGTATGCGCGGTCGCCAAGTACTTCAGGGCGCTGCAGGGGTGTCGCATTGTTATTCGCCCACGTGCCTTGCAGATCAGGTTGCCCGAAGGCCGTGCGTGGGGCAGACCAGGAGCTCTCTTGGGCGGTGACTGGACTGGCGATAAGCGCAAGCATGGTCAGGAATATTGATCCGGTGGCGAGGGTCGTTTTCGTCATGATGTCTCCTCAGTTAGCGGTGGTTAACGCTCCGCAGGATTGTCGTCAGCGGCCCGAGCGTTGACGAGGATATTCTGTAATCCATAATTGCCTTCGTGACACGCAAACTCGAACATTGGTTGGTCGGTCTTTTGCATTTCCACGGCCACGGTCCACGGTTGTACGAAGGAATCTGGGTCAACGATAGTGTATTCGTAGAGTAGTCTGTTTTCTGATGTGCGGGAGAATCGTTCAGTCAGTTGCATGTGTTCGCCTGATCCGGCAAACGTGGTGTCATCTCTGAAGTGTGTTGTTTCGATAACTAATGTTTCGCCATCCCAGTGTCCGCGGGAGTCGCCACGGATTTGTCTCATCTGACTGGGCAGGTGTTTTCGTCCGTCCATTGGAACGACACGCACCTCATGCACCATCTCATTGTGCAAGATGACGTAGCCGGGAACCTGCAGGATAAGAACATTGTTGTTATACGCGCCTGGATTCATCGGCGGGCCAGCATTGAATCCAACCATGCATCGTTCAGTAATACTGCGGTCAAGATGACTGCGGGGGGCGATTCGTCGCAAAGCCGACCGAGCTTCTGCTCTCCGCTGGCCAGATGCGGTTAGCGCTGGGATACGTCCATCAGAGGGGTCAATAATGAGCGAGGTGCGTAGGTCAGTTTGAAGATTGCGCCCATTGTCTAACCAAAATTTGGCGTGAACGCTTGGGTTCCGGCTAACGTCGTAATTGTCCCGGTCCGAATTGGTTCGCGTTTCGTAGGCCGCGGCTTCTTCTGCCGTCAGCGCGGCACGACCGGCGAACTCGCTGGGACGTTGGAGTGGTGTCATCGTTCGGAAATCCCAGACTCCTTGGAGGTCTGGTTCTCCCGATACCAAGCGCTGGTGTTCGGTTCGAACATTTCCGTTGTTCTGAGCAGTGGCTGATGTTGCTATCGCACCGAATGCGGCGCTAGTAAGGAGAAAAGTGGTTAACTTGGTCCAGTCAAGAGCCATCGTTAGAAGAGCTTACGATTAATTCTGCTTCAGATACCAGTTTCGGAGTTTGTCGGGAACGATTTTTGATTTAACGTAGTGTTCTGATGCTGGCACAAGAAATAAGAGTTACGGTGATTACCCTCGGGATCAGTGCGTGTCTCACTGCCGACGGGACTGCACAACAGGGCGTTGCCGAGTGGCCACAGTTTCGTGGTTTAACGGCGGGGGCTGTAGCCGACGATCCCTTGTTACCCGACCGATGGAGTACCACTGAGAACGTTGCATGGGCGGTCGATATTCCAGGGTTAGGTTGGAGTTCGCCAGTGGTGGCAGGTGAACTTGTCTTTATGACATCGGCGATTAGTAGCGGTGATGAACGCGCGCCTGTTCCAGGGTTGTATGACCCGGGCGAGTCATTTGGCAAAACCCGTTCCGATGCGACCCATCAATGGATGGTATACGCCATTGATTTTGATGCCGGGTCCATTCGGTGGGCACGCGAACTTGAAGCGCTTGTACCGACGGAGCTCAAACATGTCAAAAACAGTTTCGCGTCTGAAACACCGGTGACCGATGGCCGTCGGGTCTACGTGTATTTTGGAAGTATCGGTCTTCTAGCAGCCTTGAACATGTCTGGAGAAACTGTGTGGCGAGCGCACGTTGGTTCGTTTAATGGAGGGCAAGAATTTGGAACCGCGGCTTCGCCAGTGCTGCATGAAGGCCGGCTGTACATCGTGAATGACAATACGACAAGTTCCTTCCTAGCAGCCTTTGATGCGGACACTGGTGACGAGGTCTGGAGGGTTGAGCGTGATGAAACAGAGAACTGGTCGACACCTTTTGTGTGGGTGAATGAGGTCAGGACGGAAATCGTGACGACAGGTCGACAGAAGATTCGTTCGTACGACGTAAACGGGAACCTACTATGGGAACTAGGTGGAATGACCGTTAATGTGGTGCCAACGCCATTTGCAGCGAATGGATTGTTGTATTTGAGTTCTGGGTATCCGGGTGGGTATCCGCGGCCTGTTTATGCGGTCAGGCCCGGCGCAGCGGGTGACATCTCGCTTGACGAAGGTGAGACGAGCAATGAATTTATCGCGTGGTACCAGCCGCTTCTGGGGACGTACAGCACTTCAGCGTTGGTCTACGGTGATTATTACTACACATTACTAGACCGTGGGTTCTTGTTGTGTCATGACTCGCGAACAGGGGAAGAGATTTATGGGCGGCAACGTATTGCGCCTGGACATGGATTTACCGCATCTCCATGGGGTTACAACGGAAATATTTTTGTTCTTAGTGAGGATGGCGACACGTATGTCATCCGGGCTGGTAGTACATTTGAAATCTTACACACGAATTCGCTCGACGAGATGTCGCTCGCGACGCCAGCGATTGCTCGCGGAAGTCTCTTCATTCGGACGCAATCAAAGCTTTACCGCTTTACTAAGCGTAGCGAAGTTGCTCAGTCGGCAACATTTGATTAAGAGATTTCTTATTGGGCCGAGTGATTCCGTGCGTCTATGACTCGTTGTCCGCTCAGCGCGTTCGGAACGGCATGATTTCCCTCGTGGCAGGCGTACTCGTAGATTTCGTAATTGGGTTCCGCCGTGAGTGGCATCGAAATGGTCCACGGTGCTGTGTAGACGTTTGGGTCGGTAATTTTGACGGTCCACATGATCGTGTCTTCTGACACACGCTGGTAGCGTTCGACGACGTTTAGCTCTGGGCTTGTCGGAATACCCTTGAGACGGGCACCCGCTGCACTTGAAGCGATCCAGCCGCGGTTGTGAAAGTTTTTCGTTTCGACCACAAGCGTGTCTCCATCCCAATGTGCGCGTGCATCGCCCATCCATTGCCGGATGTTAGACGAGATGTAGGGGGTATCGGAAAGAGGAATGATTCTGACGTCGTGGATCATTTCATGTTGGATGACCACGAAATCTGGTGTTTGCACTATCCGGTAGGCATTGTTGTATCCCGCCGGTAACATTGATCCAGGAATGCCGCGCGAAAGGCATCGGTCCCAGACACTCATATGTTGGTAATGGTCACCGTTATTGGCGAGGTTATACGCCTTGGTTTCGAGAGCCCATTGTTTTATTGGTGCGCGGCCAGATTCCGGTTTGACAATCAATGAGGTTTGCCCTGTCGAGAGCACAGTGTCCCCGGAGTCGAGCCAGTAACTGGCGTAGCCCCCAACATTTCCGCCGGCTTGGTAACGCCGCGTTGGTGCATCGTTTCGAGCCTGTTCATCGATAATACGTTGTTGGTTAATGCGTGCTATTTCTTCGTCGGACAGAAAGGTTTTTCCAGCGTCATTATCGCGACGTTCCATGGGTGTCAGGGTTTTGTTGCCCCAGATACCCTGTAGGTCAGGTTGTCCATCAGCGGTACGTGAGACGGTCCAGGCACCGTCTGTGACGCGTGACAGCTGGGCCATTGCGGTTGCGGAGGCACCGGTGAACATGAAAACTAATATCGAAATTATTATTGCGAGTCGGTTGGCGATTGTGGTTGCCATGAATAGCTCCTTACGGTCACGTATCGAAATGAAGATGCGTTCTTACGATGCCTGGCTGAAGACAATTCTAATATTAATATCCATCTGCTCATGATTCGTTCACTGAGAATCAGTCTGTGGTGTTCCGTCGTCATTGACGCGAGCACTGACGAGTAGATTTGTCATGCCGTAATTCCCTTCGTGGCAGGCGTTTTCGAAGATTGGCTGTTTGTTATTGTGCATAGGCACTGAAACGGTCCATGACCGGGCAAAAGAATCGGCATCGTGGACCGTGTACTCGTAGAGCAACGTGTCTTCGGCTACGCGGGAAAAGCGCTCAACCAACAGCATGTTGTCGCTCGATCCACGAAACGAGGTTTTTGCAGTGAAGTTGTTTGTTTCAACGACGAGTACATCACCGTTCCATTGACCCCGTGAATCTCCACGCCATTGCCGTACGTGCGAAGGGAGATGGTCTGTTCCGTCAAGTGGGATGACGCGGACGTCGTGTACCATCTCGTTCAGAATGACAATATGGTCGGTCGTTTGAAAGAGTTGCATGTTGTTGTTGTATGCGCTCGGATTCATCGGTGGTCCCGCGTTGAATCCAAGAATGCAACGTTCAAAGGCACCTCGATCTTCAGGGCCATGTGCGTCTCGTGCAAGTTCGGTTCGGCGTATTTCGGTTCGCGCCCGTGCTTCCGGTGACCGTGCTGGGATGCGGCCTGTAGGGGGATCGATAACAAGAGAGGTGCGACGGTCGGTTGTTAGTTGTCTGCCGTAATCCCACCAAAAGTCGTTGTATCCGCCTGAAAGCGGAATGCGGCCATCTGGTCCGGGTTGGTCTTTGTCCAGAGTTGCAAGGCGTTCTTCCGAGAATTCAGCGGCTTCTTCTTCCGTGAAGACATCTTGGTCGCCGAGATGTCTCGGGCGTTCGAGCGGCGTCAGGCTACGAAAATCCCAGACGCCTTGTAAATCGGGTCGGCCGTCCGCCAGGCGAGGGACTTCCCAGGTAGTCGACTCGGGCACGGCTTTCTGATGTTGGCCGGTTGCGGTTGCAGGTGAGAGAACACACAGACCAGCAGCCAGCGCATATACGGTCAGTTCAAAGGACAGACGGTCCATCAGTCACCCTCTAATTCATAAAAATTAACCTCTGTATTATGCCTGTATCCGGCAGTCCTTGACAGCCAGAGTTAGACCCGTACAGTAGACACGTAAGGAGACGTCTGATGACACTACAGCGGTCTGTGCTTCTAGTGCTCTGTATGGTGGTGATAGCCGGCGGTGGCATTGTTACCGGGCAGGAGGCTTGGCCCCAGTTCCGGGGTCTGGCGGCTGGTGTGGTTCCTGATGACCCGAATCTTCCTGAGACATGGAGTGACACAGAAAATGTTGTCTGGGCCACAGATATTCCTGGTCTTTCTTGGAGTTCGCCGGTTATTACTGGGGACCATGTATTCGTGACTTCAGCCATTAGCGCTGGAGACGAGCCGGACCCGATTAAGGGCCTCTATGACCCGGGTATGGAGAATGGTTCTGAAGGATCAAACAATGAGCACCGGTGGATGCTGTATGACCTTAGTTTTCAAACCGGCCAGATCCGGTGGCAACGAGAACTACATAGTGCACCTCCTCCGATGAAACGGCATCTAAAGAATAGTTTTGCCTCCGAGACGCCGGTCACCGATGGTCGGCGTGTCTATGTGTACTTCGGAAGTATCGGATTGTTGGGCGCGTTTAATTTGAGTGGAGAGACCGTCTGGACACAGGAGATTGACGTCTACAACACGACACTCGAGATGGGAACAGCAGCCTCGCCGATCTTGCATGGTGATCGCGTCTATATCGTTAATGACAATACGACACGTTCTTTTGTTGCGGCGTATGACAAGGATAACGGTGATGAGCTCTGGCGTGTGGACCGTGATGAGCGCGGGCAGAATTGGTCTACGCCTTTTGTCTGGGAAAACGAGTTACGCACCGAATTAGTAACAGCTGGAACGCAAGGAGTCCGGTCGTATGATCTTGAGGGGCAGTTGCTGTGGGAGATTCATGGTATGTCAGGCCTGACCATCCCAACACCATTCGCTAGTCATGGTCTGGTGTACATCAGTTCCGGGTACCCCGGCGGAGGTTTGCGGCCGGTGTATGCGGTTCGGCCTGGCGCCGCCGGGGATATTTCATTGTTTCCGGAAGAGGCTATGCGCAGTGGTATCACCTCGGGATTTCCTGGAACCCTAACGTCGTCTGAAAACATTGCGTGGTCATACCCACTCCTTGGCACTTACAACACGACTGCAATTGTCTACGGTGACACGTATTACACCTTGCTGGACCGCGGATTCCTTGTTGCGCATGACGCGCGGACTGGTGAGGAGGTTTATAGCCGCAAGCGTTTGGAAATTGGTAATGGTTTCACGGCATCACCGTGGGCGTACAACGGCAAGTTGTTTCTGTTGAGTGAGGATGGGGAAACTTACGTTGTCGAGGCAGGCTCGGAGTTCAACATTTCGCATAAGAATCCATTGAATGAAATGACTCTCGCGACGCCAGCGATCGCACGAGGAAGCTTGTTTGTGCGCACGCAATCCAAACTGTACCGTATTGCAAAAGGGGACTCGTGATATGTCGAGACGGGAAATGAGGCACGGTTTTACCGGAGCGTCGACTATCGGCGCACTTCTGTTGGTGCTTGTTGTCTGGTCGAGTGAGCGCGTGCACACCCAAGCGATTGAATTGCATGAGGTCGGGCAGATTCCTGGTCCAGTTGAACTTGTTCGTATACGTGGACAGTTTGCCTATGTGTCAGGCGGTCATACATTTACCGTCTATGACGTTTCCGATCCATCGATGCCGATTGCCCGAAGTTCTTTGATGTTTCCCGAGGAGATTTGGGGCTTTCGGTTGACAGATGATCGTGCTTATGTCGGTGCAAACTTTTTTGGCCTAGGGATTCTCGATATTTCAAATCCAGATGCACTGACATTGATCGGGCAACACAAGACACTTGGCCAGACGAAGATTGGGGATGTTGCGCATGGCAAGGTAGGAATTATTGACCATATGGAAGGCTTTGTCCTTGTTGATGTGACTGATGAGGCCACACCGCAAGGTGTTGGGTCGTTCTTTCTTGATGGATATGCACGAGACGTTGTGACCGCAGGTTCCTTTGCGTATGCGACTGATTCACCGTCTGGCCTTTACGTGTTTGACCTTTCGCGAACGGGCGAACCGGACCCGGTTGGTGTAGTCCATGCTCCAGCCGCACCTCGAGACATTGAAGTGATACCCGGTGATGCTAGCCATCCGACTTTAATTGTTGGCGCAGGTGGGGGTAACGTGCAGATCTACGATGTGTCGAATCCGGAATCTCCAATGAAGATTGCGACATTTGAGACACCGGGTCGAGCGACCCGGGTGTCGGTGCATGACCATCGTGCCTATGTGGCTGACAGTGCGTCTGGCGTTCGAATTATTGGCCTGACGAACCCATCGACACCAGAGTCAGTTGGAATGTTTGCGACTCCTCGTCCGGCCCGGGACGTGTCGGCGGATGGCGCGTTGGTATTAGTTGTGGTTGGTGATAGTGAGCGCGAAGGTGACGACCGGCACATCCTGATTTTGCAGCAGCAGTGAGCCAGAAGCGTCGGTCTTTTAGATAAGGAACCACATCCCGGCGATCAGGAAGAAAGCCCCGGATACGCGGCTAAGTACCGGAGTTCTGAGTATGGCGTGGTCAAATACGATAAAGAGAGTCACGCCGATCATCCAGGTTAAATTCATTACACCCGCGACAAAAGCAAGCGCCATCAGTGCCCAACAGCAACCGACGCAATGGAAGCCATGTCGGATACCCATTTGGACGGCGCCAGCACGACCGTCTCGCCAAGACGTGAGAAAAAAACCGATTGGCGATTGGCAATGAATCAGACATCGGTTTTTCAGAGGTGCTATCTGAAAAATACCGGCAATGACGAGAATTACGCCTGGCACCAATGGATTGGTCGGAACGCCCATTGGGGATGCCAGTCCGGTAGAGAACAAAATAGTCTGAACTGTTGCGGCGAATAGGCTGAATATGGTCCACACAAGGAGATAGCCGGAAAAGAAGAGTCCCGGTAGTAATGTTTGTGAGCCAGTCGCTGTGCGACGCATAACTAGGACCCACGGGCCGACGACCGGCAACATCATCACCGCCATCATGGCAGTCCACATCAATGTATTCCTGATAAACATTTGGATGCCGAATATGAAGCTTATTGAGTGACATTCCAGGAAAAGTAGGAATAGAGGGCATGTGTCTTTTCGACGGAGAAACCAAGAGTTGAGTCGGTGTGCCGAGATTTCCCGCGAGCCATCGTATGGACAGGGCCATGAATAACATTGTGGAGATTTGAAATGATCGCATCTCCATCACCGTCGGCTCCGGGAACTGCACTTATTGCCGTCTCAAAGATGCCAGGAATTACGAGCGTCTTTTGACGGCCATTGTCTTCGAAAGTCATCGGTACGACGCGGGTTTCGAGTTGTTCGGACACAAAACGGCTCAACACTGACCATGGACCACCAGCGTGCCCAGAAAAAATTGACTCAAGCGCATGACGTTGTGCTGGCGATGTGGCTTCGTCTATGTAAAACACCTGGGTCCAGTCACCTTCATACATCGTTGCTGGTGCATCAAAGACCACCGCAATATTGGTGTTGTTCAGCAAGACGTCATTAAACTGACCGGAGTCAATATGGAAACACCAATGACCGTGGCATCGGTCGCCGTCGCAGGTGTGCTTGAAAGAGACGTGGGCAGGACAAAGCAGTTGGCAACTACAGTTTTCGAAAAGAAGTCCGTTGGCATTCCACTGATGAGATGCCATGTGATTAGGGTTGTAGTGCATCGATTCGGACAGCCTGTAAGACGTCCGTTTTATCTGTAAGTAACGCGTTTCCTGATGGAAATCCATTTTCAGACAACATGAACGCAAGAACTGCGGCCTTTTCGATTCGCGTCATGCTTCGTGGGCGTCCCTCTGGCATCGAAATGCGTATGCGTTCGAACAGGTCTCCGACAGAGAGGCCATTCCAAGCCCAGCGGAAATCAGGACCAGCTAAGGCCGGTGCGGTTTCTCCTCCTTCAAGTTCGGGCCCGTGGCAGTCAGCGCAGCCTGTCTCATACAGGCCGGCACCGGTAGAGGCTTGACTCGTCGTGTAGATCGCATCCCATACAGATGTAGGGGGTTGGCCTGCGAGCGTGACTGCGAGTGGGAGAAACAGGCCAGCGCAGAATAGTGCTGCACGTTGATATGTCGGCAAGATGTTTCGATTGTACTGAATTACCGACTTGGTGTTCGGTGACCATCTGTCGCGGCGGCGGGACCACCATCGATGCCTAGACGTCGATTACTGAGCTTACTCTCCGCGTTCGGATTATTTGACCGGTTATGGGCTGCTAAGCGGAACTTCGAGGTCTTCATAGATAGGGTTGTGCCGGAATCGCGCAACGGCGATCGTTGCCTCGATCAAAAGCCAGAGAGCCAACCCAAATATTACGAGTCCGGTTGTCAGTAAGGTCCATTGTCCATTGCGCAGAAAATCGAGCAGATTACTAGTCATGGCACTCAGGGTTGAAACGAACATAAACACCATTGGAATCGCCGTGTATACGATCGGCTTTCCTCGACGGAAGAGGTACAAGGTGATGGCAAGCAATGCAAGTCCTGCAAGGAGTTGATTCGTGGTGCCGAATAGTTGCCATAGGATGAGGCCTGCAAAATCCCCATCAATCTGCGCGAAGGCAAAGAACCAGATTGCTGAGACCGCAACGCCAGTCGCAGCAATACGGTGTTGAAGTACTGGCAGTCTAAAAGTCTCGCCCATTTCAGCGACGTTGTAGCGGAGAAGTCGAGTTGCGGAGTCGAGTGACGTTAGCGCGAATGACACGACAATTACCGCAATAAATGTAGTGCCAACTGTTTCAGGCAGTCCAAGTGCTTCAAGGAAATAGGCAGCTCCTCGGACAAAGGCAGCGATATTGTTTCCGAGTCCATCAGCGACTTGCCAGCTGACATAACGTTCAAGCCATGCTTCACGTGAGATAAATCCGGCAGTGCAGGCAAGAACCGCCATTAGCCCTAGGACAGATTCGCCCAACATGGCACCGTAGCCGACAAAGCGTGCATCGTTTTCATTAGCGAGTTGTTTTGCAGAGGTTCCTGAGGAGACTAATGCGTGAAAACCGCTGGCCGCCCCACAGGCAATTACGACAAAACCAAACGGGAAGATAGGAGGCGCCCCATCAGGGTTCAGATCAAACGCCGGGGCGGCGAAGGACGGATTTGTTGCAATAAAACCGATATACATTGCCGCGACACCAAGATAGAGCAGGAGACTATTGAGATAATCTCTCGGTTGAAGTAGAAGCCAGACAGGAAGGATACTAGCAGCGGAGGCGTAGCCGAGTAGAAGCCATTTCCACTGCGAAAGACTCGGGCCAAGAACGGGATATTGGATACCTACGGCGAGTAGTATCAGGCCGAAGAGGAACCCGACAGCAGTCAGTTGTTTGAGCCCGTGGCCGCGGCGGTGTATGGCAGTTCCCATCACTCCGGCAATGAGAATCAATCCACCACTCGGGATGGCTGCTTCCGGATAGAAGTCGGTGGTAAGCAGTACCGCAATGATGTGAACGAATACACCCATCGCGAGCGCAATTAAAAAAAAGATCACGAGATGAAACAATGTCTTTGCCCGTGAGCCAATCAGGCTTTCGGTGATCTTTCCGAGCGACATTCCACGTCCTCTAATCGACACGACTAGTGACCCGAAATCATGGACGGCCCCTACGAAGACAGCCCCGATGACAACCCAGGCCATTGCTGGCACCCAACCCCAAATAACCGCGATCGCCGGTCCGAGCATCGGTGATAATCCGGTGATTGAGGCGTATTGATGTCCGAACAAGACGTAACGGTTGGTTGGGAGATAGTCGACGTTGTCTCGCAGTGTAACTGCCGGGGTTGGGCGAGATGGGTCGATTGCGAAAAGGTGTGTGGCTAAAAACTGACTGTAATAGCGGTAGGCCACGAAGTAGACGATCAGGCAGCCGCTGGCCGCGATTAGTGGACTGACCGTCATGGTTTCAATAATTCAGAACCGATGCCGCGCAGTGCTTCGAGGCCATGAACATCGTGAGATTGCAACGGGACGATAGTGCGAGGCAGGCCACGAAAGACATCGTCGATTTGTTTCAGGTATTTATTTTGCTGCGCTCGTCGAGCGTCAATAAATTCACCGGACGCAGGGATCGTGTCCGTTAGAAATCGATTAACAATAAGTGCGGAGACTGACACATCGAATCCCGCTAGAGTCTCTACTACTTTTTGGCTCTCTAATATTGATAACCGGTCCGCGTTTAATACCAACAAGAAGGCGCTTATCGTGTTATCCAGTAAGTATTCTCGTGCCGTAGTGAACTTTCGTCGCCTTGCGGTCAGTAGGTTGTTGACGCGCTCCTCGACGCTGCCGGACTCGTAGTCTGTAGGGGTGTCGAGGAGGGATAGGTCGTCGCCTTTTTGTCGTCCGCCGGTAAGATTTCCCAGCAGGGTTGAGAAACGAGCCGATTGCCGGCGGCGCTTTAGTAGTCCGTCGGTCCATGCGCTCATGACCTCAGGAAGGGAGAGTAGTCGCACGGTATGTCCACTCGGTGCCGTGTCAAATATGACCAAGTCATATCGAACGCCAGCGGTTGCCATTAATTCTGCGACTCGTTCCAATAGTGCCGCCTCGGTGGCGCCAGGTGTATGAGTGGCAAGATTGAGTTGACGGTCGATCTCGGAATACAACCTCGGGTGAACGAAACTTTTCATCTGTTCTTTAACGGTAGCGATATGTGTTTTGGCTTCGTAGTCTGGATCGATTTCAAGCGCCGTCAGGTCGGGCGCAAGTAGTGTCTCTTGATCGCCAATATTCTGTCCGAAGATATCTCCGAGCGAATGAGCAGGGTCGGTGGACACGAGAAGACACGATCGACCGCGCTCGGCAGCCATGGTTGCGAGTGCGGCGGCAGTTGTTGTCTTCCCGACTCCACCTTTTCCGCCGACAAAAAGTATGCGGCGGTCGATTAGGCTGTTAACAACACCGGAAGTGATCAAGGGGTGAGTGCTCCAGTCCCATGCGAGTGTGCCACTCATGGAATCGTTCGAGCAAGATTGGTTGTAGTTCAAGCGTGTAGTAAGTTGCGGGATTTGGTATTCCCAAGAGTTCTGCGTACACAAACAACATAAATAGGTCGTCTTCGTCGCGCTTCGCTCGGGCTATTGCACCCCGATACGGGGCTTCGTAGAATTCCTTAAGCAACACACGAAACGTATCCAGGCGAGTCGCGCTCATCGTTGTCCCGAAATGATTCGCTCGTCCTATTTGCCGATTGCTGCAGTTTGGGCAGCACGCCGCTCGCGCATTAGGGCAGAGGACGCTTCGAGCATGACGAAAATTGCACAGATGATGATGGCGATGTCAATGGCCAAGAGGACGAACTGTCCATTATTGAAGTAGTCCTGTAGTCCGATTAAGGCACTGGCAAGTGCCATTGTTGTGACGAAGATCATGGGGGTCAGTGTGTAGCGAGAAGGACGACCCAGTTTGACGAGGATCGTGCTAATCACCAGCAGCGTCAGGCCGGCTAAGAGTTGGTTCGTTGTTCCAAAGAGTGGCCAGATGGCCATTCCCCCTGTGCCTAGTGGTGCTCCAGACGGTGTCGCACCAAACGCCAGAAGAAGGCAAGCGGAAACGGCCACCCCAGTGGCAACATAACTGTTATTGAGTATGGGAATGTCGTAAATCGTGCCCCATTCTTGGATGATGTAACGCTGCAATCGAACCCCTGCATCCATGGTGGTACCGGCGAAGAGAATTGCCATGACTGTCAGTAGCGTTTCCGCAAACGTAAAAGACAGTCCAAGGCCGTTGGACGCGATCGTGGCGCCACCCTGAACGAAGGTGGATATGGCATTAAAGCTGCCATAGTCGGAATACATCGCTTCCCATTCCCCAAAAGATGCGAACCCTGCCGTTGTAGCAATAATGGCGATTAGTGCGAGCGCGCCTTCGCCGACGGAACCAAGGTACCCCACCTGACGGGCATCAGTTTCCTTGTCGAGTTGTTTCGAGGTTGTTCCAGAACTGACCAGACCGTGAAATCCAGAAATCGCACCGCAGGC
>Ga0310123_10003022_pt1 | contig 13186 bp, 12 predicted proteins | sample CB6_AW_1057_MG_FD_203505 | JGI IMG/M metagenome (GOLD analysis project Ga0310123, IMG submission 203505) | Marine microbial communities from Western Arctic Ocean, Canada - CB6_AW_1057 | ecosystem: Environmental > Aquatic > Marine > Oceanic | place: Canada: Western Arctic Ocean | collected... | reverse complement strand
CTCCAAACAGATACAGACCAGAATCCATCACACGATAAAACGCGGAATCGAATTCAGTTTTGCACTCCTGGTATGAGTCGCCGACGTGTAAGAATGGCACGTTCACCGAGTGTCCATCCGCCTGCGATTCAGGGCGGAGTGATATTCCTCTCTGTCTCGGAAGTAGTCATCTGCTGAGTACAGATTTGAAGCGACAACCATGCACACTGACCCGGATGAGAAATTGTCCAGTTCTCGCCAAATCATCGGGCACACATACAATCCATAGTAGGGTCGGTTCATGTGGAATCTCTTTGAATTCTCTGCATCGCTTAGAATTACATCGAAACTGCCGGACATAGCGACAATCAACTGCTCAAGCCCCTTGTGAGCATGCCCTCCCCGTTCCGCACCGCCCGGAACATCGTACAGGTAATACACGCGGGAAATATTGAACGGAACCTGGTTGCACTGCTCAACAAATGTCAGGTTTCCGCGATGGTCTGCCACCTTTGGAAGGTCAATGAGCCGACAGTAACTCAGGTTCCCCTGCGGGGCGCTGTGTTCAGTTGTGCTGCCGGAATTTGCCATGTCGCGATTCCATGAGTTCAATTGCGGGTTCGGTAATGCGCTGGATCTCTGCCACGTCGCGTGCGGTCAGACAGGCCGTGTGTGCGTTTCGTTTTCTTCCCGTCATGTTGAGATCCCGATTCGCCAGATGAGCGACGTCAACCTGCCGCAGTCCGAAGCGCTCACGGAATCGTTCCACCGCAACATTCGGAGACCTGCAGAATTCGTCATACCAGATCACATTTCCCGTGGGGAGATGCTGAAACAGATGGAAAGATCTGATTGCAAAATTCATGGCCACCTCCCCAACTGCTGACAAACCGTCGAATGACTCGTCAGGGAAACTCTGCCGAAGCTGGTTGCAGCTCTTTACTGTTTCCTTAAGACAGGGGATGGCTCCTGCATACCACCCCTGAAAGTTGTTTCGGAAGATCGAATCGATGACGTCTACTGGCTGTCGCCAAATCCCCCACACGCCTGTCATCGGAAATTCGCACACCAGCCAGGGCAGCAGAAAATGACTGATCGTGCTCTTCACAATATGCAGCTGGCCCGTCTTCCAGGTCTCAGTCGTGGAGTATTTGAAGAACCACGGACTGCTGATGTAGGCGGTGTCGATGACACCTTTCGTGAGTCCCTCAATAAACTGTCGCTGAGTCGCTGAAACGTTTTCGTTATTTAGTATGTCGTACATTCGCTGGCGAAACTCCGAACTGTTGAACGGCTGCATCAACAGCTCTGTATCGGGATGTGCGGCGAGAACGCGAGCCAGCGCTGTGGTGCCCGATCGATCAAATCCAAAGATAAATACCAATTGTTCCGCCATGCATTGTCCTGTTTCGAGCATGCTCAGTAACTCAAGGACTCTACACATCTGTCAAGACGCAGTATCTCGCGTATCAACACCTCCCGGGATTGGCGCTACTCTCATATCTCATGTTTTTGCGGTGCCAGATCGATTTCATAAACATCATGCGTAACACTCCCGCCTCCAAACCCCTCTTTGAACTCAATCAGGCCACTGTTCAGGAACCGCCCCGCTTCTTCAGTTGAAATTCCAAAATCAAAATACTCCTTGTCCGCGTACTGTTCTTTTATCAGGCAAAAGAAGAGCAGATCCAGGGCACCACAGTCTTTGCCTCTCCTCGAACTGGCTATGTACTGTGCGTGTGCAACGGTGTGCGTTTCGTAAATGACTGTCCCTGCTACAACTTTCCCGTCCAGAAATGCACAAAACAGTTTTATGTTGTCAGGAAAAGAACTCTGCAAACAACAGATCTCATCCAGCATATGAACAGGACTTATGCCATGGACCGACTGTAAATTATCCTCTAAGACGGTCCAAAACTGTGCATAATCCTCAGAGAATCCCCAGGTCACTCCGTATTCCTGAGCCCTCTTCATCGAACGCTGCCGTCTCTTCTGAAGTTTGGGCTGCAGACCAGGACGGACGACGGTTGTTATATCTCGTCGTGACAAGCGAGCATTGTGCCGAAACAGCGCGTAGTGATCTTCTTCAGCTGGAAGGCGGTGATAGATGTGAGGGATCGTTTTGTAAACGAGCTTTGCAAAGCGCTGTTGCGCTAAATACTCCAACGTATAATCAACCAGGTCCATCATGAACGGTGTTGTCATTTCTGCATCGGTGATGAACCCCCCGTATGTCAGTCCGGCATGGCTGACACCTGTACTGCCCTCTTTGCTCATCGGCAAAAGTGCTCGCAGACGATTCTTGTCATCCGAGACGAGCAAAGAATGGTCCTCAAACCGGGCACGATGATAATCCATGTATTCTCGCAGGAACAAAAATGTGGCGTTCTTGCTTTTGCCAACAAATTCATCCCAGCGTGGATTCTGGTCGTCGGAATAGACTTCAATTTGCATAATGCTTCACAGGATTGTGAGTGTCTATCCGAGGCCCCTCAAAAGAAGTTCCGTGCCAATACAGAAAACTGCAGTTTGCTTTCCTGTGGATAACGTTTCGAAAACACTTGCCGGACCGTCCCTGGATCACTGATACGTTTCCTCCGGGGAGTATGGCTGCTTCATGAGCCGGAACCACCATTTGTGTCGTTGATATGTCTCCAGTTCGCCGCCATCTGCATGGGTGCGAACCCGGTGAAATCACTGGTAAATTGAATCTGTAGTACATTCGTGTGACTGGTCAGAACAGTCAGACGGTCGTCCGACGTAATGACTACCGAAAGCCAATAAACTCCGGCATTAAAAATCCGGCCGGGGATTTCCGCGATGACGTCAATTTTCCCGGTTGTGTTTGAAATCTCGAAACCAGCTGCCGAGGAATAAAACTGCACGACACCACGGTCTGTGCTGTCGGTGAATGCCAGGTTGATGTTGAGACGACTGAACCGTGGAGGCATCTCAGCTCGAATTCGAATTGAAAAACTGCTGTGCCAGGCCATGCGGACCTGTTCGGCGACAGTTCCTTCTGCTGCGGGCCAGGTGCAGGAGTAAGTGCCGGACACGATCTGCACCTGGCTGAGCTGCGAATTTTCAAACTCTCTGTGTTCGTGTGGCTTTGAATCTGTTCCGGTGGCATATTCCAGAATGTTTGCTGGAACATCGCGAGTATCAGTAGCAATCTTTCCTTTATGCAGCAGCACGGAATGGGTACAGATTCGTGCGACCTGCGGCATTTGGTGAGACACGAAGATGACCGCCGATTGTTTTTGAATTTTTCCAATGGCGTTGAAACATCTCGATCGAAATGACATATCGCCCACTGCCAGTACTTCGTCAAGCAGAAGTATGTCGGGCTTCACCAGCACGGCCGCCACGGCAAACCCAAGTCGAACCTGCATCCCGGAGCTGTACGTGCGGACCGGTGCGTCGATGGAGTCTTCCAGTTCTGCAAATTCGACGATTTCATCAACCCGGTCACTGATTTGACGCTTGCTGAGTCCGAGTATTGAGCCGTTGATAAAGATGTTTTCGCGCCCACTGAGAATCCTGTTGAATCCGGCTCCCAGGGCAATTAATGCACCAACTCTGCCCCTCATTTCAATGCGTCCGGCGTCCGGTTTGATCAATCCGTTCAGCATCTTCAGCAGCGTCGTTTTCCCGGCTCCGTTTCGGCCGATCAGTCCCAGGCATTCACCGCGGTTGACTTCGAAGGTAATGTTGTGGGTTGCCCAGAATTCGTCTGTGCGGAGGACGGGGTCAGAGCTGGGGATGTCACCCGTACCCGGGTGACCGCCTGCTGACCGTTTCCTGTTCCAGAACAACTCTGCCGCGCTGTCCTTCACCCCATACCAGAGACTCCTCTTTAGGTCGCGACAGAACTTCTTGCTGACATTATCGCAGCGGACAAGAGTTTCGGGCATCGAGAACAGAGCCTGCGTGAGTTGATAGGTACCTGGGGTCGGGCAAAATGACGCGCAGTCGACGAAACTGAAGCTCCGTTACGGTCAACTCCAGCCACTCAAATGTCACCTTTCCCATCATGAGGCAACTGAAAAAACGCTACATCCCCATCCGTTCAATCAGGTGAGGCAGAACGACACGGAAGATGATCAGGCCCAGCACCAAAGCAATCAGCGCCAGTACTGCGGTAATCACCATGGCGGAGGCATAACTGCTGTGGCCGAGAGTCAGCCAGTCACGGGTCGTCACCACGACCGCGGTCAGTGGATTCCACTGGACGAGCGTCCCGGCCCAGCCGCCGGTCGGTGGCGGATACACAACGGGCGCGAGGTACATACCGAAAGGCAATGCTGCAGCGACCATCCGATTGACGTCAGTGTAAAGCGAACCGATGGGAATTATCAGCACTCCGACAGAGACTCCGATTAGCACGGTGCAGCCGAGGCCAATCGGAAACAGCCATGCCGTCGAAGCAGGTATTATTTTCAAAACTACAAAAACGGGAACCAATACCAGCAGTCGTATCATCAAGTCAAACACGACCCTGCCCACGCCGCTTAGAATGAAAATTTCGGGTGACACTTTTAGTTTTGTGAATACATCGCGACCCGCGTTGAAAGCAGTCAGTGGTTCATTAACGGACGCGGCGAAAACACCCCAAATCATTGAACCGATCATGACATACGCCGGGTACGGGATTGGTGTATCCGCGACCTTGATTACGCGCATGCTGTTGAGAAACACCCAGATCAGCGTCGTGGAAATGATGGGCACAAAGATCCAGACGAAACCCAGGTAACTTTGACGATACTGCGCTTTGAGATCTCGAGTAAACAGAATCCATATCAGCTCACGGCATCGCCAGACGTCTGCAAGAATTTCGCCCGTGAGCTGGAGGGGGTACCTCAGGGGCGACGCTGCCGAGTAGACTGTGAGCGGCAGTTGTTCCACTCCCTCGCCTGTGCGGTCCTGCGGCTCAGCGGTTGACATGTGACGCCCGATACTTTCCGCAAACGGCAGATGGCAGACAACAGTGGCCTGCTTGTGTCCGGTTGCCACGAAGCCCGACACCGGGACACGGAAAATGCCTGGACTCCGTCCCCGTGGGTGACAGGGCAACAAGGCCAGGCCACTCGGTGATTTCCTGTCCAGGGGCCAGTCGACTGAAAGGCCAAATCAATTTCGACAGTTCGGACATGACCGTCTGGCAATCCCAGTCAAATGGTACTGCTTTGTCCATTGGTCCCGCACGTCAATTGCTGAGAAGTCGCGCGCGAAAACCCGGGAGTCAAGCCGGAATTCGGCGCTGCAACCGGGAAACACCTGAAGAATTGCTCCGTCCGGTTGTGAAATTCTACGTTCACCAGATGCAGTCTGTTGGAACGAGTTCTTATAATGCAGCAAACCTCACACCCGCGTCCGAGCAGTGATTTTCTTCGATTTGAGTTTAATTCCACCAGCGTTTGTGCTTCGTTGGGCTGGTCCATCAAGAACACCAGTCAGTAATTCGGTATTATGTGGTTCCCTATGAAAGAGCTGGTTGATTCACAGACTCATGTGAGCGGATATATGAATCGTCAGATATCCCATCCCATCGTTGGCATCATTTTGTTCTGCGTAACGCTGACATCCGGTTCAGCTGATGCAGCACTCAAGAGCACCACGGTTGAACGATTTGATGTGGCGGTCGCGAAGGCTGTGTCGTTTCTTCAAACGATGCCACGGCCTACAGCACGAGATTCGTCCCTCGTGGCATACGCACTTCTGAAGGCCGGTGTGGATCTGTCAGACCCGCGAATCGTGGAGGGGATTGCGTACGCCAGGCAACGAGGCAACGCCGCGGAATATGATCAATATGAGGAGTCCTACCTTGCCGCCGTTGATGCAATGCTGCTCTGCGACGTGAGCCCGGAGAACCCCAAAAAATATCGTGAGGAGCTGCAGCGTATCGCACATCGGATTGTTCGTTATCAAAGAGAGAATGGTACGTGGCATGATCCCAATGTGGCAGGTGGTCCGACTGACGTCAGCTTGACGCAGTATTGCATCCTGGGACTTTGGGCGGCAAAACGCGCAGACTGCTCAGTGCCGGCGAAGTGTTTCGACAGAACCGCAAGATTTTTGGTCAATCACTCCAACCCGGACGGGGGATGGCCCTACCGAATCACAGGACTGACCGGAAAAAACCGGTCCACCCATAACATGACGATGGCAGGTGTCGGCACAATCGCAATCTGTCGGCTGTTGCTATGGTCGAGTCCGGGACAAACCGAACCAGGATTAAGATTCGGTGCCCTTGAGCGGGTTGAAGAGCCGAAACAGTCGTTCGGCTATCCAAATTACCGACCGCAGGTTTCTCGGGAACGAATGAGTGAAAGTATCTCACGCGGTCTGAACTGGAATCGCGTACGCTATTCACCGGTCCCACCCGCCGGACACGTTACTTATTTCTACTACACGCTTGAACGCGCAGCGGCCTTGACGGGCCTTGAGGGTGACTGGTTCACAAACTACGGTGACGGGTTGCTGACACTTCAACATGAAGACGGACATTTTGACGGCTTCAAAAAGCAATACGGGTCTGGCATCGCGACAAGTTTCGCCATCCTGTTCTATATGCAGTCCACGAGGGAGATTCTGAAATACGACAAGGGTCTTACGATCGGAGAACGAGGCCTCATGGACTATATTTTTCCGCGTCAAAGTAAGAACAGGACAATCGGCCCGCTGGATGAACTGCTGGATTCACTGATTGGTCAGGATTTCGACGTCAATGACAATACTGATGAGATTGTCAAAAAGGTTCAGTTCACGTCTCGTGAAGAACTCATCGGAGAAGCCGATAAGCTCAGGATTCTTGTCAAGAGCCCGGACCCGGCCAACCGTCAGATCGCCTACTGGGCACTTTCTCGCACGGGAGACTTCGACTTGGTCCCACTGATGCTCGATGGGCTCCACGATCCGAATTTAAGCGTGAGCATTCAGGCGCTGACCGGCCTGCGATACATTGCCAGAAGGCCAAAAGGATTCAACCTCACGCTCAGCCCGCTCAGTCAATTGCCGCACAATGCCGATGAAGCGACACGTCTGAATACAGCGAAGGTTTGGAAGGACAAAGCTTCCAGGGTGTGGCGCGAGTGGTATTCAGGTGTTCGTCCGTATGCGACCCGTGACGGCCTGGACGAAATCGGACTGCCCATCGGTGGTGCCGACCGTTGAAGAAAACGTCATCGCATTGTCATGGAAGCTGAAAGCCGTCCCAAAATTGATTGGAAACCGGATTCAAAAGCAGACTCTGATGTCCGCAGCGCTGTCAGAGTCTTCCCACTGTTTCTCCGCCACTGATTGTGCTGGCAGCTCGATACAGACCGTCGTCAACTGTCTCTGACACGAAGCGGACACTTCCGTCACCGAACAGAAATAATGCTCCGCCGGTATGAGGACTGTTGAAGTTGCGAATGCGATCACTGACATGGTCGCATGGATCGTGGGGATAAAGTCAACAGACACACTCGTGGGCACTCAATTCAGTGGAGCAGAAACGTCGTCTGATGTTCCGTCAATGCCGTTGAGCCTGATTCGAATGTTTTGTGATTGGTGCTCAGAACGTCGGTTGTGTCAGCGTCAATGATTTTGGTACGGAACTCTGCCGGGAGACCGGCAGGTAACAGCTCCGGTGTGTCGGTGGGTGGCTCAGGCGATGCTGTAATGGACGACGATTTCTGAACCTGACAGTGCGGGATGTGTCGCCGGTCCAGATATGCCATAGCCGAGCAGTAGCAGCAAAGCGTTTAAGGGAAGTTGTGGTTTGATGGCGTAAGGGTGGCAGAGAAATATGGTTGCAAAGAACCACCAGCCAACCTTCCATCGTCTGTACAATGTCCGAAGGACCAGGATATCCGGACCACTGTTCGAAATTGAACGGCGCAGAGATCCGGGTAAAGTGGAACCAGAAGGGACTGCCAGGACAGGAACAACGAGCAGAATGAAGGAGTGTTAAAAACGATTAGCCAAAACGAATCTGAAACCTCACTACAGGAACGTGTAAATGGCCAAATTTAAAGTGACAACACCGATCAAGACCGCAAAATACAAGCACCTCAAGGGCGGCGAGGTCGCTCGCGACTTCCTGATCGGTGATTAAGTGCGCAAGGTGATCTATCCGCGAGCCGGCGGGGTCGACTCGATCCGCATAGTCGACGTCGAAGAGCCGAACTCGGGCCCGGGCCAGGTTCGCGTGAGGGTACACCGCGCCGGGATCAACTTCGCCGACCTGATGATGCGGCAGGGTCTGTATGGCTCTCATCCCCACTACCCGTTTACTCCCGGATACGAGGCCGCGGGGGTGATTATCGATACTGGAGAGGGGGTGGAGGGGCTGCATCCGGGCGACCGGGCGCTGGCCATGACCGTATTCGGCGGGTACTCCGAACAGGTCGTTCTCGATGCGAATAGAGTGACACTTCTGCCCGAATCGATCTCATTTGATCAAGCGGCTGCCATACCCATCACCTACGGCACGGCATATCACATGCTGGTCCACCTGGGCAACCTTGCGAAGGGGGACACTGTGCTCGTTCACCACGCAGCGGGTGGCGTCGGCACCGCAGTCGCACAGATTTGCAGGGCCTACGGTACCTCTCTGGTCGTCGGGACTGCGTCGGCTCCGAAATGTAAGTTCGTCGAGTCCATGGGAATGCGCTTCGTCGACCGCGAGTCCGAGGACTTCGTCGGGGTCTGCAAGAGCATGACCGGCGGCAAGGGCGTCCACCACGCCATCGATCCGGTCGGCGGCAGTCACGTGATGCGCTCGTACAAGGCGCTGCGACGAGGCGGCAAGTTGTACTTCTTTGGCGCCTCGTCGGCGGTCAAGGGCGATAAACGCTCCCTGCTGACTGCCCTCAGAATGTGGGCATCCACACCACGTTTCGACCCATTAAAGATGCTGAGCTCTAACAAGGCGGTCTTCGGAGTCCACTTAGGGCTGCTGGAGGATGAGTCGGTGTTCCTGAACCACGTCGAGGTGCTTTCTGGAATGCTGCTAAAGCACCAGATCAACCCGGTCATCGACTCAGTGTGGAGGTTCGAGCAGGTGGACAAGGCTCAGTGCCACCTCCACAACCGAAAGAACTGCGGTAAGGTGCTGCTGGACTTCTCACCGCAGTAATCACAGGCGGAGTTAACAACAGCGACGGCTTTAATCCTTCCTGCGAATGTATTGAAAATCCCGCGACCGCTGCAGTTACGGTTGCAGGTGGACTCATCAAACGACAGGTGGTTTGGCAGAAAAGTATCTGCGATGACTTTATTTCGTATTGAAGTCCGGAATCTTAGAATGTCCGGACGGCTGTTCTAAATTGCACGGCGCAGAAATCCGGATAGAGTCGAGCCAGAACGGAGCGCCAGGACCGGAACAACGAGCCTGAAGGAGTGTCGTCATGAAACGATTAATTCATAAAGATGGCATGCTCCAGTCAGTTGGATTCGGGATGCTTTGCGCTTTCGCAGTTCTTCTCATCTACCTGCCCGCCCTGTTGGGCAGGCTGCTCCTTGGTATCCAAGTGCCGATGTACGGTGTGTGGTGGCTTGTTCTCGCAGCCGGGTTGTTCATCCTGGGGTTCGCGGGATCCGAACTAAAACGGCGAGGCATCGCAGAGCGACAAACCGCTCTCGAGTCCATCGGATTCATCCGGTTGACTTCCGAAGAAGACCAGAGGTTGTGCGACCAAATCTCGTGTTTGTTTCCTGTACACGTTAACGTTGACCCGCTGGCAAAGTGTGTAATCAGCGAGGGTACTCAACTTTATTTGGCAGATGTCCAGGAGGTCGTTAGCCAGGGAACCGGAGATGACCCGGGGGAATATCGCACGTCAACAGCCTGCCTTCTTGAGAATCGTCGCTTTGCCCTGCCCGTGTTTGAGTTAAGTCCCATCAGCAATCCACTCCGTGTGCTGGGGCGTCTGCTCAGACTCACCTCGAAGGCTGGAGACTGTCGGAAGTTTGAAAATTTTTATGACGTCGATTTGGCAACCGATGAATCCCTCTCGCGAACACTTTCGCTCCCGGTCATGCGGTGGCTGGCTAATGTTTCGTACTGGTCCCGTTACCCTGCATGGACCTTGAGAGCAAATGGCGGCCATGTCCTGCTGTACCGGCAGGGGAAAGAATTTTCTGTTCAGGAATTTAACAGACTGCTGGCAGGGCTGCTGGTCATCGCAGACACCCTCGACGTCGAAGAGCGAACGTCGCGTGAATCGGAACACAGAGACGTTTACCTGGGAAAAACCGCTCAACGTTTTCCATTCGAGAACGAGTCTTTTTCTTCTGAGAGTTGGGAGTCCGTGCTGTCACAATCGCCACCTCGTCAACTTCTCTCCGAATGGAAGAAGCTCACGAGGGTGCGTCCGTTTCGCATGGCCTTGTACCTTTTGTTTTCAGTGTTGGCAGGGGGGGTGTTGGGGGGGGAACTCCAGGTTCCTCCTGCCGTATCCGCAGCTGCGTTCATCGGTGTTTCCAGCCTGATCGCCGGCTCCGGATTTGTGTGGCATGTCATTCGCCCTCGTCGCGCCCGACGGTTGCTCGAACTTGGCACATTGGTCTACGGGCACATCACTCGGTTTGCCCCAACGGGGAATCACAACAATGACCAGATGGGATACAAGATCGAAGTTCAGTTTGAAATTGATAACAAGCAGCAAACCGCCCAGTGCCATTTGCTTCTTAGTTCCTCACACCTCGGTGCCGCCGATTCCCTGGCGAACTCGAACGAAGGGGTGGCGATCCTCTATGACCAATTTTCACCGGGTCGCATCATCCTGCCGCAGTTTCTTGTATTCAGTCGTTAACCACGCTCTTTGCCCCGATATTCGGGAGTTTTCGACGCGCGACAAACCAATATGACTTGTCGCGTTTCGGCGCCGTAGACATGCGTGTCAGCCCCATCAGATCGCCTGCTGTTTGTCGCCGTCAAGGCGCTTCCCGTACGTCAGCGGATTCAGCGCCAAACGTAATCACGAGCGACTTTCTCCAAAGTTCGTCATCGGCGGTGGCCAACAGTTGTCGGATTGCTGACAACTCCGTCGCTGTCTCACCGAGGAGCATTACAGCCGCCAGTCTGTTAAACACCTCCAGCTTAGCCTGGTACCGCTCATTCAGCGTCAGATATTTCACATTGCAGGTCGCCAGGTGATCGTAAATACGTTGCGGAGTTACGGCAACTGAGTCCCGGTTTGGGTGCCACAGTACAACCGCCGGCGTTGCCAAATCTTTGACACTCTCGATTGTGTCGGCGCGACCGTTCAGCTGTATGCATCGGTATCTTCTGTCAACATCAAACAGGTGCTCTGAGGGCCAGTCGCCTGGCCACCATTTTGCCTGACCCTGTGCCGATCTCACGTCAACTGCCCAATCTCCACTGTCATCCGATTGTGCGACAACCGTGAGGCGGACTTTCTGCCCTGCCGCTACCCGCTCGAGAGTACCGGGCTGTTGCCACAATCGCGGGAAGTAGAGCGAAGCGGTCGACGGAATTCCGGCTTCGCAAAGCGCGAGGGTTTGCACGGTTTCATCGCGCGGTAATTGAGATAATCTTTGCAACAATCTTGTAAGCTTTTCGTCTTCCAAACGGTCGATAGCTGTGCTTCCGACTAGCGTGATCGCCGCGACAATCAACAAGCTGCTCACGACCACCCGCCGTGAGGTGGACTTGGCGAGTTGTATGATCGCCTCGCCCCCCCAGACAGCAGCTAGCATGAGAATTGGTAAGACATGACCGTAAACATGCGAGTAGGCCATCCGTCGTGAGATTAGCGCTTGCGCGAGAACGACAACAAATGACAGTACTGCGGCCATGGCAATCGCCCGTGTGTTTGATCGGCGCGATCCCATCACAAGACCCACGACACCGAGCATGCCAACCAACTGCCAGCCCAGAAACGGTAACAAGTACTGGATGGACGAGTAAAACAGTGCGACCCCCTGTCGCAAGGTCGAGAAGGTGTGGCCGTACTGGGTCGCCGAACTGTAGATATACGGCAAGCGATCAAGAAGGAACACAAGACCGATTGCCCCGATGCATAGAGCCTGTACTAAAAGGTTGCGCCGCCACAAAACAGAAGGGGCGGGGCCTAGAAGGGAGTCCTGCTCATCGGGTCGAACAAACCACATCACCAGGTAGACGGGGAGCACCCAGAAAACGGACATCGTCACCACATTCATGAACGACAATACAGCGCATATCACACTCGCCGCGCCCAGCGTGATTGAACCGGTCCGTTTGCGCAGTTCCAACAACAATGCCAACTGAAGAACTTGCAGGGCCAGCATCCAGGTATAGCCACGAGCGGTCTGACTGAATTGGTGGACGTAGGGGCACCCCATTGCAAGCAACACCACAACACAGGCACTCATTCTCCAGCGAAAGGTATGTACGCCAACCCAAAAGAGAGCAATACAAAGAGCAACCGCCCCAATTAATGCGGGCAAACGTAGGGTCGCCTTAGAAACGCCCGCCGCCGCCGTGACGAGATTGATGAACACGCTATTGACAACGTGATTGTTTGGCTCGGGCCAGCGGCCAAAACCACAGTACAATCCAATTACCAGTTGGCGAAAACATGGGCGTTCCAGCTGCTCGATGTCCTCTATTCGGGTGAGTGGGCGTGATTGGCCGTTCGGAAAAACACCAGCCCACGTATAGTGGCGGAGCGTAATTAGTTCGTCGTGCTCAAGTGGACGATGGAAATCCGTTCGCCAGAGGGTGAGGCCGACAAAGGCTCCCGTGACAAGTATCGTCATCACAAATGCGAAGACGGGCTTCCTTAGCATTTGACAACGGTCATGGCGGCGGTCAGTACGACAGCCGCCATACCCGGTTGAAAAGATCGCTTCATGATGTGACTGTCCTGGCTGAAAAGTCTCGTGAGAACGTGCTCAGCGAACCTGCGGCAAGGCAGAAAGCCTGTTAAAGATAGGCAGTATAGATATTACGAGAGTATTGCGTCAAATAAGTGCTTTACAAAACCGCGTAAAGTTAGTCCTACAAAGCAGCGGGAGGTATGCGGTTTGGCGATTTTTCGTCGAAAAAGGACCCACTCCACTCGTCTCTTCAGTTCTGCTTTCACTGCTCGCGTTGTCTGCAGGTTGGCCAGTGCCCCGACAGCCGAGAACAGCACCTGATTCGCCACAGCCGGGTCGTTAGCAGCCAGTTGCTCAAACGCGGGCAAGTAACATCATCACCGGCCCGCATGACGTG
>Ga0310123_10003021_pt1 | contig 13188 bp, 11 predicted proteins | sample CB6_AW_1057_MG_FD_203505 | JGI IMG/M metagenome (GOLD analysis project Ga0310123, IMG submission 203505) | Marine microbial communities from Western Arctic Ocean, Canada - CB6_AW_1057 | ecosystem: Environmental > Aquatic > Marine > Oceanic | place: Canada: Western Arctic Ocean | collected... | reverse complement strand
CGATTCGCCCGTGAGAGGACAAAGCCGGCTGGAATGCGATATTCAGACAACAATCTGACGCAGGTCGAAGGGCGGTCCGTGCGCCTCACGCTTCGTCCTTTCCTACCGGCTCTCCGTTGGATCGCGGTGGCATTGGTGGTCGTGTCAGCGGCCAGACCTCAGTTGAGCGAAGCACGCGAGATCATCAGTGGCGAGGGCGTGGACATCTCTCTAGCCCTCGACATATCCGGCAGCATGGGCGCTCTGGATTTCGAGCCTCAGAACCGCCTTGAGGCAGCCACGGACGTGATTGCCGACTTTATCGACCAGCGAAAATACGACCGCATCGGCCTCGTTGTCTTCGCCAGCGAGGCCTTTATCCAAAGCCCACCCACCATCGACCATCGCGTTCTGTCCTTCATGCTTGAAGACCTGGACCTCGCCGCATCCCTAGGTCTGGAAGACGGCACCGCAATCGGCCTCGGGCTGGCGACAGGCGCGAACATGCTCAAAGACTCTGAATCCGTCTCGAAGATCGTCGTCCTACTCACTGACGGAGTCAATAACAAGGGTAACGTCGATCCCATCACAGCCGCTATTGCCGCAGAAGCTCTCGGAATCAAAGTCTACACAATTGGAATGGGCAACCCTGACGGTGTGCTGGCCAACCACCGTGGCCCCTTCGGCGACCAGTTGATCATCCAGAGATTCGAGCTTGATGAAGAAACTTTGCAGCAAATCGCCGACACCACCGGAGGGCTGTACTTCCGCGCAACAGACGCCAAAGGGTTGCGGGAGATATATGACGAGATAAACGAACTCGAAACGTCAGAGGTCGAAGTCCGGCAGTTCACACGACACCGTGAGCTTGCCGGCTGGTTTCTCGTGCCCGTCCCTTTGTTGTTGCTGTTTCAATTATTGGCAGGCCTCACTTTCTTCAGGACGCTGCCATGACCTTCGGACAGTCGGACTTCCTGTTATTCCTGTTGGCGCTGCCAGTCGCGGCGGCAGTCCTGTACTGGTCGCTCAAAAAACGCGACACCGACATACTCCGTATTGGAAACCCTGCCCTCATCGCCCGTCTTCACGCGTCGGTTAATCGACGAGGCCGCACGGCGAAATTCGGACTGTGGTTCATCGCATTTGCGCTGGTGATCGTCGCTCTATCAAGACCTCAATGGGGATCAGAGGTTGAAATCGTTGCACAGGAAGGATCGCAGGTAATGATCGCCCTCGACATTTCCAACAGCATGCTGGCAGAAGACATCAAGCCCGACCGCTTGACCAGAGCCAAGCTGGAAATCTCAGACCTCATGTCGAAACTCGGAGGTGACGAAGTGGGGCTGGTTCTGTTCTCGGGAGCGGCCTTTATCCAGTTTCCATTGACTTTCGACTACGTGACCGCCAAATCATTTTTGGAAGACGCGCACCCGGGTATGATCTCGCGTCAGGGAACCGCCATCGCCGATGCCATAGAGACCGCCGTCAAGGGATTCGACGAAACGAGAGCCAGCCAAAAGGTGATCGTCATACTCACCGATGGCGAAGATCACGAAGGGAATCCCGTGAACGCCGCCAAAGCCGCCGTTGATGAGGGCGTGCTCGTTTACACCGTCGGACTTGGCACTGGCCAGGACCAGCCTATCCCAGAGCCAGGGACGGTCAATGGTAACACTCGATTCATGAGGGATCGCCAGGGCCAGACAGTTCTGTCCCGGCTCGACGAAGACACGCTTAAAGACATCGCCAACGCCGGGCGTGGGCGATACTTCAGGGCTGGTGGAAGCCCAACGGCGGCAGAATCAATCGCCGCAGAACTCAGAAACCTCGACAAAGTTTCAATACACAGCGAGTTCGAGACTCAGAGAGTTGAGCGTTTCCAGATTTTCCTCGCCGCGGCGCTGGTCGCGTTGGTGGCTGCGGAATTGATTCCTGACCGCGTTAAGACCAGGTCGCGCCCAACCAATTCAAGCCAGGAGGGAGAACCAGCATGAGACTGCGACCTTTCCTGACCCTTGCCGCCGTGACGGTCGTGTTATTGGCCCTGTTCGCCTGCAACGCTGACAGCCCGCTGGCCGACGGACCGGGGCCGCTGCCTCAACGCGACGGGCCGCTCACCATCACCCAGGGGAATGAAGCTTTCAATGCAGGGGACTATGGATCCGCTCTGGAAGCCTACGCTCGCGCGGACGAACAGATGCCGGAACGCCCGGAACCAGAGTACAACTCAGGCAACGCCCTGTACCGAATGAACAGCCTCGAAGAAGCCCAAAACCTGTATCAGGGCGCGTTGATCATGGCTGACGACGATGAGATAAGCAAAAACAGTCTCTTCAACATTGGCAACGTCCTGTTCACGTCTGAGCAATATCCAGAAGCAATCGAGGTGTACAAAGAGGCATTAAGAATCGACCCAACCGATTTGGACGCCAAATACAACCTCGAATTGGCGCTCCTGCGACTGCAAGAACAGGAACAACCCCAGTCCGGAGAAGGTGATTCCGAAGAAGATCCACCGACCGATGGCGAGCAAGAACAGCAACTCGACGAACAGGGCGAAGAGGAAGAGCAGGAACAGCAGCAAGGGCCGGGCGCGTCCCCAGATCAACCAGCACCGACCCAATCCAATCCTGGATCCGAACAGGAACCTCAGCCCGTTCCCGTCGAAGGACTTACCGAAAAACAGGCTCGACAGTTGCTTCAATCGGTGGGAGAGAACACCGAAACCCTCCAGAGCAAAATTCAACAGGTGTTGGTAGTGTCCGGCGCCCCGCCGGAACAAAACTGGTAGTTGAATGCTCACAAAAACCGTCAAACTCACGACCCTCGCGCTGATACTGACTCTGACGTTGGCAATCAACGTTGGTGCTACTCACGCCCAGGTCATGCCGGTCACGGCGCATGTAGACCGCACCACAGTTTCGACAGACGAAATTGTGACGCTCACCGTAACAATCGTCGGTGAGACGAACGTGCCCTTGCCTGTCCTACCTGACATCGAAGGGGCGCAGATCATCGGGAGAAGCACCGCATCCCAGATCACCATCACAAACGGCAAAGCTTCTGCCGAATTTAACTTCTCCTTCCGACTCCAGCCTCTGAGAGAGGGCTTGCTGACTATCGACCCCGTCAAGGTCGTGATTAATGGAACGGAGTTCGAGACCCACGCCATCGAGGTAACGGTAGTTCGAGGCACAGGCGTGGCTGGAAGCGGTTCCGCTCCACCCACGCCCACGTCGCGCACCCTCTCGGGCCAGGACTTCTTCGTCGCCGCTGAAGTAGACAACGAAACTCCCTACCTCGGCGAACAGATCGCTTACACCGTCAGGCTATACGATGCTAGATCGTTCGGACGCGGACAACGGTATCGCCCTCCCGCCTTCACCGGATTCTGGAATATTCAGGAAGACGAAAGGCACACATACAACACAGTCACCGCGGGCCGGCGATACTCGGTCACCGAGACTTCGTCGATCCTTTTTCCGACTGTTGTAGGTGAACTTGAAATCGATCCGGCAGTGATGGAGATATCCACCGGATTCTTTGGAGGCTCCAGGAGTCCACGAGCCTCTATGCCCGTATCTGTGACTGTCAGGCCATTGCCTCTAGGCGCCCCACAGTCCTTCACTGGAGCCGTGGGTTCCTACGATATTTCTGCGTCTGTGGACACAAACGACATATCCTCAAGTGAACCTGTGATTCTGACGATTAGTGTGTCTGGCAAGGGTAATCTGAACGTCTTGCCCGAACCTGCCTGGCCCGACATGCCGGGTTGGCGCGTGTTCGATAACCCGCCAGACACCCTCACATACACAACCAGCGGCGAGTTCGGCGGGAAACGAACTTACCACAGGGTGTTGATCCCCAAAACAAGCGGATTCCTAAATATTCCAGTCGTAGAGTATGCCTTCTTCGATCCTAAAGAGGCACGCTACCGGACCATATCCACTCGACCAATCGCGGTGACCGTGTCCCTAGACGCCACGGCGCAAGCCAACGGGTTCCCAAACGCGCCCGCAAAACTGGTAATCGAACAGGTAAACTCAGACATTCGCCACATCAAATCCGCTCCATCGTCCTTGAGTGTCAGGGGTGAACCACTGACCTCTCGCCCGCTCTACTGGGCGCTGTGGGCTTTGCCCATCGTATTGATAATCGCAAGCGCGGGTTGGAGATTCAAGGACCGGCTGCTACTTGGGCGCGGTGAAGTTGACAACGCGGCCTTCGCGCGAAACACAGCGCTTTCGATGCTCCAATACGCCAAACAATCAGACTCAGACCACTTCGCGGCTTCGGAAGGCGCGTTGATCGCATATTTGACCACAAGGCTTGATCGACCGACCTACGGCCTAACCCATGACGAAGTCTCTTCCCTGCTCACCCAGGCCAACATCAGTCCCAGTTTGGCGCAGGAAGTTGTTTCACTCCTAAATCTGACACAAGACGGACGATTCGGCCCCGCCCAGTTGGGCGACTCTGTCGAAGGGGTGCTGGATCAGACCGAACGCCTGATCGACGAGCTTGAACGGGAGTTCGAGCAGTGAAACTGTTCGCCTTGACAATCGTCTTGCTCATTATCGGATGGGCATTCTACGGCGCCCAGCCTGCCATTGCCCAATCTCCATCTCCAGCCAATGCGATGGCATCGGCCAACGACCTTTACAACTCCGCGCGTTATCAGGAAGCCGCCCGGTCCTACGAACGGCTCGTGGGGTTGGGACACGAGGACGAAGACCTTTTCTACAATCTTGGCAATGCCTATTACAAACAGGACGACCTGGGTCGTGCCATCCTCAACTACCTGAAAGCCCAGCGTCTTGCCCCTCGCGACGGGGACATTCAGGCGAACCTCAGTTTCGTCCAATCTCAGACCGTCGACGAATTGGAGCCAGCAGAATTTGGCAACTCGCTGACTTCCTTCGCCAACGCAATGCCGTTCGAGTCAACCAACACCACCGCCGGTCTGATGCTGGTAGCATGGATCGCGTTCGCAGGCTCTATCGCCTGGTGGGTCATCAAGGCGATGCCTTCAATCAAGCATCCGTCATTAATCACGGCTGGAATCACCGGCGCTCTGTTGGTTCTGTCAGCGATCTTGTTGACAGGCAGTCTGCAGAGCGAATCTGAATACGACGACACGACCGTCATAGTCGCCAGTGAAGTCGGCGTCATGAGCGGCCCTGGGCCTCAATACGCCGAAGAGTTCATCCTGCATAGCGGCGCCGAAACTGAGCTAATCGAAGTTCGCGGCAATTGGTCGCGCATCCGAGTTTCTGCCACCGACCTCCAGGGTTGGATTCCTCGTCGCGCCGTCGAATCAGTCGTGCCTTCAAACTCATAGCCTGCTAGACTGCAACCAGCAATTCGGCTGAGCCCGAATTGGGCAGCCAGAACACCTTTCGCTTGCCAGGATTCTAAGATAGAATGCATGATGAGATATTCATGTCCTATCGTTCACTATTAAGGCCTCACCCCCCAAGTATGCCCCACACCTTTGATGCCTTCCGTCACAGGAGCTTTCGCCTTCTTTGGCCCGCCAACTTCTTCGGGTACATATCTCGATGGATGCAGATGACGCTGTTGGTGTGGTTTGTGTTGGAAATAACCGATTCCCCGTTCTACGTCGCGCTGGTTGGCTTTTTCGGGATGGCTCCGTTGCTGTTGTTTGGAGCCTTCGGTGGCGTCTTGGCCGACAGGCTCAACAAACTCAAATTGCTTCTGACCACCCAGGTCATTAATCTTCTAGCGTCTGTCGGGATGATCGCTCTATTGCTCTCTGGACACGCCGAGTTCTGGCACGCCTACGTCATGGTGTTCATCACCGGGTTGGGATGGGCATTCGACATGCCTGCTCGCCGTTCCATACTTCCCGACCTGATAGGCCGTGAAGGACTGACCAACGCCATGGCTTTGGACTCCGTGGGCATGCACTCCAGCCGCATGTTGGGGCCGACAGTCGCCGGAGCGCTCATCGCTGTGGTTGATGTCACAGGCGGATTCGTGGCGGTATGCGCCTGCATGGTGATAGCTATCGGTTTCTTGGCCGCCGTCAATATGCCACCCGGGCGGGAAGCGGCCATCACTTCGGCAAACATCTTCAAAAACCTGGCCGAGGGCTTCGCCTACGTTCGGGGCGATCGTGTAATCCTGGCAACCATACTTATCACGGTGTTCATGAACCTGTTGCTGTTCCCGTATATGCAAATGGTCCCTGTCATCTCTACCCAAACCCTCGGCGTCGGCCCTGGACTCATGGGTCTTCTCATGGGCGCGGATGGCCTCGGCGCCATCATGGGATCGATCACAATTGCGTCTATCGGCAACATGAAGTACCACGGCAGGGTCTATCTATACGGATCACTTGCAGGCCTGGTCATGTGCTTCGTTTTCGCTCTGACGCAAAACTACAATGTGGCGCTCGTCGTGTTGATCCTATTGGGACTCGGAACAGCGGGGTTCGGCACGATGCAGGCAACAATAGTTGTGCTGTCGGCAAAACCAGAGATGCGAGGGCGCGCCCTTGGAGTCATTTCCCTGGCAATCGGCGCGGGACCAATTGGAGCGCTGATAATCGGAGCCATCGCGGATGTCGCAAGTCCGGCGACGGCAATCATGATTCTAACGTCAATTGGATTCGTGACCGTCGGCTTGGTTGGAATCGCCATGCCTCAACTCAGAGGGCAGATCGTCCGATCAGAACCCGAACGAGCCGAAACGGCCCGCCCAGCGCTCCAGAGCGCCGATTGATATCTCCCCTGTGTTCCGCTTAGCCTAATCCCCGAACGACTTTCGGAATCGGTACAGCGTCATCTCAGGTTCCACAGGTGACACAGGAAGATACTCCTCTTCCTGAATCTTCGCCACGATGAACCACGGCCCCTCTTCATCCAAAGCCTGATGAAATACCGACAAAAGCTCTTCCTCGTCCCGCACGGTCGCCGTCTTTTCGATTCCGCAACCACGAGCCACCTGCTCTAGGTCGGTCCCAAAGGCGGTGTGGCTGGCCTGATAGCCTGTCTGAGCCCACTGTTCATTGTCCCATACAACCACAATCAGGTTGGACGGTACTTCTCTGCCGATGGTCCCAATAGTCCCCATGTTCATCAACAGAGAACCGTCGCCATCAAGCGAAATCACCTGCTCGTCTGTGGACAAAGCCATCCCCAGAGCGATAGACGAACAGAGGCCCATCGAGCCGTATGTGTAAAAATTCCGGTCTCGGTCTCCTGAGTGCCAAAGTTCGTCTGTCGAAGGGCCGAGGTTCGCCACCACCGGCCTATCCCCCAGGTGTTCCAATAGCATCTTGGTCGCGCTGAATCTATGCAATCTTGCCTCCATGCAGCATCGGCGTCAGACACAACGCCAGCGGTTGGCGCGACGCGTAACATAGCTGCAAAGCTCCGCTGACCTGTTGGTCAAGCCTATCCACCGTGTCCAGGGTGTAATAAGGCAGTCCCAGCACGTCGAGAATTGGCCGAGTCGCCCTGCCCATCGCCACCTGCGCTATGTTGAACTCGCCCACCTCGCCCCGCATATTGATGAACATCGGAATCGGTATCCTGCTGGGAATGCAAAGGCTGGCGAGGGCATTTATGCAGTTTCCAAAACCGCTGGACTGCATGAACACAGCCGCATTTCGGCCAACCGCGTATGCTCCAGCCGCGATGCCGATTGCTTCTTCTTCGCGAGTCGCGGAGACCACATGGAAATACGGGTCGTCCTGTAATATTTTCGTCACCTGGTGGATGCTGATATCAGGCACATATGCCACCAGAGACACGTCGTTGTCCTTCAAGGATTGTGTGATAGTCTCGGCCCAATTCATTCGATCAAATTCCCATTATGTGATAACCGGTGTCAACGTGAAGCACCTCGCCTGTTATGCCGCTCGCCATTCCGCTGGACAGAAACAGGGCGGTGTTCGCCACCTCATCGTGGGTGATATTTCGTCCCATCGGCGAGCGTTCGGCGTGAACACGCTTCATGTCCCGATAATTGCTGATGGCCCGAGACGACAATGTGTCCAACGGCCCCGCAGATATGGCATTCACCCGGATATTGTCTCTCCCCAAATCCGAAGCCAACTGTCGCACTTCGTTCTCAAGCGCCGCCTTTGCGGTCCCCATCACGTTATATCCGGGGAACACTTTGGTTGACGCCATAAAAGTCAGCGTCAGGACGCTTCCGCCGTTCTCGGACATAAGTGGCGCGGCATACCTGACCACTGGAACCAGCGAATACGCGCTGATGTCCAGCGCCAGCCTGAACCCTTCCCGACCGGTGTCTACAAACCTGCCGCCCAGGTCGTCGCGATTGGCGAACGCGATGCTGTGAACAACGGTCTCCACATGCCCTCGTTCAGTCTCCACCTGCTTGAACATCGCCTCGACATTGGCGTCTTCGCTCACGTCGCATTCGACCAGCAAAGGTTCGTTGTTGAGACCTCCAACCAGCTTATCAACGCTACTCCGCAGGCGTTCGTTCTGATAGGCCAGCACGAGCGTCGCGCCAGCCTCGTCTAGCGTCCGAGCGATCGACCATGCGATGCTCCGCTGATTCGCCACGCCGAATACCACGGCATTCTGTCCTGAAAGATCAATCGCGTACATCCGTACCTCCGTTATGTGGAGTCAATTCGATGGCGTACTGCATTGTATTGCCCTCGGCGTTATCGCGACAACCCCAACCGACCCACCTGAACACAAACAAGGGCAGTCACAACGACCTGCCCTCGCTCCACGCGCTCCCGCGTTCTTGTATTTGAATGTCCGAGTGTGTGAGCGAACGCTAACGTCTGCCGCTCCCACATTGATGTGCTATATTACGCGATTGTCGAAGGTGTCAAAGTCCGGCGATTCGTAAACCCTGTCGAACTTCGGGAACCGGTCAGTGTCGATATCCACAGAACTGAGACTCGAATTGTTGATGATCTTCGCCGCAACGCCTTCTGGAATTTTGATGTTGATCTCCGCCGCTCCGCCTCTGATATCCGCCCTAACCGTGCCTGTTTCGGGAAGCACAATGCTGATATCTCCCGCTCCGATGTTGGCATACAGGTCAGCCACCCTCAGGCCGCTGGGATCGACGTCCATGCCAGCGGCGCCTCCGTCCAGATCAAAGTAGATCTGATACCGCCAGTTCCCAACGCACGTTATCGAAGTGCCTGAAGAAGTTTCGGCCATCCATGGTGACGTCGACGATCGCGGTGTCTCCGGTCCTACGTATATTCGTTCTGCCGCGCCGGCCAAAATAGTTTGCGTCGATTAGGTCTGCCGACGCTTCTGGAAGGGGGCCGACGATCAATGTGCCAGCGCCAAATCTATGTTGACATCCGCTCGAACCGCTCCCGCAAGTGTCGCCAAATAGCGCTCCGGCAGGTCGCCGCTCGTAGTCCCGGTGAGAGCATAAGCTCCACCGACAGACCCGGCGAACATCAGCACGACAAGCGTCGCTGTGATCCAAGGCACACGTCGTCCAATGCACATATTCACTCCCGCGACAATCAACAGCGCCAGCTAGAACCGCCATAATTCGAACCAAACGGTCCACGGCAAACCGGTCAGTGGAAAAGGCCAAGGAACGATAGCGCTACGAAAAACTGACGATAAGTGGCTGCTCGTCCACGAGCAGCTGCGCAAATGAGGACATGTTCGGAAGCGCTATAGACGTCCGATATCAACTTGGGCGACAATCCGTTCGTGTGAACATGTGCGTCGAGCCAGCGCCGACGGTCAGAGGGCCTCCCAGCGCCTGACACCGTCTTGACGCGACAACCTGCCGAATCCTGGCTTAGGAAAATGGCCAGACGCCACGACCGCGCCCTCTTTCTCGGCCCGGTCGAGAATCTCCCGACGGCTCACAGGCGAAGTCTCGTTGTCAACATCCGCTCTCGGACTCCAATCCGTGTGATGCGCTTGAATTGGAATATGAGCGGCATCGCCCAGAATCACTGCATTCTCGCTGGCTGACGAAACCCAGAAACTGGTGTGCCCAGGCGTATGACCTGGAGTCGGAACCGCTGTCAAAACGTCCGTGATCTGCTCGTCGCCCTCAATGAACTCCAACAGGCCCAAAGGCTCCAGAGGCAACACCTGGTCCTTAATATAGGCGAACATCTTCATTCCTGACCGCCGAGTGAACATATCCCAATCCGCCCTGGGAATCCAGTATTTGGCATTTCGGAATGTCGGTTCGTAACCGCGATCTCGCAAAATCAGGTTCCCGCCAACGTGGTCCAGGTGGAGATGCGTGATCGCCACCACGTCAATTTCGTCGGGACTGATACCCCGTTCCGCCATATCGCCGAGTAACTGCCCGCTCTCGGAGTGGTCGAAGCCGTGGTCAACGCCACCAAGACCGGTGTCTATCAAGACAGTCGCTCCAGATGACCGGACAACGAATGACCCGATATTCAACAGAATTCTGCCTTCGGCGGTCAGTTGGTCAAGGTACGGCTGCCAGTCTTCTTCGGGCACGTTCGGGAAGAAATTCGACGGCTCGAACTCCAGGTAGCCGTCCGATAGCGATGTTATCTCGACATTCCCTACGCGAACGCTGTAATCAGGCAACGGTCGCCTCTTTCTTGCCGTGATAGTGAGGCACAACCTCTTTGCCAAGTAGCTCCAACTGATCCATCATCAATTCTGGAGCGCAGGCCGGGCGAACCACTATCTTCGGCGCTCCGGCGTCAATATATCGCTCCATCAACTGCGAAACGTGGTCAGGCGTGCCGAACGCCGAGAACTCAGCGTAATCCACATCGGTCCGACGCCTCAGCATATAGGGCGCTGCCTGCTTCGCCGCCTCCTCAGGAGTGTCGGCTATGAAATACGAGAACAGCACGCCGTAGTGATCGTCCTCGATCTCGTTGCCATGCTCCAACGCTCCGACTTTGATTCTCGCGACCCCATCGGCCACCTCGTCTGGGGTCGCTTGAGACACGAGCCAACCATCGCCGATTCTGGCAGTGCGCTGTATCGCCGCCTCGCTTCGCCCGCCTATCCACATCGGAGGCAGATCTTTCTGCACAGGCTTGGGCTGGATAGTCACGTCATTCAGTGTGTAATACTTTCCGTGAAAAGTAACATTGTCCTGAGACCAAAGCAGCTTCATAACCTCGATTGCCTCGTCAGTCCTGCCGCCTCGTTGACGCTTGGGAGAGCCGCAAGCCTCGAACTCCCGCTCGTCCTCCGTTCCCAGACCAACAGCAGGCAACACGCGGCCTCCGGAAAGAAAGTCTAGCGTCGCGATCTCCTTCGCCAGAACGGTAGGATTTCGCAGAGGCAAAGCTAACACGCTGGTGCCGAATTTCAGCTTCTTCGTTCGAGCCGCAATGAAAGACAGCGCGATCATCGGCTCGACATTCATGATCTCGGACACAATCCGGTCGCTCAGCCACAGCGAGTCGATATCCAACTCCTCGCAGGCATCCACGTACTGCCACAACTCGTCAGGGTCTTGAGTCGGGAAGGGCCATCCGCCGAATCCAATACCAATCTTTACTGACATAGCATTTCCTCCTTAGAACATCGAACAAAACACGGGTCCTAACTCGCCAGCAGGGCCGGAACGTCAACATCTCCGCTGGCGCTTGTCACCACGCCCCCCTCAATCTCCAACCGAGCGTTGCAATATTCCAACGTGCTGAGCCGGTGGGCGATCATAAATGTCGTCCTGCCAACCATCAGCCGCTCCATAGTCTCCATGATACCGGCCTCGGTCTCCACATCCACCGAGCTAGTCGGTTCGTCGAGAATTAAAATAGGCGCGTCTTTCAAAAACGCCCGCGAGAGAGCAATCCTTTGCCTCTCGCCTCCAGAGAGCTTCATTCCGCGCTCGCCCACCAGAGTCTCGAAACCGTCGGGCAAACCTGCGATGAACTCATACACATTTGCCGAGCGCGCCGCGTCTTCAATATCCTTTGCGGGAGCTTCCGGCCTGCCATAGGCGATATTCTCGCTGATAGTAGTCGAGAATAACACTGGTTCTTGCAACACGATCGCGAACTGGTCTCTAAGATCCGCCAAGGCATAGTCCCGGATATCGACGCCGTCAATCAACACAGACCCTTCGTCAGTGTCATAGAACCTGGGAAGAAGGCTGGCAATTGTCGTCTTGCCTGCTCCCGTCCTTCCCGAAACGCCGAGTCTAGTCCCTGGCCTTACCTTGAAGGAAACGTCGTCCAGAACATCGGACCCGCGACCGTAGGAAAATGACACATTGCGAAACTCCACCTCTCCTTTGGCGGTCTCCAATCGTCGAGGATTCGGACCGTCCAACACATCTGGAATCTCATCCAGCACCTCGAAAGCCCTCTCTGCGCTCACCAACGACGACTGCAACGATGCCGTCTGCCTGCTAATTGTCCTCAGCGGCTCGTATAGCTGCGTGATATACGCCAAGACGACCAGCAGCTCTCCCAGAGTTAGCTGACCGTTCAGAACATTCCGCATGCCGACATACAGCACGAGAGCCGTACCCAGCGCGATGGTCATGTTAACCAGCAGACCGAACACTCCTTCAGCCCAACCCAGCCATACCCGTTTTTCAACGGCCAGATCGGCCTGCTCTTCGAAACGGTCTTGCTCGCCTTTCTCGCGCCCGAACGCCTTGACCACACGAAAGGCGGTCAGGGCCTCCTGAACGACTCGGATGGAGAACCCTTCAATACGGCGAGCCTCCCGGTAGCGAGGCCGCATTCGAGTGTTGTAGAATCGCGCCAACCCGAACAACATAGGCGAGACCGCCAGTGCGACCAGCGCAAGTTGCCAGTCTATTCTCGCAATCACAAACACCATTGCAACCAACGTTACGGCAGAACCCAACGTCGGAATAACGCTGTTGATGGCCACATCCCGGATTGCCGGCGCGTCCATCTGCACCCGATACACCGATTCCGCCATCCCCTGCGTGTCGTGATACCGAAGGGACAAGCGTTGAAGATGAGCGAACAGCTTCGACCGGAATTCCTTCGCCAATCCCTGACCGGCGACAGCCCTTAACGCATAGCTGCCCAACTCCTGAAGCTGAGTGAGCAAAACGATCAGCAGTTGAAAGCCAGCCACGAACGCCAGAAGGCCGAGATTTGAATCCGTCCAAGCGTCAGGCACAAAGGGAGAGATGAATCCGGGCAGTTCGTCAGAACCGACCACCCTGTCAACCGCTATGGCAAGGGGCACTGGAGTCAATAACGCAAGCGGCACACCGAAC
>Ga0310123_10003020_pt1 | contig 13188 bp, 12 predicted proteins | sample CB6_AW_1057_MG_FD_203505 | JGI IMG/M metagenome (GOLD analysis project Ga0310123, IMG submission 203505) | Marine microbial communities from Western Arctic Ocean, Canada - CB6_AW_1057 | ecosystem: Environmental > Aquatic > Marine > Oceanic | place: Canada: Western Arctic Ocean | collected... | reverse complement strand
AGAAGGGAGACGACCGCCGTCGTAATAAATCCGCAACAGGCCATCCTCGTCCGGTAGCGTGAGGCACTCGTTGTCCTTCGCCGCCACACTCTGGTTGTTGCGGGGGCTGGTCATGAGCTGTCGCGACGCATACCGCACCGCGCTTCTGTTTCTCGAGCGTCCCTCATAGAGGCGTCCGGGTCACCCTTCCGGCAGGCGCTTTCTCATCAGGCCCGCCCAACTGGGGCGGCAACATACTATGCGCCCAGAATGTTCGCCAGCACCTCTCAGACGGGGCTCTGGAGGCGCTCTTTTTCCCCTATCTACAGGAAAAACGGCGGGAAATGCAGCTTCCCACCGTTTGGTGGACCGAGAGAGTCACTTGAGTTAGACGTCAGGCGGCGTTGGCGTCTCCATCCTGGTCCTGCGTGGTCTCGGAGTCGGGACGGACCTCCGACGTCGGAGAAACTGGCGGTTCCGCAGCGGGTGCATCCGCCACCGCGGTCTCGACCGCCCGTTCGGCTACTACCACAGCTGGCACATTGTTGATCGCCGGCTGACAGAACCTGATGCCGACCGCATGGAGCTCGCGGAGGTCGGGATCCACCAGATCCGGATAGCGCTCACCGATATAGTCGATGGTCTCGTTCATCCAAGCTGTCCGGTCATCATCCGTGGCGCTCAGCACGCCACATCGATTGATGTGGCTGAACAGCTCATCCCGAGCCTGCGCGAAAAGTTTCTCTTTGGGCACTCACACCTCCCTGAATTCCTCATGAACGGATAGAATATCCAATCCAGATGTATGCGATACAAATTTAGCCATTAAATCTAACCCATGCTCTTTGGTCGGCCAACCAGACCGCAGCAGCCCGATGCCATAGCGCTTGAAGTCTTCCGTCACCTCTTTACGGCTATAACCGAAGAGATGGGCGCCGCGCTCCGGCGAACCGCCTTTTCACCTAACATCAAGGAACGTCGAGATTACTCGTGCGCGCTCTTTTCGGCAAAGGGTGCGGCCGTTGCGCTAGGGGACCACATGCCGGTCCACCTAGGAGCGATGCCGATGAGCGTGGAGTCTGCCCTCGGTGAACTCGGCCCGCTCGACGGCGGAGACGTCGTCTGCCTGAACGACCCCTTTCGTGGCGGTACCCATCTGCCCGACATCACTCTGATTGCGCCGGTCCACGACCCGGATGGGGGCACAGTGCTCGCTTATGTGGCGTCGAGGGCACATCACTCGGATGTCGGAGGGACGAGTCCAGGATCGATGCCGCTGGCCCGGGAGATCTATCAGGAGGGTCTTCGCATCCCGCCCGTCTACCTCTACAGAGAGGGCGTCCGCCAAGGGGGAATCTGGAACCTCATCTTAGCGAACGTCCGAACCCCGATCGAACGAAGTGGTGACCTCGAAGCCCAGTTGGCGGCCCTACACGCCGGCGCTTCCCGGCTGTTGGAGATCGTCGAACGACGAGGCATCCAGGCGACGCTAGGGGCCATGGACGCGCTGATCGGCTACGCTGACCGACTCGTGGAAGCTGGCCTCGCACACATTGAGCCGGGTGAGTATTACGCCGAAGATTTCATGGACGACGACGGATTCGGGACCGTAGATATCCCGATTCGCGTCAGGCTCGTCCGGCACGGCGACGGCCTCGACGTCGACTTCACCGGGACCAGCCCTCAAGTAACGGGCGGAATCAACGCCGTGAGCGCCATCACCGACTCCGCCACGAGGTACACCGTACGCTGCGTTGTGGAGGCGCTCCTGGGCGAATCGCTCCCAGCCGGCGGCGGCTCGATGTCAATGGTCCAGCTGATCCTTCCGGAAAGTTCGGTCGTGAACGCGAGCCCTCCTGCCAGCGTTGCCGCGGGAAACGTCGAGACAAGCCAACGGATCACCGATGTCCTCCTACGCGCATTCGCAAGGGCTCTTCCCGACCTCATGCCGGCCCTTTCCCAGGGCACAATGAACAACACGACCGTTGGGGGCGTGGATCCCAGGAGCGGAGCCAACTTCGCCTACTACGAGACCGTTGGAGGGGGGATGGGTGCGGGTCCGACCGGGCCTGGACTCTCCGGTGTCCACACCCATATGTCGAACTCCCTGAACACGCCCATCGAGGCTCTTGAACACGCCTATCCCTTTCGGATCACCCAGTATTCGTTGAGGCGTAAGAGTGGGGGCACTGGGTCCCACCGGGGCGGAGACGGTCTCCGCAGAGACCTACAGCTACTGTGCGAAGGAACCGTAACGCTCCTCTCCGAACGCCGGGACCGGCGGCCCTCTGGTACACGCGGCGGGCATGACGGGAGCCCCGGCCAAAACGTCCTGATCCGAGACGGTCGTGAAGAGCCGCTTCCCGCGAAGGTTACGTTCTCCGCACAAATCGGCGACGTCGTCAGCATACGTTCGCCCGGCGGAGGAGGATGGGGCTAAGCTACTATGCGATTACCACTGGCCCTTGTCTGCGACCACGCCGAGCAAACGGCGGACGGAAAGCTCGACATCCGCGGAGTCTTCAATGATCTCGCTGCTCCGGGGTTCCCAGCCAAACACAACATGGTTCTGGTCATGGCCGTGGAGTGGAGCCGAGACGATATAGGCCATTACGACTTCGAGGTGGATCTGACCGGACCATCCGGCCAATCCACCATGACCATCCAGGGGCACTCGGACGTCGACCGCCGTGACCCCGACCACCCTCCGGCCCGAACTCAGATCGTCATGCCGCTTCGAGACATCATCTTTCCCGAACCCGGGGTGTACCGTTTCGGGATCCGGATAAAAGGCCGGGACTACGAAGGCCCGTCCCTTTTCCTCATGGAAATGGAAGCCACTTCTTCAACAGGCCTCCTGGAGCCGCCTGGGACCTCCACAGCGTGATGGGCGCCGGCGAGCCCAAAGGCTGTACCCCTCGGAAGGCCAGAGCCCGAGACGTCCGAGGCGACCGCCTATGTATGATTCTGCTTTCGGGGATCGGGGACGTCGTTCACGGACTACCCATCGCCGTTGCCCTCAAACGCGACCGGCCTTGCCGCAAGATCGTCTGGGTCGCTCAACCCATCCCCGCCCAGGTCCTTCAGCATCACCCCGCCGTGGACGAGGTCATCGTCTTCCGTCCCGAGAGAGGCCTCCGGAGCCTATACGATCTCTGGAGAGCCTTTCGGGCCGGACCCTCCTGCGACCTGACATTGAACATGCAGCGGTACGCCAAGAGTATCTTCCCAGCATACTTCTCCGGATCCCCGGTCAGAGTGGGCCTCGCGCCTTCGAGGACACGGGACGGGGTCCGGCTCGTCAACACCGAATACACACCGGGCGGAGAGTGGCGGCACACGCAGGATCTGTTCTTGGAGTTCCTGGATTGCATGGGTGTCGAGAGGCCGGACCAGCTGCAGTGGGAGATCACGCTGTCGGAGGAGGAGGAGTCAGCAGCCAAGACTTTTTTTGCGGCCTCGGAGGGAGCGACGCTCGTCGGGTTGGCGTTGGGCACCGCCAACCCGGCAAAGGATTGGCCGACAGACCGATACGTGTCGCTCGCACACGCGCTGGAAGCCGACTTCGGATTCGACGTGCTTCTGTTGGGAGGGCCGGGGGAGGTGGAGCAGGCAAACGCCCAAGCCATTCTTGATGACAGGAGAACCGCAGCGAGGTCGGCGTTGTCCAGCTCTGTGAGGCAATTGATATGGAGCATACGCGGGTGTGATCTCGTTGTCAGCCCCGACACGGGAGCCCTCCATATCGCCCACGCGATGGACATCCCGGTGATCGGGCTCTTCGGCCACACCAACCCATGGCGGGTTGGCCCCTACTCACAGTACCACGACCTTATCGTGGACCGATACACGGATCCCGGTGAGACCCGCGGCCCGACCCGCTATGGTCCCCGCCCAGGACGAATGACTAAGATTACCGTGGCTGACGTGTTGGAGCGTGTGCGCTGGGCCCGCGAGCGATACGGAGTTGGGCACCACTGATGAGGCACCGATGAGGGACACCACTACGTCCTCGGGACCGTCCCCTCGTGGATTTGAACGGATCAAAGTCGGAAAGGCACAAATTCTTGTGCGGACTGAAGCCATATCCTGGTGTCGCCAAGCGGTCTTGGGGTACGGATCCCTCTACCGAGCCGCACGGGATTCAGCTTGCCGGACGCTCCACGGGAGAGGGCCGGTTCCGGTCCTGACGAATCCGGAGGGCGTCGGTCCACCGTGGGTAGTTCGACGGTATTACCGGGGCGGGCTCATGAGAGCCTTCGGCGATCGCTTCCTTAGGGCCCGAAGACCTCGGAGCTTCGTCGAACTGGAGAACAACGCCCGAATCGAGGAGTTGGGCTTCGCCACGCCCCGAGTCGTGGCGGCGGCCGTATATCCCAACGGCCTCATCTATCGGGCCGACCTGGTCACCGAGTTCGTACCTGACGCTCGGACCCTCGCCGATGTACTGTTCGGAAGCAACGACCCCTCGGGTAGACGGACCCCCGAAGACACACGCCGAGAGGCCCTCGCCTGCGCCGCTAACTTGATCGCGCGCTTGTCGAAGGCGGGCGTGCGCCACCGGGATCTGAACGCCGAGAACGTCCTCATTAAACGAGAAGGGCACCACGTCCATGCTATTCTCATCGACCTGGACGCCTGCAGGGTTACCGGGCCGAGCAGCAACGTAGCTGCAGGAGGCCTTCGGCGCCGGCTCGTCCGTTCGATCCGTAAACTCCAACACACACGGCCGCCATTCCGGAGTGACACTGAGGGGCACCTGACCAACGATCAGATGAACTACTTGCTAGGCGAAGAGGCCGGTCCTCTAGGGAACGGGCCATGACGCCCCCGGTGAACGGACCCATCCGCAACGTGTGCATCGTGATGCTGAGCGCCCTCGGTGACGCCGTCCACGTGCTCCCTGTGGCAAACGCGCTGAAGCGCGCATGGCCGGACGTTCGGATTTCGTGGATCATCCAAGCCACTCCCAAGGCGCTCGTCGAGGGACACCCCGCCATTGATGAGTACATTGAGTACGACAGGAGGAGGGGCGGACTACGATCCTGGACCAACTTCGCCGACCTCGCGCACTCCGTACGAGGGCAGTACTTCGATCTCGCCCTGGCACTCCAGGTCTATCTCAAGGCAGGCATCATCGTCGGTATGCTCCCGGCGAAAAGAAAGCTAGGCTTCGACACCGCGCGCGCGCGCGATGGCAACTGGATCTTCACGAATGAGCGCATTCCACCTCATTCCCCTCAACACGTCCAGGAGCAGTATTTCGAATTCCTGAACTACCTGGATGTTGATCCAGAGCCCGTGGAGTGGGGTATCCCAATCACGGACCAGGACCGTGAGGCCCAAGCATCGTTCTTCTCCCAATTGGACAAGCCCGCCTGTTCCGTTGTGGTCGCTACGACAGACGCCAAGAAGAACTGGAGCGCCGAGGGATACGCACTAATTCTGGATGAGATCGAGGCGACCCATGGGCTCCAACCCGTTCTCGTCGGCGGATCCTCCAAACTCGAACGCCAGATGGCGGACGAGATCCTCAGCTTGACGAGGGCCCATCCCCTGGACGCACTGGGGGACGACCTACGCCGCCTCGTTTATCTCCTCGACGGCAGCGCCTTGACTGTAAGCCCCGATACCGGACCTTTACATATCAGTCGGGCCCTGGAGACACCCGTCGTCGGTATCTACGGATACACGAATCCGAAACGCACGGGACCCTACCGCCGTTACTACGACCTCGTGGTCGACGGTTACGCACAGTTTGCTGGCGAGGAATATCCGATTTCTACAAATCATAGAGACGGTATGAAGCGAGTCACGGTCGATATGGTCCTCGACAAAGTGGACCTCGCTGTCCGTACCTACCTGTGATTCATGAAGGCTGTTGAAGGCGCAGCCCCCTGTATTTTTCAACAGCCTTCTTAGGGCGGTGTCCTAAACACGCGGAGTAAACGTGACCATACGCAGAATATCCGGACTCGGGACCGTTGGAGCGGCCCTACTTTTCTCCCTCACCGGCACGGCATGCACGCCGGAGCCGGAGCCTCAGTCAGCACCCGCGCCGGTCGACGAAATCCAGGTTCTGCTCCGTGGAATCGCAGCTACCTCTCCACCTGAAGTGGCGCAGGGAAAGACGCTGTTCGAACAAAACTGCAGCGTCTGTCATGGGCCGGCCGGTGACGGTACCACGCAGGGTCCTCCGCTCGTTCACATCATCTACGAACCGAACCACCACGCGGATGCGGCTTTCATCCTAGCCGCGCGTAACGGCGTCCGGGCCCATCACTGGCGATTTGGGGACATGGCGCCCCTACCTGGCGTGACGGACGAAATGGTGCTGGAGATCGTGAGCTACGTACGCTGGCTGCAGCGCCAAGTCGGAATCGAATAGCTCCTGGAAGGTTGGTCGGAAAAGCCAGAGCTTCGACTTCAAGATCAGAGCTTCAAGGCCAGAGCCTCAGCTTCAAGGCAAGCACACCCAACGCCACAACCACTCCGAGCGTTGCCTCCCATTCGCGGTTCCGCATGTAACGCGCTCGGGAGAAGCCTTCCGGTGGCAACTCTGAACGCTCACCCCGGTAGGCGCTGAAACGGGTCAGCACCGCCGGTACCTGCGCCGTATAGACTCGGTACCGCTCTCCGAAACGCACCTCCAACTCTGCGACCTCCCGGCGTACCGTCGCGCGGTAGACCAGGACGAAAAACGCCAGGAACGCCACACCGAACACCCACTGCCCACCCGCGACCGTCACACCGGCGCCCAGCATGAAGCTGCCCAGGTAGAGCGGATTTCGCGTGTGGGCATATGGTCCGGTTGTGGCCAATTCTTGATCCTTCCAAATCGACCCCGCGGCCCAAGCACGGAGTGAGAGCCCAGCTGCGCTCACGCCGGTACCCCACCACAATAGAATCGTCGAGGGGGACGCATAGACGTAGAACGGGATAATGAGAAGCCAGACCGCCCTAAGGCGAAGCCTTCTCAGATCGAGTCGCCGGCTCACGTGTTCACCATCGAGGGGCGACGAGCCCCTCCGCTTCTACCAGTCAGCCGCCCCGGAGTGGATGGGCGTTCCCGGTACTATGTTCTCGAGGTGCATCGTGATAGACCCGACGATCGCCATCCCGACGCGCATATACACGAGGTACCGATTCTCATCATCGGTGAAGTGCAACTCGGCCTCACCCCCCTCACTGAAGAGGCCGCTCGTCTTGATTGTCGGGCGAACCACGATCGTGTTGAACGTCCCCGCAGGAGTTTCCCGGACATCCCGCCGCTCGACTTCGAGGATGACCGGGTTGCCGTCTTTCTTGAAGTAGCGGGGGAGCGTGTAAGTCTTTCCCACCTCAAGCGGAAGGGATCGGACGAAGTAAATAAACGAGACGTCGTCCAAGGGAAGGGCCGTCACCAGCTCGCCGAACACGCCCTCGTCCGTCTGCTCCCAGTACATCTCGTCGGGATAGAACTCGAAAGAACGGTAGCTGCTGTGGCCGGTGTTGCTCACGTCCGAGATAAAACGTCGAGCTATGATCAGTCGCGTATCGATCCAGGAACTCCAATAACTGTCGACCTTCAACACGCCGAACAAGAGACTGCCTTTCAGGGCCATCTCTACGTGGTACGTGGGCTCGCCTCGAACCGAGTCGATGCCCAGAACCTCCATGTGGGCTTCGCCCGCATTGAAGACGCCGGCCTTGACCTTATATTCCAGCCGCTCGCCGGGACCGTACGGAACGACAGCCGCGAAAGGGTCGATCTCATAAGAAATCGCCTCGGCGCGGTGGGACTCCGGGTCGTCCATCGTCTCAGGTCCTGTCGACTCAGCCCCACTCGTCGCGGGGCCATCCGCTATGGAGTCCACCGCCAAAAGGCTGTCGGCCAACTGCACGGCGGAGGACACACTGGGCCCCTGCGCGACACCTGATTCGGGTGTCACACCGCCCAGCATCAACGCCATACCAATCGCCCTACATATCCGTGACATTACTACTTTCCTTCTCTTACGGGCCTTTTTCTTCTCTTACGGGCCCTTTCCCACCTTACCTGTCGTACACGGAGGAGACCTCGAAGGGTTCGGACCGCGCGCAAACGCGAGGGGCGCCCGTGGACATCGTATCGCATCGTCACGGGCACCTCAACGATCCGGCGCGCGTGGGGTGCGACGAGACCCAGTAGTTCTACGTTGGACGCCCAGGAATCGGTCGTCAAGAACGGTCTGCCTCTGAACTCCGCCAACGCTTTCTTAAGCACGATCAGTCGGTAGGCCCGAAATCCAGAGAGCGGATCGGAGACGGGAGCACGGCCAAAGGCACTTCCGAGAATCCACGGCGCCATCCGCCTGGCCACCCGGACCGCGCGCGACATGGGACGCCCGTTCGCCTCGACCACGCCGGCCACGACGTCGGCCCCACCCTCCAGTGCCTTGATGAAGGAGACGATGTAATCGGGGCTCTCCGTGAAATCCGCTTGAAGCAAAACCGCGGCGTCTCTCTTCGGGTAGCTCGTGCGATCGAGTGCCTCCCGAAGCAAACGTTGAACCGCGCTGGAGTATCCTGCGCGATGCTCCTCCTCGAGGACCCGCAGCGGAAGCACACGGCGGTATCGATCGAGCACCCCGGGGGTCCCGTCCGTAGACGCATCATCGAGAACCAGCACCTCGTAATCACGCCCGAACTCGAGCATCACCTTGCGGATCTTCCAGAGAAGAACCCCGATGGTTCCCTCTTCGTTGTGCGCGGGAATGCAGACGTAGATCAAAGGACGACGCCATCCGAAGGAAAACCCCCGGCCATATCCAGGAGAGATGTGAAATCTAATACCAATGGCGAATCAAGCGGGCTCCAGGGCCGGCCCCGGGCGCGTTTTCCATCGGCGATGCTGCCAAAAGTATTGGCTCGGCGCTTCGCGAATGCGGGCCTCGAGCCTGGAGACGTACCGTTGGGTCAAATCACGGATCGCGGGCGCATCGGTTGCTCCCTCCCTACCGGGCGCCCCCTCCCTCAACGGGAGACGTTCGATGATCACGCGATATCGGGAGGGATAACCCTGCTTCCGGACCGCAACGCCCAAGAAGACCGGAGCCCCAGTGCGGAGCGCGAACAATGCAGGGCCCTTTACGGTAGCGGCCGCCCTTCCGAAAAAATCGACGAAAACTCCACGTTTCCGGATGTTCTGATCAGCAATGAGCGCGACCACACGACCCGCGGCGAGGGCCTGCGGCACCAGACGAAACGCTTCGTTTTTCACGATGACGGTCAGGCCGAAACGATCTCGCAGCTCAACCATATGGCGGTAGAACAACAGGTTCTTCTGGTGATGGGCCGCGACATCCATCGGCACGCCCCTCGCCGCGACAGCCGCCGCCGCGACTTCCCAATTGCCCAGATGCCCGGAAATCACGACGGCGCCGCGCCCCCCCTCGGCGGCGTCTCGTAGGGCTTCGAAACCCTCCACCTCCGTCCGCTGAACGATGTCCTCGGGGGCCATCCGGAAAAGGCGGACCGTCATGGCCGCCTCCCGGGCAAAATGTATGTAGCTGCCTAGCGCTACCCGCCGACGCCAAGCCGTGTCCCGTTCGGGGAACGCGATGTGGAGATGCTGATCGGTATCGACACGGCGGACCCTCAACACCACGCCGACAAACCACCCAAGTAAGCTGGACAAGCCGAGCGCGGCTCGCTCGGGCAGTGCGACCACGACCCAGGAAAGGGCTCGAAAAATACAGAATTCGACCCCGTATCGGACTGGGTTCAACCGGAATCGGACCAGCTTCAAGATGAGGCCACCTCACGCACAGCGGGCTTCCGCCCCGCAGGATCGGAGCACGGCTCCACAGGATCGGCTGCGGGCTCACTCCCGTTGCCGCTCGGGTGCTGAAGCTCGTACAGGCGCCGATAGAGCCCGCCCGCCACGTACAGGGACGTATGGTCACCCCGCTCTACGATGCGTCCCCCGCTCATGACGAGGATGATATCGGCCCGTCGGACGGTCGACAGCCGGTGGGCAATCACCAGAACCGTGCGCCCCCCCATGAGGAGCTCCACAGCTTCTTGCACTAGGCGCTCAGACTCAGTATCAAGGGCGCTCGTCGCCTCGTCCAAAATGAGAATGGGACGGTCGGAAAGGATCGCCCTCGCAAGAGCGATGCGCTGGCGTTCGCCGCCCGACAGGCGGGTACCGCGTTCCCCCACAACCATATCGTATCCCTCCGGCAGGGCTGTGATGAACGTGTGGGCATTAGCGGCGCGCGCCGCCCGGCGAATCTCTTCCTCCGTCGCGTCCCTGATTCCATAGGCGATATTGGCGGCGATAGTATCGTGGAAGAGCACGGTCTCCTGAGGGACAATGCCCATCGCTCCGCGCAAACTCGAGACCGTCCAGTCCCGTACGTCCACGCCATCTACGGTCACCCGGCCGGCCGTCGCGGCGTAGAACCGCCCGACGAGGTCGGCGAGTGTAGTTTTACCCGCCCCGCTCGGCCCGACCAGGGCCACGGTACTTCCGGCGGGTACTTCCGCAGTGATGTCCTTGAGTACGGATTCTCCAGGCTCGTATTCGAACCCGACGCCCTCGAACGCGATCGCGCCCGTCGGATTTCTCAAGACTCTCGCCCCGGGCCGATCCCTGATCTCGACGGGGGTGTCCAGGTATTCGAAGACGCGCTCGGCGCCCGCGAGCCCGGGCTGAACCAGCGCGGGGAACTTGGCTCCATACTTCACCGGAGCGTAGAGCTTGAGACTTAGGGCCACTAACCCGACAAACTGGGCTCCGCTCAACGCTCCCTCCGATACGACCAGGCGGGCCCCGTACCAGAGGATGACGACCGTGCCGACCGTCGCGAGCATTTCGGTGAGGGGGCCCGCAAGTGCACGCAACCGCTCCGCTTTCAGAAAGGTTTTGTGATAGTCACCCGTGACGGAGCGGAAGCGCTCTCGCTCAATCTCCTCCGCTGAGGAGGACTTGACCACCCGAATTCCGGACAGAGTCTCCTGGATCTGGGCGCTCACGTCTCCGGCCAGATCCAAGATGCGCCGGTCGCCCCGCCGGAGGCGCTTCACCAAGGGCCCCCAGACCCCCATCGTGGCGGGAATCACCACGAACGCCGCCAGGGTGAGCTTCCATGACAACAACAGCATGAAGGCCACTGCCACAGCGAACTCCAAAGCGGACGATAGAAGCCTCGCCAACTCCGTCGTGAGCAGCCGACGAAGCTGCTCCACGTCGTGGGTGAGCCGGGAGGTGATCTGTCCCACCCGTGTCCGGCCGAAGAAGGAAAAGTCGAGCCGTAGGACATGGTCGTAGACCTCATTCCGCAGGTCCCTGGTCACGGACTGCTCCACCCACGCCACCAGATAGGTACGGGCGAAATCAAATACGTTTTTGAGGAGAAATACGACCAGGATCAGAACGATGATTCCCTGGACCGCCTGGAGTGGGTCGCCCTGGACGTCCACGATTTGATACACCGTGGCGTCCAGGAGCCTGGTCATCAGATCTGGGCCATTTGCCTCACCCGAAAGTGCACCGCTTCCGCCGGTCGGTCCGCCTCTGAACAGCGCATCCACAAAGGGAATGAGCAGTACATATGCCGATGCGTCGAGTACGGCGAAGGCGAACGTCGCCGCACCCGCCGCCACGAGCACGGCGACGTGCGGGCTGAGGTACGAGAGGACCCGTGCGTAGAGCGTCACGACGGCCGGTCAGCGTGAGGACGCGGAGTGAGGCGCGCAATCGGGACGATCATCTCCTCTGGGGAGATGCCCCCGTGCAGGAACGAGTTGCGGTACCGGCGCTGGTATTCCCTCAACTTGGTGGGGTACACGAAAAAGTAGTCGTCAACAGCAACCGCGTACGTCATACCCAGCTTTCCCTCGGGAAAACGGAGGTCCTCACACCGGGGGGTGGAAAATGCAGTCTCGGGCTTCTCAGTCCGGAGATCCTGGCCAAACTTGTACCGGAGGTTGCTGCTCACGTCCCTTCGTGCGAAGACGGTCGCCGGGCGCTGGCAGAGGATCGAGCCGTGATCCGTGGTCATGATCACCTTATTGCCGGCGGCAGCCGCCTCCTTGAGAACTGAAAATGCCGTCGATCGCTTGAACCACGCCCGAGTCAGCCCCCGGAGCGCAGCCTCGTCCTTGGCCACCTCCATCAGAATGGGCGACTCACTTCGCCCGTGCGTCATGAGGTCGACGAAATTGAAGACCATTGCGATCACGGAGTGGGGCGTCTTGAGCGCCGAACGGACACGTCCGCGCACCTGATCCTCCTCCCTGTCAGTGAAGATCTTCTCGTAGTGTACCGGAACCTCCTCTCCGGTGAGCCGCTTCAGTTGCTCGATGAGGAGCTCATCCTCGAACGCGTTGAGGCTGCCCTCGTCGTCCGATTTATTCCACCAGCCGGGGTGGTCCCGTGAAATCTCGTCTGGATACTGGCCACTGAAGATTGCATTCCTAGCATACGGCGTGGCCGTGGGAAGGATCGAGTAATGATACGACTCCTCGATCTCGAAAAACGGAGCCAGGAGTGGAACGATCACGCGCCACTGGTCCAAGCGCATACAGTCCAACACGACCAAAAATACGGGGGAGGGCCCGAGGAGCGGGATGAGGTGCTCCCGTACGACGTCGACAGAGAGGAGCGGCGGGTCCCCTTGACCTCTCAACCAACCCGCATATTCCCGTCGCACCCACCGGCCGAAATCCGAGCGCAGGTCGGTCATGAGCGACTGCACGGTATCGAGGAGACCCTGCTCCCCGGCTTCTTCGAGGCTAACGTGCCAGCCCGTCAGTTCGATGTAAAGCTCGGCGAAATCCTCGGGAGTGCGAGCCTCTTCGCGCTTATGGGAGAGCGGCCCGAAGCGCGCCGCGAAATCCTGCGCCGCACGTTGCTGGCGGATCGACGACCCCTCCAGAATGCGGGTGACGACTGAAAGAACCTGGCGGGGACTCGTCGGCTTCACCAGATAGTCGGCAACCCACCGTCCGATCGCATCCGTCATGGTCTGATCTTCGGCTGACTTGGTCACCATTACGACGCGGATGTGTGGGTCCTCGCGTCGCATGATCTCCAGAACCTCCAGGCCACTCAGTCCCGGCATCTGTTCGTCCAACAGAACGAGGTCGTACGCGTTCTCACGCATCAAGACGAGGGAGTCGTCTCCGTTGGTGATCGCGTCCACGTGGTATCCACGTGCCTGCAAAAAGAGAAGATGAGGC
>Ga0310123_10003019_pt1 | contig 13189 bp, 16 predicted proteins | sample CB6_AW_1057_MG_FD_203505 | JGI IMG/M metagenome (GOLD analysis project Ga0310123, IMG submission 203505) | Marine microbial communities from Western Arctic Ocean, Canada - CB6_AW_1057 | ecosystem: Environmental > Aquatic > Marine > Oceanic | place: Canada: Western Arctic Ocean | collected... | reverse complement strand
CTGAAACGCGGTTCGGAGGCCGGCGACCTCCTCCTCGGGGATGTAGTCGTCGGCTCCGCCCATAAGCGCGAGCACGGGTGCGGTCATCTCCTTTGCGCGGTCGATGGGCCCAGGGCCGCCGTCGAATCCCGCGCCGGGGCGGCCGTAGAAGCCGATTGCCCCGCTCAGGCCGTGGCCGCTGGCCGCCTGCAGCCACGAGTTCGAACCGCCGAAGCAGAACCCGACGGTGAAGAGCGAGCGGCAGGAGCCGCCCGCGGCGCCGCGCAGATAGGCCGCCGCCGCGGCGACATCGGCGGCGATGGTCGGGGCCGTGGTCTTGGGGATGTGCTCCATGAAGGGGAAGTCGGCGTCCCGCTTGGCCACGCCCGCCGTCCGCCCGAAGTAGTCGATCGTGAGGGCGTTGATGCCCACCTCCGCGAAGCGCAGGGCCAACTCCTCGTAGAAGGGGAAGAGCCCGCGGACATCCGGCAGCATGACGATCCCGGCTCCCGACGGGCTCTCCGCGCGCGCCACGAAGGCAGCGAAGTCGGTGCCGTCGGCCGATGTCAGCACGAGATCCTCGGAGTCGATGGCGGCGCCGGCGACAGGAGCGATGGGGGGATTGGCATCGTAGTCGAAGCACATTCGCGAACCCTCCGCGCCCAGGGCGGGCGCCGGCCGATGATAGCGGGCATGCGCCCCGTGTGGCTGGTCCGCAATTACCGCTGCCCCTACGATCTCGCCAGCGGAGACGGAGGGACTTTCATGAAGAACCGGCTGGTGTTCGCGATCGGAGGCATGCTCGCGGCCCTCCTCCTGGTGAGCTGTGGCGGCGGCAGCGAACTCACGATCGAGGAGTACTTCGAAAAGCTGCAGCAGATCAGCGATGACCGTACGGCGTTGGTCGACCAGAACGAGCTCGAGTTCGACGAGGTCCTCGAGAATGAGGACTCTGACGAGGACGACATCGTCAAGGCGTTCCAGGAGTTCTTCAAGGGCAACACCGACGCGGCGAAGGACTCCCTCAGCGCCTCCGAAGGCCTTAGCCCGCCGGCAGCGGTCGAAGCCGCCCACGATGGCTTCGTTGCGAAGCTGAAGACTTTCGTGGACGTCCTCGAGGACTTCAGAAGTGAGCTCGACGACGTCGACTCGCAGGGGGAGCTTATAGCCCTCATCGAGGGCTCGGACGCAGTCGAGTTGGCCGGGGACGAGTTCGAGGAGGCCTGCGAGACCGTCCAGCAGGCGGCCACCGACAACGGAGCGACCGTCGACCTTGATTGCGGCGGCGACGAAGACGACTCCTAGACCACGAGCAACGAGAGGGGCCAGGCGGCCCAGCTCGTTGCTCGGGCAGCGAGAGGGGCGAGGGTGACCGCGAGCGAGACTGAGGAGTACCGGCCCGAGTCCGCCATGGTCGTCGTCGCCCATCCCGACGACGCCGAGTTCATGGTGGCCGGGACCGTGGCGAAGTGGGCCGGCCGCGGCACCGAGGTCACCTACGCCATCATCACGAACGGGAACAAGGGCAGCGAAGATCCGGAGATGACGCCCTCACGCCTCGCCGAGACGCGCGAAGCGGAGCAGCGGGCGGCGGGTCGCATCCTCGGGGTCAAGCATTTCGAGTTTCTCGGCTACGAGGACGGCTACCTCGTCCCCACTCTTGACCTCCGCCGGGACATCACCAGGCTGATTCGAAAGCACCGGCCCGAGGTCGTCCTCTGTTTCGACCCCACCACGCGCTTCATACTCGGGAGCTACCCCAACCACCCCGACCACCGCGCGAGCGGCGATGCCACGGTGGATGCCATCTTCCCCAGCGCGCGTGACCGGCTCACGTTCCCCGAGCTCCTCAGCGATGGCCTCGAGCCGCACAAAGTCGCCCAGCTCTGGATGGGTGGCAGTGACGAGGCCAACGTCTGGGTGGACATCGCCGAGACGATCGAGCTGAAGAAGCAGGCGCTGCTCGCGCATCCCAGCCAGCTCGACGAAGGCATCGCCGACTTCGTCGTGCAGATGTCCCGGGGCCAAGCCAAGGACCAGCCCTTCGAGCTCGCGGAGTCCTTCCGCCGCATCATCTTCGATCGTCCGCCTGAGGAGCTTGCGCCGCAGGACTAGCTGCGCTCGCCCGCCAGCATCTCGCAGATCTCGTGGAGCTGCCGAGCGTGCGCCTCGTCATGGTCGTCATAGCGCCCGAACACATCCCCGACCGTGTAGACGTGGCCGCGGGGGTGGATCCCGCTGCGCCCCAACTCCTCATCGGTCAGGGCCGCGATCGTGGCGATGACCTCCGCGTGAGAAGCCTGGAGCTGGGAATGGACAACGGAGGGCCTGTGGTGACGGACGCCGGTGTTCTCCTGTTTCCAGCGGTTGTCATCGAAGTGCTCGAACACGTGCGCAGGGCCGGCGGCGATGGCGAGCGCTTGGCGCAGCCAATGCCGGTCCACGTCGATCAGGTGCGCGAGGATCTCAACCGCCGACCAGCCATCGTCGCTGGGACGGTGGCGGAGATCGTCGTCGCTCAGGCTCCCTGCGGCAGCGAGCAGCTTCTTTCTCGCCGCCCGAAGAGCGGCGCGGAGTTCGTCACGACGTCGCGTTTGGGCCCCCATCGTGCGGCGGAACGTTACTCCGGCCGGCGCGGCTCGGGGAGGCGCAGGAGGTGGTGAGCGCCCGCGACCGGGATTACCGGCCGGTGATGTCGCTCGCTGAAGTGGCCGCTCGCCACGGCCAGGGTTGGGTGCGCGCAGTCGGCGGTTGTGCTGCGAGCGAGCGCTTCAGCTCGATGAACCCTTTGCGATCGGGTTGTCCGCTGCTAGCTCGATGCGCATCTCGACGCCGGGGGTTCCCCCGCCGTAGTCGTTCATTGCGGTCGGCACGAACGTCGGAGCGACGGCGTTGACCCGCATTTGGTTGGCCGCTGGAGGTCCTCAGCGCCACGGCTTTTTCTTCCCGTGAGCGCACCATCCGGAGCCCGGGGGCGCCTGCGCGTTCGCCTGTGGGGCTATACTGCCCGGCAGGATACGCGAAGGAGCACGCGATGCCGCGAGTCAGCGAAGCTGGGGACATGAAGGGGTTCGGTGGGGTCTACGGACACCGCCCTGACCTCTTCAAGGGCTTCATGTACAACTACGGGCTGCTGTGGTCGCACAGCACGCTGGACCCGGTTCTGAAGGAGCTGGTCCGCCTCTATTCCTCGAACACAAACGGATGTCGTTACTGAATCCCCGCTCGCTCTGCTGCGGCGCAGCAGGAAGGCATGGACGAGGAGATGATCGAGAAGATGCTCGATTATCGAAACTCGGATCTCCCCGAGCGCACGAAGGCGGCGCTGTCGCTGGCTGAGGACTTCATCCTCAACCACGCCAACAACGTCGATGACGCCTTCATGGACCGCCTCAAGGAGCACTTCACCGAGGACCAGGTCGTCGAGCTGACGATCGGCATCGGCATCTGGGACGCGGTGCACAAGTTCAACAACGTCTTCGATGTCCCGCCGCCCGTCGACGAGGGCCTGTTCATCGTCGGCCTGCCCGATGTCCCCGAGGACATGCGCCAGCACGTGACGGACGCCGGCAACGAGCCGGCGAAGCCGCTCTAGGCCCTCGCGAACTGCGACCATCCGACCGCCCCGCCAGATTCTCGAATCTGGTGGGGCGGTCTGCGTTGGGACGGGACGTTGGCGGTCCGTTCCGGCGGGCGCCGTTGGCGACAGGCTTGCGGCGCTACCGCTCGTTGCCCGCTACCGGCGTGGTCTCGCGACCCAGATCTGTTCGCCGCCGTATGCGGGCGGGGCGCGATCGTAATCCGAGTACTCGGCGAGAACGTCGAAGCCGCTGAGCTCGAGCAGGTAGCGCATCTCGTAGCGGTAGGTCCAGCGCATCGTGAGCGTCTCCCGCTCCTCGCGCACGGTCTCCCCGGCATCGTCGACTTCACGGAACACCCAGATCTCCGTGGACAGCTGCCGGACCTGATCGGTCTCGCGGGAGATGGTGTCTACCTCGACGATGTTCCCGGTCGCCGGGTACTCCACGATCATCTCGTGGAAGTGCTCGCGGTCGTCGTCTGGCGAGCCTCCTGGGGCGAGCACATCGAGCCAGGGGTCGTAGAGGTTGAGCGCGACGCGGCCGCCGGGCGTGAGGTGTTGGCGGATGGCGGCGAGGCAGCTTCGCTGCTCCTCGGGCGTGTGCAGCATCTGGAACGCGCGGTAGGGGACGATCACGAGAGCGAACGTGCGTTGCAGATCGAAGCTGGCCATGTCGCCGGGCACGAACTCGACCCGTTCCCGAACCGCCCCCTCCCCGGCGGCGAGCTTCGCCCCTGCGAAGGCCCGCATCGCCTCTGAACGCTCCAGGCCCACGATCTCGAAACGGGACTCGGCTACCGGCAAGGTCACGCGACCCGTGCCCGACCCCAGCTCGAGCACCGGCCCGCCCGCCTCCGCGGCGAGTGCGCGGAAGAAGGCGATGTCGTCGCCGCCGGGGATCTCCGTCGCGCGGGCGTCGTACGTCTCGATGTTGAGGCTCGGCCGCTCGTAGAACTGAGGCGCAGTCACGAGCGTTCCCGCCGGCCTGGTGAAGGCACCTCCGCAGGCCGCGTGCGCGGGTGATCGCTCCGGCAGCTGGTCCTAGACGACACGGGTCCTCCTCCCGCTGCTCCACGCGAGGGGAGGCATTCTCGCACCGTGCGGCGCAAGGGGAAGGTGCGGCCATGCTCGCTCACGGATAGAGCCGCCTCTGAGACCGATGCGACCTGTAGGCAAGCGCAGTTGAGTAAGCGCGACTCTCATCGCCCATGGTCAACTCTCACTTGAATACAAGGCCAGGTCCAAGCGCCCATTCTTTAGTTCGTAAGGAGAGAGTGCCTCAAGACTCGGCCGACCGGTCTTCCATCTCCCCACTCTGCGGGACTTCCTCAGGTGTCACCTCTCAGGCAGCGAATCACCTTGTCCGTCGCCTTCACAGGCTGGGCAAGGTGGGAGGAGGTGACCGACCCTCAGCCGCGTCTTTCGCCATCCGGAGTACGTCGACCTCTTCGGACGAATACCTAACGCAGCGAGCCGGGGTGGAATTTCGCAACTTAGCTGGCGAGGGGGTGGCGCCATCGCAGTCCCGGGAACCGGCTGAAGTCGCGGTCCGTCGTAATCCACTCGCTCCCCGTGTCGATCGCTAACGCCGCAAGGTACGCATCGGGCACGAGGTTGCCGCGGGCGCCAGCAGCCTCACAAAGCCGGACGAAGGTCCCCCAGTGCCGCTCCGAGGGCGCCACGACTACGGCATTCGGGAGGGAACGGATCGCCTGAACGAAGTCCAAAGCCACTCCCAACGGGCTCGGAATCTTGAAGATGCGAGGGTGAGTCACGATCCGCACGAACGCCGAGAGAACGAGTTCGCTGACCCCAAAGGCCTCGTCCGAACGCGCCTGGCGGTCGAGCCAACGCGCATACGCCGCGTGCTGCTCGGCCTCCTCGCGATGCGCGTACACGAGAACGTTGACGTCCGTGACGATCACCGCTCGTCCATGCGCTCAAGGAGGGCGGCCGAGTCATCGAGATCGACGCCCGGCTGTAGCCCGTCGCCTCGGAATGTCGGGAAGACCGGCACCGGCCGGTCCGGCGAGCGGCTCGCATCCGCGAGAGCGCGACGGAGCGCGTCTTCGATTACTGCGGTGAGTGTGCGACTAGTGCGAGCTGCGTGCTCCTTCGCCCGGGCGAGTAGCTGGTCGTCGAGCCGGATCGTCGTACGCATGCATCAAAGCATCACAGATCTGCATCGATATGTCTAGCGGAGGGAGCGGCCGCCGTCGATCGTGATCGTCGCGCCCGTGACGTAGCTGCTCGCGTCGCTCGCGAGGTAGAGGGCCGCGCCCGCCGTGTCCTCGGGGGTAGCGAAGCGGCCGAGGGGGATATCCCCTTTGAGCCGCGCGCCGTGGCGGCTCTCGAAGAGCTGCCCGGTCATATCGCTCTCGGTCCAGCCGGGTGCAACCGCGTTCACGCGCACACCGCGATCGGCCCATTCCAGCGCGAACGCCCTTGTCATCTGCAATAGCGCCGCCTTCGTCACCGCGTAGACGGCCTGGCGCTCATCGACGTGCAGTCCCAGGACGGAGCTGACGTTGACGATGCTCCCCGGCCGCTCCTCAGCGAAGAGGCGGTTGGCGACCTCGGTGCTGCAGAGGTAGGCCCCACGTAGGTTCACAGCGACGACGCTGTCGAAGTCATCGGCCGTCGTCTGTTCGGCACGCTTGTAGAAGGGGCTGATCCCGGCGTTATTAACCAGCACGTCGATCGCGCCCAGGCGGCTCGCCTCCCGGACGAGCCCACGCACGTCCTCGGGGTCGGCGATATCGCAGCGGCGCGCGATCGCGTTCGCGCCGAGGCGGACCGCCGCCTCGTTCAGCGCATCCTCGCCCCGGGCGCTGATGACCACGCGCGCACCGGCATCGACGAACGCCTCGGCGATGGCGTAGCCGATGCCGCGCGATCCGCCGGTAATCAGCGCTGTCTTGCCTTCGAGCGAGAACGGATTGGTGGTGTCTGGTGGCATGGCCCGCTGAGTCTACGCGAGGCGCCCGCCCGGTCGCCGGGCAGGTACTATCGCGGTGATGGTCGGGCCGGACGATGTTCGCGAACTCGCGCTCGCGCTGCCGGCGACGATCGAGCGGCCGTCCTACGGTCAGCCGGGCTTCCGCGTGAAGGACAAGCTCTTCGCGCGCCTGCACCAGGATGGCGAGTCGCTCGTGCTCTGGGTGGAGCGCGAGGAGCGGGAGATGCTCGCCCAGACGGAACCGGAGAAGTTCTTCTGGACGCCTCACTACGAGCAGCACGACATGATGCAGGTGCGCCTCGCGGCGGTGGACCGGACCGAGCTCGCGGAGCTGCTGGCGGATTCCTGGCGGCGGCGTGCCCCGCGCTCGCTGCTCCCGCAGCTGGACCCGAATCCGCGCTCGGACTGAGCGACCGCCCGCGCCGCGCTGGCCGCTTGGGGGCGCGCTCGCTACGGTCTCGGGATAATGAACGCGGGAATCGATCTCGAGGAGGCACTCCGTCACCTCGGCGCGGCCGACGACGTCCTGCCACGAGTGATCGAAGTCGTGGGGCCTCCCAAACTGCGCGAGCCGTCGCCCTTCGCCTTTCAGGCGTTGGCGCGCGCCATCGTTTTCCAACAGCTGAGCGGCAAGGCGGCGGGAACGATCCTCGGCCGCTTCGTCGCGCTGTTCGGCGAGGCCGACGATTCGATCCACGGCTTCTTCCCGGAGCCTGAACAGGTGCTTGCTGCCGAGGAGGAGACGCTGCGGTCGGCAGGTGTCTCGCAGCAGAAGGCGGCCGCCCTCCACGACCTCGCCGCCCATTTCGCGGAAGGCCAGCTCAGCACCGATCAGTTCGCGAGTTGGGGCGACGACGAGATCATCGCGCACCTCACGCAGGTGCGGGGGGTCGGGGTCTGGACCGCCCAGATGTTCCTGATGTTCCAGCTGCTGCGGCCGGACGTGCTGCCCACCGCGGATGTCGGCCTGAACCGTGCGATCCAGCGTCTGTATTCGCTCGACGCCCCGCCGAAGCCCCCCGAGATCGAGGAGATCGGCGCGCCCTGGCATCCCTGGGCCACCATCGCCTGCTGGTATCTCTGGCGCAGCGAGGACGTTCCGCTTGAGCTCTGGACGAGCGCATGAGCATCCTCATCGACGCTTCGACGCGCATCCTGATCCTCGGGATCACCGGCCGCGAGGCGGTCTCGTTCACGCGCGACACCCTCGACTACGGGGGTCTGGTCGTGGCCGGTGTCACGCCCGGGCGGGGCGGGCGCGATGTGCATGGCGTGCCCGTCTACGACACGGTCAAGGCCGCGCTCGCCGAGCACGCCGTCGACGCCGTCGTCATCGCTGTGCCCCCGCCCGCGGTCCGGGACGCCGCCTTTGAGTGCATCACCTATGCCATCCCGCTCATGGTGATCGTGACCGAACGGGTGCCGCGGCTGGACGTGGCGCAGGTCGTCGAGTTCGCTGCGAGCAAGGCCGTGCGCATCATCGGCCCGAACAGCATGGGGCTGATCGCGCCCGGCAAGACGAAGGTCGGGAGCGTCGGCGGCCCGGCCGTCGACGCGGTGAAGAGCTTCGCCCCCGGCGGCGTGGGCATCATGTCGCGCTCCGGGGGCATGACGACGGAGCTGGCGAGCCTCCTCGCGCAGAACGGCCAGGGCGTCTCGACCGCGGTCTCGATCGGCGGCGACCCGATCGTCGGCTCCTCCTTCGCCGATCTCCTGCCCTTCTTCGAGGCCGACCCCGAGACCGAGGCGATCGTGACCTTCAGCGAGCCCGGAGGGGGCATGGAGGCGGAGCTCGCGGAGCGGCTGCGGACGGCGGGGACGCGCCTGCGCATCGTCAGCTTCATCGCCGGCGACTTCATGGCAGAGATGCCCGGCGTCCGCTTCGGACACGCGGGCAGCCTCGTCCAGCGCGAGGAGGACAGCGCCGCCGCCAAAGCGGCGCTGCTTCGCGCCGCCGGTGTGCTCGTGGCCGAACAGCTCGCGGACGTGCCCGGACTGGTGAGCGGCGGGGACTAAAGACGGCGCCGCAGTTCTACGAGCGGCCGATCCTGAACGTCGCCACGGCCACCACCAAAGGGCGACCGTCGTCGAGGAGACGTTCAAGGTCCAGGTCATCCGACCCGAGCCCGTCTTCCGCGGCCACTACGTCGAGGTCAACATGAGGAAGATCCGCGGAGCTATCTGATCAAGGAGATCGTTACTCTGACGACCGCGGCGAGTGCGCCGTAACTGGCGCCGAACGAGGCCCGCGTGTAGAACCTCAAGCCCATCAACGACGAAGAGGATATGCAGGGGACCGTGGGAGTGAACGCGACTCAGCAGCCGCACGAGGGTACGGAACGCCGCGGCTCACGCGACAGCAGCCGCTGACTAACGAAAGCGGAAGTTGAACAGCGCCCCGAGTATGCCAACGATCATCGCCAAGAGCGTCGGCATCCCACATTCAACTACCAAGGGAACGTCCCCGTCGCGATACCGATAATCCCCCCACCTTGTGGAGGCCGTCTTCGGCCACCTGTGGGCGGTGCCGCCGGACGATCTCCAGGCCGTTCCCGCTTTACTCCCCCCGGCTGATCTCCGGCATCACCGCCGAACGGGGGTCGGGCGTGGGTGTTGGGCTCGGTGTGGGGGTTGGCGTGGGCGTGTTGGTAGGGGTCGGCGTGGGCGTCCACGGCGTGCAGGCCACCTGCGGGTGCAAGGCCGGCTGGATCGCATCGATCAGGCCCGTGAGCGCGGGAAACCCGGGGTCGTGGTAGTTCAGCTTCGTGTCGACGGTGATGCCCCAGGCGCTGGAGGTCGTTTCGCCCGGCTGGATCGCCCCCGTGTCCCAAGTCGGGGGCACGCCCCCGACCGCCTCCACCAACGCTTGGTGCACCACACTATCCAGGTTCTTGAACCTGACCCTGTCGTTGACCGTAATCACGCAGACCGGGGGATTGAAGCCCTGCTCGGTGATCTCGATGACATGCGTGCTGTCCGCCACGCCCCCTTCGCTGCCGCTCAAGAAGAGGAACCCTGCGCCCATCACTGCCACGGCCAACGAAGCCAGTGACAGGGAGAGGCCGCGCCACCCATTTCCCATCCAAGTACCCAGGCTCGCCCCGCCAACGAGCTTGAACACCGTACCGGGTATCCCTCTAGCGGCAACGTGCGAAACCCCTAAGGGTCTCTGCTATGCTCGCCGGACTCTTCCTCCCGGAGTCTGCACCATGCGTTTCACTCACGAGAGCGACGTCGAGACCTTCCGCGACGAAGTCCGGCAATTCATCGCCGCTGAGCTGCCGCCTGAGGAGGAGCGCCAAGCGCGTTCCATGCGCGGCGGCTTCGAAACGAACCAGGAAGAGTACGACTACACCATGGGCTTCCAGAAGAAGCTCGCCGAACGCGGCTGGCTCGCAATGGCCTGGCCGAAGGAGTACGGCGGCGGTGGCGCCTCGCATATGCGCCAGCTCGTCTACAACGAAGAGATGGCCTACGCCGGTGCGCCCATCGGCAACATGGGCGTCGCCTGGGTCGGCCCCTCGCTCATGCTCTACGGCACCGACGAGCAGAAGGAGACCTTCATCCCGCCCATCACCGACGCCTCCCAGTGGTGGTGCACGCTCTACAGCGAGCCCGGCGCCGGCTCCGACCTCGCCTCGCTTCAGACCAGCGCCATCCGTGACGGCGACGACTACGTGCTCAACGGTCAGAAGATCTGGACTTCCGGGGGCCACCTCGCCGACTGGGGCTGGCTGGCCGCGCGCACCGATCCGGACGCGCCCAAGCACAAGGGCATCTCGCTCTTCATGCTCGACATGAAGTCCCCCGGCATCACCGTGCGACCGCTGATCAACATGGGCGACAACCACAGCTTCAACGAGGTCTTCTTCGAAGAGGTGCGCGTGCCCGCCAAGCAGCGCGTCGGCGAAGAGAATCGCGGTTGGTACCACCTCGCCGTCGCGCTCGACTTCGAGCGCAGCGGCATCGGTGCCTACTCCGGCGGCCGCTGCAGCGTCGAGCGTCTGACCAGCATTGCGAAGGACAATCCCGCCCTCTGGGAGCATCGCCGCACCGTCCGCCACGAGCTCGCCGATCGCCTGATCGAGGTGAACGTGGGCACCTTCCTCGCCTACCGCGTCGCGACGATGCAGGCGGCGGGCCTCGTACCGAACCATGAAGCGAGCGCGAGCAAGCTCTTCGGCAGCGAGCTCGGCCAGCGTATCGCCCTCACGGGCATGCACGTCCTCGGCCTGGCCGGACAGCTCCGCGGCACTTCGTCCCAGGTCGCGGTCGACCAGGCGCAGGGCTATCTGCAATCGGCCGCGGGCACGATCGCCGCGGGCACGAGCGAGATCCAGCGCAACATCGTCGCCACCCGCGGCCTGGGCATGCCGCGAGGTTAGAGGGTCCATCGCGCTATTGGCGTCCGGTGCCGCTTCCGCTCCGCGTCAGTCGCGTTCCGGAGCGGGGCGCGCCATCGCGACGGCGCCGCTGGCGTTCTCGCCCAAGCCCCCAAAGCGGCGTGATCGAGTTTGACGGAGCGCGGCTGTGGTCCAGCCATTCGCCCCCGATCGAACCCTGGGTCAATCGGTAAAGTCGCGTCGCGGTAGCGACCCCTCGCGCGCAGAGTTCTTGGTGTCCATGCTCCGTCACCGACTCCTCGTGTTTGCGCTGCTCGTCTCGGTGGGGGCGCTCGTTGCTGCCGGCTGCGATTCCGCCACGACGGCGCCGGCCGAGCCGGAGCCGCGGGTGGGGCGCGGAGCGACGCTCTCGGTCACGTTGCTGGCGGAGAAGCCTGTCGCAGCGATCGACGCCGAGTTCGCGGCGCTAGGATTCCCGATCAGGGCGCGCTTTGCGGTCGCGGTCTACAAGATCGTGTACGAAACGATCGATGCAGACGGTGCGGCGACCCAGGCCTCTGGCGCCCTGCTGGTGCCTCAGGAGGCGCCCGCGCCCAGGCCCATGATGAGCTATCAGCACGGGGCGCTGACGGCCCGCGACGAGGCGCCGTCCGCCGGTGGGGGCGAGCAGATTATCGGTTTGGCCTACGCTGCCGACGGCTACCTGGCCGTGCTCCCGGACCTGCTCGGGTTGGGCGATTCGCCAGGGCTGCACCCATACGTCCATGCCGCGACCTCGGCCAGCGCCGTGATCGACATGCTCAGGGCTGCCCGCGACTTCGCCGCGATGAACGGCCTGGAGCTCAACGGCCAACTCTTCATCACCGGCTACTCCCAGGGCGGATACACCGCGATGGCAGCCCATCGCGAACTGGAAGCGTCACACGAGGACGAATTCGCGGTCACCGCCTCCGCCCCCATGGCCGGGCCGTACGACCTCGCGGGCGTGATGGCGGACACGTTTATCGATGGCCGCGAGCATCCGGCGCCCTACTACCTCGCCTACACCCTGCTCGCCTACGACGCGATCTATGGCCTCTTCGAGGACCCTTCCAGTTTCCTCGTCGCCCCCTACGACACGATCTTGCCGCCTCTGTTCGACGGCACGCACTCCGCCCGGGAGATCAACGCCGCCATGCCCGATGTTCCCGGCGAAATCCTCCAGCCCGGCCTGGTCGAAGCCTTCGAAAACGACGCCGCTCATCCCCTGCGCCTTCAAGAGAACGATGTCTACGACTGGCTGCCGCGGGCGCCGGTGCGGCTCTATCACTGCGGGCAGGACCGGCACGTGCCACCGGAAAACTCCCAGGTTGCGCTGGAGCACCTCCGAGCACGCGGTGCGCAGGTGGAGCTGGTCGTCCCGCTGCCCCTGGGCGATCACAACAGCTGCGTGGGGCCGAGCCTGCTTTTCGCAAAGTCCTGGTTCGACGGCATGGTCCAGGGCGATGACTGATCTCGTCGATCCTGTAGACCTCTACCTTGTGCGCCACGGCCAGGCACGAGCGGCAGATGGTTCTTACGACCATCGCACGCCGTTGTCGGCGCTGGGCCGCCGCCAGGCGGCGGCCGTCCCGGAGGCGCTGGCATCCGCGGGGATCGCGGCTGTCTACGCCAGTCCGGCCACGCGCGCGATCGAGACCGCGCAGCCGCTCGCCGCGGCCGTCGGGCTCACGACGCAGACCGACGAGCGGCTCCTCGAGTTCGAGATCGAGGGCTGGAATCCCGATGCTGAGGAAGGCCAGAAGGGCGACTGGCAGATCTGGCGGGCGGACCACCGGGGCACGCCGAACGGCGAGACCGTCGGTGCGTTCGCCCAGCGTGTGAGCGGCGCCTTCGACGAGCTCGTCGAACGGCACGCCGGCGCGGCTGTCGCTGTCGTTTCGCATGCGGGCACGACCGATGCGGCGATCCGCTGGGCGATGGGCATGCCCAGCGACAGCGAATGGCGGCACGACTTCGATCTCCTCAACGCGTCGGTCGTCGAAATGCTCGTCTGGCCCCGAGGGCGGCACCCGGAAGGTGCGCCTCGCCACGCGACCATTCGCCGCGCGCCCAACCTCGACCACCTCCCCGCGGAGCTCCGCAGCGACTTCTGAGGACGGCGTACGATGCGGGCCGGCCGGCCCCGGTGGGCTGGGCTTGGGGGTATCGCGCATGCAGATCGATGATGTCTTCCTCACGACGTTCGCCTGGAGCGTTCCGCACGGGGCCTATCCGGGCAGCGCCATCGCCTACGGCGGCGACCGCGAGCTCGGCGTCCTCACCATCCGCACGGACGAGGGCCTCGAA
>Ga0310123_10003015_pt1 | contig 13197 bp, 7 predicted proteins | sample CB6_AW_1057_MG_FD_203505 | JGI IMG/M metagenome (GOLD analysis project Ga0310123, IMG submission 203505) | Marine microbial communities from Western Arctic Ocean, Canada - CB6_AW_1057 | ecosystem: Environmental > Aquatic > Marine > Oceanic | place: Canada: Western Arctic Ocean | collected... | reverse complement strand
CTTTCAAGCCGCCGGCGTGGCCATTCTGTGTGGCCATTCTGAGCGTGGTCACGTTCTCCGATGGCGCTGTGATCACCCTCTCCGATGGCCTCGGCTCCGATCGGTCGCGTGGTTTCGCCTGGTGGTCTACTTCGCCCTTGCGCGCGTCCAGAGCATCCGATCCGTGCTCGCCGCGTCAAGGGCGAGTTCGCTTCGCTCGTCTTCCAGACCCTTGACCCGGCTCCGCGCGGACCCGAAGGAGCCTATACGCGCGCAAGGGCTGCTGTGCAGAGGCTCTTCGCGTTCGTTTCCCGGAACCGGTTCTGGCTCGTTCCCCCAGATCGCGGAACCGGAGGAACAGCTGGTCGCAACAAACGGCGTGCCAGGCGCTCAATGCAGAGGTCATGCAACCCTTTATTTTACCTATATTTACCAAGTTTAACTTTGGTCACGATCGCCGATGGACAAAAAGTCCGTCCCTCATCGTATCTACTCAAAACAGCGGGTTGTCAAGCATACAAACTGCTCACGCTCACCATTTTACCCGCCCTGCGTCCAGCCTGAACCGCTCCGCATTCGTCTCTGGCGAACGCCCAAGAGCGTGACACCACATAAAATAGACGGCCGTAAGTGCTTCTAAAAAAGGCACTTCACTTTTGAAAGTGTTGAAGATGAGGCAAGCAGGCCACCCACTGGACTCGGCTGTCGTGCCATCGTTTCCGGGCGAACGAGTCCCGATTGTAACTGAGCGTCTTGGCCTACAACCTGGGGAACTTGTGGCGCAGACTGATTCTGCCGCCGCGGATCAAGAGCTGGTCGCTCACGAGTCTCCGGCAGCGGCTGGTAAGACCGGGGGCCGGCTCGTGAAGCATGTGCGGCACTACGGGCTCCTGGCGGAGCGCACCTGCCCCGGCGGCTGTTTGGCGCCATGCTGCGGAGGATCTGCGCGCTACCGCTCCCGGGAGGCTGGCGCGCGCGAGTGCAATGAAGTCCGCCTGGCGAAGAAAGAGCGTAAGCATGGAGCGGTGCCTCGAGGAATGCCCTGAAAGTAGGAGCTCCAGTCGGTTCTGCGTCGAGCGCAGCCTCAGCTGACGGGGGTTTGGAGCGGAACAACGTGCGATGAAGAAATCTGGCGCGCGGAGAGGGGGGTTGGTGCATAACATAAAGGCTCAGATCCGGCGGCCAAAATGGAAATACCCGGATGAAACCGCTCTCAACAATGTATGATAATTCATCCGTTGAAGCTGATTCGTGGGGGCCTTAATATGTACAGCGTCGGGGGAGTGTCGGTTCATGCGAGCCATTCACAACTCAAGCGTAGGTTCGCTATCTGGGGAGTCGACGGATGCTTGTCAGCAGGACTAGAAGCAGAGTTGTATCTCTCGTTTGTGTAGCGATAGCCCTGCCCTTCATAACCGTATGCCTGGCTGCCGCCGGCAACGACCTTGAGCTTGTGACGGCGGCACAGGAGCGGGATGGCAAGCTGGTGCGTACGCTGCTGAGCGAGCAAGTCGACGTGAATGTCCGGCGCGCCGACGGCACAACCGCCTTGCATTGGACAGTGCAGTGGGCTGATTTGGAGACAGTGCGGCTACTGATCGATGCCGGAGCATCCGTGGATGTGTCCACCGATCTGGGCGTCACTCCGCTTTCACTTGCATGCACCAATGCAAACGCCGAGCTGGTAGAGATGCTGTTGAACGCTGGGGCCAGTGCGGATACGTCCCGTTCGACAGGAGAGACAGTGCTCATGACTTGCGCACGAACAGGGAATCCTGACGCTGTGAAAGCGTTGCTGTCCCAGGGCGCGGAGGTGAACGGGAAAGAAGACGTACAGGGGCAGACCGCGTTGATGTGGGCCGCGGCGCAGAATCATGTTGAAGTCATGCAAGTGCTCATCGATCACGGTGCCGACGTCCACGCGGCGACCGAGAAAGCGCTATTCACACCGCTGCTGTTTGCGACCCGGGGGGGAGCGACGGATGCGGTGCACTGCTTGCTCGCAAACGGGGCCGATGTGAACGGGCTTGCAGCGGATGGTACCGGCCCGCTCGTCGCGGCGACTTACACGGGGCATTGGGGCCTGGCCAAGTTTCTGCTCGAGCAAGGCGCTGACGCGAATGAGAATGCCACGGGCTATACCGCTTTGCACTGGGCCGCAGGATCGTGGGAAAACGACATTGGCGGCATCTTGGGACCTGACGGGTACGAATGGATCGCAGCCCGAGGGCCTGGCAAGCTGGAGCTGGTCAGAGCGCTTCTGGATCACGGTGCCGACCCGAACGCAAGGATCCAGAGGCGGCCGCCTCGTTTCGGCTATGGTAGCGGCTCTCGTTTGGGAAATTTCGCTGGAGCGACGCCGTTTCTGCTCGCCGCGCTAGGGGGGCTTCCGGACATCATGCGCGAGCTGATGGCTGCCGGCGCCGATCCTCTGCTGACTGCGGCAGACGGGTCGACGGCCCTGATGGCGGCGGCAGGTTATGGTCGAATTCATGGCGAGAGTCGCGCTCAAGGCGAAGAGGCCCTTGAAGCGGTGAAGGTGGCACTTGCAGCGGGCATAGACATCAATGCAGCGAACTCGATCGGCGAGACTGCTCTTCACGGTGCGGCGTACTTCCAATCTGATCCTCTAGTGGAGTTCTTACTAGAGCGTGGAGGCGAAGTGAACGCGAGGAATTTGGCCGGGGAGACGCCGCTGGTACTTGCGGAGGGCTATACGGGTGGCGATACGGGTGGTAACACTTTCTACTCGGAAAGCACGGCAGATGTATTGCGGGCAGCCGGTGGCAGCAATCTCATGGAGTTCTCGGGGACGATCAGGGCGCTCGAGGCTGTGTGTCCCATCCTCACGATCGTCGTCTCCCGCGCGGTCGAGTCCAGGAGGGGTTATGGCGCCGGAGTTCGCCTGAACACGACCTCGGAGACTGAGTACTCGAATGGAAATTGCACCGACCTGAAGCCCGGGTCCGCTGTTCGGATCACCGGCACGCGTCTCGGTCACCTCCTCGACGAGCAGGGTCAGCCGTGGAACGGTTCGGTGGATGCCTCCAGAGTGAAGATCGTGAGATAGGCTTGCCGTCTCGGGTAAATGGCTTCACGACAGCCGTGTGGTGCTTGGCGTTAGGGGGGGTGTGATGTTCAACATGTCCGGGAGCTCGCTTCGACTTGCCTTGGTAGGGGCGGTGATCGCTTTCGTGGAAGTTGGTGCCCTTGACCTGAATGCACGTACTATGCACCCGATTGGCGGTCAGAAGACGACGAGTACTCCAAGTCTGCAACAAGCTCGGGGTCAGGTGCCGCAGCAGGTGGCAGCTCAGGAAGCATTGCTGGACCGCTACTGCATTACGTGCCACAACGAGCAGCGCAGAACGGCCGGATTGATACTCGAGGGGTTGGACGTTGGGCACGTTCCAGACGACGTTGAAGTGTGGGAGAAGGTAGTGGCGAAGCTCCGGAGCGGTGCGATGCCTCCGGTCAGCCGGCCGAGGCCCGACGAGGCCGCGGTGGGCGGGCTTGTGTCCTGGCTGGAGACGGAGATCGACCAGGCGGCGGCCGCCAATCCGGACCCCGGTCGGCCAGTTTTATACCGTCTCAATCGTGCTGAATATACCAACGCGGTTCGAGACCTGTTGGCCGTGGAAGTCGATGGTGCGTCGCTGCTTCCGCCCGATGACTCGGCGTTCGGTTTCGACAACATCTCCGACGTTCTTACGATCTCGGCGGCGCTGCTGGAACGATACATGGGGGCGGCCGAAAAGGTCAGCCGCCTGGCCATTGGCGATCCGAAGAGCATCCAGCCGATTGTTGATACCTACAGGGTATCCCACAACGTGAGGCAGGAAGACCGGGCGAGTAACGACCTGCCCTGGGGCACTCGTGGAGGGATATCGTTTCGTCGTTACTTTCCTGTGGATGGCGAATACACCTTGAAGATCCACATGAAGTACGCGGTCGGTCAGGACTCACTGATTGGCGTCAATCATCGAAGTGTGATGGATGTGCGTGTCGATGGCGTCGCGGTCGAGGAGGTAGTCTTCGGTCACGATCCAAACGTCGATGACCCCGACGCCGACATCGTGGCTCGGCGCTTGGCAGCTAACATTTACGCGCGGCAATTTGAGATCCCGGACAATTACGAGGTCCGGTTCCTGGTCACGGCGGGGACCCACAGTGTGGGCGTGGCGTTTCACGGTGCTACGATGGAGCGGGAAGATCTGGCGCCACGTTTTCCGACGTCGAACTACTCATTTCAGAACGACAGGGACGCGCCACCGCGCATAGACCACGTGGAGCTCGGTGGTCCCTACAACGCCACCATGTCCCAGGAGAGTCCCAGCCGACAAGAGATCTTTGTCTGCTATCCGACCAGTGCCGCCAATGGCAAGGATGCCGATGCGTGTGCGAAGACGATACTGTCTCGGCTTGCCAGGCGCGCCTATCGTCAAGTTGTGTCCGATGAAGACATCCAGACGCTCCTCACGTTTTACGAGATGGGCCAGCGCGACCGCGGTTTTGACGGGGGTATTCAGCTGGCGGTTGAACGTATCCTCGTGAGTCCGCGCTTCCTGTTCCGCGCCGAATACGACCCGACGAATGTTGAGCCAGGCATCGCGTATTCCGTCGGTGACGTGGAATTGGCGTCCCGGTTGTCGTTTTTTCTCTGGAGCAGCATCCCGGACAAGGAACTGCTCGAGCTCGCGATTGACGGCAAGCTCAAAGACCCCGAGATCCTGGGCCACCAGGTCCTCCGGATGATCAACGATCGCAAGTCTAGAGCGCTCGTCAGCAACTTTCTCGGTCAATGGCTCAGGCTCCGCGATCTTCAGGTCGTCAGACCAGACCCGAAGACGTTCCCGGACTTCGATGACGAATTGCGCGAGGCATTCCGTCTGGAAACTGAGTTGCTCTTCGAAAGCCAGCTGCGTGAGGATCGAAGCGCAGTTGACCTGCTCAGCGCGGACTACACATTCCTCAACGAGCGGTTGGCTCGACACTACGGAATCCCGAACGTGTATGGCACTCACTTCAGACGTGTCGAACTCGAGGAAGACGCGAGGATCGGCTTGCTCGGCAAGGCGAGTGTCCTGACCGTGACGTCGTATGCCAACCGGACGTCCCCAACTCTGCGGGGCAAGTGGGTGTTGGAGAATATCCTCGGTGCGCCACCACCCGCCCCTCCCGGGGATGTCCCGGCCCTCGACGATCAACCGAGTGTCAAGTTTCGGACGATGCGGGCGCGGCTAGAGCAGCACCGACGGAACCCGGCATGCGCGGCGTGTCATGCGCGAATCGACCCGATGGGTTTCGCCCTGGAGAACTTCGATGGGGTTGGCAAGTGGCGCACGCGGCAGGGCAGTACGCCAATCGACGCGTCAGGATCCCTCGATGGGATCACGTTCGACGGCGTGTCAGAGTTGCGAACGATGCTGCTGGGTCGTGACGAGGAATTCGTCATCGCGCTTACGAAGAAACTTCTCACGTATGCGCTGGGTCGAGGAGTTGACTATTACGACATGCCAGCCGTCAGGCGGATTGTTCGGCAGGCCGCTCAGAACGAATACCGTTGGTCGTCTATCATCGTAGAGGTGGTCAAGAGCGTTCCGTTCCAGATGAGGAGGTCAGAATCATGATTATCACCAAGAAGGCCATTCCCCGCCGAATGATCCTGCGCGGCTTGGGGGCGTCGTTGGCGCTGCCGCTGTTGGACGGGATGGTGCCGGCGCTTGCGGCAATACGTAACACAGCGGCCAAGCCGGTGCTTCGTTTCGGAACGGTCTATGCTCCAACCGGGATGGTCATGAAGAATTGGCGCCCGACCGCAGTCGGCGCCGACTTCGACCTCCCTCAAATTCTGGAGCCACTCAAACCATTCAAAGATCGCATGCTCGTGTTGGGCGGCCTCTGTAATACGATTGCCGACCCCCGTCCCGGTGAGGGCACCGGAGACCATTCTCGCGCGGCTGCGGCATTCCTGACCGGGGCGCATGCGAAGAAGACGGACGGCGCCGACATGGAATTGGGGACGTCAGTCGATCAGATTATAGCGGATGAGTTTGGCCAACATACGCAGTTGCGGTCCCTCGAGCTGACGTTGGGCTCAAACGTTCAGGTGGGTGGCTGCGATCCGGGTTATGCGTGCCCGTACAGCCGGACGATCGCGTGGCGTTCGCCGACCACACCGTTGCAAATGGAAGCCGACCCGCGTGTCGTCTTCGAGAGGCTTTTCGGCGACGTGAGGAGCACGGACCCAGCTGTCAGGCTCGCTCGAATAGAAAAACAGCGGAGTATTCTCGATTCGGTCACCGAGGAAGTGGCCCGGTTCCGCAAGGATCTCGGCTCTGGCGATCGGCTCAAGCTTCAGGAGTACCTTACCTCGGTACGAGACATCGAGCAGCGGATTCAAAGGGCAGAGGAACAGAGCGACCGCGAGTTTCCTCTTGTCGAGCGTCCTAGTGGCGGCGTTCCGGAGCGGTATGACCATCATGCCAGGCTCCTGTTCGACCTCCAGGCGTTGGCGCTTCAGAGTGATCTCACGCGTGTCTTCACTTTCATGCTGAATCACGAAGGCAGCGACCGACCGTATCCTGAAATCGGCATTCCTGATGCTCATCATCCGCTGACGCACAACGTTGAAGCTGACCCGAAGGTCACGAAGATCAACGTCTTCATGATGACGTTGTTTGCGGAATTCATCGAGAAGTTGAGCTCGACGCCGGACGGGGACGGATCGCTACTGGATCATTCAGCCATCCTCTATGGTTCGGGCCTTAGCAATGCCAATGTGCATTCGCACGAGGATCTGCCGGTCGTGCTGCTCGGGGGCGGAGCCGGTCGATTCAAGGGTGGCCGTCACGTCCGGTACCCCAACGTGCCGATCTCAAATCTGCACTTGACGCTCATGGGTAAGTTCGGCCTACCCATGGAGCAGTTTGCCGACAGCACCGGGAAGTTGCAGGACCTCTCCGACCTGTAGGCTGGACTCGACATTCGGTGCAAGCCAAGAGGGCGGGAATCCTGTGTTCCCGCCCTTCTATTTGAGGGTCGAGCAATGAATCACAAAGGGTGGCGTAGTGTGGTGCTATTGTGTCTCGTTGCGGCGGTCGTGTCTGTCGCGTCATTCGGTGCGAGAGCCGCCGGACAGAATGCGCCGCAACCAACGGGGCCCCGCGGGTTGAGCCCCAACATCATCACCGGCGAGTCGACGAGGTTCACCACTGACGACATCGCCCTCCTGCGTATCCGCTTCGAGGCGGGTGCACGAACATTCTGGCACGTCCACGAGAATTCCCAGCTTTTCTTTGTGGAGGATGGTGTGGGGCGCATCCAGATCCGTGGCGAGACGCCTCAGGATGTTCGTCCGGGTGAGGTGGTGTTCATGCCGGCGAACGTTCCCCACTGGCACGGCGCGTCCGCGAGCGAGGCCGCGACGTGTGTGCACGCGTATCCCGGTGGTGTCGCTATCACGATGATGGAGCCGGTCACGGAAGACGAATACCTGGGGAGGACGTGACGGCAAGGTGGCCCACCTTGCTTCCGCCTAGTGGGTTTTTCCACGGTAATCGCGGGCATCCGCGGTTGGGCCGGCCGCGGGGCCCCTTCTACACGTGAGCTGCTCTTATACGTCGATTACCCATTCACCGTAGTTCTGGCGCCGGGCGATGGTCACGTCGTGGCGCTTGCCCTCGGTGATCACGAGCGCCTTCGGCAGATACCCGTCGTGGTCCAACGTGCAGTGCAGCTTCACGGCGTCCCTGGTCCGGCGGCACGCCGCCCATCATCGGCCTGCAACAATTCGTAACAAGTTATGGCGTGAAGTTCCCTAGGCGTACGTGGTACAAAAGACGTTGTTGTTGTAGTGGTCTGAATAAACCAGGGGGGCATATATGTCGTTCGCTGGGAAATTTGCGAGTTTGAGTGCAATGGTTCTAGCGGTGGTGATGCTGCTTCCAAGCGTCGCGTCCGCTCAAGCGGGCACCGTAGCAGGTGCTGCCACGGACGGTACGGGTGCGGTGCTGCCGGGTGTCACGGTGGAAGCGGCCAGCCCCGACAGTATTGAAGGGGTCCGGAGCGTCGTCACCGACGGTGCGGGTTTGTACAGAGTCATCAACCTGAGCAGCGGTACATACACCATCACGTTCACTCTTCCGGGCTTTAGCACCTTCGTTCGAGAGGGGATCCAGGTGTCAGCAGGGGTCACGGCGAGCGTAGATGCTGCAATGATGATCGGCGCCTTGGAGGAGACGACCACGGTGACCGGCGCGTCACCGCTGGTCGACGTGCAGAGCGCCACCCAGCACGAGGAGATTGCGCGGGACATCCTCGACGAGCTCCCCACCGGCCGGCATTGGGCGAATTATGTCGTGCTCATCCCTGGGGTTCAAACCAGCCGGCATGATGTGGGCGGCAGCTCGGAGATGTCTACGCCAAACCCGGCCATGGGGATTCACGGCAGCACCGCGGCCGAGATGCCCTTGATCTTCGACGGCATGCGCTACTCGAACATTTACGGGGTGGGGGGCGCCTCGTCCGGTCCCTTCATCGTCAACAACGGGAGCGTTGCTGAAATCGCCGTCACCACCTCGGGCGGCGGGGCTGACCAAGAGGTCGGCGGCGTCGTAGCGAACATCATTCCAAAGGAGGGCGGGAACCGTTTTTCGGCGTACGCCTTCGCGAATTACAACACCGACGCCCTCCAGGCGGATAACCTTGATGATGACCTGCGATCGCGCGGGGCGACGACTGCATCGGTGGTAGAGAAAACCTTCGAGTTGAACGTAGGGGTAGGCGGGCCCATCCTACGTGACAAGTTGTGGTTCTACGGTTCGTTTCGCCGCTACGGTATCGACGATGCACCAGCAGGGGCTCGATTCGCGCTCGACCCGTCCGCCTCACTCTACACGCCCGACCTGACCCGGAGCGCCATCAACGAAAACAGGATTACGAGCGGGAACTTGCGGCTGACCTGGCAGGCAGCGCCAACCCACAAGGTGACTTTGTACGGGGATGAGATGCGCCGTGGCCTTTCCGCCAACGGGCTCAACTCGAGTGTGTCGTTCGGGGGCTCCACGATCTTTAATGACCCGGTCGACCGGATTCTTCAGGCGACCTGGACTTGGGTGGCCAGAAACAACCTGCTCATCGAAGTTGGCGAGACCTACAAACCCGACGCCTGGCAGTTCAAACGGCAGGGGGTGAATAGCCCGGATCTCCCGGGGATTTTCGATTTCGGGACAGGTCAGCGCTATCGGAGCACGATCTTCACCATCCGTCAGGACAGCAAGCAGTTCAACGGCAAGGCGAGCATGACGTATGTCACCGGATCGCACAACCTCAAGATCGGCTCCTCATGGTTCCACGGGTCGCGCACCGGCTATTCGAATCACGGTGTGGTCAAGGACCAGTGGTATATGTTCATCTCTGGGAATCCGTTCAGGGTCAGGCAGCTCAATAGCCCAGCCACGGCAATTGAGGACCTCGACATGAACTTCGGGTTGTACGTCCAGGAGCAATTTACGCACGACCGGCTCACGGTGAACGCGGGCGTACGGTTCGACTACCTGAAGATGGGCATTCCTGAGCAGAACGAGCCCGAAAGACGATTCGTGGGAGCCCGGAGCTTCGATGCGATTCCCGGTATCGTGAACTGGAAAGACTTCTCGCCCAGGCTGGGACTCGCCTACGACCTTCGTGGTGACTCCCGCACGGCCCTCAAGTGGAACCTGAGCCGGTATGCCGAAGCCCAGGCCGCCAACTTCATCCAGGGGGTCAACCCGACGCGGGCGAGCGCGGTGGCAGTGACCGACCGCAACTGGTCTGACGCGAACGGTAATCTCATCCCCGACTGCGATTTGAAGCTCCGAGAGGCCAACGGCGAGTGTGGGGCAATGCTCAACCCCTCTTTTGGTGCAGCCGGTTCCCCCCCCATTCGCCTCGACCCAGCCGCATCCCAGGGGTGGGGAACGCGTGGCTACAACTGGGAAACGATGTTCGGTATCGACCACCAGTTGACGGACAGCGTGTCGGTCGAGGCGTCCTACCACCGGCGGTGGTTCGGCAATTTCCGGGTCAATGACCTGACCCTGGCGACGTCGGACGACTATACGGAGTACGGCTTCACGGGACCCTCGGATCCAAGGCTGCCGGGTGGCGGCGGTGAAGCGATTACCGGGCTCTTCGATATCAACTCCACCGCTTTGCGTGCTGATACGACGATCACCCAGCAGGCTAACTTCGGAGATCAATCACAGGTCTACGATGGTATCGATACGGCACTGAACATGCGGTTCGCGAACGGGGCCCTGTTGCAGGGGGGCACGAGTACCGGGCGCTTCAAGACGTCTAACTGCGTCGTGGTGGACTCGCCACAGGTGCTCCGGTTCTGCGACATCACACCGCCGTTCCAGACACAAGTGAAGTTCGCTGCGGTCTACCCGATGCCGTGGGGGGTGACGACCAGCGCGACCTTCCAGACCCTCGTGGGGCCGGAGATTCTCGCCAACTATACAATCCCCGGTGTGATCCCCGCGTTGGGGAAGCGTCCAACGGCGCCGACAATACCGCTCATCGCGCCCGGTACCGAATACGGTGATCGGTTATCGCAGATTGACTTTCGTGTCAGCAAGACCTTTGGAGTGGACGAGGGTCGCATCCAAGCGATCCTCGACATCTACAACCTGTTAAACGCCAACCCCGTCCTTAAGCAGAACAACACGTTCGGGGGGGCGTGGCAGAGCCCAATCACGATTCTGACGGGTCGATTGGTGAAGTTCGCCTTCCAGTTTGACTGGTAGGAGCACTCCGCAGGTGGGGCTCGCGTGCCGGGGGCCCCACCTGTAAAATGCCCTCCTCGGCCCCTGGGACAACAGGGGTCGGCCTTGATTTGCGCGGGTCATTCATGCGCCCGCCCTCGTTCTACTCCCCTGAATCGAAAGGCGGGTTGCTGCACTACGGTGTCTGGGGCTGGCGATACGGCTGATGCTTGCGATACAGCTGCTGACGCTCGAGCAAACCACTCGCAATCGAAGCCGACCGGTCGGTCAGACGCAGCGCCGCCTGTATCGCCTGCAGTGCGCGGTCAAATTGCCCGGTCGCCGCGTAGGCTGCCGCCAGGACGTCCAGCGTTCGTCCGTGACGCCACCCTGTCAGATCGGCCGCGTGCTCCGCCAAACGGACAGCTTCCTGTGGGTCTCTGAGCCGCTCGTTAGAAGCGGTCGCGAGCACCCACGCCAGGTCGGCCATGACAGGTGCCCAGTCAGGTTTGAGATTCAGCGTTTCGCGATAGTATCGGATGGCCTCCGACAGCGCTCCTCGACTCTGGAGGGCGAGACCCATATTGTGGTGGGCTTCCGGCAATCGGGGATCCAGTCGAAGCGCTTCGCGGAGGTGGGTCAGCGCTTCATCCAGCTGCCCGAGGCTCATCAGGACACTGCCAACGTTGTTGTGCGCGCGAGCGTAGTGTGGCTCCACTCGTAACGCCTCACGATAATGCTCCAACGCGGCGTCCAGGTCGCTGTGTGCTTCGAGCAGATTCCCAAGGTTGTTATGCGCGCCAACGTGATCCGGATTGATCCGTAGCGCCTCTCGGTATCGACTTCCCGCCTCTTCGAGGCTGCCAGCGAGCATCAGCGCCGTACCGAGGTTGAAGTAGCTTGTTGCCGACTCAGGCTTCAGCCGAGCTGAAGCCTCAAAGTGGACGACCGCCTCTTGCGGTCGACCGAGCTCCAGATACAACATTGCCACATCGTCGCTGAGCGCAGCGTTCTCGGGTCCCCTCTCGATCAGAACCTCGTAGCCGACGGCCTCCTCTGCGGCAGCCTTCCGTCGGAACTCTCGGTTCAGCAGGACGCGGTCGTGTTCGTCGCGCGTCAGAACCTGAATCCAGAGATCACCCATTTCGTCAGTCGACTCTGGACCCCACCGCACGCGTACCGGTGGTCTCACAGGATTGCGTGGGTTATCGGCAGAGTTGTCGTACGTGTAGCGCATCTCTAGCACCGTCCCTCGTGGTAGGGAGACCGGTGCGACGTAGCGAAAATCGTGCTGCCAGTTGAAATCCCAGTTCTTGATGTAAATGAGCCACTGTGTCGTTCCGTCGGGAAGCGTGGCAAACCCCCTCATTTCGCGCGCCAGAAAATGCGCGTGGGGTTTGGCCATCAGTACCTCGATGTCGACCGGCAGTACGTACGAGTCTGTGATCGTGTAGTTTCTCTCTCCAGGGGCGATGTCGTGATTCTGACGCCCAAGTCTCAGTAACGTCGGTGTTCGTTGGGGGGGCGCGTCGCTAAAGAAAAGCCCGACCGACGGTTGAACGGGTTCCTTTCTCCCAGTCGTCTGGAGATGCAGGTTGAGGACGAGGTCGGTGCCTGGGTCGAGACGCCATGAGATATCCTGCGGAAGAAAGTGGTTGACTTGCCCTGGCGTCCACCCCAGAAAGTGCCCGGCCGGAAAACCGGCTGAGCCGGGCAGGAGCCCTTCGTAGCCTGGCACCGGGTCCTGCATATCGAGTTCCCGCGACCGCGGCGTCCGATCGATGAAAATGTTCGCGTGGTGCACGACCCGCCGATTCCCAGGTCGAAACTCCACGCCCTTGACATAGCGTGTCGTGCCGATGGGAAGCGGCAGGACGAACGTGCGGAACACATCCGGCCCTTCCGCGCGGAGCGTGAAGGCATCAGGGACCGACACGACCAGGTCTGGCTCGCCGAGTTGCCATCCCTCGGTCCATTCCGGCATCGGCGGAACGCTCTGTGGATCTCCCTCCAGCCCTCCCTCGTCGACCCACCGCTGGATTACATCGATCTCGGTTTCCGTCAGAGGCTGGAAACCAACGAAATCGCCGTAGCCGGGCTCTACCTGCCATGGTGGCATCGAGCGGCTCTTGGTCACCGCCGCGATCTCGGTCGCACGCTGCCGAGCAGCCGAATAAGTGAGCAGGCTGAACGGTGCCAACCCACCGGGCCGATGGCACCGGCCGCAGCGGTCGAACAGGATCGGCGCGATATGCTCCGCGAAGGTCGTCGGTTGAACGACCATCTCGAAGGACGCACGCGAGGACGTCACGCAGAACGATCCAACCACGGTGACCACGGCGAGTCCCAACACCCCAATACGGGATCTCATCGGCTTCGCTCACTGGAGAGGCGACAGTATTTCTCTTCCACCTTGACCGACTTTCCAGGCTTCAGGGTGACGGTCTCGGTGGCACCACACGGCCAGCGA
>Ga0310123_10003014_pt1 | contig 13199 bp, 8 predicted proteins | sample CB6_AW_1057_MG_FD_203505 | JGI IMG/M metagenome (GOLD analysis project Ga0310123, IMG submission 203505) | Marine microbial communities from Western Arctic Ocean, Canada - CB6_AW_1057 | ecosystem: Environmental > Aquatic > Marine > Oceanic | place: Canada: Western Arctic Ocean | collected... | reverse complement strand
CATTACGAAACCGAGGAAAAAAAGGATGGCGCCGTTCACGAAGAAGACTGATCCAGTCACATCTGGTCTAGCCGCGCGGTGGGTGGAGCGTCCTTGGAGCTACCATGGAAGCGCAAGGCTGACAAGAACATCTCCCTCCCCGAGTTCCGGTCCGGGAGAGGCGAATACCGACACCACATGAGTTCAGAATGCTTGTGAGGGCTCTGCGCCAACCGTATAAGGCGACTGTGGGGCTAGCAGGCCTTGGCGGTCTTCGGCGTGGAGAGTTGGCAGCTTTGCGCTGGAACGACTTTCAAGGGTCCAAAGTCAGGGTCGATGAAGCAGTCTATCGGGGTTGTCTAGGAACGCCAAAGTCGGCCAAGTCCAGGCGAACCGTCAGCGTCCCGGCAGTGGTCCTGGAGTTGATCGAGGATTGGCGGTCTCAGTGCCGATTCAAGGGACAGGACGACTTCGCCTTCTCGATTCGTACCAACTCTCCAATCGACCTAAACCGCGAAATGGAGCGAACTATCAAACCGATTGCGGAGAAGCTCGGTTTACCTCGGTTCTCGTGGCACGACTTCCGGCACGCCTATACGACTTGGGGACGCCAAGCGGGAGTTGAAGCCGAGATCATGCGCGATCAGGTAGGACACGCCTCGGTCTTGATGACTCAGGACGTGTACAGCCACCTCGATGATCGAGACGGTGCAGCGGACAAAATCGGACGCCTCGTGTGGCCGGATGATGAAGAGAAAGCGGCGTAACCGGAACCCCTAATGGAACCACACGACGCTAGCGACAATCGCTAAGTTACTGAAAACAATGGTCGGGGCGAGAGGATTTGAACCTCCGACTTCCTGCTCCCAAAGCAGGCGCGCTACCGGGCTGCGCCACGCCCCGACGGATGACCAGTGTCCTTATTCTACAAGGTCAAAGCCCGCTGACTTGCCACCTTGGGTGGTCTGCTGCTTGCTCGTGATGATCGCTTGACATAGGTTACCGCGCTCCGCCCAAGCATCCGCGGCGGGGCTCAGTATTTGTCCGCCATCGCGACGACCGGAGCCAGTAAATTGTCGACCGGTGCGAAATCGTCGGTCAGCACGAGACCATTTGAGCGCCGGCGAAGCGTCGCCATGTGATGTTGCTCAATGAGGGAACCCTCGTAAATGTCGAAATCTAGATCGTCGAGCTTCAGTGGCCGGCCCGAGCCAACGACAACGAATGTGTCGCGGTAATCATCATCGGACGGACCGCCGAAAACCGTGCTGAGAACGTAGACGTGCGGAAAGCTACGCTCTAAGGTGTTGATAATCGCGCCCAGGAAAAGCCCGGACTTGTAGATGTCGATCACGTTGGCGAGGAACACCCCGCCGGGGCTCATCAGGCGGCGGACTTTCTCATTGAACTCGTAGGTCGTCAGATGAAAGGGCGGTGAATAGTGGCTGAAGGCATCCCCGTAGACCAGGTCGAAACGGCCGACGTCCTCACCCTCATCAAATCTCGACAGCAGATCTTCCACATGGTTGCGGGCATCGAGATTGTAGATCCGAATCGGCGTGTTCGGGGGAAGGGCAAAGGCCTCGTATGCCGCGCGCGTGACTTCCGGGTCGATCTCAGCTACTTCGATATAGCTTTTCGGCCAGCGCCGCAGCATCCAGCGCGGGAACACGAATCCGCCTCCGCCGAGCATCAAGGCGCGCGGCTCGCGTTCGGGCGGCCAGTCCCCAACTACGGCCTCGGTCACGCCGGCGTAGACGTTCTCGTACTCGTAGACCAGCTCATCCGGGTCGGTCATCGATACGTAGGAATGCACCAGAAAATCGAGAGTCATCGAACGGATTCCAGGCAGGTCAGGCTCATCTTCGATGCGGATGAACGAGTACTGCGACTCGCTGATGAAATGAACGAACTCATCCTCGGTGTCGCGCAAGCCCAGCCGCTCGCCAATGGTTTGTGTCCAACCCCATGGCCCGGCGTGCGCCAGCAGGTTCGCTCCGAGAACGCCCATCCATAGATAGGGCAGAATACTTTGCGCCCCGAACAATATCGACATGGCCAGCAGAACGGCGGCGACACTCAACAACACCGCGACTGTTCCCATCTGGGCAATGAGGAAGTATCCCGTCATGAAGGTGCCGACGATGCTGCCAACGGCGCCCCACGAGTAAACGCTGCCGACGGTTCGTCCGGTTTCCCGGTTCAGCCCGAGGGCCATTTTGGCGGCAACCGGGCTGATCATCCCCATCAGCGCGGACGGAAGGAAGAAGACAAAAAAGACGTGGAGGGCGATTCGGAGGCTCCATTCTTGGCCGCGGAGGATATCGAGTTGCCCGACCCGCTCATTCAGCAGCGGAATTAGCAAGCAGACGGCCGAAGAAAGCAAGAACAGTGAGGCCAGCGCTTCCCGCGCGCGGTAGCGGTCGGCGAGCCGGCCGCCGATGTAGTTGCCGATCGCGATGCCGGCCAGAACAATGCCAATGACCGACGTCCAAGTGTAGAGTGAGTTTCCGACATGACGCGCGATCAGGCGCCCGGCGACCAGCTCGACCACCATGATGCAAAGGCTCGAGACGAAGACGGTCAGATTCGGAATCAGCCAGGTCCAGCGGCCGGGCACGCCCGTCACCCAATCGGTTGAAGTGTTCCTGGCGAGTGCCGAAGCCTCTGAGTCACTAGGAAGTTTCTGGTCGGTGGAAGACATCCAATAGCCGTATAATTACTACGTTGTCGATGATCGCGGAAAAGTTTCAGATGGCCGGACAGAGGCGCGGACGAAAGTTCGCGCTTTCATTTCGGCTGCATGAAGACTGCATAAAGCGGCAACTCAATAGCATAGCGGGGAAACTTCTCGAAGGGGCGGGTTTGTTAGCCGCGCAGGGCAAGCGTGAAGAAATGAATCAACCGCCAGGAACTGCTGAGCTGCTGAGCCGAGCCCGACATGGCGGAAATTCTACCATGCTACAATGAGCGCTTTTCGACCCCTAGGTATATCGAACCGGGCTATCGTCGAGGCGAGAAGCCGACCCTTTCGCAGGCGGGCATTGGTCCGCCTCTGTTTTTTTGCGAATTCGTCAGACGCTTTTCACCGTAAATGATCTCATGCGCTGGAGCCAACTTTTTATCCCGACCCTTCGCGACACACCGGCTGAGGCGGAAGTCCCCAGCCACCAGTTGTTGCTGCGTGCCGGCTACATCCGGCAACTCGCTGCGGGCATCTACAGCTATCTATTTCTGGCGAAACGCTCTTTGCTGAAGATTGAGCGCATCGTTCGCGAGGAAATGGACGCCATCGGAGCGCAAGAGTTTCAACTGCCCGAGCTGCATCCGGCCGAGGTTTGGCAAGAAAGTGGGCGCTGGGAAAAGATGGGCCACGACATGTTCCGGCTCAAAGACCGCTGGGGACGCGATCTTTGCCTGGGCATGACCGAAGAAGAGGTCATGACCTCGATCGCGCGGGGCGAGCTGCGCAGTTATAAGCAGTTGCCACAACTTTGGTATCAGATCCAGGTGAAGTTCCGCGACGAGCCGCGCCCCAAATCCGGCTTGATGCGGGTGCGGCGTTTCACCATGAAGGATTCCTACTCCTTCGACATCGACGCCGAAGGGCTCGATCTCAGCTACCAAAAGCACCACGGGGCTTATTGCCGGATCCTAGGCCGCGCCGGGCTGCGTTACCTGCCGGTGGAAGCCCATTCGGGCGCGATGGGAGGCAGCAAGTCACACGAATTTGTGGTCCCCTCCGATGCGGGAGAGGATCTGATCGTCATCTGTGACGCATGCGGTTATGCGGCCAACCTCGAAAAGGCTGAGTCGCTTGCCCAGCCATGCGCGGAGGATGACCCCGCACAGGACGCACCACCGGAAGAATTCGCAACGCCGGGAAGGAAAACAATCGCCGAAGTGGCGGACTTTGACGGCCTTCCCGAAACCTCGCATATCAAAAGCCTGGTGATGGTAGCCGGCGAAAAGCCCGTCTTGGTGCTATTAAGGGGAGATCACCAGCTCAACGAAGCGAAACTGTCTTCGTTGCTCGGAGCGGCCGAGCCGCGGCCAGCGCATCCGGAAGAAGTTGTCGAGTGGACCGGGGCCGCGATCGGGTCGATTGGTCCGGTCGGCATCAGCAAGATGGAGATCATCGCCGACCAAGCGCTCGAGGGGCGGCGGAACATGGTGACGGGCGCGAACAAAGACGACCACCATCTGCGGAATGTTGCCGTCGGGCGTGATATTGAAGCACGCTTTGCTGATCTTCGGGATGTCGAGGAAAGCGACGGTTGCATTCGTTGCTCGAAGCCCCTGAAGCTTCAGAAGTGCATCGAAGTCGGGCACATTTTCCAGCTTGGCAACGTGTATTCAAAGCCGATGGGATTGCGGGTCCTTGACCAGAATGGCAAAGAGGTCACGCCGATCATGGGCTCCTATGGAATCGGCCTGGAGCGGATTCTCACCGCCGCGGTCGAGCAGAACTACGACGATGCCGGAATTGTCCTGCCGGTCTCGATCGCCCCGTTCGAGGTTGTTGTGACACCGGTCAATCTCAAGGATGACTCGCAGCGAGAAGCTGCGGAGCTGCTCTATCAGCGTTGCAAGGAACTAGGGCTGGATGTCTTGCTCGATGACCGCAAAGAGCGCGCCGGGGTCAAATTCAAGGACGCCGAACTGGTCGGGATTCCATTCCGCGTCACGGTGGGCAAGAAGCTTTCCGAGGGTATGGTGGAACTCTCAGACCGCTCGACACGTCTATCCACCGATGTTACACTCGAAGAAGCGGTGGAGAGGGTGCGAGAGCGGCTTCAGGCGGCTCTACCCGCGGCATCCGATCCCGCTCCCTAGGCTCGTTTCCGGGCTGACAGAAGCCCTGGAAATTTCCACCTTGAGTCTAACGATACGAATCTGATGCCAGCCCGCAAGCGGACCCGAGGCAGCAAGAAACGGGCGTCTAACTCCTCGTTCATCAGACGAGTGGGGCGTTTCTTGTGGACTCCCTTTGGCAAAGTCCTGCTGGCCACGATGCTGATCGTAGGCATTGCGGGTGTCGTCGCCTTCAGCAATTCCTACTGGGAATACGCCAAGCTGATTGACGCCAAGCTCTCGCGCGGACCGTTCAACCGGCCCTCGAAGATCCTGGCCGCGCCGAAAGCGGTCTATGTTGGAGAGGAGATTTCGGCGGATGAGGTTCTCTCGCTGCTGCGCAACGCGGGCTATTCGGACTCGCGGCACAATCGAATCGGACATTTTCTCGTCAAGGACAGCAGTATCGAAATCTATCCCGGCGGGATGTCTTACTTCAGCCGGGAACCTGCGGTCTTGTACTTTGGCGACGAGCAAGTCACGCGCATCGTTTCTCTCAGTGACAACAATCCAAGGACGGTCTACGAACTCGAGCCCGAGCTGATCACGAATCTGTTCGACAAGGAGCGGTCGAAGCGGCGGCTGCTGGCTTACGAGGACATTCCGGACATTTTGATCAACGCCGTTCTGGCGATCGAAGACCATAGATTCTTCAACCACTTGGGGTTCGATTTCGTCCGAACGGCGAAGGCCGCCTACGACGGGTATATTGTCGAGGGCCGCCGGCCAAGAGGCACTTCCACACTCACGCAGCAGCTCGCGCGAGGTTTCTTCCTTACGCCCGACGGAGGCTACCAGCGCAAGATCGCCGAGCTGATGATCGCCTTGCAGCTCGAGGCGCGCCTCAGCAAGGAGAAAATCCTCGAACATTACCTGAACCAGATCTGGCTCGGCTGGCGCGGCAGCTTCAACGTGATGGGAATGGGTGAAGCCGCCAGGGCCTATTTCGATAAAGACATACGCGAGGTGTCGCTGGCCGAGGCGGCCCTGCTAGCGGGGCTGATTCAAAGGCCGAGCTTCCTCAACCCCTTCCGGCATCCCGAGCGGGCTAAGTCGCGGCGCGACACGGTGCTGCGTTTCATGGAGCGCTACTCCTTTATCACGCCCAAAGAGCTTGAGGAAGCTGTTCAAGAGCCTATCGAGCTGGCTGTCGGCAAGGTGGAATCGAGTACGGCGCCCTATTTCGTCGACCTGGTCAATCACCAGCTTCAGGAATGGTTTAGCTCGGACGAGTTGATCACGCAATCCTATTGGGTCTACACGACGATCGACATGGAGCTGCAGCGCGCGGCCGTCGAGGCGATTCGGATCGGGATGGCCGAGGTCGATGAGCGGGTCGCCCGGCAAAGGCGCTTTCGGGGGAGGAAGCCTCCTCAGGCGCAGGTGGCGCTAGTTGTTTTGGATCCCAAGACGGGCGAGGTCAAAGCCATCGTCGGCGGCAGGAATTACGGCTTGAGTCAGCTCAACCGAGTTCTGGCGAGGCGCCAGCCGGGGTCCGCTTTCAAACCGTTTGTCTATGCCACGGCGATTGAAACGGCTATTGAGGACGAGCTGGACGACGAATATCTCGATGATGGCTATCTCGACGGCGAAGGGGTCGAATCGGCAGACTTGTCGCCTGTTCTGCATGACGGTTTCGCACCGAAGACGCTGTTGACTCCGATCACGATTATCGACGATGTTCCGACCACGTTCTGGTGGGACGACAAACCCTACGAACCTTCGAACTTCGCCAACAAGATTTATGGCAAGGTGCCTCTGCGACAAGCGCTCTACAAGTCGCTCAACATAGCAACCGTGAAGGTGGCCGACATGGCGGGCTACGAAAAGGTCGCCGAGATGGGGCGCCGGGTTGGTCTGGGTGAAGCGATTCAGGCGACGCCCGCGATTGCCCTCGGGGCTTATGAAGTGACCCCGCTCAAGATCGCGGGCGCGTACACGGCACTGGCAAACGGCGGATTGAAGATGAACCCTTATTTCATCCGAAACGTTCGTGATTCGACCGGCAGCCATCTCGTGCGGCAGAAGCCCGAGGGAGAGCAAGTTCTCGATCCCCGCGTGGCCTACGTGGTTACGCACATGCTCGAAGACGTCATCCGCCGCGGGACGGCGGTGCGGGTCCGCGGCATGGGGTTCACCGAACCGGCGGCCGGCAAGACCGGCACCGACGACGACGGCTGGTTCGCGGGCTACACGTCGAATCTGCTTTGTGTCGTATGGGTCGGCTTCGATGACAACACGGACCTCAAGATCGAGGGGTCGAAATCGGCGTTGCCCATTTGGACCGAGTTCATGAAGCGGGCCCACGAAATGCGGGAGTACCACAACCCCGATCCTTTCGAGCCTGTCGACGGGATCGTCACGGTCTCCATCGACCCCGACACCCAGCAGCTTGCCACCTACTCTTGCGCGGACCGCCGTACGGAAGTTTTCATCGCCGGCTCCGAACCGAATCAGTATTGCCGCCTGCACGGCGGAGGAGGGCGGCAGATGCTGCTGGCCACCAACGTGGCGGGCTGGGACAGCGGTTCTCCTCAAAGAAATCAACCCGGCCCAGAGGGTTCCGCGATCGTTGCGGGCCGCGCCGCCGCCCCAGGGCTGAACCGCGGTGTCGGCGACCCCGGCGCTCGTACCTCAGCGCCGCCGGCCCCCCGTCCAAAAGGGGAGGAAAAGAAGGGCCTGTTTGGCAGGCTCCTGGACGTCTTCCGCTAGGCGGCCTAGCGTGGCAACCACCCGAACCGGGTGCATGGACCAAGTTTCAATTTCCCTAAAAACACGTGGTGTTCCTCAGTTCAACCGCCGAAGCTTCGTGACTCGCCCGATTTCGACCCATTCAACGACGAAGATGTTGCCGTCATGATCGAAACAAGCTCCGTGCGGGCAGACGAATTTTCCGGGCGGAAAGTACTCGCGTGACTTGAGACGCCGCTGGCGGTAGTCGTCCGAACCTTGGCCCATGTGAGTAATCACGTTGTTTTCACTGTCAAGCACGGAAACACGCGCCGCCAGGTCGGGGATCACCATGTCGCTGCCGCGGATGTGGAAGTGGCACGGCAAGTTGACACCGTAGTAGAAGCGCCGATGCTCTCCTTCGAGAGAAAACTCTTGAAGACGATTGTTGCGGCGGTCAGCCACGAGGATGACCGGCTCATCGCCGCGCCTGTCGCAGATGATGCCGTGGGGACAATTGAGTTGTCCGGGCTCTCTGCCGGGGCCTCCGAAGGTACGGATGTAGTTGCCGCTCTTGTCGTATTGGATCACGTAGCTCGAGCCGTAGCCGTCTCCAACGTAGATGTCGCCGTTGGGGGAAACAGCCAAGTTCGTGGGCCGGTAGACCGGTTTTTCGCCGTCCTGGCCGGGCTGGTATCCGGGTGATTCCCGGGGGTAACCGATGCGGAGAACTTCTTCGCCTTCGAGCGTCATCTTGACGACGATATTGCGCTCGATGTCGCACATGTAGAGGAACTCTTCTCCGCCTTCCCGGTTGATGTGGAGGCCATGGGCTCCGCCTTTGAAATCACTTCCCCAGGAACGAACGAATTGCCCGTCCGCATCGAATACGACGGTGGCGTCGCTGCTCTCACTCGTCTGGTGGACGGTGTGGTGGACGTGGATCAGCCCGTTGGCGTCCTCCACTACGCCGTGGACGTTTCCGTAGCGGATATGGCTCGGCAGTTCACCCCAATCGTGGATGACTTCGTAGATATGCTCGCCACTGCCGACGATGGAGTTTGGTTCCTGGCGGACGGAATGATCAGACGCGGTCGTTGTGCTCATCGAAGGCCCTTTCTCAGCCTCCTAGATCATCTTCGCGCGGTCGATGATGTGGCAGATATTGCCCTCGAGATCACGGAAGAACGCCAGACGATTTCCCTCGGCCTCGACGAAGTTGTCGATCGTGATGCCCTTCGTCTTTAGATCCTCGACAGCAGTATCGAAGTCATCGACGCTGATGGCCAAATGACGGATTCCGGGAGTCTTGAGGCCCGTCTCGAGACGGTCTCCCTCGGATGGGATGATCTCGAGCATGGTGCCGTCCTCGGCTTTGACGAAAACGTTGCCGGCGTAGCGGTAGCAAATCGGGAAGTCAAGGTTCTTCTCATACCAAGCGGCGAGCGCCTCCGGATCGGTTGAGGCAATGGCGGTGTGTTCAATCCCTTTGTACATGTGTGGATGGGCTCCTTTTTGAGCCAGAACAAGTCTGGCCGGAGTTACGAGTGTAGCCGATATCGACTGCCCGCCGGGGAGAGAGAAGCGAGCCGGCCGCGGCTCTGATTCTCGATTTCTCCTGGGGTCTACCATGCCTGTCCTACGGCATGGCAGGAGGCCATTTTCACGATTCCAAAAAGTCATTGAAACGAAAGAAGTTGCCGGATGGGTGTATAAGTTTCCTTTACAAAATGTCCGAAAATGTCAGATTTTTCGTTTTCTTGTCGCTGACGGACCGGCTGATCCTGCGGCATGGGGGTCGAGGTATGCCGGTAAAGAGATGTCGGTAAAGACATGTCGCCACGAATGGCGACACGGCACGTCTGGAGACGTGCGCCACGTCGGGGCTACAACTGTTTCTCGGCCAGATCGCCGATCACGGGGATTTTGTACATCTGGCCTTGGTAGGCTCGGATCAGAAGCTTTGCCCAAAACACAAAAGATGCCATCGTCATAAGCCAAGCCACCACATACACGAGGTATCCCAGGATGAACTCCAAAACACTCCAGACAATCCAGATCAGGGCCAACAAACCGCCGCAATAGAACAACGCCTGGTAGGAATGAAAGCGGACGAATCGATTCTGCTTGTAGGTGTCGGTAAGGAAGAGAAAGTAGACTGCTGGAAGCAGGAGATAGGCCAGCGCTCCGGCGGTATTATCTCCGGTGACGAAATCCGCCGCGGGTGGATCCTCGGCGCCAGCCGGTATGGATGAGGCTCCGCCACTAAGCGGAGCGGTCGCCATCCCGCAACGGGCACAAAACTTCGCATCCGCCTCGTCCGCGCCACAGTACCTGCAAAAATCCATTCCTTACCCCTCTTGTCGCCTGAATCGGATCGTCAAAACCCGTCGGATCGGCCAGCGGGGCCCTTGTCGCCGCAACGCTGCCTCTCTTCTCAGCATATACGCCATCGCCGGCCGAGTTGTTCAAACGGCTCCGGAGCTTTTTCCTGTGGATCAGGGTTCTTATCGCTGGGTCTAGAGTCCGGTCTAGCCTAGGTTTAGCCCGCATTTTCACCACCTGACGGCCGAAGCACGTGGATTGTCGCCGCCGCTCGCGATGGACCGGCAGGATTGCCGGTCCCTACAGCTGCCGGTTGTGGTTCAACGACAGGAAGTGACAGGGGCCGAAGCGTCTCGCCGGCATCTTCTACTAGGCACAGGACTAAGTGACAAATGTTGTGGCGGAACGCGACGGCGGCGTGTCAAACTGGCTCGCTAAACGGCGTCTTTCACTCGTAAGCTGTTATGTTATAATAACTTAGGTTTGGTTGGCTCGTTGCCTCTATTTACATGATGCCGTCACGTCTCGCTCTCCTGCTGCTGGTACTAGTAGTTTCGTGCGCTCGGGCGGCCACGCTCGAGCTGATGACGCTCGAGGAGATGGTGCGGCAGTCGACGGCCATCGTCCGGGCCCGCGCGGGTGAGAGCCGCACGGTCCGCAGCGGGGCGCTGCTCTACACCGTGACTCAGCTCGAAGTTCTCGAGCAGTGGAAAGGGACAGCGGTTAGCCAGTTGGAAGTCTCCGCGCCCGGGGGACGGCTTGGCCAACTGAGTCAGCGGTTTGGGGGCGTTCCGCGGTTGCAGCCGGGAAGCAGCTACGTGGCCATTCTGTGGCAGGGCCCGAGCGGACGAATCCATATCATCGGCTTGAGCCAGGGCTTGTTCAAGGTGCGCGCCAAAGCAGATGGACAGCTCTTGCTCAGCCGGAATCCATCGAGCGACTTAATGCTGTCTCCGGTGAGTGGACAGCCGGTTCAAGCAGCGCCATTGGCCATGCCGCTGGAGCACTTCCGCGATCGAGTTCGTTCGCTGGTTGGGAAGGAAAGGTAGCCGGACTCTGTGAGAATGCGGGGCGTCCAGTCGTGCTTGTTCGCCTGCCTGGTCTTGGCGGGGTTGGCGGTGCCGCGCATCCAGGGCTACTACCATTTCGTCCATTACGGTTCGATCACGACAGCCGCCGAAGCGGCGATTGAGAAATTCGACCGGACTGCTCTGCTCGACGACACGGTCTACTTCTACGTTTCGAATCAACAGCCAGCGCTCGCGGCCAACGATAGCTACGAGGCCCTGATTAGCCAGGTACGCCAGGCTCTGGCCGTCTGGAACAACGTTCCGAGTTCGGCTCTGCGGGTTCGGTACGGTGGCATCAGCGACGGCGAGCTGCGCAGCCAGAGCCCGGCAGGAGAGATTTTGTTTGCTGAACTTCCTCCGGGTGTGATTGGACTGGGCGGACCGGTCACTCAGGGCCAGGTTGGGGAGGGCTTCGTTCCGATTGTCCGTTCTCAGGTGATTCTTTCGGATACGCTGACCGCGACGCGCCGTTCGCGCACGAGTTTCTCCGAGTTGTTCTTTAACAGCCTCGTTCACGAGATTGGGCACGCGCTGGGTTTGCAGCATTCGCAGGCCAGTGCGGCGATGAGCACGGACCTAACCCGATCGACGACGCGGGCGCTTCCGCTGGCCCCCGACGACGTCGCGGGGTTGTCAGCCGCCTATCCGGCGGAAGAGTTTTCCGATCGCTTCGGGAGCATCAGCGGGCGAGTGACCGCGGACCGCGGATTTCCCGTTCACCTGGCGTCCGTCGTTGCTTTAAGCCGGGGCGGACTGGCGGTCGGCGGGCTGACGGCACCAGACGGAACCTACCGAATCGAAGGCCTGCTGCCCGGCTCTTATCTGCTTTACGCACACCCTTTGCCGCCGGCAACGCAGGATGGCTTGGGACCGGCCAACATCGTCCTGCCCACAAGCGGGGAGGGGCGAGAGATCCCCGCGGGTAATCCGTTCCGAACGACGTTCTATGGAGGAGACAGCGGGCTCGAGAGTTCGGCGGCTATCGAGGTAAGGTCCGGCGAAATGACGTTGGACATCGACTTCCGAGTCCGCTCTCGCCTGGACGTTCCACTCCACAGCGTTACGACTTACAGCTTTCCCGGCAACGGCGCCCCCGGAGTTCATCCGGCATTTCTGAACGCCACGGAGGAAACCGGGTTTGTGCTTGCCACGGGACAGGGACTTGTCGAGAATCTGTGGGCACTTCGGGTCGAGCCGATCGGCGCCAGCTTGCAGGTGCTCGCCCCGAGGTTGTTCTCCGGCGACATTCGGTTCGCCCGGCTGGACTTCCAGTTGTCACCGTTCGACAGCACCCGGGGAGTGCATCTCTTGTTCCGGCTTCTTGACGACGCCTATGTCTTGCCCAATGCCGTGCGGCTGACGTCGGCTCCCGCCCCGCTGGTCCACTGGCTGACTCCGCGGTTCGACGTCGGGGACAACGTGTGGAGCCTTCGCGGCGCCGACTTCGACTGGCGTTCGGTGGTTTACTTCGACGGTTTGCCGGCGCGGATTCTCGAAACGAACCCGGAAGGAGGCGAGATACTTCTCGAGCCACCGCCAGGACCGCCCAGCCATCAAGCGGTCGTTACCGTGTATAACCCCGACGGACAAAGCTCTGCTCTTACGTTGCCGGATGGAAACATCACTTTTCCTTATGCGCCAGGGAGTCCCGCGACAGTTGGTTTTTCTCCCTCTGCAGCAGCACCTGACAGCGACATCTTGATCGACATACGCGGCCAGAACGTCACTTTTGTTCCCGGCGAAACGGTCGTGGGGATGGGAACAGCGGATATCGTCACTCGCGACGTCAAGGTGCTCAGTCCAACCCGGCTGCTCGCGGCGGTTACTGTCCGCAAGGAAGCCATGCCCGGAAGCTATATGCTCAGCGTGACGAGCGGGCTCCATGTTGTGACCGTGCCGGCAGCGTTTCGGATACTCGAAAGTCAACCGCCCAGCGATCAGAAACCGCTGGTTCGATTCGGAGGGCTGGTCAATAGCGCCACTGGGAAACCCGAGCTGTCACCGGGCGTGCGGGCCACCTTGATCGGAGAAAACCTTATCGCCAATTCAGACTCGGGGGACTTGGCGGGCTCCCAGGTAAGTGTGACGCTAAACGGCCAAGCGGCCAGACTGTTTGAAGTCTTGCGCGACCACATTCGTCTGCAAATTCCCGACAACGCCGAACCGGGCCTAGCGGTACTTGTGGTGGATAACGGCGTGGCGTTGAGTGAGCCGATTCTGGTGCGAATCAACCGGGCGTCGCCGGGATTGTTCGGCGTAGTGCATCAGGACGAGAGTGCGGTCGATCGCGGAAATCCGGCA
>Ga0310123_10003011_pt1 | contig 13202 bp, 13 predicted proteins | sample CB6_AW_1057_MG_FD_203505 | JGI IMG/M metagenome (GOLD analysis project Ga0310123, IMG submission 203505) | Marine microbial communities from Western Arctic Ocean, Canada - CB6_AW_1057 | ecosystem: Environmental > Aquatic > Marine > Oceanic | place: Canada: Western Arctic Ocean | collected... | reverse complement strand
CGAAGGTCCTTTTCCAACTGAACTAAAAAACGAACTAGGAAAAAAAATTGCTGAAAAAGGAAAGGAATTTGGAACCGTTACTAATAGGTTAAGACGTTGTGGCTGGTTGGACGTGGTATTGGTGAAGCAATCATGCATTATATCCGGGCTTCATGGAATGGCTTTAACCAAGATAGACGTGTTGGATGAATTTAAAGAATTAAATATTTGTGTAGCTTACGAACTAAATAGTAAAAAGATTGATCATTTTCCTGCTGCGCTGGAGGATCAAATGAACGTAAAGCCAATTTATAAAAAAATGGATGGTTGGATGCAAAGCACGAAAGGTATAAAAAAATGGCAAGATTTGCCTTCAAATGCCCAGAAGTATATTTCTTTTATTCAAGATTTTTGTAACGTTAAAATCTCCAGTATTTCTACCAGTCCCAAAAGAGAGGATATGATTTTAATTGAAAATCCCTTTAAAAGCTAATTTGCTGGAAGTAAATTTTTTGATTTAGCTGCTAGTAACATATGTTTTTGAATTTTTTCAAAAGCTTTGTTTTCAATTTGCCTGATTCTTTCTCTACTAATTTTGTGCTTCTTACTCAACTCATCTAGAGTAGGAGTATCTTCCTCAAGTCTCCGAGCGTGAAAAATTTCCTTTTCTCTATCATTTAAAACATGCATTGATTCTTCAAGTAGACTTTTTCTTTGTTTCAATTCTTGTTGTTGTGAAATTTTTAATTCTTGATCCATTGAACTATCTGCTATCCAATCTATCCATTGGTCACCATTTTCTACAATGGGAGTATTTAACGATTTCTCTTGACCAGAAAGTCTTCTATTCATTGACACCACTTCATCTTCAGTGACATTCAAACTTCTGGCAATTTCTTTTACATGTTCTTTCCTTAAATCGTTCTCAGATCTTGGGGCTATTTTATTTTTTAATTTCTTTAAATTAAAAAAAAGTTTTTTCTGAGCGGATGTTGTTCCTATTTTAACTAAACTCCACGATCTTAAAATATACTCTTGAATGGATGCTTTAATCCACCACATAGCATAGGTAGCAAGCCTAAATCCTCTTTCGGGTTCAAATTTTTTTACTGCTTGCATCAAACCGACATTACCTTCAGATACAAGCTCACTAACTGGCAAACCATAACCTCGATATCCCATAGCAATTTTTGCAACTAATCTTAAATGACTGGTTACAAGTTTTTCTGCAGACTTTAGATCTCCTCTATCTTTCCAAGATTTTGCCAACATATATTCTTCTTCTGCCTCCAACATTGGGAATTTTTTTATTCTAGCAAGATAGACGGAAAGACCTCCCTCGTTAGATATGCTAGGTGAGTTATAGCCTGATGTTTTTTTGGTCATAATTAAGTTAAGTATTATTTAATAAATTATTTGTCAAAAACAAGGCATATTATTTGCCTAAATTTCTCAGTTTTTTAACTAATTTTAATAAATCTTCCGGTAAAGGGACTTCATAATAAACTTCCTTGTTATTTGACGGGTGAATAAATCCCAATGATTTGGCGTGCAAGAATTGTCTATTAATATTTTTTAACATCGCATTTAATTCTAAGTCTATTTTTTTAAATTTTTTATTTTTTTTCCTATAAGTTTTGTCACCAACTATTGTACTTCCTTTGTAGGATATGTGAACTCTAATTTGATGAGTTCTTCCAGTCTCTAATTTGCACTCAATTAAACTTAAAGTGGGATTTGAGTGAAGTTGAAAAACCTCAAGTGTCTTATATTTTGTAATGGCTAATTTGCCTTTAGTATAACTTGTTTCCATTAGCTGCCTATTGCTGCTACTTCTGACAATATTTGTTTTAATAACACCACTTTGTGGTCTTAAAGTGCCCCAAATTAAAGCTTCATATTTTCTTTTTATTGAATGATTGCTGAATTGTTTTGAAAGATTGATATGTGTTTTATCATTTTTTGCAACAACAAGAAGTCCACTGGTATCTTTGTCTAATCTATGAACTATTCCGGGTCTCAACTCTCCACCGATGGTGGATAAATTGTCTTTGCAATAATTTATAAGTGCATTGACCAGAGTATTTTCCTTATTACCGGCCCCAGGATGAACGACAAGCCCGGGTGGTTTATTTATTAAAATTAAATCTTCATCTTCAAATATTACATCTAATCTATAATTATATGGCTTAATATCTGTTTTTACGGGATCGGGAATCTGAATATCAATATTATCGTTTATTTTAATCTTATTGGACGGATTATAATTAGTTTTATTATTAATTTTTACAAAACCGTCTAAAATTAAGTTTTTTATTCTAGTACGACTAATATCAGTTATTTGTAGATTTATAAAATTATCTAAGCGTTTAACTAAATTCTTTTCTTCAACAATTAACTTAATGATTTTTTTCATTTTTACTTTATAATATACTAAATTTAGTGCGCTTGTAGCTCAATGGATAGAGCGTCTGACTTCGGATCAGAAGGTTGAGGGTTCAAGTCCTTCCGGGCGCACCAAGGCGTTATTCTCCTATATTGACAAGAGTACCCTTTTTTCTCGCTCCATAAAAAGCCAAATAAAATACTAAAACAGCCAAAGAAAAGTAAACTAAATTTAATTTTAGTGCGATTATAATATTTGAATAATTTACGACATTGTTTAATAATATAGATCTTACTTCTTCAAATATGTAAACAAGAGGCAAAATTTTGGCTATGACTTGAAGCCAGTCTGGTAAAATTGATAATGGATAATAGACGCATCCCAATGGAGCTAAAAGAAACAATGATGACCACGCTATGTTTTCAAAGGCAGGTCCATATCTTAAAAGACCAGAAGTAACTAGCAAACCCAAAGTAATCCCAAAAAGATACAAACTTAAGAAAAGTAAAATTAATGATGGTCCTAAGTTAAATATAGAAACACCAAAAAACGGAGCTGCAAGAAGTATCGCTGGCACTATTCCGATTAATGTTCTTATTAGAGCCGTTGCAGTAAGAGCCGCAATAATTTCACTAATTTTCAAAGGAGCAACGAATAAATTGGTAAAATTTCTGCTCCAAATTTCTTCAAGAAACAACATATTAAAACTGATGCTTGAACGAAATAAAAAATCATAAAGAATGGCTGAACTTAAAATTATGCCCACAGTATGATTATAAAACTCGCTGTGTAATGTAAAAAATTTTGAAATAAAACCCCACAAGACTATTTGAATAGTAGGCCAATAGATTAAATCTAAAATTCTGGGCAAAGATCCTTTTATTAAGTATATGTGGCGCAACGATAGGGCGTATATTCTATGAAATTTCATATTATTCTCTAGCAATTTTCAAAAATACTTCTTCTAAATTTTTTCTTCCGTGTTTAGTTATTAAATCACTGCTTTTTCCTCTATCAATTATTTCACCATTTTTCATCATCATGACTTCATGACAAAGTCTTTCCACTTCATTCATATTGTGTGAAGCTAGTAAAATAGTCGAGTTCCTACTAGATGCATATTCTTCAATAAAACTCCTAATATAGTCGCCAACATCAGGGTCAAGACTCGCAGTGGGCTCATCTAATAAAAGTATTTCAGGATCATTGATTAAGGCTTTAGCTAAGGAAACTCTATTTTTTTGCCCTGACGAAAGTTCCCCGGTTTTTCTAAATCTAAAATCTGTTAAATTTAATTTTTCCATTAAATTATAAATTTTTTCTTCTAAATTTTTTACACCATACAACCGTCCGTAAACTTTTAGGTTTTCTTCAACGGTTAGTTTCTTTGGTAGCTCAACATATGGAGAAATAAAATTCATTTTTTCTAATAAACTCGTCCTGTTATTTTCAATATTTTTATGATTTATGGTAACCGTTCCGTTACTAGGTTTTATTAAACCTAATATCATACCTATGGTAGTGGATTTGCCACATCCATTTGGCCCAAGGAGACCAATTATTTTACCCCCGTTGATTTTAAAACTTATATTTTTTACTGCTAAAACATTTTTATATTGCTTAGTTAAATTATCTACTTGAATGGTCGTTGTATTCATTTATTCGAAGCTTTCTTCAATCTATCATTGATTGCACGACCAATTCCCACATTTGATATTTTGACTACAGCTATTGATTTAAATTTTTTTTTTTTTATTTTTCTCATAGTTTTATATAAATTATTTGCCGCCTCTTTCAAACTGCCATTTTTACTCAGGTTAAAATGATTTTTTCCTGATTTAAATTTCTTTCCGAAAACAATCAAAGCCTGGTTTTTTTCAGCGAATTGTTTATTCATTTTAATAGGTATTCCAGGAGAGTAGTGTAATTTTAGCTGCCCAGGTCCTTTAATTAATTTTGAAAATTTTTTAATAATGATTTTTTTTTTAATTATTTTCTGAATTTTTTCAGCAGTTATACTTCCCGGTCTTAAAATTGTAGGCACGCCAGTTAAATCAATTATAGTAGATTCAAGTCCTATTTTGCATTGTCCACCATCCAGTATAAATTTGATTTTATCTCCAAACTCATCATTCACATCATCTGCACATGTTGGACTTAGTTTTGATGCAATATTTGCACTTGGTGCTGCGAGTGGAACTTTTAACTTACCGAGTAAATTTCTTATCACTTTATGTTTAGGAATTCTTATTGCTACCGTTTTATTTCCTGCAGTAGCTATTGTCGAAATTTTTGATTTTTTATTTTTTTTTAATATGAATGTAATTGGTCCAGGGCAAAAAGTATTATAAAGTTTTAAGAAAGATCTATTTAAAATTACATCATTTTTTAAATCATTTAAATTTTTAAAATGAATTATGAGAGGATTAAAAGATGGTCTTTTTTTAAGTCTGAAAATTTTTTTAACAGCTATGCTAGAATAGGCATTTCCAGCAAGTCCATAAACTGTTTCTGTAGGAACTCCAATTACGATATTATTTTCTATGATTTTTTTTGCTTTTTCTAAATTAGCCGAATTTGGTTTATGTATATTTAAATGGATATTTTTCATATTTAAATTAATATGGATATATTATGAATTCTAAAAATATTCCAGCTGATATGGAAAATAAATCAATTGAGGAAGCTCAGCAAGAAGTATGTGACATTCTGGAATTGTTGGAAAAAGAAGTCAGCTTGGAAAATTCACTTGATAAATATAATCGTTTGCTCCAATTGAATAATCATATTGAGCGAAGGTTTAAAGATAAATCAAAAAAAATATCTCAACTGAAAATTAAGAAAACATCGAAATCTTTTTTAAAAAATTAATTTTTTATGTCAATTTTTGAAAACAAGATGAGAAAAATTGCCAAGGGGACGAATGCATATCTTAATCGATTCTTAATTAAAAAAAATTTTAATTCATCTCTCATCAAGCCAATGAAATATGCGTTATTTTCAGGCGGAAAAAAATTTAGATCAAAAATCATAGTCGATACAGGAAAAATATTTAATATTGATTACAGTTTATTAATAGCACTAAGTGCCGCAGTAGAATGTATTCATTCTTATTCTTTAATCCACGATGATCTACCTTGTATGGATAATGATGATTTTAGAAGAGGAAAAATTTCAACACATAAAAAATTTGGGGAGTCCACAGCTGTGTTGGCTGGCAATTCTTTGTTAACTTCTGCATTTGAGATTTTGTGCGAAAGAAAATTAAAATTAAAGGACAAAATAAAATTAGAGCTTTTACGCATGCTTGCAAGCTGTTCAGGTCATCTAGGAATAGCTGGAGGTCAATATTTAGATTTAAATTTTGAACATAAAAAAGTTAATAAAAACAAAATTATAGAAATGCAAAATAAAAAAACGGGTAAACTTTTTGGTTTTTGTTGCGCGAGTTCTGCAATAATTAAAGAAAAAAAATTGTCGATAAAAAAGGATCTAAGTCAAATTGGTTTAGAAATGGGACTTCTTTTTCAAATCAGTGATGATCTAATCGATGCAATGGGAGATAGCAAAAGGGTTGGCAAACCAATTAAAAAGGATAAAAAAATGGGCAAAGCGACACTCATTAACTTGTTAGGAGATACAAAATCTATAAATTTTGCTTATTCTCTAAAAAATAAAATTGTTAATAAAATAAAAAAATATGGACCTAAATCTAGTGATTTATTACAGTCTTTGGAATATATAATTCATCGAAAATTTTAAATGCAAAAATACGAATTTTTGGACAAAATAAATTATCCATCTGACTTAAGAAAATTAAAAAAAGAGCAATTGAAGATATTGGCAACAGAACTTAGAAAAGAATTAATTGATGTTGTTTCAACTACTGGCGGACACTTGGGAGCTGGTTTGGGAGTTGTGGAATTAACCGTTGCATTACATTACGTTTTTAATACGCCAAAAGATAAATTGGTTTGGGATGTTGGGCATCAAGCTTATCCTCACAAAATAATTACTGGCAGAAAAGATGGTATTAGAACTTTAAGAAAAGGAGGTGGTCTCTCAGGTTTTACTAAAAGATCGGAAAGTGAATACGATCCTTTTGGAGCCGCTCACAGTTCTACCTCAATTTCTTCTACGCTGGGCATAGCTGTAGCAAACAGCTTATCAAATAATTCTAACCAGGTTATTGCTGTAATAGGAGACGGGGCAATGAGCGCTGGTATGGCCTATGAAGCAATGAACAATGCTGGTGCAATGAAGTCAAGATTAATTGTAATACTTAATGATAATGATATGTCCATAGCCCGACCTGTAGGAGCAATGAGTTCCTATTTGGCAAGATTGCTTTCTGGCAAAACTTATTTTAGTTTTAGAGAAACCGTTAAATCCATAACTTCTGTATTTTCAAAAAGATTTAAAGACAAGGCTGGAAAAGCCGAAATGTTCATAAGAGACATAGTTTCAGGAGGTACACTTTTCAATGAACTGGGTTTTTATTATATTGGACCAATAGATGGACACAACTTGGATAATTTAATTCCGGTTTTAAGTAATGTAAAAAATTCAAAATATGATGGTCCAATTTTAATTCATGTTGTTACAAAAAAAGGCAAAGGATATAAGCCCGCGGAAGATTCTAGAGACAAATATCACGGAGTAAGTAAATTTAACGTTATTACAGGTGAACAGTCTAAATCAAAATTAAATACGCCATCCTATACAAGGGTATTTGCTGATACTCTGATAAAACATGCCGAAAGTGACACTAAAATAATAGGAATTACTGGAGCTATGCCGTCCGGTACGGGTATGGATATTTTTGGAAAAAAATTTCCAGATAGGATGTTTGATGTTGGGATAGCCGAACAACATGCGGTCACTTTTGCAGCCGGTTTGGCCACGGAAGGATACAAGCCTTTTGCCGCAATTTATTCTACTTTTCTTCAAAGAGCTTATGATCAAGTTATTCATGATGTTGCCATTCAAAATCTTCCAGTTCGTTTTGCGATTGATAGAGCAGGTTTAGTTGGTGCTGACGGACCTACTCATGCGGGTTCTTTTGATATTACCTATTTATCAACTTTACCAAATTTTGTAGTTATGGCCGCTAGTGATGAAGCTGAGCTTGTTAAAATGGTAAATACTTCTGTAAGCATAAATGATAGACCCTCCGCTTTTAGGTATCCCAGAGGAAATGTTTTGGGTGTAGAAATTCCAGGAATTAATGAAATTTTAGAAATAGGAAAAGGTAAAATTGTTAAAGAAGGAACCAAGATCGCAATTCTCAGTTTTGGTGCAAGATTGCAAGAATGCTTAAAAGCTTCCGGTAAATTGGATGCTAAGGGAATTTCCACAACCGTTGTTGACGCAAGATTTGCAAAACCTCTTGATCGAAAACTAATTATGGATCTTTGTTTAAATCACGAAGTTCTGATAACAATTGAAGAGGGTTCGATAGGTGGATTTGGTTCACACGTTTTTCAAATGCTTTCAGAAAGAGGGTTTTTTGATAAGGGCTTAAAAATAAGGTCTATGATCTTACCAGATCAATTTATTGATCAAGATACTCCCGAAAATATGTATAAATTCGCTGGACTTGATGCTGAAGGAATTGAGCAAAAAGCGTTAGATGCTCTAAAATCGAATATAGTTATTCCTAAAACAAAGAAATTTAATTAAACATTTTAACCGCATTGAGCACGGTTTAAGAGAAAATGGTCCAACAACACGCATGCCATCATTGCTTCACCAATCGGAACGGCCCTGATTCCCACACACGGATCATGTCTCCCTTTTACAGAAATTTTTGTATTTCTCCCCTTTTTAGTAATGGTATCTCTGCTGTTCAAAATCGAAGATGTGGGTTTTACCGCAAATGAGGCTATAATTTCTTGACCCGAAGATATACCTCCCAATATTCCGCCCGCATTATTGGATTTGAATTTTGTCTTGCCACTAGCAGTTCTCATTTCGTCAGAATTTTCTTCGCCACTTAAAAATGCGGCATTCATTCCAATTCCAATGTTTACACCTTTTACCGCGTTTATGCTTATCAACGCACTTGCTAGATCCGAATCTAATTTGGAATAAATTGGAGCACCTAAACCTGGGGGAATACCATAAGCTCTAAGCTCAATAGTTGCTCCGCATGAGGAGCCATTTTTTCTTACAGCAAGCAAATATTTTTCCCAAAGTTTAACGGATTTTTTATCTGGGCAAAAAAACGGGTTTTTTTTTATTTCTTTTTCATTCCAATTATTTTTATTACACGCAACTAATCCTAATTGCACAACGGCTCCAACGATTTTAAATTTTTTACCTATCAGTCTTTTTAGTACTACTTTTGCAATAGCGCCTGCTGCAACTCTAGAGGCGGTTTCCCTGGCCGACTGTCTTCCTCCTCCACGATAATCTCTAATTCCATATTTCATTAGATAAGTATAATCAGCATGACCAGGTCTGAATTTGTCTTTGATAGTTTCATAATCTCTCGATTTTGCATCTTCATTGTAAATAATCATAGAGATTGGTGTTCCAGTAGTTTTTCCTTGAAATACACCTGACAAAATTTCTATTTTATCGGATTCTTTTCTTTGAGAAGTAAATTTTGATTTTCCGGGACGTCTTCGATTCATATCGGACTGAATATCTTTCTCAGATAAGGTAATATTTGGAGGACAGCCATCAACCACGCAGCCAATGGCAGACCCGTGAGACTCTCCCCATGTTGTAAAGCGAAATATCTTTCCAAAAGTATTAAATGACATTAGATTATATTATATAGAATATTTTGACTATTTTATGAATCAAAAAAACTCATTAGGCTTGGATGCATGCTTTATGGATTTAGATGATCCTTTGGAATTATTTAAAATATGGATGACTGAAGCTGAAAAAAAGGAAATAAATGACCCTAATGCTCTGTCTTTGGCTACCGTAAGCAAATCAAACGAACCAAATGTAAGAATGATGCTATTAAAAGGAATAAGTCCAGCAGGATTCGTTTTTTATACAAATTTAAACAGTCCTAAAAGCATTGATCTTGAAGAAAACCCAAAAGCCGCCATGTGTTTTCACTGGAAAAGTCTTCAAAGACAAATCAGAATCATGGGAAGTGCTTCTCAGGTTGCGGACAAAGAAGCGGATATCTATTTTAATAGCAGACCTTATGAAAGTAGAATTGGCGCATGGGCCTCAAATCAATCAAACATCATGAAAGAAAGGGTCGAACTTTTGAAAAAGATTGATGATTTTAAAAAAAAATATTCAGATCAAAAAAACTTGCCAAGACCTAAGCATTGGTCGGGATGGTGTTTAAATCCATCATCTATCGAATTTTGGTTGGGAGATGAGCACAGAGTTCATGACAGGTTGCGATATAATAGGATTTCAAATGCTTGGCAAAAAGAAATTTTGTATCCTTAAAAAGATCTTTCTAAGCTAAAAGTTGTGAGATTTTGTAAAATCGTTTTTTCCTTTGAAGGGTGAAAAATACTTAAAGCATTGTATGAAATTTTTACAAAGTGCTTGGCATATTCAAAACAAGCAGAGATGGATTCATATTTTTTAATCAATTTTTGCATTTCGTAAAATTCATCTTGAGAACGTTTTTTTTTCTTGAAAATTTTTTCCAAAAAAATTCTCTCAATTACATTTGATTTTTGATACATAAATATTGCTGGCAATGTTACTTTTCCTTCAAAGAAATCTTTTCCTATTTCTTTACCAAAAATTTTATTTGAAGAATAGTAATCAAGGGCGTCATCAGCTATTTGGAAAGCAATGCCAAGATTCTTTCCATAAGATTCAAGTGCATCTTTCTCTTTTTTATTTTTGTTGGTTATGCAAGCTCCGACTCGGCATGCAGCGGCAAATAAGGGCGCTGTCTTCAAACTTATTATTTTGAAATATATTTCTTCCAAGATATCAATTTCGCCCTTATATTCTAATTGTAAAACTTCACCTTGAGCTATTTTTGAAGAGGTTGAAGAAAGTAATTTTAGCACCTCCGGACTTCCATCCTCTACCATCATTTCAAAACATCGACTTAACAAATAATCTCCAACTAATATAGAAGATTGATTACCCCAAATTGCGTTGGACGTTTTCACGCCTCTTCTCAGATCACTTTTATCTATTACATCATCGTGTAATAATGTTGCGCTATGAATTAGCTCTATACAGGCAGATAAATTTATGTCTCTACTTCCATCTTTATATCCGCATAATTTTGCTGAACCTAAAGTCAACAAAGCTCTTATTCTCTTACCTCCCGATTTTAAATGGTAATTGGTCATTTTGTGTATAAGATTTATTTCACTGGCTAGTCTACGTTTTATTTGTTGGTTGACCTGTTCGAGCCTATCTCCAACAAGATTTTTTAATTCTAAGTATGAATTATCTATCTCTTTTTTTAAAGGTATTACCGATCCCATAAAAATAATTATAGCTGTTATTTTATATCAAAAAAATTTCTTTTAGTTCACTAATGACGCACCTAAAAAATTACAACCATAGGTAGCTTTATAACTTTACTTAAACTTTCAAAGGATCTAAAAACTATGATAATTAAGATATATATCATCGCATGTTTTCAATTTTTAAAATTTTTAAAAAGAAAAAAATTGTTCCCCTGATTAGGCTGACAGGAATAATTGGTTCGGTCGGAAAATTCAAACAAGGGTTAGATTTTGTGGGGCAAAAGGAGATAATTGAGAAAGCCTTTTCTGTTAAAAAAGCAAAAGCAATTGCAATTTCAATTAATTCTCCAGGAGGGTCTCCGGTTCAATCACATTTAATTTATAGCTATATGAGACAGCAGGCAAAAAAAAATAAAAAGAAAGTTTTGGTGTTCGCTGAGGATGTTGCCGCGTCAGGAGGGTATTTAATAGCGTGTGCGGGCGATGAAATATATGCCAATTCCAGCTCAATTATAGGGTCTATTGGGGTCATTTATTCGTCTTTTGGCCTACAAGAACTAATTAAAAAGATTGGCGTACAAAGGAGGATTTATACGGCAGGTAAAAATAAAAGCACACTGGACCCGTTTACAGATGAAAAAAAAGAGGATGTTGAAAGATTAAAGAAAATACAATTGGATTTACATGCAGACTTTATAAAAGTTGTGGAGGAAAGCAGGTCTACCAGGCTAAAAAAAGATGGTAATCCCGATTTATTTACAGGTGAATTTTGGTCTGGAACCAAGGCAAAGGAGCTAGGTTTAATAGATGGTTTAGGCAATGCGGAAGAGATATTGAAAAAAAAATTTGGCGAAGATGTTTTAATCAAGAAATTCGAGCAACCAAAAAGCTGGCTCAATAAAAAATTGTCTGGCGCTAGCGAAAACCAAATTGAAAATTTGATAAATATTCTTGAAGAAAAATCGATCTGGCAACGATATGGTTTCTAAATGTCCAAGAAAATAAAAAAAAATAGCATTAAGAAGAAAAAAGGAAAATCTGGTCCAGTAAGTTTTCAAAATACAATTTTAAATTTACAAAAATATTGGGGAAATTATGGGTGTGTGATACTACAACCATATGATATGGAAGTCGGCGCAGGAACATTTCACCCTGCTACGACATTACGTTCATTGGGAGCAAAACCATGGAAGACGGCTTATGTGCAACCATCAAGAAGACCAACTGATGGGAGATATGGCGACAACCCAAACAGGTTGCAACATTATTATCAATTTCAAGTTTTGATTAAACCTTCACCTAAAGACATCAAAAAGCTTTATCTTAAAAGTTTGTCGGCTATTGGAATTGATTACAAGGAACACGATATTCGTTTTGTTGAGGACGATTGGGAAAGTCCAACTTTGGGTGCGTCGGGATTAGGTTGGGAAGTATGGTGCGATGGAATGGAAATCACTCAGTTCACTTATTTTCAACAAATGGCTGGAATTAAATGCAAGCCAGTTTCCGTTGAATTGACCTATGGTTTAGAAAGAATATGTATGTTCACGCAAAAAAAAAATAATGTATTCAATCTTTTATGGAATGATCTTGGAGTCAAATATAAAGATGTTTTTTATCAAGCAGAAAAAGAGTTTTCAGCATATAATTTTGAGTACGCTAATACTGAATTTTTATTTAAGATTTTTGATATGGCTGAAACCGAATGCAAGTCGTTACTGGAAAAAAAACTATCTTTGCCAGCGTATGATCAATGTTTAAAAGCCAGCCATGTTTTTAATCTTCTAGAATCAAGGGGAGTTATTGGTGTTGCTCAAAGAGCTGGTTACATTTCAAGAATAAGAGACCTTGCAAGAGGTGCAGGATCAGTTTGGTTAGAAAGCCAAAAATAAATAATGTCAGAATTTTTTTTAGAATTATTTAGTGAAGAAATCCCTTCTGGTTTACAAAAAAATGCCAGAATGGGTATACTCAAGCTTTTCATCGAAAATTTTGAGAAATTTAATATAAAATTTAAATCAAGCAAGTCATATTCTACGCCCAAAAGATTGGTTTTTTTATTTGATGGAATGTCTAAAAAAATAGAACAAGAGGGCTCCAATATCAAGGGCCCAAAAGTGGGCGCACCCTCTGTTGCGTTAGAAGGCTTTCTTAAATCAAATAATCTTGATCGCACAAATATTTTTGAACAAGATACTGAAAAAGGAAGATTTTTTTTTGCTAAAATCGTTCCAAAAACCATATTTGTTGAAAAAGAGCTTTCAAAAATAATCCCGGATATTCTCAACAATTATTCTTGGAGAAAATCTATGAGATGGGCCGATTATGATTTAGTTTGGGGGAGACCACTGAAATCAATTTTGGCCTTATTTGATACTCAGGTGATTCGATTCAAATTTCATCATTTGGAAAGC
>Ga0310123_10003010_pt1 | contig 13213 bp, 17 predicted proteins | sample CB6_AW_1057_MG_FD_203505 | JGI IMG/M metagenome (GOLD analysis project Ga0310123, IMG submission 203505) | Marine microbial communities from Western Arctic Ocean, Canada - CB6_AW_1057 | ecosystem: Environmental > Aquatic > Marine > Oceanic | place: Canada: Western Arctic Ocean | collected... | reverse complement strand
ACGGCTATCGCAATCTCACCCGTCCAATACTCCACATCGCTGGTATTCTGAGCCTCCACCATGACGCGAAGCTTGTTCTCGGTCCCTGAGTAACGGACGAGATGCCGGCCGCCATCGCCCAACGCTGCCGAACACTTCGCCAGCACCGACTGCACCGCCGCGACGTCATCAAGGTTACGTTTATCCAAGACGTTTATGTTGACCAGCTTCTGCGGGTAAATCGTCACGAAATCCGTCAAGGTCGCAAACGGCTGATCCGAGAGTCGCATCTGGCGAACCAGCTGCAGCGCTGCAATGATGCCGTCGCCCGTCGTTGCATGATCCATGTAAATAATATGCCCGGACTGCTCGCCGCCGAACGAGAGCCCGTCCTTTCGCATACGATCGATGACAAAACGATCGCCGACTGGTGTCGTGATAATATCGATGCCGTTGGCGCTCATTGCCTTTTGCAGTCCGACATTGCTCATGATCGTTACGGCGATTGTGTCGTTCCGCAGCCGTCCCTGCTCTTTCATACCGAGTGCCAGGAGCCCCAGGATCTGGTCGCCGTGTACGGCTGTACCGCCGGCATCGACAAACACCGCACGATCCGCATCACCATCCAGAGCAATACCAAGGTCTGCATTCAGGCTCGTGACGGCGTCACACAACCGCTCCGTGTGCTCGACACCGCTGTCCACATTGATGTTATAGCCGTCCGGCTCGACGGCGAGGCGAGTCACCTCCGCGCCAAGCTCCCGAAAAATCAGCGGCCCAAGAAAATATGCCGCCCCGTTCGCACAATCGAGGACAAGCTTCAACCCCGAAAGGCTGACATTGTCGACCGTGCTCTTCGCGAACTCGATATAGCGTCCGCTAGCGTCCTCGACGCGGTAGGCCTTGCCGATCCGATCGAAGGGCACGTGCCGGCTGGGAATATCCTGAGTAAGGACAAGGTCTTCGATCTTCGCCTGCTTGTCGTCAGAGAGTTTGAACCCGTCACCAGAGAAAATCTTGATGCCGTTGTCTTCGGCGGGATTATGGGATGCGGTTATCATCAATCCGACAGCGGCACCCATGGATTTCGTCAGATGGGCAACGGCCGGCGTCGGCATCGGGCCGACCAAATAAACGTGCATTCCCATACTGACCAGACCACTGGTAATGGCGCTTTCCAGCATGTAGCCGGAGAGCCGCGTGTCCTTGCCAATTACAGCACGGCGCGATGCGCTGTCCTCGGCCAGCAACACATGGGCAATCGCCTTGCCCAGCTGCAGCGCCACCTCGGGTGTGATCGGATAACTGTTCGCCTTGCCGCGAATACCATCGGTACCAAATAGTTTTTCGGAATTGCTTGCCATTTTCAAACTGAATTCGGTGATCGGAAAACGTGGAGTCCGAAAGCGGAACCGTATCTTCGGGAAACGGATTAATAAAATTTCATCTTTGCGTCTTGGTCCGACCGTACGGTCGGATCGAAGTCATGCAACCGGTCGCCTCTTCCCAACCGATACCATCATTCCAACGAGACCATCTGGCGATGTATTACGCGGATAACCATAAAAGCCGAGGCGATCGGGCCACATACTGTCCAGATCGAGATAGAGGGTGCTCATGTTACGGTTCTATTTTCTGGCACTCCTGCAAAGGTCTCGGCGATGACTGCGAGGGCGACGTGCAGCCTGGCCGGGAATCATGAGATAGATCGTGTCTAGCGAATATAGGAAACTCTGCTCCACGCCGGCGACATGTCCGGCGATAAAACACACCTGGCATACACCGTGCCGTTGTTGCGCGGCCCAAAAGAGCATCGCCATTTCATCCGGCACCCACCAATCGACGATGAAATTCCCCATGGTGCCGGTCCGCTCGGACATCAAGATCTTTCTTTCTGGTTGGACGACGTTACTGACCTTTCTGGTCTCGTAGAGGTTGGTCTTCTTGTAGATGCCCCACCCAAGGCCCCATTTAAAATCGGTGTCGGCGATGACCGACCCGTAACCGTCGTCGTACAGCGGATCTCAACAGGTGGCCCCGGAAGAACAGCAGCGGTGACGTCGTCCGACGGGCAGCGAACGATGGTTGAATAGAATGGGGATTCCGCGATTTTGCACTGAAGATAGGAATCCAGGCTGTCCCATAGCGTTTCGACGGTGGGGAAAAGCTCTCGACCGCCGGGCGCATAGTGGGACTCATTGTCACTCGCGTACAACAATTGCGCCGTGCCTTGCTGCCTCAAATTGCCGAAACACATCGCCTGGTGTGCCTTCTGCTTGGCGTCCTGCAAGGCCGGCAGCAGCATCGACGCCAGGATGGCAATGATGGCGATCACCACGAGCAGTTCGATCAGGGCAACCCTGATCGAACCTGCTCTCGCCGTCGCTTTCGTCCACTTTGTGGACTTCGTCGCTATGGCGGGATTCGCTACCAGCAATTCGATCAGCGTGAAACGGGATTCAACGCTTGGCAATAGCCGACGGGGAAGGATTGGCCTTTGGAACCGGCGACCCAGCAATTTTATCCTCGTGAAACTTGATTGAAGCCGGCTTGCTCGGCGGTGCGGGTTGCCCCGCATGCGGGGCTGTCTCGTACCCGACCGATAGGGAGAGAGTCCCAAGGCAATCTCGGCTGGCGAAGCCGCAAACTTGGCGAAAGAATCGAATAGCACGAACGCCTTTGTCTTACCAAAGCGGACAGGGATCGCCTGCCGCCTGCCGCCCGCAACGGTGTCCGTCATGACTCTTCGATACATGATCAGAGCTCATTCCTCTTAGTTACTCTGCGAGTTACTACTCAGGCGGATGGTGGACCCGCCTTCGTCCCGCATGCGGGACGAAGGCGCGGCGAGCGATATACGCTGGAGTTAGGAAACCCGTCCAGCGTACATCGCATACTCCCTGTGATCGTATTTGCAAATATTTCGGTTTAGACACAAGTGTGGCGCCCCAGAAATTCTGTACTGATATTCGGCAATGAAAGGTTTTTGTTATCCATCTCGTTTAAATCCATTTCGCCTGGATCGATGTCACCAAAGTAAGGATTGACGAAGTCGAAATCGATCTGCATTCTGCCGGGGTTAGCCCCAGGTTGACAAATGCCAAAATACCGGAATAATTTCCGGGACCGGGCACTAGTGCGGTCACCGGTTGTCGGTGTCACCTTCGGTAATTTCAAACTGGCTGATTTTGACGATGAATCGCTCGTTCAGTTGAAAGAAGAAAAAGCCGGGCATGTCTAGCCGATGGTGCTGGACCCAATAAGGATAGTGAATTGGGCCGGTCGGAAATGCCCGTCCACTCGAAATGGGATAGTGTCGCGAATGTGTGCGACCTGCAGATGATGTTCGCTGTCGGGCGGTAAAAAACGGTCATGCTTTGTCTGCCGTCGATGCCGATGAGAGCCGACGGTGGGCCCGCGATCGCTCCTGTATTTAAGATCGATCTGAAAATCGTCGCGGAGGAGTTTGGGATGGACCAGTTGCATCCAACCGTGCCGTCCCGTGCTCCTGGCCATAAACTTGCCGTCAACGGCTGCTTAATCGATTTCGGGTAGATCACGGACTTCCCACCGCCGCTTGATTTGCTCTTTGTAGCGACCGGGTGGAAACCGAACAAGACGATGGCGAGGCAGCCCAGGCCGATTGCGGTCGAGAGACAGCATCGGAATCTCCAATTCTCTGCCCAACGACGGTATGGGTGCTGATTCATAAAGAAACGCCGGCGTGCGATGTCCAATTATCGCTGTCGGCCTTTATGTAAGTTCATCGCCTATGAATTTGTTTTTACGCGATGTTTTCACAAGGCCAAACATGTTGACCATGGCGATCCGTCAGCCGACGGATCGCATGACTTTGCGTCTTTGCGTCAGCAGCCCGGGCGAAGCCGGTTAACTCGAAACTCGCTCATCATCGATCCGATTCACGATCTCCCGTTGAAGCTGCTGGTGCAATTCGGCATTCTCGCTGCGGTCCGTCTTTACTTCAATGATCATGGAAGCGTCGCCGCTGGCGGCCGCCCTATAGGTACTCGAGAATTCGTCGGTCGTTTGGGGTGCAGAGTACGCAATGCCGAACATGGCAGCGGCGTCTTGAAAAGAGAGGCCGTGGGGCGTTCCGAAGTATCGCTCGAAGAATTCTTCATGACGGGCCACAGGGAGGAACGAAAAGATGCCGCCGCCATCATTATTAATCACGACAATTGTCAGTGGTTGCGTCGTGGCGTTTATCATTGCCAAAGAAGACAGGTCGTGCAATACGGCCAGGTCGCCGATTAACAACGTGACCGGCTGACCAAGCCCACGAGCGAAGCCTGTTGCGGAGGCAATGAGCCCGTCGATACCGCTGGCGCCGCGGTTGGCGGCGACGGCGGCCCGCGCCCCGTCGCCGCACGCAAACATGTCCATGTCACGAATGGGCATGCTGTTGGCCAGAAAGAGACCATGATTGCCGGGAATAAACTTCGCCACGAGTCGTGCTGCCGTGGGTTCACTCACACTGTCGGTTCGCGACAGAACCGACTCGATCACGTCATCTACCGATGCCGAGCAGCGCTGGAGATGATCGAGCAGTTCAGACGGTTCGCGCGTATCGAGGCGATCGCGCAGGGCATCGCAAAATTCCGTAATGCCGCATTCGAGCCGGATGCCGCGTCGGTGACCGGGGTCGTCGCGAACGGGATGATCGGAGACTTGATAATAGACGTCGGCATCGCCTTTGGCGAGGAAGGCCATCAGGCGTTTCGATGTTATCCGACCCCCGATCTGCAGAATCACGCCCGGCTCCCATGTGTCGGCAAGGACGTTGGCGGCGAGCATCTGATCATAATAATGTACGACCGGAGTCTGGACCGTCCCAAGGCGCAGGCCGGAGGTAATGTCGGCGAACACGGGCCAACCGAGTGATTGGCCAAGGGCGAGCACACCGTTTCGCGCCTCGCGCGACCGTAGGGCGCCAACGACGACAAGGCCGGAGGATGCCGAGCCAATGGCGGCGGCCATCTCGGAAAGGGCGCTCTCGGGCGGTTCGGCGACGGGTGGGATCCATCGCGTATGCGGCGCACCGACCTGGGCAGCGCGGGCGGGCGCGCAGCCTTCGCTGCCGGCCGCTGAGCTGCCGGGCCGGCCGGTGGACACCGATGATGGATCGTCCGGCAGAAATGGTTCGCGAAACAGGCAGTTCAGGTGAACCGGTCCCGCCGGGGATCGGCAGGTGCGGTAGAGTGCTTGATCAATGGTCGTACGGATAACGGACGGGTCAATGTCGGCGGTAGGGCAGGGCAGTTCAAAGTACCAGCGCACGTAATCGCCGAAGATCTTGACCTGGTCAATGGTTTGATTGGCGCCGGTGTCCCGGAGTTCTGGCGGTCGGTCCGCGGTCATCAGGAGCATTGGCGTCCGGTCGGTGGCGGCTTCGATCACGGCGGGCAGGTAGTTGGCAGCCGCGGTCCCGGAGGTCGATACAACGAGAGCCGGCCGGCCGTCAGCGCGAGCATGGCCAAGGGCGCAGAACGCCGCACCGCGTTCATCATGATGTACGACCGTTTCGAAACCGGAGTGCAGTGCCACAGCTGCGGTCAGAGGTGTGCATCGGGAACCGGGCGACAGGCAAGCGAAGGTGACGCCGGCTCGATACAGTTCGTCGAGAATGAGTCGTCCCCACTGAAGATTTTGCTTTGCAGCCGTCATCGCCGCGAGATAAAATTCTCGATTTTGTTTTCGATCTCCAGCCATTCTCGTTCGGGGCTGGAGCCGTCGACAATGCCGGCGCCTGAATAGACGACGAGTTCACACTCGTTGACGAGAGCGACCCGGATCGCGGCGGCGAAGTCGGCGGCATCCGGACCGATCCAGCCGACTGGGCCGGCATACCACCCGCGTTCGAAGGGCTCGAGGTGTTTGATTTGTTGCATGGCTTCGGCGGTGGGCACGCCGCCAACTGCCGGCGTGGGGTGTAGCGCGGAGATGATGTCCGCATCCCGGACGGCATCTCTGAGCCTACCGCCACATGCCTGGAATAGATGCTGCACGCGGGACAGCTTCAGAACGGAAACGTCTGCGTCAAGCGTGAAGGAATCGCACAATACCGGCAGCGACTCATGTAGTCGGTTGACAACGAAACGGTGCTCGCATTTATCTTTGTCCGATTCCAGGAGCTCATTCGCCAACTCGACATCATGCGCCGGCGAATCCCCCCGCAAGCGCGTACCGGCGATGGCCTCGCATCTGAAGTCGCGGCCGCAGCGCCAATAGAGGCGCTCGGGGGAGGCGCCGATGAATGCCGGGCCGCCATCGGGCTGAAAACAGAAATGAAAGCAGTGATCTGACTCTGCCTTGAGTTGCTGCAAGATCGTCCACGGATTCAATTTACTCGGGAAGACAAAGGCAGACTTCCGGGCGAGCACGATCTTCTCCAGCATGCCGCTTCGGAGCAGTTCCAACGCCTGCGCCACTCTCTCGTCCCAGCCTTCCCTTCCGGGGCGGTCGCAGCGGCTGATATGCCGGGGCATCGCGAATTCATTCGTATCCTCGAGTATCCGAATTCCATCAAGTTCGGAAAGGAGTTCCTGCGACTGTTCGTAGGGCGATTGCTCGGGATCGACACAGACGTTGCAGACGAACCGCGACAGCCCGTGTTTCCCGATCACCACTTCAAAACGTGGAACTGTAAAGCAATATGTCCCGAACGGCTGCCATTCCGGTTCCTGCGGCGGCGTGTTGGCAAACGACATACCGCCATAAAACCGGAGATCCGGGCAATTGTCATCGAGGTAGTCCGCGATGCCGTCGAACAGGTGCACGGTATCTACCGGTGCCGTACCCTGCAGGCGAATCGCCGAGCCGATGCCGGCCGTAGCGAAGTCGGCATTGCGATCCGACCAGTATACTTTCTGCTTGTGCGGCTGCGACGCCAGCCAGGACAGCGGGTCAAGCGGCTCGATGTCCACGCCGATTCGACGGATCCGCCGGCTGCTGCCGTTGCTATCCGGACCTGGTGTCGCAAAGGCGGCCTTGATACTGTCGGCGAGCCGAGCCTTCTCGGGCGCCGCCACTGGAATGTCGTTAACAAGTGTCACGGGTATCGTCGATGAGGGATTTTAAAATGATTCGGGACAGCATACTGATTCTCTGCTTCTGCGCAGCAGCACGACGCCATCGGGCCACGCCTTACGCCTCACCCTGATAGATGGTTGCGACCCCGAATGTGAGCGGCGTCGCTGTCACGCGGGCGAAGCCGGCAGCCGTCATCAGCGTGATAAAATTGTCGCCGTACGGAAAGGTTTCGACCGTCTGGTTCAAATATTGATACGCGTAACTATCTCCGGAAATAAGGCCGCCGACACGGGGCAGAATGTTGCGAAAATAAAAGAGATACAGACTCCGAAGAAACCGGTTTTCCGGCAATGAGAACTCGAGAATGATAGCATGCCCGCCCTGTTTCAATACCCGGTGCATCTCCTCGAGAGCGTGTGGGACGTCCATGACATTGCGGATACCGAACACAATCGTTGTCGCGTCCACGGACCGATCTTGAAGCGGAATCGCCAGGGCGTCGCCATGAATCAGCAAAATTCGTTGATGCTGACCGCAACGTTTCACTTTCTGCCGTCCGTGCTGCAACATCAGGGCCGACATGTCTATCCCAATCGCTGTGTGGACGGAATCATGCCGGCGACAGAATGCGATCAACTGGTCGGCCGTGCCGGTGGCGACATCGAGAATGGAGTTCTTGTTTGCCCGGCACAACCGCCTGGCAACATTTCGGCGCCACAGGATATCCTGACCGAATGACAAGAGATGGTTCACGAGATCATAGCGGTGGGCGATCCGGTCGAACATACGCCATACTTCCGCCCGGGATGGGGGAGATCGCTCCTTTTCCGTATCGAGAACTGCCGGATCCATGCGACGATGATCTAAAAAAAGTATATCGTATCCCATGGCGCCTGCGAATGCAAAGCCGTCAGCATTGATATTCACCTGTTTGGCATTTGGGACATATCGGAGGATTCCCGCTGGTCGCCAGGGTTTGTAAATGCCTAAACGGCTTCTACTCTACTGTGATTGACTAGTGTCTCGTAACGATTCAGGTGGTACGGCGGGCCCACCCTCCACCTGAGTGGTTACCCTGTCTATTAAACACGTTGCCAATGACCCGCTGGTTTCAAAAGACCATTCGACTCGCCCCCTATCAACGGGGTTTTCACCTGGTGACGGATGAAATCCTGGCCGGGATGCCGGAGTTGCGCGACTTCGAGGTCGGCATTGTCCACGTTTTTATTCACCACACGTCCGCGGGCTTGACGCTGAATGAGAATGCGGACCCAACGGTACGGCAGGATTTCGAGAGCCATTTCAACGTCATGGTGCCGGAGAACGCACCGTACTACCGCCATGACTATGAAGGGTCCGACGACATGCCGGCGCATATCAAGGCCTCACTGCTGGGAAACGCGATAACGGTACCGGTAACCCATGGGCGGCTCAATCTCGGAACTTGGCAGGGCATCTATCTCTGCGAGCACCGGAATCATGCGTCCGCTCGAACCGTGACCGTGACTGTTATGGGGGAGTAAAGGCGAGCGGAACTATTCAGGTTGAGGGTGGACGTTAGGCGGTGGAAGGTGGACAGCGTCTATACCGATATTGGCAAAGGCGATCACCGGGAACAGGCGATATACGGTGGACGGATTTTCTCCTTCCACCGTCCACCTTCTACCTTAACAACCTCCTGAAACTTAATCGTCTTCGCTCGGCTTCGGCGAGGCACGCGAGGACGAAGGACGATACTACCAATACTGAACACCCACCACTCAACACCGCGATCTAACACCCGACTTCGCTCCTGCTGAGCAGGACTTCGTCGGGCTAGCGTCCAAACAGGATAAAGGAAACCATGAGCCGAATCGATGATCGTGCGAATGATGAACTCCGGCCGATGCAATTCCACACCGACTTCCTCGCCAACGCCTTGAGTTCCGTGCTGGTCGAGTGCGGGAAGACACGAATCATATGTGCCGTCTCAGCAGTTCAAGGCGTACCGCGGTGGATGCAGCAGCAGGGTGTCGCCGGCGGTTGGTTGACGAGCGAGTATCAGATGCTGCCGGCTGCCGGCGGCGGGCGGAAACCGCGCGACGTCACGGCGGGGCGGGTCAATGGCCGCGCCCAGGAGATCCAGCGCCTGATCGGACGTTCGCTGCGAGCGATCGTTGATCTGACGAAAGTGGGAAGCAACACCATCTATGTCGATTGCGATGTCATCGATGCCGACGGCGGCACCCGATGCGCATCCATCAACGGGGCCTGCGTAGCGCTGAAACTGGCGTTCAAAAAAATGTTTTTGGAGGAAAGAATCCGGACCATACCGATAGAAAGCAGCGTCGCAGCTGTCAGCGTCGGGATCGTGGACGGCACACCGATGCTGGACCTGTGTTATCCGGAAGATGCCGGCGCGGCGGTCGATTTAAACGTGGTCATGACGAGCGAAAACAAGTTCATCGAGATTCAGGGGACAGCTGAGGAGACGCCATTCTCGCGGGACGAAATGGATGCGATGCTGGCTTTGGCGCAAAAGGGAATTGGAGAAATCGTGACTGAACAGGAAAAGGCGCTGACGGTGAGGGGACAGGATTGAAGCTTGTCGCCGGGCCGCTTTGCAGAAGACCGCCGCTAAGGAGACTATGCCGGGAGAATTCGCGCCGCTGTCGAGTGCGCCGCTTACTGGCGAGTCGGAAGCAGCGGCCATAGAGGGAGGACACGTCATCTTCCGGATGAGGACCTTAATTTAGCGGCACTTTTGGTCCCTCTACCTGCGGACTCCGCAACCGTCAAGGAGCGACCGACACAGGCTTGTTTGGAATGACACACGAAACCAGCCTGATCGAGAACCGGAAAACCCTAATCTTTCATCCTAAATCTTGCGCCATGGATTCTCCCAATGATGCCCCATCGCCCAGAGATCGCTACGCGCCGTACGGGCGCATGTGAGGGTCGATTCAGCAGCATCGAGATCAGGGTTGAAAGATTAAGGATGCTCAGCACGCACGCTGCGATACTGATCCGAACAAATCGCTCCAGCATAACCCGGGATCTCTCTCGTCGAGTCGGGATCGATCTGGGTAGCTGATCTCCACGTTCGGCACATCCCGAGATTGCGGTGCCCGCTCGATAATGCTATTGTATACACGTGCCCAAGTATATTCGAGAAGGACGGCTATAAGTTATTTTTCTGCAGCAACGAGTACAGACGCATCCACGTGCATGTATGCTATGGCGGCGGGGACGCTGTGTTCTACGTCGAGAGCTCCGTCGAGTTGCGAGAGTCGCAGGGCCTGAAGGTCAGAGATCTTTCACGAGCTGAACAACTCGCGCAAGCGCACCAACAACTCATCGTCGAGAAGTGGTATGAGCACCTTGATTAACACTGCACGGACGGCTCGTTTTCGTGATGGCCACATGGTAATCTGCATGGAGAGCGGCACCGAGTTGCGATTTTCGGTCGCGGAGAATCCACGCCTTTAAATGGGCACCCCCGAACAGCTGAACAACATCGAGCTGTCCCCTTTCGGAATCCACTGGCCTGATTTGGATAAAGATCTCTCATTTCAAGGCATCGTAGCGGGAGACTGCGGGCAGTGCCGAACACAAGCATCCAGCTAACGGAGTTCCGCTGCGCTTCAATTTGTATCTGATGCCGACGTTCTCTGAACCGAGCTTCCAAAAAATAATGAAAGAGGATCCAGATAAACCGGTTCCCCTTGAGAGTTTTCCGACGGAGATACAGGCGAGCTTTGTGACCATGGCCCTGGCGGCCCATGGAATTGAGTTTCACACGATCGGGGAGCTTACTGCACAGAATCGATGTGAAGGCCCTGGCTGGGTGAGGATTTTTGTTCGCGCCTGTGATCTACCCAGTGCAAAGGTTGTTCTTGCAGAGTGTCGTGCCAGCGTCACGGAGATTGATTGGTCGCAGGTTGACGTTGGGGGACGCGCACAGTCGATTGACGATATCGAATAATCGAATTTTCGAGGACGACTCACTCGAGCGGTCAGCTTTGTCAGGTAGCGGGTTCCTTCAGGATCGGCGGACATCAGTCCCGTTGGGACGGGACTGATGTGTCCCCGACGGGATCAGCCCGTGGCTGACCGTTCGTAGGTGAAACCGTGGGATTCATTGCCCCGAGTATCCGAAGACTAAACTCCATACAGGCCATGCGGCTTCGCAGCCGCCACCCAGCCTCTCTAACCCCGCTGCTGACGAATCCGCGCGGATGAACTCCGCCACTGCCGACTTCTCCATGTCGTAGCGGGCGACGGCCAGTGCCAATCCCTCCAATTCGTCGTTGGTGCAGGTCAATGCGTGCCCGTTCTCCTCCAAGAACACGAGAGGTGCGAGGACACCAAAACCCGCTTATTGCCGTCGAGAAACGGATGATTGCCGGCTATATGGAATTGTCGGCTATATGGAACAGATAGTGCCGTCAAGTCTTCCCCTGCCGTTTCCGGACACGTCCTTTACATTTGGTTCCAACGACGGAAACCTCTATTCGCTTGACTGCGAAAGCGGCGATAAGCTGTGGGACTACGACATCGGCGTTCCGGTTGCGTCTTCCCCTGCCGTCTCCGGCAACACAGTCTATGTGGCTGCGCTGGATGCCTTTATCCAGGCTGACGACGGGAATGGAGCGAAGGGCGAAAATGCTTAAGATCCCTGTTTCTCGAGTGCTTGCCGAAACTCCCGAGCACAGTCACTTAAGGGCCGATCGAGGGACGGCGCCGGCTCGCGCCCCGGCGCCATCCGTAAGTTGACAAATGCAGGACCAGCCCGCTCGAGTATCGCCGGCAGCTCCCGCGACATGGTCTCGGCGCATTGGAACTCGTGAACTTGCGGGAAGCCTGCGCCATGGGCGAACTGTACCATCGCCGCTTTGCCGGCGCCGGGAATGAGTTGGTTGCCAGTGACTTCGTACGTATTGTTCTCGAGCACAAAGTGCACCAGGTTCGGCGGCGGTGTTTGGCAGATCGTTACCAGGGTGCCGAGCGACATTAGCAGACTGCCGTCGCCGTTCAACACCCAGACCTGGCGTTCCGGCCGGGCCAGCGCGATGCCCATTGCGAAGTCCGCAGCGTGGGCCATGGCACTGCTGACCGAAGCGAAATTCAATGAGCTGTCCGACAACCGTGCCCACGGCGCCGCTGCGGACATGGTCGTGATGACTACGACGTCATGGCGGCGAAGTTCATGGAGCACGGCAAAGCATTCATCGCGAGTCATCATGTCATCAGCACCGCGACAGGCTGACCCAGAGACTGTGCCTCCATGAAAGCCGCCCGTAGTGTTTCTCCCTCTTTGTTCTCCTGCAGGAAGTGATAGGGTAGACCCCAGGCCCGCAGCGTTGGTTCGAAGAGGCTGGCCACACTATCGGGGGTTGGCGTGGACAACGAGCGGTAGCCGCGATAACCGATCAGTGCCGGCAGGGGAACTCCCATGTCGACGGCCGTGCCCCGCAGTGCATCGCCCGCCTCGAGAAACCCGGTATTTTGAATGAGAACGACCGGGCGCTTACCGCCGACCCACAGACCACTCGCGATCGCCCACGCCTCGCCTTCCCGGCACACCGGAACAACGCTCACGGACGGGTCCTCGTTCAATTCGTCGAATATGAATCGGGACATATTGTCGGCGACGCCCACCGCATGGGTGATGTCGAGATCCAGCAATCCGGCAACGATTCGGGTTGAGCGCTCGCGCATTGTGGCTTCGTCGGTGGCCGGTTCCCGTGTAATGATCTTAGGCGGCATGAGGGGGAGGAATGGAGGATTGGAGGATTGAAAGAATGGAATAGTAGAATGGAATAATGAAATGTTGGAATGATGGATACGGCTTCGCCCACTATTTCATCATTCCGTTGCACCATAACTCACCGAATCGGCAATGGGACGCGCAATGAATCGTTCCGTCGTCCTCGTCCTCGACGGTCGATTCGAAAATGAAGACGCGGAAGAGGAGAATTGGCGCCTCTTCGACGGGAGTTTAAGTTGCGCGTTTGTATTCTGGGCTCTCCTGGGATTCGGTGAGGCCTCGATTCCTCCGCCGTTCCAACTCGTCGTCGCTCGCGGTTCCTGTCCACTGGCCGTCGATGTACATTTCGGTGTGTGCCATGGTGGATCCATTTTTGAATTCTCAAGGTGCTCGTGCGCGAGCCAAAGTTCGGTAACATTCTGGATCACGATAGCT
>Ga0310123_10003008_pt1 | contig 13215 bp, 9 predicted proteins | sample CB6_AW_1057_MG_FD_203505 | JGI IMG/M metagenome (GOLD analysis project Ga0310123, IMG submission 203505) | Marine microbial communities from Western Arctic Ocean, Canada - CB6_AW_1057 | ecosystem: Environmental > Aquatic > Marine > Oceanic | place: Canada: Western Arctic Ocean | collected... | reverse complement strand
CCATCGCTCGAGTGAAGGGGTCAGGCCCCGCCACGGGCGGCGTCTGACCCCGCCCGGGCAACGAACCTGTGTTTTTCAACGGGCTACTAGGCCTGGTCGAGGCCCCAGCAGAAGAGCTGCTCGAGGAGCGGGCTGTCGCTGAGTGTCTTGTCGAGCACCAGGAGCATCTCGTGGCCGAACCCCTTCGAACTGCACAAAGGCTCGATCGACCATCCCGCCTCACGAGCCCAATCGGTGAGTTCCGCATGCGTGGGGAAGACCAGCAGCCGCCGTGGGCCCTGATCGGCCACCACGTGCTGCACGAGTTCCCAGACGTCGCGGGCCCCGCCGGCATATTCGATCAGGCCCTGCTTGTTGGCGGCCTGTCCGTCGACGAGATAGGCCAACGTCTGCCCGTCTGACTCGCCCACCAGCACGGGGCACTTGGGCAGTCTGAACAGCTGGTCGGTTTCGCGAAGTGTGCGACGCGAGTGGTGGGTGTGGGAGTGGTGCAGCTGATGGACGGCATCGAGGTGCCTGGTGGGGTCGAATTCGACCACCTGCAGAGGGTGGTCGACTTCGACGACCGCGTCCGATCCGGAAGCGATCCAGCCGGGGGTGTTGACGATCTGCCAGCCCAAGGGTCGATAGAAGTCGGGCACGCCGGTCCAGAGCAGTCCGAGCTGGCAGCCGAGCCCCGGCATCGCCGCCTGCAGGTCGTGCATCAATTCGGCGGCCAGTCCGCGGCGGCGGAATGTCGTGTCTGTGGCCACGAGCACGATGATGCCGACGCCGATCACCTGGCCCGCGAAATCCAGATTGCGAGGCCACACGGCTGCGTGGCTGACGATGCGGCCCTGCTGCTCGATCACCCGGCAGTTGCCCAGGTTCTCTTCGGCAAACAGCAGTGGGAAATCGGTCAGCACGCTCTGGTCGGTCACCCCCTTTTCGCGACGAAAGATCTGATCGAGCAGATCGATGATCCCGGGCAGGTCGTCGACGGTGGCCGGTCGAGGTGCGGTCATGCGCGAGGTGTTGATGCCGGAGCGGGGTGGTGCAGGATGACACGTGCATGCCGGGCAGTCGACCTTGACCGTCGGGAATCGTCGCCGGTATCCTCTCGACCCTCACCCCCTTCGGGTCCCCCCGCGTGTCCGACTCTTCTGCCCGAAACCTCTGTCGCCGACCGATCCTGCTGGTCTCGATCGGCCTGCTTGTGGGTGCCGCTGCGGCGGCTGCGATGGCGGCGGATCCAGCCCAGAAGCTCGACTCCGCCGGGATCCTCGTGTTGCGAAATGGGCGGGTGCTGGAGGGTCGGATCCGGTTGCTCAAGGAGGGCTACCAGGTTGCGACGTCGTCGCGACGGGTGGTGGTTCCTCGCGAGCTGGTCGAAGTCGAAGGCCAGAGCCTCGTTGACGCCTACCGCAAGCTCAGGGCCAGGATGCCCGATCGTAGTGCCTCACGTCACATCGTCCTGGCCCGATGGTGTCTCTCGTATGGACTCAATCAGCAGGCCCTGTTGGAATTCCGCGAGGCCGAGCGGTTGGCTCCGAAGAATCCGGTGGCCAGATCGATGGTCGCCAGGCTTGATCCGACCATCCGGCCTCGCGGCACGGCGCCCACGGTTCGCTCGGCAACGGCATTGATGTCGCGGGACGCCGAGCCGGTCGAGGCCCTGGGGGGCTTGCCACGCGATGCGGCTGCGAAGTTTGTACAGCGGATCCAGCCACTGCTGTCTCATGGGTGCGGGTCAGGATCGTGTCATGGTGCCAGCAGCGGACGGACGTTTCGGCTCGAGCCGATCGGTCGCGACCGCAGTGGCTTCGGCGTGAGGACCCGCAAGAACCTCGAGGCGACTCTCGGCCAGCTCGGCCAGCTCGACCGGGTCGCTGATGCCAGGCGAGGGCTGCTGGAGTTCGCACGGAGGCCGCACGGCAGTTCCGAGGGCGGCGGGATCCGGCGGTGGATCAGCGGCGAGCAACTGAGGCTGATCGAATCGTGGGTTCAGCAGGTGGTGACGTCGCGTGGGACCCCGGTGGCAGGGGCCTCGGGCCCCACAAAATCGCATCCCACTTCGTCCCGGACCGCTCGTGACCAGGCTCAGGCCCCAAAACCCGGCATCAAGTCGGTGGACGTATTCGACCCCTCGGCCTTCAACCGTGAGACTCGGCGTCGCGAGGCGATTCGCAAGCCGGCGGCTAGCCGCACCAGGCCTCGATCATCCGCGCGTACAGGTCGGTTCCGAGTTCCAGCTGCTCCAGGTCGATGAACTCATCCCAGGTGTGTGCCTGGGCGATGTCGCCGGGACCGATGACGACCATGTTGGACAACTCGGTCAGCATCCCGCCGTCGGTGCCGTAGCAGACGGTGGTCGGATCGTCGCGGCCGGCGAGGTCGAGGACTTCGCGGACGAACGGAGAGTCGGGGTCGATGTAGAGTGGTTCGGCGCGGCTCTTGACCACGAACTCGATGCCGCACTCCTGGGCACTGGCCCTGGCCCGTTCGATCAGGCTGTCGATTTTCTGGTCGGGCATGGCGCGGAAGTAGACCGTGCAGACGCTTTGGGGTGGAGTGATATTGACGGCGGCGGTGTGGTCGTTGATCCCGATGTTCCAACTGATGGTGGGAGGGTCGAACGCGTCGTTTTGCCACTCGGACGACGATTCGGTCTCGTCGTGAATCGCCTTCATCTCGGCCAGGTAGGGGATCATGGCGAGGTTTGCGTTGAGACCGGCTCGGGTGCTCGAGTGTGATGCGGTGCCTTGGGAGGTGGCGACCAGGCCGGTGGTGCCCTTGTGAGCGTAGACCACCTCGAGCATCGTGGGTTCGCCGATGATCCCACGCGATCCCCCGTCCACCATTTCGCGAAACAACTCGCTCCGCTGGGCCACCGCCGAGGCGCCGCCGTAGCCGATCTCCTCGTCGGAGGTGCAGGTGATATAGACGGGGTGCTTGAGCGGAAGGTCTGCGAGTCGTTGGGCGGCGGCGAACATGCATGCGATCGAGCCCTTCATATCGCAGCTGCCGCGGCCATAGAGCCGTTCGCCCACGATGGTCGGCTCGAAGGGACCGAAGTCCTCGGTGTGCCACGGATCGGCCGGCACCACGTCGGTGTGGCCAAAGTAGGCCATCCCCCCGGTTCCCTCACCCTTCTTCCCCAGCACGCTGACCTTGCGGACTCCGTACGGATCGTCGTATTCGATCCGCTCGATCGCAAACCCCAGGCCGCTGAGAACCTGCTCGCAGTAATCACTGACCGGGGCGTTGGAGAGGTTGCTGGTGGATTCGAAGGAGACGAGTCGCTGGTTGTATTCGAGGGCGTCCATGGTGAGTGGGTCCGAAGCGGGTCGTGGTGGATGGAGGCGGATGGAGGCGGATTGAGGTGGGACATTCAACTCTTGAGGTGGCGGGCGAAGACTTCCTTGGTGCGCCGCCACATTTCCGGCGACAGCACGTGGCCGGAGCCCTTCTCGATGTAGTGTGTGAAGTTGTCCTGGGCGTGGGTCGACTCGTACGCGTGGGTGATCACCTTGATCCCGCGTCGGACTTCGTCGATCGGGCTGCCGCCGTCCTTTTCGCCGAAGTTGAGGTGCAGGGCTCGGGGCACGATCAGCGCGGCGATATCGGGTGTGTCGCCGTGGGCGTGGATGCCGGGAACGAAATTCGGGAAGCAGTGCAGCATGTGGCGGTCGTGAATTGCCTTGTAGGTCGGCAGGCAGCAGTTGCCGACCAGGCACTTCAGCCGAGGCTCCCACGGTCCGACCAGCCAGGTGTGGGTGGAGCCCATCGAGTGGCCGTAGCAGCCCAGTTGCTTGGCGTGGACTTCGTCGAGCCCGGCGAGCACGTCGACGGCTCGACGCATGTCGAGGATGTTCTTCCAGGCCATGCACTTGCCGTCGACCACGTATCGCAGGAACTCGAACCGTTCGTACCAGTGAGTCTTCAGCTTCCCGGTCGGGTCCTGGCGTTCCTCGAAGCACAGAGCGTCGGGGCAGAGGACGACGTAACCTTCACGTGCCAGTGCCGCGCCGGTGTGGTGCATCGCGTTGCCGGCCAGGCCTGCCGGTTCGCTTTTGCCGAGATGATACTGTCCGGCGTGCTGGTGCCAGACGGCGATGCCCGGGGCCGGTTTGGCAGGTGTGGCCGAGTCGGGGATCAGCAGCAAGGCCGGCACACGATCGTCGGGTTCGACTTCGTAGCTGAGACTCAGCAGGCGGTAGCCCTCTTTTTGCTCGGTCTTGGTGATCCGGGTCTTGAGCGGGGACGGGTCGGGCCAGTCTCCGCCGAGTCCCGCCAACAGGCGTTCGCGAAAGTCGACGGCGGCCATACTGTGTCCTGCTGGATCTGATGAGAAGGCGGAGGCAAACGACGTCCTGCGGCCAAGACTATCGCAACGGGACAGCGATTGCGAACAGCGGCCGGCACCGCCTTGGCGGTGCGAACGGGGCGGCCCTGTGCGGGCATGGGTTCCTGTTCCACCGTGCCGTTGCGGTGGTCGAGGATCCCGGAAAACTGCGATCCTAACTCCGAGGGTGTTGTTTCAGGCAAGTTGTGCGGGTCCTACGGCCGATACCAACCTCATAAGCCGTACAACCGGTACGAGTGGTCCGCGTGTTGCGTGGACGTTTCGGGCCGGGGACTCAGGAAAGCTTTGCATGATCGGCCGTCTGACGATTCTTCGGACCGCGGCGTTTGCGCTGTTGGTGATCGCGCCTGTGCGTGCCCAGTACTTCCAGCAGCCCCCCCGGCAACAGTCTCTGCCACCGGGCGTCTCGCCCGCGTCGTACGCGGCTGGTGCCTGGGACCAGTCGGCTCCGGAAGGTCCGATGATCACCGAGCAGATGCTGTCGCAGGACCGTGGCTGGGGATACGAGGACACGAGTCTCGACCGCGTGCTGCGTAGCCTTCGCCGCAACAGCTGGATCCGGCTCGAGTACATGAATTTCGACACCAAGCGACCCGGTTCGCACCTGTTGGGTGCCGACAACCCCATGGTCAACAACGAGCGGATGCCCTTTACGGTGACTTCGGGGGGCACCGACATCGGTGTGGCGACGGTACCGGTCCTGGACGGATTGGAATTGAGAAACAGCAATGGAATGCGGGGCACGCTGGGCCTGATGCTCAGCGGCGGCGGCCTGGAAGTCAACGTCTGGGGTCTGAAGGAAAACGAGGCGTCATTCGTGCTGAACGGCCTGGGTGCCCAGGACTTCGGCCCGACCGTTGGCGGCAACCTGCCGCCTGATCCCATTTTCGCGGCCACCAGTACATTGGTAAACGGAGAACCCGGCAACAACAACTTCCTTTATGACCACAGTTTTGGAGCCCGCTATGTCCAGGACGTGTGGGGGACCGGCATCAACTACATCGCCGACGATTCGGATATCGGCGAAGGTTTGATGATGATGCCGATCCTGGGAATGAGATACCTCAGGGTGGACGAGGGGCTGTTCCAGGTCGGCGTATTCAACGGAGGCTTCGACGGCGTCGTCGACTTCGGCGAAGACCTCAACAGCAACGGCGTGATGGATGCCGGTGAAGACATCAACAACGACGGCCTGCTGGACCTCGGACTGGTCAGCACGATCACATCACGAGTCAACAACCAGATCTATGCCCCGCAGATTGGAATGAGATTCCAGATGCAGCACCGGTGGTTCACCCTGGGCTTCGAGCCGAAGTTTGCCCTGGGTGTGAACCGCTACAAGATGGAAGTTGAGACGAACCAGTTGAGAAGTTTTGGGGACGGACCGACGCGGGCGACCAGGCGAAGTTCTCGCTTTGCCCAGGTGGCGGACTTCCGTTTCTTCATGAAGCTGTTCCCCAGCGAGAACATCGAGTTCTTTCTGGCCTACGACGTCACGGTGGCCGGCGGAGTTTCGCGGGCTCACGACAACATTTATTACAACGACAACGGTCAGTCGGAGCCCCCGGCTTTTGGTGTCGATCCTGGGTTCGAAACGCTCTGGTGGCAGGGTTTGACGGTGGGAGGTCAAATCTGGTTGCGTTAGCAACCGGTCACCGGGCGAGTCCAGGCCCGGCATCAATCTGATCCGTGCGAGCGAGGGATCCGTTGTTGCGGATCCCTCGCTTGGTTTAACCCGCGTGGTTTATTCTCGGCCGCAGCAATGCGAAGTTGAGATCCGGAGTGGGAGGTCGCTGCCATGGGACGCGTGATCGTGACTCACTCACGGGGATGGCACGCCCTGGCGATGGTGCGGAGCCTGGGTCGCCGAGGTGTGGAGGTCTATTGCGGCGAAGAGGCTCCCTTTGCGCCGTGCTTCTTTTCGAAGTACTGCAAGGGGAGCTTTCAGCACCCCTCGGTCGGCGGCGAACCCGAGGCGTTCATCGACTACATGGTCGAGAAGGTCAAGGAGTTGAAGCCCGAGGACCCCGACGAACCCTACGTGTTGATGCCGGTGCACAAGGAGACCTGGCTGATCGCCGAGCACCGTGAACGGTTCGAGGGGCTGGTCACGATCCCGCTGACGTCGCACGCCAACATGGCCCGCACCCATGACAAGGGAAAGCTGGCCCTGTTGGCCCAGGAGCTGGAGATCACGATCCCTCCGACGCAGCAGTTCCACGACATCGACGACCTCTACCGGGCGATCCCCGAGATGACATTCCCGGTGTTCTTGAAGGTCCGCGAAGCTGCTGCCGGCGTGGGATTGAAGAAATGCGATTCGGCCGAGGAGCTGACGGTGACGTTCCGGGAATTCGTCGACGGTTTTGGGTTGGAACCGAATGAGTATCCCCTGGTTCAGGACTTTGTGAAGGGCGAGGACTATTGTGTCTCGGCACTGTTCGACGGCGGACAGCGGGTCGCGATGATGACCTACCACAACGTGCGTGCGTTTCCTCGAGGGACCGGCGCGGGGGCCTTGCGTGAGACAGTGGCATTACCCGAGGCGGAGGCGTCGGCGCAGCAGATTCTGGAACACCTGCAATGGCACGGCATGGCGCAGCTGGACTACCGCATGGGCGAGGACGGCACGGCGTACCTGATCGAGTTGAACCCGAGGTTTTTTGGGGGGCTGCCCCAGGCGATTGCCTCGGGGGCCGATTACCCGTGGTTGCTTTATCGCATGGCGTGTGGAGAGGCGATCGGTCAAGAGCCCGAACTCGACCACGAGGTGGTGACCGAGGCTCCCTTTGTCGGCCTGCTGGCCACCCTGGACGAAATCGCTCACGACGAACGGGCCCTGGGCCGGCTGCGGAGGGTGGCTGATGAATTGGGAGCGTTGAAGCGGGGCGAGGGGAGCGAGAGTGAGGACGCTCGGTTGAAGCCGCTGTGGGACGCGATCCGCGATGCGACCAATCCCAGCGACATCAAGGCGTATGTGAAGGAGATGTTCGAGGTCCATCGGGGCTCGATCAATGATGTCCTGCAGTCGGATGACCCGAGGCCGGCGCTGGGGGTGCTGTTCCCGTTGGCCCTGATGCTCAAGCACGGCAAGCTGTCGATGGGTGTGATCACGTCCGAACAGGAGATTGCCGAGGAGCGGCCGCGGCGGAGTTTTCGCAGCCAGTTGCTGCAGCCGCGTTGGAAAACCGTCTTCGCCACGATCGTGCTCTTTGCCCTGGGAGTACTCTTGAGCAGCACGGCTGCGACCAGTGGGAATGTGGGTGGGTGGCTGATGTGGCCATCGAGGACGCTCTTTGGAGATCCCACCGAGCTGGCCTCGGCGGCCGGGACGATTGGAGGTGCCCTGAAGCTGACCGGGTTTTATGTCTTCAACGTCGGCGTGCTGTACCTGTTGTCGGCCTGGGCACTCAGAGAACGCCGCACACGGGAGTGATTCAGAGTGGGCCTGCGCGTCGGCCCGGGGCCGATGCAGGTGTCTGAACTGGCCGGTTGAGTGCGGTTGAGGGCGGATTGAGGGCGGATTGACACGCGTGTTGCAGGTGGTCTATCGTCCACGCATGCGAGCGGTGATGCGGGAACTTGTGTACGCGGCACTCTATGCAGCGGCCTGTGCGGGGCTGGTGTACTGCTGTGCCTCGAGCCTGTGGCGAATCGGAGGCGTACCCGGTGCGGCCAAGGTGCTGTTTGTGGTGCTGGTCTTTTTCGGTGCCTATGGCGCGTACCTGTGCGGCCAGACGTCCGTCGAGATTGTCCAGTCCTTGAAGCAGCTGGGCGACGCGGGTGAGCCTGAGGCCGAAGAAGACTCGTCGTCGGAGCCTGCAGTCGCTGTTGCCAAGTCGGTAGCCGACTAGCTTGAACTCCGCACCGGTTGCGCCGGGTCCACGATCAGGCGAGCCAGTCGGTAACGACCTGTCCCCCGACATCGGTCAGTCGGAAGTCGCGTCCCTGGAATCGGTGGGTCAGTTTGAGGTGATCGAGTCCGAAGCAGTGCAGCATGGTGGCGTGCAGGTCGTTGACGTGCACCGGTTTTTCGGCAACGCCCCAGCCGATTTCGTCGCTGGCGCCGTGTACGAGCCCCCCCTTGAGTCCTCCTCCGGCCATGAACATGCTGAAGGAGAACGGGTGGTGGTCTCGGCCGGTGACACTGCCTCGTGCGCCGCGGTTCTCACCCAGCGGGGTCCTGCCGAACTCGGCTCCCCAGACAACCATGGTCTCTTCGAGCAGCCCGCGTTGCTTGAGGTCCTTGATCAGTGCGGCGATGGGCTGGTCGACGACGTGGGTGTTGTAGGCGAGTTCATTGTCGAGGTTGCTGTGGTGGTCCCAGGAGGCGTAGACGAGGTTGACGAAGCGGACGCCTCGTTCGACCAACCGCCGGGCGAGCAGGCAGTTTCGAGCGAAGCTCTGGTAGGTGTTGCCGGCCTTTCCGCGTCCGCCCTTGCGGATCTCCTTGCGATCGACCCCGTACAGATCGCGTGTAGCCCGGGTTTCGCTCGAGAGGTCGATCAACTCGGGCGCGGCGGTTTGCATGCGGTAGGCCAGTTCGTAGCTGGCGATGCGGCTGGCGATCTCGGGGTCGCGAGTCTGTTCGAGCCGGCCGTCGTTGATCTGCCGCAGCACGTCGAGGCCCTTGCGTTGGAGCTGGTCTGGCAGGCCGCTGGGGTTGGAGAGGTTGAGGACCGGCTCACCTGAGGTGCGGAACCGCACACCGGAGTAGAGGCTGGGCAGAAAACCACTCTGCCACAGGGTCGCTCCGCCGCTGGATCCTCGACCACTGGTGAGCACGACATAACCGGGCAGGTCGCGGGTCTCGTTGCCCAGCCCGTAGTTGATCCACGATCCCATCGTCGGCAGGCCAAAGGTGCCGCGACCGCACTGCATCATCAGCTGGCCGGGGTGGTGGTTGAACTGTTCGGAATACATCGAGCGGACCAGCAGCAGGTCGTCGGCACAGCTGCCGATGTGCGGCAGGAAGTCGGAGAACTCGGTGCCGCACTCGCCGTAGGGCCGAAAGGTTCGCTTGGTGCCCATCAGTCGGACCGAGTCCTTCTTGATGAAGGCGAAGCGGACGTCCTTGAGCTGTTCGTCGGACATCGGTTGCCCGTGCAACTCGTTGAGCTTGGGCTTGGGGTCGAAGAGGTCCAGGTGGGACGGGGCACCGGCATTGAAAATGAAGATGCACGACTTGGCACGAGGCTCGAAATGGGTCGGCTTGGCTGCCAGCGGATTGGGATCTGCGGCGAGCAGTCCGTCGTCGGTCAACAGCGCCGCCAAACCGGCGGCACCCAGGCCACAGGCCGAGCTGGTCAGGAAGTCGCGGCGTGTACGCGCCAGCACATCGTGCATCTCACTCTCTCCTCTCGTGATTATTCACGAGTGATGAATTCATCCATGTTGAGCATGATTCGGCAGGTGGCCACCCACGCGGCCGATTCGGCGGCCGACGTGCCCTTGGTGGCGTACTTGCCAACCAGTTTCCCGGCGTCCTCGGCATGGTCGGTGTACCACGTGCGGGCGTCGGCGAGCAGCCCGGCGAAGGCATCGAGTTCGCCGGCCGCGGGTCGGCGAGCCACGCAGAACCTGAAGGCCCGGGTCAGCCGGGCCTGGTCATCGGCGTGCTGTTCGCCGATCACGCGGCGGGCCATCGCCTGCGAAGCCTCGACAAAGACCTCGTTGTTCAGCGTGGTCAATGCCTGCAGCGGGGTGTTTGAGGCTCGGCGTTCGACACAGGTGGTGTTCGAATCGGGGCAATCGAATGTGGTCAGGTTGGGGTGCGGGGCGGTCCGCTTGAAGAACGTGTACAGGCCACGTCGGAAGCGGTCGGCACCCTTGCTGGCCGTCCACTTGAAATTGTTGGCATAGCTGAGTGCCGCCACGTCGGCCGGCATCGGAGGAAAGACGCTGGGTCCGCCGATCTTGCGAGCGAGCAGCCCGGAGGCGGTCAGGCTGTTGTCGCGGATGATCTCGGCCTGCAGCCGGACGCGGTTCTGGCGGGTCAGCAAGGCGTTCTGCGGGTCGGCCTCGGCCAGGGCCGCCGTGGTGGACGACGTCTGGCGATAGGTGTGCGAGAGCACGATCGCCAGAATCAGGTCCTTGCGGCTCCACTTCAAACGCCGGTACTCGGTGGCCAGCCAGTCGAGCAGTGCCGGGTGAGTCGGCTTCTCGCCCCGGACACCGAAGTCGTTGACGGTCCGCACCAGCCCCTTGCCGAACAGGTGGGTCCAGGTGTGGTTGACCGCCACCCGGGGAGGCAGAGGATTGTCATCGGCGACCAGCCAGCTGGCCAGGTCGAGCCGATCGGCCAGTCGCTTGGGATCCTTGTGACGAGCCTTGACCGGAGGCAGAGTGGCAAGCCCGGCGGGGATGGCCGGCGAGGCCTTCTGGGGTCTGAGGAAGTCACCGCGATGAAACAGGATCGTGGACCGGGGCTTGTCGGTTCGCTGCTTGATGACCCGGACGGTCAGCTGAGGACGTTTCGGAGCGGCCTTCTTGAGTTCGGCCAGTGTTCGGACCAGGCCGGCGGTGGTCTTGTCGACCTCGGTGTAGTGGGTCAGCAGCACCGCTTGGGCCTTGGCGTCCTGGGGCTTCTTCTTGACCGCCTGCAAAGCGGCGAGGACCGGCGGTTTGAGTCCGAGTCCGGTTTGGGTACCGGTGAGCGGAACCAGGCGGAAGTGGCCCAGCGTGTGACGGCCTCCGTAGGCCTGCGTGAGGGTCACTCTGAGGTGCGGGGTGTCTTTCAGGAGGTGGGGCTTGGCGAGCAGAAACGTGGCCTGGTGGGGCTTGCCCATTTGCGGGGCGATGGCCCAGCCGGTCTTGGCCGCGTTGTCGAGGGAATGGGCGGGTGGAAACTTCTGCTGGTGGAATGAAGCGGTGGCTGAGGCGAGCTTCAAGGCGGTGGGCTTGGCAAAGGTGGCCTGTGCAGCGACTTCCACCTTCCAGCCGGTGACAACCACGTTTCCGTTGTCGGCGCGGCCGGGACCGTTCCCGGGTAGCGACTTGTGAGGAATCAGTTCCAGCCGGAATCCCGACAGCGTCGGAGCATCGATGCGACCGTGCAGCGTGTAGGTCACCGTGTCGGGATTGGGACCTGAGGCCAACAGCGACGCGTTCTTCTGCACGGACAGCTTGACACCGCCGGACGCGGTGGCGTTGAGACCCTGGATCGGCAGGCTGCGGATTGGGTCCGATTCGGAACGGGCCAGGGCTTCGAGTTGTGCGGAGATCCACTTCGTGAGTCCGGGGAGGAGCCTGGCACGGGCTGCGGCGAGTGCTTTTTGGGTGGTCGCCAGCTTCTTGTTGTGTGCTGCGGTGTCGCTGGTGAACTTGGCAAGAGCCTCCGGAGATGTGACGACGTTCGAGTTGGTCTCGTCGCCGTTGTTGTAGAAGGCGAACAGCTGAAAGTACTCGCGCTGGGTGATCTGGTCGTACTTGTGAGAATGGCACCGAGCGCAACCGACCGTCAGGCCCAGCCAGACGGCTCCCGTGGTTTCGACCCGGTCAAAGACGGCCTCGACCCGCCACTGTTCCTTGTCGGTGCCTCCCTCGGTGTTGGTCAGTGTCTGCCGGTGAAAGGCGGTGGCCAGGACCTGGTTTTCGGTGGCATCGGGCAGCAGGTCTCCGGCAATCTGTTCGATCGTGAACTGGTCAAACGGCATATCCTCGTTGATGGCGTTGATCACCCAGTCTCGCCATCGCCAGGCGTTGGGTCGGGGTCGGTCTTTTTCGTAACCGTCGCTGTCGGCGTAGCGGGCCTTGTCGAGCCAGTGACGTCCCCATCGCTCGCCGAAGTGAGGTGAGGCGAGCAGGTCCTGGACCAGTCTCCGGTAGGCGTCGGGCCGCTTGTCGGCGACGAACCGATCGACCTGTTCGGGGCTGGGAGGCAGTCCGAGCAGGTCGAGGCTGAGTCGTCGTGCGAGTGTGTATCGGTTGGCGGCCGGCGAGGGTGCCAGCCCCTGCCTGGCCAGTCGTGCAAAGACGAAGGCATCGACGGCTGTCAGGACCCGTGCGGCCAGGCGTTTGGGCAGCTTGGGTGTGGGCGGGCGTTTCAGCGGGGCATAGGCCCAGTGAGCCAGTTCGGGACCTCCGATCGTGATCCCCTTGGGCCACTTGGCCCCCTGGTCGATCCAGGCCCTGAGCAGTCCGACCTGGGTCTTTGACAGCAGGTCGCCTTCGGGGGGCATGGTGATGTCGGGATCGAGTCCGCCGACGTATCGGATCAGCAGGCTTGTTGCGCTGTTGCCGATCTCGAAGGCCACTCCCCGGTCGCCTCCTGCGAGTGTCCGCTCGTGGGAATCAACGCGGAGTCCCGATTCCTGTTTTTTGGGTCCATGGCAGCCGACGCAGTGTTTGGCCAGGATCGGCTTGATGTCCTTGTTGAAGCCGATCTTCTTGCTGGCTGCCGGCGGAAGCGGGTTGTCGGGCGGCTGGGGTTCCGCGGCTGAGTTGGGCTTCAGCGATACCAGTCCCCCCAGGATCAGGGCTGGCAGACAGAGCAGGGTGATTCGGGCGAGTCGTGGTCCGCGCATCGTCGGGGGCTCCGCGGTGGAGACTTCGGGAGGCCGGGGTGGGGGTCCGAGGATCTCGGAAGCGGCCATGGGGGGGGTCGCTGGATAGTCAATCACGTGGCTGCGGACGTGTCAAGAACGTCCGGTGCGAGGCGTTCGAGGGTAGCAAATGACAGAAACCCATCCCGGGGCGGGACGGGTTTCTGTGCGGGTGTGCGGCTTGTGCCGTGACTGTTCAGCGAGAGGCTGAGGTGGTCTGGAAGGTACGGACCCCGCGGGCGGGCCGAGTGGGCTCGGTCTGCGGGGCCTTGTCCTTCTTGTTCCGCTGCCGCTGGGCCCCTCGGGCCCTGGAAAAAGCGACGACCA
>Ga0310123_10003007_pt1 | contig 13218 bp, 11 predicted proteins | sample CB6_AW_1057_MG_FD_203505 | JGI IMG/M metagenome (GOLD analysis project Ga0310123, IMG submission 203505) | Marine microbial communities from Western Arctic Ocean, Canada - CB6_AW_1057 | ecosystem: Environmental > Aquatic > Marine > Oceanic | place: Canada: Western Arctic Ocean | collected... | reverse complement strand
GCCGCCTCATTGGCGCCACTGTGCAACGAGCCGCGTAACGTACCGATCGCCGCGGTAATCGCAGACTACATATCGCTGCCGGTTGCGCAGGTGACCCTCGCTGCAAATGTCGATGCGTTGAACCCGTGCTCGGCGTAGAGAATCAACGAGGCATCCATCGCATCGCGAAACAGAGGATCGAGCGCTTCGCCGTGCAGCAGCCGCAGAAAATGCCCAGCTAGGGAATCTTCCTCCGTCAGCGGATCGATCCGGATCCCGTGGCGATGAAAGTGATGCCAAAAACACAGCATCGACGGCAACGATCCCAGCAGTCGATCGATCACGTCTTCGGCCTCTGACGGCCGCTCAAGCTTGAGGCAGCCTAGCACAGAGCAGCCCGTACGAAGTACGTCCATCGGATGGCTATGACCATGGAGTTGCTCAAGCACAGCCATCAAGGGGGCGGGCAACCCACGCATCGATCGCAACGGATCTCGATATCCGTTGAGCTCAGAATGTGTTGGCAACCGCCCCCGAACTAGGAGGCACGTTACCTCTTCGAAGCCAGCCGACTCCGCAAGATCTTCGATCGCGTACCCACGGCAGAAGATCCCATCGCCCTCCTGGCTAACGGTACAGATCGCGGTCTGACCTGCAGACACGCCTGATAGTGTCACGCTGGCCTTACCCTTGGTCATGACCGGTTTCTCGTTGGAGGATTTGATCAATTTTCTGTTCATACGCATAGTAGTCCAGCACCTCGTACAACTGGTCTCGCGTCTGCATCTGGTCGAGCAACGCCCGCTGTGTTCCGTCTCGACGCCGCATGATTCATGACACGAAACGCCGAAAGTGGATACAGCGCGATGTCCACTCCGAGAGTACGTAGTTGCTCCAGCGTCAATAACGGCGTGCGGCTGAACTCGGTCATGTTCTCGAGCACAGGCGCCTCCAGCGCGTCGGCGAATCGTCGAAAATCGTCCGCGTTAGTCGGATCTTCCGCGAAGATCATCTCAGCCCCAGCTTCCAAGTAGTGACGAGCTCGATTGATGGCGGCATCGAGACCCTCCACCATCACCACGTCGGTTCGCGCCATGATCACGAATTCTTGATCGATGCGTGCCTTTACTGCAGTTTCAATCCGGCGTTGCATCTGTGCTGTCGATACCAGTCGCTTGCCGGGCCGATGCCCGCATCGCTTCGTATCAATCTGGTCCTCCAGATGCAGTCCCGCGGCGCCCACTTCGGAGAGCCGGGAAGCAGCCTCGCTGATCGTTTCATGATCGCCCCAGCCGGTGTCCGCATCGACCAGCAGCGGAACCGAGGTAACCGCAACGATACGACGGGCGTCTTCGAGTACATGTTTCAATTCTGTCAGGCCCAGATCCGGCAGACCGTGTGAGGCATTAGCCGCCGCAGCGCCCGAGAGACAGATCCCGCCAAAACCCGCCCGCTCGGCGAGCAGGGCACACATGGCATTGATGGCCCCGACCATTTACAGCGGTCGTTCCCGTTCCAACGCGCGACGCAGGCGTCCACCGGCTGAGGCAGGGGATGTCCTTCTTTCCGGATCGATCTGCTCATTTTATCCGGGGAAGGTCTATGATGGGCACCGATCAATCCATCACGGGGGCGCCCATCGATGGGGAAGAAGAAAAGTACAGGATCCGGTCAGACACAGTGGAAGAGATACCGCAGTTCGCATCGAGCGAAGAGCCATCGCCAGATACATGCCATCGCAATTAAGTCGCCTCTGGTACCGGTGTTAGAGCATAAAATGGTGCCGAAAAGCGCCCCGAACCTAATCACCGAACAGCCAGACCTACATACGCTCGTCGGCGCACTCCAATCGGCCGGACGTTTCGCCTACGACGCTGAGTTCATCGGGGAAAACAGCTACGAACCGCAATTTTGCCTGCTCCAAGTCGCTACGACGCAGGACCTCGTGCTGATCGACACTCTAGCCGGACTCGATCTGACACCGTTCTGGACCCTCTTGATCGATGAACGCATTGAAAAGGTCGTCCACGCTGGGCGTCAGGATTTCGAGCCGGCCGCTCGCCAACTGAATCAGCCGCCTCGCCACGTGTTCGATACTCAGATCGCTGCCGCTTTCGCCGGTTTTGACTATCCAGCGGCACTTCCAACGCTAGTGAAATCAATCATTGGGGCCGAGCTTGGACATGGTACTAAATTCAGTAATTGGAACGAACGACCGCTTTCCGACGCTCAGAGGTATTATGCCGCCAATGACGTCCGATATTTGCTGCTTCTGCATGCGATGCTTGCCGACAAACTAGACGGACTAGGAAACACCATGTGGGCGAACTGTGCGTATGAAGAGTTGTCCGACATACGCCTGTATCAGTTCGATGCATCGACACAGCGAGATCGGACACGTGGCGCCGGAACCCTCAGCTCCCGAAAACGAGCCGTACTCCTGAGTCTGATCCATTGGCGGGATGGCGAAGCTCGTCATCGTAACATTCCAGCACGCACGCTGTTGAAAGATGAGTATCTCGTCGACCTTGCACGACGGCCCCCCGCAACGATACAACAGTTCCAAAAACGGCAAGGCATCCCGCAAGTGATTAAGCAGGACTGCGGCCAAGCCGTAGTTGAGGCCATCCACTTCGCAATGACTCAGCCCATCCCACCCAGTGCCGGCGGATCACTGGGGCCCATCACAAAAGAAACTCGCGACATTGTCGATCAGTTACTTAAGATCGTTCGCCAACGTTGTGCCGAACGACAAATACACCCGGCGGTAATTACGAGTCGTAAGAAACTCACCCGACTGGCCCGTGCTGCAATGAGCGGACAACCCATAGATGGATACCCACTTGTAAGCGGCTGGCGACAGGATCTGCTTGGTGAGGATCTACTCGAACCGCTAGGTTGGCGCAAAGAACGCCGCCCACGCTAAGTGGGCCGATAGAAACGGCTGTTCCCGATTACGCCGCCCAACTGTATCGCGATGGAGACACACCGCTGTCCACCAGTTCTACTACTGGATCAAATGTCCGGTCCCATGTGTGGGATCGCTCGATGAATCGGCGGGCATGGACTGCGATTTGCTTGCGACGGTGCACGCGAGCAAGCACGCGGTACACCTGCCGGGCGAATCGACCCGGATTGTCCAGAGGGGCGGCAAGCAAGTCCTGGCCGTCCATGGCCTTCAAACCGATCGCGACATGCGGACCGCACGCAACCGCCTTGGCGCATGCCATCGCTTCCAGAATTCGCTGCTGAACTCCTAATGTATCGGCCTGTGGGGCAACCAAACAGTGCCGCTTGATGTAGATATGAGCGTACATCTGAACCGTCGTCCACCACGTGAACACCCAGACGACAGGCAAGATCTCTTGTGCCCGCATCGGAAGTATCCACCACCATTGTGAGTCGGGCACGCGGTACGCGGTATTGCAACAACGGTAATACAAAATCCGCAAACCACCGCGGCCCACATAAATCCGGGCGTTCCCGAGCAGGTCCCAAACACAGGATGGTCCGATCATCTCCGAGAGGCGACGGTGTAACCGTATCCAGATCCACGCCATTGGGCACAACCACCGCACTTTGTGAACGGGCACCAAGACGGTGGCAAACCATTTTCGCCGCCTCACTGTAAAACAATACCGCATCAAACAGGTCCGCATTGCCCGTCTCGATGCGACCTAATCGACGTGCCTCAGCTGCACAAATCCATCGCCGTGGCGGCCGGGCCCGCGCTGCGTACTCATACCACCGGATTGCATCGCGGCTACTCACATCCAGTAGGTGTCGGGCCGGCGGACGCTTCACCGCCGGCTGTCGGCACCCCGGATGAGCCAGGATCCTAGCGTAAGGCAACATGGTGCAACCAACAGTCAAGACTACATCAAATGGCTGGTGGTTGTGCCAGAAGGAAATCTCACGGGCCAAGACGGGGCGAAATCGCATCGCTGCTGCCATAGATTTGGCACGACCCATCGCTGCAACCTGCCGCAAGCGGTTTACCGGGCCATACACGCGATGGATCAATGTCTGGCCACCGGTCAGTTCTTCCAAGGCAGCTCGCTGGTTGCTGTAGATCGGTTCGTCGCTGGTACAAACTAGGCCCACTTCAAATCGACGACACAACGCCTGAAGCAGACGAAAGCTGCGCAGTCGGGCCGCTCCGGCCAATGGACCGGTAGTGCAGCGCACAATAGAAGTACTCGTATACCCCTCCCGCTCGTTCTGGCCCTCCTCCCGACATATCCCATCGAGCGGAACACATTCATAGAACGATCATCGGCCCGGTAGCATCTGCTTCCATCGACAGAGATATTCTCGGACGCAACCGTGCCCCGTAGGCGGTCAGTTAGGCTTGGCCTGCCCATGTACGGAAGTCACATCAGATTGTACTGTGTGGGCACCAGTCTTTGAAATCTTTGCCGCGCAATAGGGATAGGTCAGCTCCTGCACGACAATATCGTCTGGGCCGGGCTGGTTAGCGGTAGCCTGAACCTGCAGGTTAGTGCCTTCTAGCTGTATCGCCGTAATCTGGGTCCAATATCCTGTGTTCGGCTGCTCTCCGAGTGCCAGGATGACCAAGTCCTGGGTCCTAAAATCTACGTCGTGATTGGCTGCGATCGTTTCAGTTCCAAGAGCTTCAAGTTCTGTCTCGGTACTGACCAAGTACACCTTGCCCTCGGCCAGCCCTGCATCGCCTCCGTAACTCTGGGCAAACAGCGCTACCGGTTCGGCCAGTGGTCTATCTTCAGACACCACCTGATCCACCATGGATTCAAACGGCTGATTCTGAGCGCACCCGGCCATTACTCCGATTGACAACCCGGCCAGCACCAAGCCGGTCGGCACGAGGGTGTGAGGGGTTCGATTGAACATGGGGATCTCTCCGTAGCATGGGTAATCAGATACTACATCAATCATAACCAGTCCCCGTTGCCGTATCATCACAAGCTGGAGCGGTCGAGGATCTCATCGACCGGACGAGCAATTGGACCCGAAATATTCCATGTGGCCTCCGTAGCCTTTATGGTGCCCCGAGATCGCTTCCGCAGTAGCATCGCGTAAAAGGGTCGACCCTGTCGGCGGTATTTTCGTTCAAAATTGGTTCCGACAAGTTCGTCGTCACCTGCGGACTCAAGGGGGGCAAAGGGCAACATCTCAAATAGGTGGTGCGTCCGGGCGGCGTGTCCCTGCATCCAGGAAAAATACAAATCGTGGTCGGTCGCCAGACGCACCAGTCCGGCCGGTTCCAGAATCCGATGCAGTTGCCGTAGAAACGGCTCTTGGATCAGACGTCGCTTGTGATGCCGTGTTTTGGGCCATGGATCAGGAAAATAGACGTGCACCTGCCGAAATACTGCATCTGCCACGTAACAACGAACGAACATCGCCGCTTCAACCTGAACGAGGCGTACATTTCGCAGACCGCGCCGGCGACAACGGTCCGCCGCGTGCCGCCAGTACGCCCGGGCCCATTCGATCCCAATGTGATTCACCGCCGGCGTCCGTAACGCCTCCTGGACGAGAAAAGTTCCCTTGCCCGAACCAATCTCCAGATCCAGAGGCTGGTTCGCCACTGCCGGGCCAAACCATGCTCGAACATCGATCGGGCCACGATCGAATGGTGGTAGTTCTTCCCGTGCAATACCAATCTCGCCAACATTAAGCAATCTGGTCATCGGTAAAGTTTACGCTGAAGACCGGACAGCCGGGTCAGACGCCCCGAGACTGGCCACCCCACTGAAGAAGAAGCCACAGCCCGATGCACGCCAGAAGCAGCCCCGTTGTTGGTTCCGGCACTGGAGCCGGAACCAGCGTGTCGCCGAAATTCTGCTGCACCGCAATCAAATCCGCCCCGGTGACTAGGCAGTCGTCGTTGGCGTCGCCCAGTCCCATGCCGTCACATGCTCCATTTGTGTAATCATTGCCGAAATTCTGCTGCACTGCGATCAAATCCCCACCTGTCACCAATCCGTCGTTGTTTGTATCACCTTGCAGTACCTGAACGATCACGGCAGGATTGAAGCTCATCAGGAATTGTCCGGTCGGCTCGTCGAATACAACAAAATCAAAATTCCCCGTAATCATGGGGGAATCAAGAATAGCCAATACTGCAAACGGATCATCAAATAGATCGCCGTCAAGAAATATTGTGGGGAAGAAAAAATTAACGCCGAGAACCCCATCCAGGATGATCTTCTGCTGTGTCACAGGATGCGTGATATCAATATCGGCAACCAGAATCGGCGCATCGGCAAAACGAAGATCCACCCGCTGTTCGCCCCCATCGCCATCGGGGCGAAACGCCGGTAGGATCAACTCCTCCACAAAGAACCCGGCCACCTTGAGTTCGCCTCCGACTCCTCCGAGCGTTAGCGTGAATTGATCGTCTAAATCAACGCCAATGAGCGTCGGATTGTCTCCCCCGAGACCTTCACCTTCAACGCTGGAATAAGCGATCCCATGCCCGAGGGCTTGCTGCTGTGACCAGATTGTGGCAGCCGCTCCGGTGTCTGCCAGCCAGCTGCCCTCCGTGGTCGTGCCATTTTGGGTAACTCGAACCCCCGGCAACGGCGCACCGGGAGTAGAGCCGCCATTCAAATCCGTCACCGGATCGGCACCGATAAAGGGATTGTGCGACAAAGAGGGTGGGTCACCGCCGGACGTAATGGTAAAATCATCGAAGGATGCGTAAGACGTCTTGAGGATCACATCATAAACGGGAAATCCAGGCCCAACCATCGGCGGGCGAGGGTTTACTGCATTTGGCGAATCGTACAGATAGCTCTTCAACTCGGGCAACGAATCTCCACCGATACTGCTCAAAAGATCGCCGAACGCCTTAAATTCACCGTTCCCCGCCGCATCATTGATCTCGCCGCTATACATCACCAGACTCTTGCCCTTCATTAAAGGGGTGCCAAAGACGTTGAATTCACTTAGCCCGGCTATGATTTGCTCGAGGGGATCCGCCGAAGTCAGTAGGGGGTCTTCTGGACGCGGACCAACGGCTGAACGGACGCCCACGAAAACTTGATTGTAGACTTGATCAATCGTCGCCAAGTTGTCCAAGCGTCCGGCCAGGTCTGAATCAAAGTGCGTCAGCTGGAACACGACGTCTTGTGAAACCGCGAATTGATCTGTTCCAGCCACACCCACGTCCGTGAACATGACACCTGGATCTAGTGCGATATCAAACGTCGAAGCAGTGTTTGACCCCGTCAGCACGGTCCCAGCACCGGTATCCGCAAAACCTTCGATACTGTAAGTCACACCGGAATCGAAGGGCGGCCCCAAGCCTGGGGCGTTAAGCGGCGGCAGTTCCGGCCCGGGGCGTACCACGGCAAATAGGCGCGGCTGGTCTATCGCGCCATTGAGCACCTGGTTCATTTGTATCGTCTGAACCGCTCGGGCCTGAGCCGACATCGCCACGATCGCCAAACTGACAATGCACAATTGGTTGAATTGAATCATTTCGCAAACTTCGTGGGTCACAGGCGTCCTGCGCCCATCCTGCAAAGATCTCCCAGCTTGCCGCTACTATATTTTACTCCTCAAAACCTTGAAACGGAAACAAAATTATGGCTATAACTGCCAGTCAGGAGTCTCACTAAGGCGGTTCGCAGAGCCGCTCAAGTTGCGATCTTCCGCGGGCCAGAAGCTTCGAATAGGCGGCAGCGCGACCGCCAGAATGGGCAGATGCCGTCGCCATTCCTGCCTCGCTTCGATGTTTTTCGTATGCTCTGCGCGGGCCAACCACCACCGGGACCCGCCGAGATGTCGCACCCAGAACAAGAATCGTTAGTTAAGATTGCTGATTTTTAGCTCAGATTCTCCAACCAACCATGAAAATCACTCTCCCAGATGGCAACGTCAAACTGTACGACAAACCCACCACCCCCGGTCAGGTTGCCGCTGATATTGGCCCTGGCCTTGCCAAGGCTGCCCTCGGAGCCAAGGTCGATGGCCAACTGATCGATCTGAATCGCCCGATCGGCCAAGACGCGCACTTGGCCATCGTCACCGCCCCAAAGCTTGACAAGAAAACCCAGGCCAAGGGCGAACCCGATCCCGAGGCAATGCACCTGCTGCGGCACTCGTGTGCCCACGTGATGGCCGAAGCGGTCCAACAGTTGTGGCCAGAAACCCAGCTCGCCTACGGACCACCGGCCGGTCAAGGCTTTTATTACGACCTCCGCCTTAAATCACCTATCTCCACGGATGATTTCCCCAAAATCGAATCGGAGATGCAAAAAATCATCAAAGAGGACCGGCCTTTCACTCGCTACGACCTCGACCGCGACACGGGAATGGCCAAGCTCTCCGATGAAGGCAATAAATACAAGATCGACAACGCAACCCGTGCGTTGCAGAGCGGCAGCGAGACACTTTCCTGGTATCTGACTGGAAAATTGAACCCCGAAGATGGGGACGCCTGGTGCCAGAACATGACCGCACCACGTGTCCGCTGCTGGGAAGATCTATGCGCGGGGCCCCACATCCCATCCACCGGTCGAATCGGCGCCTTCAAGATCATGTCCGTCGCCACTAGCCATTGGCGAGGCGACATCGCTTCAGATCGATTTCAGCGCATCTATGGAACCGCATTCTTCAGTCAAGCGGACCTCGATGCACATCTAGAACGACTCGAAGAAGCCCGGAAGCGCGATCACCGTGTGGTAGGGCAGAAGCTTGGATTGTTTGCGATCGACGAAATGGTCGGCCAGGGGCTGATCTTGTGGAAGCCTCGCGGCGCAATCGTGCGTCAGCAGTTGCAGAACTTCATTGCAGAACACCTAGATCGCCAAGGATACGAACAGGTATTTACACCACACATTGGGAAGCTTGACCTGTACCGAACGAGCGGGCATTACCCGTACTATCAAGAAAGCCAGTACCCGCCCTTGGTCAGCCGCGAACAGATCAAAGCGTTGGCCGATGACAATTGCAGCTGTGCCCAGCTGGCTAACATGATGAAAGATGGTGAAATTGATGGTTACCTGCTCAAGCCGATGAGCTGCCCGATGCACCTGAGGATCTACGCGTCGGAAAAACGCAGCTATCGCGATCTGCCCATCCGCCTGTCGGAGTTCGCCGCGGTATACCGCTGGGAGCAATCCGGAGAGATCAGTGGGATGCTGCGGGTGCGTGGACTGACCCAGGACGACGCCCACCTGTTCGTCATCGAAGATCAACTCGACGAAGAAATCAACGGATGCCTGAGCCTAGTAAAAATCATCTTCGCCACCTTGGGGATGACCGACTACCGGGTCCGAGTGGGCTTGCGCGATCCCGACAGCCGCAAATATGTCGGTCAGCCAGAGCAATGGGACAAAGCCGAAACGGCCTGTATCAAAGCGGCTGAAAGTCTCGGCGCACCATTTAGTCAGGAGCCCGGCGAAGCTGCCTTTTATGGCCCGAAGATTGATTTCGTCGTCAAAGACGTCATCGGCCGCTCTTGGCAGCTCGGCACTATCCAGGTGGATTACCAGTTGCCCGAACGGTTCAACCTGGAATACACCGGGTCAGATAACCGGGCGCACCGTCCGGTCATGATCCACCGTGCTCCGTTTGGCAGCTTAGAGAGGTTCATCGGTGTGCTCATCGAGCATTTCAACGGAGCGTTCCCTCTGTGGCTGGCACCGCAGCAAATCCGGGTATTACCGATCAGTGACAAGTTCCTCTCTTACGCCAACCATGTCTTGGATGCCGCCACGACACGCGGCTTTCGTGTGGGGATCGACACTGGCAACGAGCGGCTCGGTGCCAAGATCAAGATGGCCCAGGAAGACCAGGTCCCCTATATGCTGGTCGTGGGCGGCAAGGACGAACAGGCCAAAACGGTAAGCGTTCGCCACCGCAGCAACGGAGACCTAGGCGCTATCGGCATCGATGCCTTCTTCAAACTCGCCGACGACGAGAACCGCAACCGTCTTCTTGGCCCTCGCTGAATCTCCGCCCCCCATTTACAACCACATGGCGGGGTGCGGATCTGGTCTTGACTTTCAAATCGCTTGGCGCCTGATTGTTATCTGCTATCCTGCCTGTCCCCCCCTGTGGTAGGCCTTGCCTAAAACAGTGGCATCGCCCGCATACTCTCGCCACAACAGCATCCAAGGAGGGCCGAAGAGACCATGATTAGAACCGGTGCCAGCACGATATATGGAACGGGCCTGTTTGCACGGACATTTATCCCAAAAGGCACGGTAATCGGCCAGATCGAAGGCGATTGGGTCGAAGAAGATGGGCCGCGCGTGCTTTGGATCGACGAGCATCGAGATCTGTGTTACCAATGACATGAGATTCATCAACCACAGCAACAACCCTAACGCTGCATACTACGATGACATGACAGTCAGCACGTTGCGCAACAATAGAAGCCAACGAAGAGATCCCCCGCGACTACTATGGGCGACGGCCAGTTTGAAGGTGAAGTCGACTTCGCAGCGCAGCCATCAGCTCCGCAACAACCCTTGCCGAAATATCCAAGCTAGACCAGCCATTCCCCCCGCATCTTGGTGACCGCACAACCGGCAATCCCCACCCGATCGCCGCTGCAGGTTAGTCGCAACTGTCCTCCCCGTGACGAAACCTGTCGGGCCTCCAACATGTCCTTGCCGAGCCTCCGTTGCCAATACAGGGCCAGAGCACAGTGCGCTGAGCCCGTGACTGGATCTTCGTTCACGCCCAATGCGGGGTAGAAGCAACGGCTGACAAAATCTGTATTTGGGGCGGAACAGGCAGCGGTCAGGATTAGGCCCCGCTCAAATCCGCACAAAGCGGGGAAGTCGGCTTGGCCTTCAGCAGTTCGGCCTCTGTCGCCACTTCGATCAGCCAGTCACGAGATCGGGCGGCGGCGATTGGCTTAATGCCAATCGCCGCTAGCAAGCCCACAGGTGCCTCAGCGGCAAGTGGGGGATCGGACGGAAAATCCGTGGTGATTCAACCATCTGGAGCGCGATAGCAGGTCAATTGTTCGCTGGTAACGGTCTGGAAACTCACTGGCTCATGAAACAGAGCTATACCCAAATCCCAAATCAAGTGGGCCGACGCCAATGTCACGTGCCCGCAAAGCGGCACTTCTACTTTCGGAGTGAAGTGCCGGATGTTCAGCCGATCCACCTGCGGATAGAACCCTGGCGCCACCGGCTGCTGATCGCCAGCCTGTTGAGCCGTGGACATGACAAAGACAGTTTCAGATAGGTTCCATTCCGCAGCGATTTGCTGCATACGATCAGGTTGCGGCGGGCACTGTGTGGGTCGAACCAAACAGACGGCCGCTGGATTTCCCGAATACGCCCTATCCGTAAACGCGTCGACTTGGCAGATCGGTAGCAAAGACATCTGCGTGGGACGTCTGGTACCATGATTGATGCATTTGCCTTGTCAAAGGGTAACGTTCCGTCATTGCAGCAAAGTCTGCAGCAGCGCCCTTTCAATAAATGAAACATGATTACACGCTTAGCAAATTTTTGGGCGATCACTCTGGCTTTTCTGCTCATCTCTCCCGCAACAGCGATCCAAGTGGGGCAACGACCCGACCTCAATTTCCAGACGATTACTGGGCGCAAAATCACCACGGATGCGCTGGCAGGTCGCATCATCCTTCTGGATTTCTGGGCCACGTGGTGTGGCCCGTGCGTGGCCGCAATGCCCCACATGAAACAACTGCATGAAAAGCACCAAGACCGCGGCGTAGAGATCATCGGCATCAGTCTCGATCGCACGAAATCCAAGCTGGTCCGATTTCTGGAAAAGGAACAGATTCAGTGGCCGCAGCATTGCGACGGCAAGGGGTGGAACGGGGCATTGACGCGCCAGTTCAACGTGCGAGGCATCCCCTCAGTGTTCCTCCTCTCACCGGATGGGACCGTCCTATGGACCGGAGCCCCTAGTCGGCTGGAACAGCCATTGGAGGAAGCGCTGCGCCGGTACCCGCCGCAACAGGCCGGATCACCCGGTATCTCGCAGGAAAACCACAACAGTGCTATTGAACTACTGCAGGAAGCAAGACAAGCGATTGACGAGGCGCAATACTCTCTTCTTCTGGAAAAACTCTCGTCGTTACCCCAGTCGGTATTCAATAATCGTCGCCTCCGTGGCAGCCTGCACATGCTGGCTAAGAAAATCAACGTTCAGGTGCCTGATCGCGCTGAACTGAACGACGTGATAAGTAGCAACCCCAAGGGGGCCGAGCGGCTGTCCACGATACTCAAACTGATGGATTCTACGCCGAGACCGGTCAACGCAGATGAGCCGGAGATGCCTTCAGTCCACCCCGGTGTCATCGCAAACAAACTAGCGCGGGCCGAAAAATATCGGAAAACCAACAAGCATTTCCGGGCCTACAAGGCCTATCGCTGGTTGATCAAGCAGGCGGCAAACTCAGACCAAGGCCAGATCGCGGCCCAATACGTCGATGGATATGAAAATGATGATGTGTTCATGTCAGAACTGAACGAGAGACAAATCGTCGAACACGCCCGAGAGCTGCTTATGCTCGCCCAGAACTACAAACGGGCCAAGAAGCCCGAGCTTGCCCGAACAACCTATAAACAGTTACTCGGCAAGTACCCCCACGCCGAACAATGCTCCGAAGCCAAGGCTGCATTGCAAGACCTAGATCGGCACTCCTGAATGATCGTGCACCGCCATCGGCGTTATTAGCATCGCCCAGTCAAACCCGTAACACTGCGTCAGCGTCGATGGCGTACCACTGAGTCGTGGCATGCAAGGACAACGCGACTCAGACGTCCAACGCCATGAGTTCCTCGCCAAAGATCACCTCGCCACTGTAGATCTCAGCAATCTCTCTGCTTGCTCGGTCCAGTGAGTTGGGCGTGGTGAACCCGCTGCAAAAGTGCGTCAGTACCAGTTTTTCAACGCCTGTATCATGAGCCATCCGTGCGACATTGATCGTGCCGCTCATAGCTTTCGTTACGTCGTCACGATCGACCACGTCTTGATGGTCCCAGCAGGTCACAACCAGAATATCCGCTCCTTTAGCCAGCGCGATCGGAGGTTTACATGGCTTTGTATCGGTAGCGAAGACGATACTCAGCCCATCGTAGTCCACGCGATAAACTACTAGCGTCAGATAGGGCTCCATATGACTTCCAATCGCAGAACGGATAGACCAGTTGCCACCCACATGCTCATAGCCGGGCTCAATATCCTCCGCATTTACTGCCGGATCTGGACGAGGAAGCACGCCCCCACGGTTACGATACACCGCTTGACTGG
>Ga0310123_10003003_pt1 | contig 13223 bp, 13 predicted proteins | sample CB6_AW_1057_MG_FD_203505 | JGI IMG/M metagenome (GOLD analysis project Ga0310123, IMG submission 203505) | Marine microbial communities from Western Arctic Ocean, Canada - CB6_AW_1057 | ecosystem: Environmental > Aquatic > Marine > Oceanic | place: Canada: Western Arctic Ocean | collected... | reverse complement strand
AATTCTGCAGGATAGATATTCTCTCCTCCTTTTATAATCAAAAAATCTTCTCTGCCTTGAAAATAAAAAAATCCATCTGAATCTTTCCAACCAAAATCTCCACTATGAAACCATCCGTTCCGAAATGAATTTTCATTTTTTTCTTTTAACCCTAAATAACCAATAGTTACATTATAACCACGAATGCAAATCTCGCCAACATCATTTTCGCCTATATCTTTACTATTTTTATCTAGTATAGACATTTCATTTGCTGGTAAAACTTTTCCAATCGATCCAATTCTTCTTTTTTCTGCAGGAAAACAATTGATACACGAAAACGAAGTAGTTTCAGTTAATCCATATCCCTCAAAAATAGGTATTTTGAATCTCTCTTCAAATTGTTTTTGTACTGTTCTAGTTAATATTTGTCCTCCACACAGTATTGCCTTTAGTGTTTGATCTTTTCTTTCTTTAGGTATGCTTAACAATATTGACAAAATTGATGCCATCACACTTGTCCAAGTTACATCATAGCTGTTTACTAAATCCCAAAAAGATTGCAAACTCACTTTTCCTTGAACAATTACTGTAGAACCGCCTTGATAAAGTGGAGCTAGTAGTGTGGTAACTTGTCCATTGTTGTGATACAACGGTAAAATACAAAGCGTTCTAGTTTTTGTATCAAAATGAAACCACTCTGAAATGCTTTTTGAATCAGAAAGCAAGTTTAAATGAGATAATATAACACCTTTTGGATTTCCAGTTGTTCCTGAAGTATAAATAATAACTGCAGTGTCATGAATGGAAATTTCATTTTCCTCAAAACCATCCTCGTTTTTTAAAGAAAATTCTTGATCATTTATTGATGTGATCTTTTTTAGTTTTACATCATCTAAATTTTTAATTTTTTTAATCTTGAATTCTAGCGTATTACCATAAAAAATTACTTTAGATTTACTATCGTTTATGATATATCTTATCTCCTTTGGTGCAATATCCGGATTTATTGGAACAACAGTAAGACCAAAGCATAATGCTGAAAAATACAAGATTAAGAATTCAGGTGAATTGTGAAAAATCAAACTAATTCTATCTTTATTTTTTAATCCGAACTTTCTAAAAATACTATATGTGTTTTTTATTAATGATTTTAGCTCCATATATGTAAATTCAGCCGTGTTTTCTCCTGGGCTAATTAAGAATATTTCGTCAGCTCTATCTCTTGCTTTTTCATAGAATAATTCTCTGATATTGTTATAGTCAATTTTGAAATTTTTAGAAAGTTGTTGATGCTTTGCGAGCGGTATACTTTCTTTCATTATAAATAATTCATTATCTTCTTTTTTATAATTGGAATTGATGTCATTATTATTGCATCATTAAATCCTATTTCAATCTTAAACTCTTCTTCAATCGCATCAAGGAGTTGAATGTGTGCAAATGAATCCCACTCGGAAATATCTTCGATTGAACTTTCTAAATTAATTTTTTCAATTTTGAAAACTTTTTTTAATATTTCCTCGAGTTTTATATCTAATTCTTTAGTATTAATCGGCATTTTTTTATCTATTGATTTTTTCTAATTATCCTGTTTCAGAATTTTACTTACTTTAATTATGCCTTCTTCAATTTTTGAAATATCATTAACTAGTGGTCCAAATGAAATTCTAACTGCATTTTTTCCTGCATTTCCAAACCCCCAACCTGGAATAAACAGAACTCCTGTCTTTTTGAGCATTTCTTGAACGAATTCTTGGCCATCAGTATCAACTTTCATAAATATATACAAACCACCATCCGGTTCAATAATTTTGAATTTTAAATTTTGTTTTATTAGGTTAGCTGTTTTTTTTGCAGCATGTTTGTACATTTTTTTTGTATCTGAGATATAGTCTGTTAACATATTATTCTCAATCGAATCATTGATGAATTTTGTTAATGCCATTTGGTGTAATGTATCCGGACATAGGATTGTTGAACTTTGAATTGATTCCATGGCATTAATGACAAATTTTGGGGCTTCTATCCAACCTAATCTTCTTCCTAGACCCCTGCACCATTTTGAATTTGATCTTAATAAAATTAAATTATCACTTGGCGGCCAAGAAAAATATGATGGTAACTTATCTTCATAAACTAATTCCTTATACGCAAAATCAATAATCAGAAAACCTCCAACTTTTTTTACGGCTTCTAATGTTTTTTTAATAAATTCATCAGATAGAACTTTTGATGTAGGATTATCAGGCGATGTTAATAAAATAATTTTTGGTTTTTCATTTAGTATGAGATTTGAGAATTCGTCAATTTTTTCATCGGCCATAAATTTCCATTCATTTTCATCTATTATTGGGAATCGAAGAATTTCAATATCAGAAAACCCTACCATTAATTGCGGTAAAAAATTTACATATGTTGGATCAAGTAACAATATTTTATCCTTAGGATCTAGAAGTACGCTAAGAACTTCCATAGTAAGTTGCGTTGAGCCTGAACCTACCGCTATTTCGTCTTCACGTATTTCCATGTTATATAATTTTTTTTCAAATTTACAAATCGCTTTTTTAAATTCTCTTTCGCCTAATGTTGCCGAATATCCTCCTGACATATGAAATAAATCAATATCAGATGATATTGTTTTATATGCATCCCTTAGTTTTTCTGGTGCATTATGATTTACCCAACCTCCTGCAAAGGATATCAAATCATCTGGATTTTTTATAATGCTTTTAATATAATCTAAATCTGCATAACGAAGTATTTCGCTTACTGGAGAAATTTCACCTTCAAATTTTCTTGCCTTTTTAGACAAGCGATTTGAATTATCCATAGATCGTCAAATTTAAACATGGTTTTAAGTTATTGGATGATTTTGTATTTTTTCAAAATTTTTTATAACGTGTTTAATATTGGGATTAGAAATTTTTTCTCATTATAATTAATAATTTTTGGGAGCATAAATTTAGAAATTTGTAAATACTATTAATTTAACTGTACTAGAATTAATGCATCGAGTAACCACCAGTGATAAGAATATTTTCACCCGTGATATAATTAGCACCTTCTGTGCATAAGAAAAGAACTACTTCTGCAACTTCTGAAGGTTCTGCTAATCTATTTTCGAGCGGTATTTGTGATTTTATAATTTCTTTAAGTATTCTAGGTAAAGGATCGGTTAACGGAGTATTTACCATAGAGGGAGATACAGAGTTAACTCTAATACCAAATGAACCTAATTCTGCCGCCATACACTTTGTCAGTCCCAATAACGAATATTTTCCAACTACATAGTCTACTAAACCATTCGGAGGTTTTCCAACTACATAAGAAGTCAAAATAGATATTATTTTGCCGAATTTTTTAGATTTCATATGAGGAATAAGAGATTTTGAAATTTGAAAAAATGACTTGGTTTGCAAATCAAATTGTTTTTGAAAATCATTCCAGGTTGTTTTCATAACAGGCTTGTGTTGAGCTGGATATGCTGGAGAATGAATGAAAATATCTATTGGATGTTTTTCCAAAATAGAAGTGATAATCTTATCCAATTCCGTTGTATTTGCAAGATCTGCCTTTTCAATTTCAATATCATATGATTTACTTGACTCATTCTTCAGTTTTTCAATATTTTGATTATTTTCGTGATAAAGTAAAGTTAATTTAGCTTTTTGTTTTGCTAACAATTTCGTAATTGCAAAACCAATTCCGCCGTTGGCTCCAGTGATTAGAATGTGTTTATCGGCTATCAAGATCAGATTCCAGAATTATTACTTTTGCATCTCCGGTAATAAGTTGTATATTATTTTCTTTTTTAATTATTGTTTTGATTGTAATTATTCCAGTAGAACGACTAATTTTAACGATTTCCCCTTCTACTGTAACTTTATCATCAATAAAAGCAGGAGAAATAAAGTTTAGAGATTGAGAGAAGTATAAAGACCCATTTCCAGGTAAATACATTCCAGTCAACCTAGAAAATAATGATGCTAACAACATTCCATGACAAACTCTTTTTTTAAACCTGGTTTTCTTAGCGTAGGACTCGTCCATATGATGTGGATTATAATCTCCTGATAACTTAGCAAATTTTTCAACCATTGATTCAGAAATAACTTCAGTAAATTCTATTTTTTGTCCTATATGGAGATTGTCCAATTTAGCTTCGATTGGTTCAATCATCTATGACACACCATGATTTTTCAAGTGTCTTTGCTTGTTTGTATTCAAGGACATAGTTTACATTATCTAAGTGATAATTAGTATTTGATAGTTACTATCTTAAAATTTGAAATAAATAAAATCTGTTGGATTTCCATCGTAGAACAACAAAATTAAAAGAATTCCAGTTACCAAAAATAATACCCAATAAAAATAATTTAGATTAGCAAATTTTTCTACGAGATTACCCTTTTTGAATGATATAAAATGAATAATCATGAATAAAATCATCAAAGCTACTGATATTTTATGTGATTGAATAACGCCAATAGTTTCAGCTATTTGAAAATCAATTAGGAGATATTTTTGCATTGAGTAAAATAGGTGATCCATATCCTGAATCCTAAATGCAAGAAATGAGAAGAACGTGAGATACTGTGTTATTAAAATTGAAATTACTGTTCCAAGTTTTGTCTTAAAGAAAAAATGATTTCTTAAAAACGGAATTTTTTTTCTTATAACTGTGTGAACCCCTACAAATAATCCTTGAATAATACCAAATATGATGAAATTTAAACCAGCTCCGTGCCAGAATCCTATTAAGAAAAATGAGATCATTAGACCTGTAAAAACTCTTAACGTTGATTTTCGGTTTTTAAATATTAATGGAAGATAGAGGTAATCTCTAACCCATGATGACAAGCTTATGTGCCATTTATTCCAAAATGCTGCTGGAGATGTAGCAAAATATGGGTAATTGAAATTGGCTGGGATTTTAAATCCAAGAATGAATGCAGCACCTATTGCTATATCCGTATAACCAGAAAAGTCACCATAAACTTGAACCGCAAAAGCTAGTGCACCTAAAATAATTGTGAATGACTCTGCCCCAATTGGATTAAAAAATATGTCATCTACTAATGGGGCTATGTTGTCTGCAAAAAACATCTTTTTGAAAAAACCGAAAGCCATTAATGTTATTCCAAACTTTAAATTAGAACTTTGAAGAATAATCTGTTTAATACCTCCACCTGTTTCAAAATTTTGAATCTTTTCACGTAATTGTGGCAAGAATTGTTTGGCTCTTAGGATTGGTCCTGATATAAGTTGTGGAAAAAATGCAACAAACAAAGCAAATTCTGAAAGTGTTTTGCTGGGAGTTAAACTACCTCTATAAACATCAATTGTATAACTAAGAGTTTGAAATGTGTAAAATGAAATTCCCAGCGGTAAAATTAAATTTAAAAATGGAATTTCTGGGTTTAGATTGATTGAATTACCCATTATATTGAATTGTAATATTGCGAAATCTGCATACTTAAAGAATCCAAGAAGTCCCAGATTTCCTACTATACTTATAGTTAACAGAATTTTCTTTTTAGCGATATCTTTAGTGTTATGTATCATTTTAGCGGCAAAAAAACCAAGAATTGTTGAAAATATCAGTAATACAATTAGATAATTACTAGAAAAATAAAAAAAGTAATAACTGGCTGCTAATAGGATTAAAAGTTGAAATTTTCTATTTTTAATAATAACTACAGCTGTTAAGACAAGAATAAAAAAAACTATAAAATCAATAGTAGTAAACAGCATTATTCATCAATTCTAGTTAAGATCATTTTTGCAATCTCTTCAGAATAAAAATCGGTTTTTTCACTATGTGAGATAAGGTGGATATGATCAACCCATATGTCCATAACTTCATATTTATCGTGAAGTCGAAAAACTTTAAAATTAAATTCTTTTTCCAGGTCATCTAGCATAGAATTAAAAATTTCTTTTTGCTGTGTAGGTACTTGTTCTAGCCAAGTTTTTAGATGAGGTGTTGTAAAAACTATGACTTCAATGTTGTGATCATTAAGAATGTGAATCAATTCTTTTAATGCTGAATATGTTCGATTTTTATTCATTGGATAAATTTCATTACCCTTGTAATTTGCAAATTTACCACCTTTTTCCAAGTCTTTTAGTTCAGCAGGAATTTTAGGAAGTGGAGAATACACCATAAATGGTGAATTGGGATATGGACGCTCTGGTTCTTCTTGAAAATTTCCTGTTTGTTTTTTGTAAAAGTGATTAAACGTGTTTATTGTTGCAAATTTTGGATTATCTAATAATCCAGTATTAAATGGCAGAGAAATTGTAGACAACAAATCTGAAAGTTTGGGAGGAGCTGCCAGGGATTCAGGTGGTTTCTCAACTATAGTTCTGCCATGACTATAAAATGTCTGATATGCTATACCGTAAATAACAATCTTCGGTTCTTGAGATATAACAAAATCTACTGTACGTAGTTGTTCTTCAGCATCACTAGATCCTTGTCCTAAATTGTAAACAGTGTATCTATGTCCTTTCTCAAGAAGATGATTTGACACATTTACTGGGTTTAGCGCATAAATTTGACTTGAACCGAATATGAAAATTTTCTCTCCTGGTAAATTCTGTGAAAAAAATTCTTCGTGCTCCAGATATTTGTAATCTGGTGCAATTGACATAATGAATAAAAATATTGAAATAGAAAAAACAAATGCAATAAATATAAAAAATGTCGTTTTCTTTATGCTGTTTATATTTTTAATCACGGTTCAGTATCACCAAATAAAATTTTCAAGCTAATCCCAGTATATCAATTTCACCACTAAATGGAATTGATCATGTGGTTTAGGTAGAAATCATTAGAAAAATCGTTACTAATTCTGCTATATTAGTATGAATTATCATAAACCTTTTTGTTTTAAGTAAAAATGGTTTTGTTAGTTAATTCATTATGGGCTTATGCAATGAGGATGTGAAGAAATGCGGCGTATAAAAGATGTCATTTCCATTGGATCTGCAGACATAGTAGGTTCAGGTATAGCAGCAGTTTTTTGGTTTTATTTAGCAACTTTAATTTTACCATCAGAATACGGCCAAATTCATTATTTTATTAGTATCGCTGCAATAGCGTCTACATTTTCATTAATAGGACAACAGCAAACTATCATTGTTTACATTTCAAAAAACAAAGCCGTCTTTTCAACATTATTTTTTGCTTCTCTATTATGTTCCATAGTTTCCTTTATTGCACTATTCTTATTCTTTAATAAATTTGATATTGGGTTGTTAGTAATTGGCTTCGTTCTTTTTTCTCACGGTGCTGCAAGTAATTTAGGTTATCAGAATTTTAAAAAGTATACCATCTATTCAGTTCTCCAAAAAAGTTTAATGGTAATTTTTGCACTTGGTGCATATTACTTTTTTGGGATTGAATGGATATTATTAGGAATTGCTTTATCATATTTTGTATACAGTAAAGTTTTCTTTGACGGTTTGTCAAAATTCAAAATAGATTTCTCACAGCTTAAAAACCATAAAAAATTTATTTCATCGAACTATTTCCTAATGTTAACAAATTTAGTAACAACTCAAGTAGATAAATTACTCATAGTTCCGATTTTAGGATTTGCCGTGTTAGGAAATTATTCTTTAGCACTTCAAGTGATAGCAATTATGACTGTATTACCAAGTGTAGTTTTCAAATATATTTTACCCCGATCATCCAAAGGATTTGAAGATAAAGCGTTACAAAGGAACACAATTCTTGTTTCATTTTTACTTACTGGCGTAGGTGTTTTTGTCTTACCAACAATCTTTCCTATATTTTTTGAGAAATTTACAGAAGTTGCAGGAATTGTACAAATAATGAGTCTTGCAGTTATTCCTATTACGATAAATACATTTTACTTTGCAAAATTTTTGGCATTAGAAAATGCCAAAATCCCATTACTTGTAGGAATAATTGCTAGCATCGTATTAGTAATTGGGATGATTGTTTTGGGAAGCATTTATGGTACAACAGGAGTTGCAATCGCATACGTTCTTACATATTCAAGTGCATGCTTAGTCAGTTATGTAATGAATATGAGATTAAAAACTACAGAATCTGCATATTTGAAAGATCCTAGTGAACCTAAAGTCTCTGTTAAAACTTCAATCAGGTTATATAGAAATATATTAAAAAATATTAGCGACAAAGGATTACATAGATACAAAATTTTTAGAAAGTTGAATCAATTTGTAATTAGTGTAATTCAAAGTGATTTTACAGAATTTAGAGGTTTTAGAATATATTTAGGCAATAAACAAGCAAGACAATATTCAGTTGTAAATGTAGAAGAGGAATATAATCCATTAGAGATGGAAATTATCAAAGAGAATGTAAAATCAGGAGATAGCGTGATAGATGTAGGAGCAAATCTTGGATTTTTTACGTTACCACTATCAAGATTTGTCGGTGATAAAGGGAGAGTTTTTTCGTTTGAGCCAGAACCAGAAAATTTTAGAGCATTAGAAAAAAATATTTTGATTAATAAACTACAGAATGTCACATTAGAAAATTTAGCTATTTCAAATGAAAATGGCACTACAAAACTTTTCATTAGTGAAGATCATGGTGCGCATACAATTTTTGAACAAACAAGTCATAAAGTTACTGGAAAATCCATAGACATCCATACAATAAGACTAGATGATTACTTTTTAGAGAAGTCAATTGATGAAATTTCGTTTATTAAGATCGATGTGGAAGGAGTTGAATTTGAAGTACTAAAAGGAATGAAGAATTTACTAGAAAAAAACACGCATATTAATTTACTAATCGAGTTTATTCCAAAGCAGTTATTGGATTTTGGAACAGATCCAAATGAGCTGTTAGATTTTTTAATTGAAAGAAAATTTTCAGTATATCTTTTAGATTATAATGAAAAACGAATTAGAAGATTAAATAGTGTAGAAGATATGAAAAGAGAAGAAAATATCAGTGTAAACATTTTTTGTAAAAGGGATGTGAGTTGAATTTGAATTGGTATGTTTACAGCTCTATTGGTTCAAAGACATCCTTGTTTGGTTGGGCATACCATCCATTAGTAGTAGAAAATGGTTCGTATGTAAGTTGAATTGCCCTTCTTTCAACGTCTTTAGTTATTTTTCTCACGCCATGAGCTGCTTTTGGTCCATCTAAGACAAATAACGCAGTATTATCAAGATCATATGGTTCGAATAAAATTTTTGATTCATCTAGTCCATCAGATAGAAATGTGCCACCAGGATCACCCTCTTCCCAATTTTTTGAGAAATATAAGAATACAATTAACGTTTTGTCACTAACATTATGAATGTGAGGACTTTGAAAACAGTCTTTTTTCGCATACATAAAGCAAAAATGTCTCAGACCGCTTACTTCAACTCCTGTAACTTCAACCAGTTTTTTTACAAATTCTTCAGACCATGCATGATTCAAAAATTTATTCCATGATTCACTGTACATAGAATCATACTCCTGAATGAGATTGTGTTCATCGATGGGTGTCCCATCAGTATAATATCGACTTTTTTCTCTTTTCCAAAATTTTCTATAGGCCAATTTTTCGTCCGTTTTACTCCCAGCGGAGTCTGTCAAATACCAAGTATTATCAAATTTTGGAAACGTCTTGTATAATTCTTCATAAAAGTCTCTATCCAAAAATTCTTTAACAAATGCCCATTTTGTTGGGCCACTATTTTTAAAATTAGATGATTGATCGTATGCCTTTTGCCAATTTACTATATTCAAGATCAACATTCATCCTTAATTTGTTTCGCATTATGGCTCATGTTTGTAAAAAGACGTTTCAAGAAAGGATTGTGTTCTATTTTGATTATAGGATAAAGTATGGCAGTTTTTAAGCTTAACTTAATATCGGAATTAACATTACATAGAGTTTTTTCTTTTTGCACTAGAATAGATATTGTGATGTGAGTACCTTTTGCAATTCCGTCTAAAATTTCTACAGATAGATTATTTTCAGATTTTTTTTCAATTTTTATTTTATGTGAAAACTCTTTTTTTATTAGGCTTCTTAAAAATACTGTTGTTTTAATTGTTGTGGAGTTTTCATCTTTCTCCAAAATTTCTATTTTTTTAAGTTTCCCTGGTAAATAATTTGAAAGATTTTCATAATCAGTTAAAATTTTAAAAAAGTTTCTTTCGTTACAATCAAGTTCTAATGAATAATTCAGTGTAACCATGTTACTTCTTTTCAATGTTCAAAAATTCACCTATTAATTTCCTTCTACACTCTTCATCTCCATCATCTAAGAATCTCAGTTTATCAGATCGATCGATATCTTGGAAGAAGACTTCCATGGAAAGTTTTCTACTGTTTAACTAATTTCGAATATTATTGCCTATCATCTTTTAGACATTAACACTTTTCATTAGTTTTGATGCTTTTTTAATTGCTAATGCAATTTTCAAAGTTGCTACACCTTGTTCAAGATCATTGATGGTTTCTTTTCTACGCTTTACACATTTCAGAAAATGTTTTAATTCTTCAATATATGAGGAATATGTATCTAGGTTATCAGAAAAACCATCATCAAATTTTGTTTCCCACCTTTTTTTATTCATGTTGAAAATATTTACACAATTATTATCGGAGTTCCAATAAATTTCTCCTTTTGTTCCACGAATTTTACAACTTCTGAAATTTGGTCTTTGAAAATAATCCGTATGAAGCTCTCCAATAATTTTATTCTTAAATTTTAATAAACTTGATACATAATCCTCTGCTGTAACATCTAGTTCACTAAATTTTCCTGACATTGAAATAACATTTTCAACCTCTTGAAAGAACCAATACATATAATCAATTTCATGAATTGCGTTTGTTAGAATAACACCTCCCCCTAAATCTTTTCTTGCTGCATATGATTTTCTATAATCTTCCCATCGATGAGAATCTGGTAAATAAGAACAATTCTGAACCTGTGCTGAAATAATTTTTCCGATTTTTTGTTGTTCTATTAGACTTTTAATTTTCTTTATACATGGATGAAATCGTAGGTTGCATCCCATTTGTGTTATTAGTTTATTCTTCTTTACGATAGCACGTAATTTTTCAATATCTTTTAAAGAATTTGATAGTGGTTTTTCTAAAAATAGATCTAACCCTTCTTTTGCTAATTTAATTGCAATTGGAATATGTAGGCTAGTTTCATTAGCAATAACCCCAACATCTGGATTTTCTTTTAAACATTCAGTTAATGAATTTGATACCTTTATTCCTTTTTTCTTTAATAATTGTAAATCATTTCTTTTTGTGTATACTGTTAATCGTATATCTTTAAACTGTAAAAAATTTTCCAGATGTCTCTTTCCAATAGAGCCATACCCTACAATAAGAACATTAATCATTTTCTATACTCCTATTGAACATTTTAAAATCTATTTTAAAAATTTTGACATGATAGTTGGATACATGCATTTTCTATCAAAATACCATAATAAATTAATTAGTACTTTTCCAAGGAGTTGAATCTAATATTGTTGATGATACATTACTCAACAATTTGGGATTATCTAGATACCATTGAACTGTTTTTTCTAAACTCTTCTCAAAACTTGATTTTACTTTCCATTCAAGCTGATCATAGATTTTTGTTGAATTCAAACTATATCTAAGATCATGTCCTGGTCTATCTTCTACAAATTCAATTAAATTCTCTGACTTGTTCATTATCTCAAGAATTTTTTTTACAATAGTAAGATTGTCGATTTCATTATTCGCAGAAATATTGTATGATTCACCCGATTTGCCATGATGAAGTACTGATAATACAGCATCACAATGATCTTCGACATATATCCAATCTCTAACATTTTTACCATTACCATAAATTGGAATTTTTTTATTATTATATGCTAATATGATAGTTTTTGGAATTAGTTTTTCTACAAATTGCCTTGGTCCATAGTTATTTGTACATCTTGTAATTACTACATCAGAATTAAAAGTAGTAAAATAAGAATTTATCAAAAGTTCTGCAGCGGCCTTAGTTGCAGCATATGGACTTGATGGATTAAATCTAGATTCTTCAGTAGCAGTTCCTTTAGATAAACTTCCAAAAACTTCATCGGTGGAAATCTGAATCATGCGTTTTTTCTGTTTAGTTGTTATATCGAGTATTGTAAATGCACCTCTTATGTTAGATACTAAGAATGGATTGGCATCATTAATACTTCTGTCAACAAATGATTCCGCAGCGAAATTAATTACTGCATCACATTTTGTAATCTGCTCCTCCATAAATTTTTTATTTGATATATTACCTTTCTCGAAATGATATTTTTCTGAATTTTTAATTTCGTGTAGGTTTTTGTGGTCAGCGCCAAATAATTCAGCGTCAATATTGGTTATCTCAAAATCATTACTTTCTCTTAATAATTTGAGAACAAAATTACTCCCAATAAACCCAAGTCCACCTGTAACAAGCAGTTTCATCATGAATCACAATTTTCCTAAACCTAATAAAATATTGTATGGTTTACTAAGTACCTTTGAATCCAAACTTTTATTGGCTAAATTAAGGAAGTTTTTGAAATGACTAATAAAAATACCTCAGTAATAGAGTTAGAAAAACATGCTACAAAAGATATACATGATTTTCATACGAATGGAGATTTAACGGTAATTTGGAGGGATTGGGATAATATTATCAAAAAAACACCCAAAATGGTTTATGTAAGTTCTGTCAACCCAAAAGAAATCAAAGGACCACATTTGCACAAAAACCGAACAAGTTATTTCTCTTGTATTCATGGTAAAGTAGTTTTTATTATTCAAGACAAAGATGGAAATTTTGAGGAAATAGAAATCAGCTCTGAAAAACCAGTTTTAATTTGTGTTCCAAATGGTATTGCATCTGCACACGTCAATGTTGGCAAAGAACAAGCAAGAATACTTGTTTTAGCGGATATAGCATGGAGACCAAATGATAACGAAATGATTAATGTAGAATTTAGTGATTATGATTTTAATAAATGGAAATAACTGAAAGAATGGGAACATAAAGAAATCTTCAATGAATATAATTATCACATGCCATGTCAGAACTTAATTACATTAATTCAAAAAAAAATATAATTCTTTATCTTGGATTAATTCTTACACTTGGATTATCCTTAAGATTCTATTATCTGCCATATGATGTTCCAATAGTTACTGATGGATTTTATTCCTTTGTCTATGCAGCTAAAACCGTATTTGAAGGAAATTTACCTG
>Ga0310123_10003001_pt1 | contig 13228 bp, 8 predicted proteins | sample CB6_AW_1057_MG_FD_203505 | JGI IMG/M metagenome (GOLD analysis project Ga0310123, IMG submission 203505) | Marine microbial communities from Western Arctic Ocean, Canada - CB6_AW_1057 | ecosystem: Environmental > Aquatic > Marine > Oceanic | place: Canada: Western Arctic Ocean | collected... | reverse complement strand
ATGTCAGTCCGAGAGTACCATTGGTTTCTTCTCCGGAATTATTTGGAAAATTATATGATCCCGAATTACAGCATCGAAATACTCATTCTACGTACGTGCCAGGATTAAAGTCCTTTCTAATTGATCGACTAGTTCAAACGCCGATACCATATTGGATGGCTGTGGAGGATTCCATCTCTATGCAAGTTTCTTTAGAAACACGTGTTCCTTTTCTTGACAGTGTTTTGATTGACGCAACTTTTGCTTATCCTGAGAAGCATTTCATGGGCGAAGGTCTTAATAAACGACTACTCCGCCTTATTGCTGACGACTACTTGCCCCCTCATATCAAGAATGCAAGAACCAAATATCAGCGTCCAGGTTCTAACAGTTTACTTATCTATGGTGCGCTTGCACCCGCTCTTATGGAGCTTCTCGCCTCTCCCGACAGACTGCATCTACTAAATCATCAAAACTGTCAAAAGGCCTTCCAGAGGGACTTGGCAGAACAATCTAAGGAAATGGCAGATTTCTGGTTTAGAGTACTTACCTATTCTTTATGGGTCAACGCTTGATGGGATCAGTCGTAGACAAAAACCAGGATCCTGACGCGCCTTGGTCATTTGGAGGTCCTTAAGGAATCTCTTGACATAGGCGATCAATGGGGCAGCTAGTTCGCAGACACCGGAAAAGAGTCATGTCAGTCGACCAGTCGTTCACTTCCTGGCCCTAAAAGGCAACTGTATGCTGGCCACGCTGCACGGGGACAATTAAAATCCCTATCCATTGTGGTTAGAGTCATTCGTTGTTTCTGCACCTGGAAGGCCCGCATCATTGTTTGATCAACGATAAGGTAACGCGGAATTCCGCATCAAGGTTGGTCTGTATTTGACGGTGATGCACGCCTGATGATAGAATTTGGGGATGATGACCGTAACGCGCAGACAGATGCTGGCTCGTTGTTCGCAAGGGTTTGGTTCGGTGGCGGCCCTGGGCATGATGGCGTTTGAATCTGCCACGGCTTCCGGTCCCCCCTTGCCCCACGTCCGGGCGCAGGTGAAAAGTGTCGTCTTTCTCTATATGGACGGAGGCGTTTCGCAGGTTGACAGTTTCGATCCCAAACCGCTCCTAGCGAAATATCACGGGCGCGATCCGGGCGAAGCCATCGGCAAACTCGATCCGACACAGTTTAATAACTTTGGACCCATCACCAAGAGTCCGTGGGAATTCCACCGTTGCGGCAACAATGGCATACCCGTCAGCGACTTGTTCCCGCACATTGGGACGTGTGTCGACGATATCGCGATCATCCGATCGATGGTTGGCCAATTTCCCGAACACACCAATGCAAACTATTTCTTACATACAGGGCACGGATTGCAAGGACGTCCCTCGATGGGAGCGTGGGTTTCCTACGGATTGGGAAGTATGAACGAAAACCTTCCCGGCTTCGTCGTCCTGAACGGGTTACTAATTCCGCCAGGTGGCCTGGACAACTTCCACAACGGTTTTTTGCCCTCGAACTATCAAGCATCCGTCTTCGATTCCGGTGACGCCGCGTTGGCCAATATCCACCGGTCGGAAGAGTCGGACGCATTGCAGCGTGGCAAACTTGATTTTGTCAAGCACATGGATCAGGCTTTGCGAACCGTTCGGGGAGAGAATAACGCAATCGAATCGGCCGTCAAAAACTACGAACTGGCCTACCAAATGCAGGCGGCTGTCCCGGAGCTTTTGGATATTTCTAGCGAACGTAAGGAGACCTGTAGGTTGTACGGCCTCGAATCGCAAGATGAATACATGCAAAAGTACGGCCGACAATGTCTCATTGCCCGGCGATTGGTCGAACGGGGCGTGCGTTTTATCGAACTGACCTGTACGATTCCCCGTATCGATCGATGGGACCAACACGTAAAGTTGAAACAGCGGCACGCCATGAACGCGCACGCAGTCGATCAGCCCATCGCGGGCCTGATCAAGGACTTGAAGCGACGAGGGCTCTTGGAATCAACCTTGCTCGTGTTCACCGGCGAGTTTGGCCGAACACCGTTTGCGCAAGGCACTGGCCGCGATCATAACCCGCAAGGTTTTAGCGCGTGGCTAGCTGGAGGGGGTGTGAAGGGCGGTGTGATTCATGGTGCGACCGATGAATTCGGCTATCGCGCCGTTGAGAAAAAAACCACCATCCACGACTTGCATGCCACAATTCTGCATCAGTTAGGCATCGATCATGAAAGACTCACGTACCGCTTTAATGGTCGCGATATTAGATTGACCGATGTCTATGGTAATGTCGTGCATGATATTTTGGTCTGATGTGAATTGTCGTCACCCGGAATTGACGTCGATGAAAATGCTGGTCGCCATCCTTTTGCTCTTTGCGCTCTGTCAACCACTGCTGGCTAAGGATGTTGTCCCCTTCAGCAAGCAGGAACATTTCCAGCAGCGAATTCTGCCGGCTCTGAAGAAACATTGTTACAGCTGCCATTCAACCGAGGAGAAACACGAGGCCGGCCTGTTCTTGGATAGCCGTTATGGATGGGAAAATGGTGGGGAGCGTGGCCCGGCCATTCAACCTAAAAGGCCGGATGAGAGTCTGTTGATCCAGGCGATCCGCTATGAAAACAGCGACTTGCAAATGCCTCCGGACGGCAAGTTGCCCACTGCTTTGGTCGACGATTTTGAAAAGTGGGTCCGGACAGGCGCGTTTGATATTCGCGAGCGCAAATTGGTACCGATCGAAAGCGAATTCAATCTGGCCGAGCGAATGAGATTCTGGTGTTTCCAGCCCGTACGGCATCAGCGTATTCCGGAAGTTCAAAACGGCGCCTGGGTCGTGAACGATGTTGACGCCTTTATCTTGTCCCGCTTGGAACAACGCAACTTGACTCCTGCGAAAGTCGCAGATCGGCAGACCTTAATTCGCCGAGTGAGCTTTGATCTTACCGGATTGCCCCCTACGCCCGGTGAGGTCGACCAGTTCTTGAACGATGGATCTCCCTACGCCTATACGGCCATGGTAAGTCGTTATCTGCAGTCGAGTCACTTCGGTGAACGATGGGCCCGCCACTGGATGGATTTGGTCCGCTACGCAGAAACGCGAGGCCATGAGTTCGATGGTCCATTCCAGGTGCCGTATGTGTATCGTGATTACTTGATTCGTGCGTTCAACGCAGACGTACCCTATGACCAGATCGTACGGGAACATATCGCAGGTGACTTGTTACCAAACCCTCGACACGACCCGATTTCGGGTGTCGACGAGTCCTTCCTGGGGACAGCGTTTTACAGTCTGGGGGAAGGAATTCCTGCGCCAGTCGATGTGCGCCAGGATGCTGCCAATCGAATTGACAATATTATTGAAGTGATCAGTAAAACATTTATGGGTTTGACGGTTTCGTGTGCACGCTGCCATGATCACAAGTTTGACGCCATTGCGACCCGTGATTATTACGCCCTCTACGGAATGTTTGACAGTACGCGGCTGACGTGTCGCGCCATGAATCACATCGACGACGTCGCCGCGATTCTCCCTCAGCTGGATCAGATCAAAACCGCCATCACTCAGGAGGTGGCGTCGGTATGGAAGGCTGACGCGGAACGTGTCGCGGACTACTTGGAGATGGCGAAACAAGGAATTAACTTGGAGGCCAATCGTGTCGATGCCTGGGTTGGTTTTCTTAACGCGGAAAACAAGAAGAAAGAGGAGATCTCAAAGAAAGAGGAAAAGACCGCTGCCGTAGAACCGGTTTTGGAGGGCTGGCGACTGCTGTTGTTGGCCGCACAGAAATCAGACACGGAATTGGTACGGACCTGGAACGAACTCGAACAGCGGGTGGCGAACGAACGGAAGCACTTTACAGAGCGAGTACAATCTTCTGCACATTCGGAAGGCCTGGTGGAACTGGCCGATTTCCGAAGTGGAAGCTACGGAGATTGGTTACGCGAGGGGGATGCGTTTTCTCCGAAACCGGGCTCAGGTGGCAAGCTGATCTTAAGTGAACAGAGTGATGAGTTCATCCAAGGAGTCGAAACACCGGGTGCCTTCAGTGGTCAATCGTCGCGTCGCCGACTAGGTGCCTTGAGATCACCTGTATTCACCATTGATCGCAAGGAGTTGTATTTTCGGGTAAAAGGGTCGGGAACTGTGCGGATCGTCCCGGAAACACTACAAATACATCATTCCCTGCAGGCGAATTGTACTCAGCGTTTCCAAAGCGACACCTTCGAGTGGTTACACGTGAAGCTCCCTTTGCTACAAGGAACGCGGGCTTACGTGGAGATCGTTCACGGCGATTTTGACAGCTCAAAAGGCGTGTTCACTGCTCCGACAAATCAGTATTTGGGTGTCGATCGGATTCTATTCCAGACACGCAGCTTTGATTATAACGTCCGGCCGGCTTCTCTCGATTGGCAGCTTCCCCCACTCGCCCCGAACAACCCGGAGCAATTATTTGCGGCCTTGCAACAGCAAATCACCGATACCGTTTCTGCGTGGGCAGACGGCCAGGCGAGTTCGCAGCAATTCACCCTAATCAATGCCCTCATTCGACAAAGGCTGTTGCCAGTTGGTAACGCAACTACACCCCAGTTACGCGAACTTGCCCAGTCCTTTCAAACATGTGCCCAAACCATTCCATTGGCGCGCATCGCTTGGGGTGTAACCGATGGACCGGGTCACGATCAATATATATTCATCCGTGGCAACTATGCGACACCCGTCCGGCAGCGCGAGTACGTGCCGCGTCGATACCCTCAGGCGCTGGTAGCCAATAGCGATGCGCTGATCTCCGATTCGTCGAGAACAGTAGGGAGCGGGCGACGCGAATTGGCCGAAATCTTGACCGATTCAAAAAATCCACTTTCGGCGCGCGTTATGGTTAATCGGATCTGGCACCATCTATTTGGCCGCGGGATCGTGGCCAGCACCGATAATTTTGGAAAACTCGGCGAACGTCCAAGCCACCCTGAGTTACTTGATTACCTGGCCAACCGCTTCGTTCAAGATAGATGGTCGATCAAGCGGATGATTTCGTTCCTCGTGGGAAGCCAAACGTACCGGATGTCGAGTAGAAGTTCTAGCAAGGCACAAGAAATCGATCCGGGTAATGTACTATTGCAGAGCATGCGTGTCCGTCGTTTGCAGGGGGAAGCCATTCGCGACGCAATGCTCGCCGTATCTGGGCGTCTGGATCGTTCCATGTACGGCCCCAGCATAGCCGTTCACCTCACACCGCAAATGCAAGGTCGCGGTCGTCCGGAGTCCGGCCCGCTGGACGGTGGCGGCCGACGGAGTGTTTACATCTCGATTTGCCGAAATTTTTTGTCACCGATGATGCTTACGTTCGACGTTCCGATCCCCTTTTCCAGCTTCGGGCGTAGGAATGTGACTCAGGTGCCTGCACAATCGCTCGTCATGATGAACCATCCGTTCGTCGTGCAACAAAGCCGGGTCTGGGCCAGAAGGGAACTCGCCGAATCCAAACACACGACGGACGAGAGAATCACAGAAATGTTTCAGGTAGCATTGGCGCGCGAACCTACTCGTGACGAGCGGCGAATGTGTAAACAGCTGTTAATTCTGCAAGCCCAGGGTTATGGCGTTTCGGAACTCGAGGGGTTGCGAGACGAGCGTCCGTGGGCGGACTTGGCTCACGCCCTGTTCAATCTCAAGGAATTCATCTTCCTGTTTTAACTGATGATCGCGCGCGAGTTTCAGCCTCGTGTTGGCAATCGAGGCAAAAGATGACACTCCACTGGAACAAATCCGGGCGATTCTATCGTCAAGGTCTGGGTGGCGTACTACCTCACCGAATGTGTTCTTGAACCCGGCGGAGGTTTTCCCGGGCTTCCACCTAGTCGGGATCGATCCGCAACGCCTCGCGAAAATGAGACACGGCCTCCTCCAGTTGACCCATCCGCAACAGAACGATACCCCAATTACTGTGCGCCACGGCCAGGTTAGGCTGGAGCCGCAGGGCCTCCTCGTCATGAGCAACAGCCTCTTCGAAACGCTCCATGGCCTGTAATGCCTGCTCCAGTTGTTGTGGACCGGAGCAAAGTTGGGCCGGATCCACATGTGACACATAGTGTTCGCAAATCCGTGCCGCCGAACGTGCATTTGGTGATTGTATCTTCCGACGTTTCACGGTACGCGATCAGACTGCCTTTCGGTGAACCGACGTGGACGCCTGGCCGCATGTCGAGCGTTTCGCTCGTGTTGTGGGTTTTGTGCAGTCCCGCGGCAACGTACAGATTGCCTGCCGCGTCGATGCACATGCCGTCTCCGCTCCGGCCAGGATAGAAGTTGATCAGTACGCGCTCGTGAATCAAAGAGCCGTCCGACTTCAAGTCATATGCGCGAATGTCTCGGTGCTGGTTGGCGTTTGGGTGCGATTCGATTAAATACAGCGTTTTGTTGTCGGGTGAAGTGATAAAGCCATTAGGCATTTGCACCTTTGGCCGCTGTAACAGAGCCGTCACCGCACCGTTGGGATCGATTCGGTAAACGTCTTTGGAAGTTTCACCTTCGATATCTTTTACAGCCGACCGGGCGGTCAAGTAAATACGGACTTTGTCGTCGACGCAAACATCGCTCGGCTTGGCGAACGGCTTGCCGTCGTATTTGTCGGCGAGCACCTCGACCTTGGCTGATTTCATGTCCCTGTGGGTTACGTGGCCCGCGCCGCCTTCGCAGCAGAGCGGGTGGCCTCCCAAATCGAAGTTGAGCCACTGGTCAGGTGGTTGTTTTCGCGAAAGACCGAAAGTTGTTTCGATTTCGCATCCCAGTTCAGGATCTTACTCATCGGCACATTGGTGAAAAACAAATTGCCCCCCGGTCGGCGACCGGACCCTCGGTGAAGATCTTTTTGTCCTCAACTGTAGCGAGGACGTCGACTTTACCGAAGTACTTATCGGACTTCAGATCCGCGTACTAGTTTTGAGCCGGGTGCGGCACAGGCCGGATTTGTTTTTGCCACAATCGACATTGTGCAGACTTCAGCGGCGGCAGTTTTGAAGAACATACGTCGCGGTGTAGTCCGGTGGGGTCAATTGGCGTTGAGCATGATGCCCTCCCATGACTTCAAATGCGAATAAAAACCTTGTTGTGATACATCCACCAGCAGACGAGCCAGAATACCAGTCCAACCAAGCACTTCTCAACGGTCGGTGCGTAATCGGCGCCGGCAACTTCAAAGATATTGTCAATGCCAAGATTCGCCCCAATGTGTTTTTGCAGTGTCCGCGCCGTCCAGCCGTTGAGCGTTTGGGCCATGCAATAGATCGCAATTGAGTTCATGCCCACGATGACAATGGGAAAAGTCCATCCGCGACGGAGCTTCGCCACGTCAATGATTGCGTACAGACTGGCAAGGATCAGGCAGCACCAACCGCCCGAAAAAATGACCCAAGTCGGCGTCCAGATGCGTTTGACGGCGGGGCCGAAAAGTCCTAGATGTGTCGTTCCCGACAAATGCAACAGGTGGCCGATGACTACTCCCCCGGTTCCTGCGGCCAGTAGAAGGATAAGTTTGCTCCAAACGCTGTAGCCGCTGCGGAGTAATTCTCCGCACATTAGACCGAACAACATTGTGGCCAGCGATGGGATAAAGTTCATCGTCTGGTATCCGCCGTGGTTGAATTTAAACGCTTCTTTTTGCGGCAACCAATTTAGTACGACAAGATCAACCGATTGACCAACGTTCGCGTTTTTGTGCCATGCGGCAGGCAGTTCGGTAAGATGCTGTTCGGCCCACTCTTGAGAAACCCCTACCTCCGCTCCGCCGGTTTGCATGTCGATGCCCGCGCCGCCGTACGACAGAAAGATCGCACCAGTCCCAACCAGAATGATGACCGCTGTAATTGCCTGAACGCGAAGCGAGCGGTCCCAGAGCAAGAATAAAAACACGTAGCCCAAACCAATCTGCGTTAGCACGTTCATCAGGGACCAATTGGTGACGGTCCGGCTTGCCGAATTGGAGATCAAGAAGATGCCGAGAAATATCAAGATCATCGATCGCCAAACAGCGTGGCCAAGCATGCGGCGATACGAATGGCCCAGCCCTTTTCGTTTGGCGTAAGAATAGGCCATTGACACACCGACCATGAACATAAAGGACGGCTGAATTAGATCCCAGTATGCACAGCCAACCCACTCGACGTGGCTGAATTGGAATTTAACCTCGCGCCAAAACGACAAGTCTGGGTTGGTCTCCAAGTGATTCTGTGCCGTCGCAGCCAGACCGAAGCCGCTGAAAGCGAGCGAGATCATTATCAGTCCGCGGTAGACGTCCAGCGATAGCAGACGTTGTTGGCCTAAGTTGTCTTTGTGATGTGTGAAGTTCATCGTTGCAGGTCGGAGTTTATTCCGTTTTATCGGTCGCCCAGAACGGCAGTGAATCCCGTTCTACTTCACTCGGCCGCGCATCTCGCGATAAATTACCGGATCAGCGGAATTTCGGTCGTTCGGAACAATGCGGTAGCCCGCGCGGGGTCTTTCGTGACTAGTGACTCAATACCGTACCATGTCATTAGCGGCAGCTCGGCATCATACATATCTTCTGTTCTGGAAACCAGACCTTCCATGACCGGCCGGCGATCTTTCGACGGCAATCGTTGCAGACCGCTGGCCAGATGCAGCCGGACAAACGGTGATTTGTCGTTTGCAGCCATCGCAGTCAGTTTGCTCGAGACACGGCCGTAGACTTTCTTCGAATCGCACCGCAACTGCACGGTCCATGCCCCGACGTATTCGCTGTCATGGTCAAGTTGCGCCAACAGAAACGACTCGCGCAGACCGCCAATCGGATGCAGTGCCCGGCAGCCGCCCGCTCTTGCAGGACGAGTTGCTGGCCTCTGAGTGGTTCAATACGCTACTGGAAACGAAGGGGCGGGGGTAGAGGTTCAAAGTCTGGCGATCCTTCTTAAGTAAGCGACACAATGTGCAAACAAAAAAAGCCACACACACAAGTCCATGCGGAAACATGAAATGTGTCTGCCGCTTTATAAACTTCGTGAACTAACTCTAGTTAACTAAAAAGTGAAAAAGGTGAATAAATTGCCTTGGGTGGAGAAATCATAATCAGAAATCAGCCAAGGCGCAACAATTTTTCTGCCGACTTCGCCAAGTTTTTAGGCGATTCTCCTAACTTGGTTTTTTTGACGCAAAATGACTACCCTCGGTGTTATTGATGGGAATTTGTAGGCGTGGGCCAAACATGGCCACGACCTACTGATTGGACATGCTGCCTTGGTCCAAGTTCAAAAAGAAGCCGATTTTGTTGTTCACATCCCTCTCCGTGACTCGTGTATTACAGTTGTTCTAAGTTTTCCCGTAGCCGACGTCGTGAGACTTCGGGGACTTACGAGAAATCCCAAACTTTCACCAGATCGGCTACGACCCGTTCCCAAACTGGAGAGTGCTGTATTTCTTCAAACATGGTAGCGTTGTTCACGCAGCATTTCCTCATAGCGAGCGCGAATTTTTCTGGTTTCCTCACAGCTCGATACGGTAGGCGGCGCGATATCCCACCATGCCAGTTCGGCCGGAGGCGACATTTGATGGCGATCAATTTTGACTGTCACTACACGAACTCCTGATTGCCCGCGAGCGGCCTGCAACGCATCTTGGAAGCTCGCTACATCATCGGCAGCAAAGACGGTTGCGCCCAGGCTTTCAGCGTTCTTGGCATAGTCGATCTGGAGGTAGTCGCCGTCCGGCTGTACGCCTCCGTTACGACGACGAAACTCCGTGGCGAACTCGCGTGCCGTTGTTGCCACCTGAAGATCGCGGATGATTTGGTAACCGTCATTGATAAAGATAACGATGGTCAAATTCAGGTTTTCGCGTACCGCGGTAACAACCGGACTGGGATTCATCAAATACGTGCCATCACCGATACAGACGCAGACCTCGTCATACGCGCCTGAGAGTACTAGACCAATACCGGCCGATATCTCGTACGTCATACAAGAGAAGCCGAATTCAAGGTGCACCTTTCGGTTTTGGTCGGTACGCCAAAGTTTGTGGACGTCGCCGGGTAGACTTCCCGCCGCAGCGACCGCGACCGAATTCTCGCCCAGCGATTCGTTCAGGATCGATAGCCCCTGAGTTTGTGTGATCGGTCCACTAGCGGGCGTCGCGACACTGGGTGCAACCTGGTCGTCCCATTCCGTTTTTGCCTGTCGCACGGTATCCAGCCAACCCTGATTGGCGGTCACGCCAGCGCTACTTGTTGCTTCGGACAGAGCTCGCAAGGCCACCTTCGCATCGGCAAGAACTGCGTACGCCGCCTGCTTAATCGCGTCACGTCCCGTCACGTTGATGCTAGCGAAACGAACATCTGGATTGCGGAACAATGTTTGAGAACAGGTCAGAACATCCGACAATCGCGTCCCCACGGCGAGGATCAAGTCGGCTTCGGCGGCGATCCGATTGGCGGCCGAGTTACCTGCAATGCCGAGTGCCCCGAGGCATAAGGGTGACTCACCAGGCATGGTGCCGCGTCCGGCGATCGTCTCCACCACGGGCATGCCAAATGCCTCAGCGAATGACAATAGTTCCTGTTCAGCCTCGGAGTAAAAGACTCCTCCGCCAGTGATCAAGAGCGGAGCATTCGCTTGCTTCATCATCTGCGCCACCTGAGCGATGTCATTGGTTTCCGGTGGACGGCGCGGCACACGCCATACTCGCCGCGCAAAGAATTCTTCCGGATATTCAAACGCGTGCCCCTGTACGTCCTGGCAGATCGCCACGGTCACCGCGCCCGCCTCGGCAGGGCTGGTAAGAACTCGCATGGCTTCAAACAGTGACGGAATAATCTGTTCAGGGAGCGTGATGCGGTCAAAGTAGGTGCTGACGCAACGCAGTCCTTCCGTGACGCCAATGTCCGGGCTTACCGGATGTTCCAACTGTTGTAAAACAACGCCTTGGCGCCGAGTCGCATAGTGGTCGGACGGTAACAGCAATACAGGCACCCGCTGAATGGTCGCACCAGCGGCACCCGTATACATATTCGCCGTGCCAGGACCGATGGACGATGTGCATGCAAACGTCGACAGACGTCGTTTGGCGCGGGCATACGCCACGGCAGTGTGGACCATGGCTTGTTCGTGAAATGGTTGATAGAACTTAATCTCATCGCCACATTCCATGAAGCCCTGGCCCAGTCCGGACAGGTTCCCGTGTCCAAAAATGCCAAAAGCAGCGGGAATGAGCCGCTGCTGGCGACCGTCACGCTCGCTGTATTGATTCTGCAAAAATTTTGCAACCGCCTGTCCCGTGGTGAGTTGAAGTCGATTGGTCATGGATGGAGATCCTCAAATACATCGGTAGAATAAAAATGCCGCAAATACAGAGCACGCGTCCGTCCTTCCAAGTCACAATTACGTCGCACAAAATGAAAAAAGTCAAGCAGTGGCGATCCCTCCCCGATGATTTCTGCACGATCAATGTGGCTAGGCAAAGTGCTACCAAACCGAAGAAGGTGGGCGTGTCAAGTATGAAAAACAGGGAGCTGTGACTGGAGCGTATTTGAAAACCTCATGGAAACCCGACGCTTTAGCGAGCGGGTTTGGGGACACCGGAGTTCTTGAAATGCGCTGCCCTAGGGGATGCGTAGGATATTCAACACAAAACTGTGATGAGGATGAATCATTTTCACGCGAATCACTCAAAATGTTTCAATGCCATTTTGAAACACTATTTTATTAGTGGGTCCGCTCTTCTCAGTTCGGCCCCATTTTCCTAAAGGGAGGGTGAACCATGATGCAAAACGGTACGTGTATGGCGACGTGAGGTGACCGAACTCGGTCTTCTTCTCGTCGCATGGCAGTCGTGCTGCAGATCCTGTTCGGGCAAACAATTGCGTTCATCGGGGGAAACATGGTGGGAAACTTCACTGCGTTGGTTGGCGAGCTCGGCAATCACGGCCTGGTTGGTCTGATCTCAGTCGGCATCATTCTGTATTTATTCCAGAAAAAGCCCAGTCATTCTACGGCCTGACAGCTCTATGCCCTGCCTCCGCGATCGCAGGTCCGGACGGTGTCCTCTGACCGAGCACCAAAACCACCCGATGTGGAGATGGGGTTCCGTCGGGTTTTGGTCCCCGCTCGACTCCGCTGGCCGATTGGTCGGCGGATCTGCCTGCTGGCAGATCCCTGTTTGCGGCCCATCTGTTGGAATCGGGGCGGTCCCGACGGCATCCGACAATGCACGATTGAAACTGAACTGATCAGCAAAAACGAACGTGCACAAACAGCTACCGAGCGTTTTCTCCACCAGACCGCGCCTTCGAAGAACCTGACGACGACACAACTGGCAGAGCAAGTGAATCTTACGGAAGGGATTTTAGCGCTGGGTGGAACACTGCCGGAAATGCCGACCGAGGAAAAGAAACCGGAATTGACAGCGACACAAAACGGCTGGTGGGCTTTTTACTTAGCGTCGTTTCGACTGGGCCGGACTAAGTTGCTCCGCAGGTGATCACGCGCAACCACCCTTGAGAAATGCGATCCGTCCCACGCGTTCTTTGACCATTCAATTGGCCCCTCGAAAGTAGTGATCCGGGCGGCGTTTTGCGGTCTGGATGTTTCTTTTTCGCCTCAACAAATCGAACCGTGTAAGACCTTATCGGACCCTGGCGGCGAGCCCGGTGAACGTCCTCTGCGGTGCGGCAACCAATAGTGCCAAGCTCCACAGGACCAGCCCCAGTGCCCCCGGCTCGGGCACCGCGGAGAACCTGATTTCCAGGTCGAGCGTATCGGTGGTGTCACCATAGGTACTGCTCGTAAGCGTCGACGGCAATCCGGCATTGTCCATATCGTTGATGTCGATCGCAACGAGCATCGATCCCAGCCAGCTGACTAGGTTGCCGGTGACGAAGTTGAAATTCGTGCTGCCACTAACGCCCACCCCAATATCGTCGCCGCCCGCCCCAACGGCGCCGTCGCTGTCGAGGTATGCATCCTCGATATTCCGCGTCGTTCCATCGATCGTAAGGGTCGCGGTGCTCGAGATGGCCGCAAGCTGAAAGTCGTGAAATGACGGCGAATCCGTGTACTCGCCCAGATCCCAGTGTGAGCCGCCCGCATCGGAGTTGTTGATGTTGGCGTCGTCGTCGAAGTCGCCGCCCGCGCCGGCAGTGTCTGAGCCCGAAAACGTCCAGGTGGTCTGGCCGCTTCCCGGGACACCGCGGATCTCGAGGATGAGCAGTGCCTGAGCAGCCGGCGCCAGCATCAGTGGCAGCAG
>Ga0310123_10002999_pt1 | contig 13238 bp, 17 predicted proteins | sample CB6_AW_1057_MG_FD_203505 | JGI IMG/M metagenome (GOLD analysis project Ga0310123, IMG submission 203505) | Marine microbial communities from Western Arctic Ocean, Canada - CB6_AW_1057 | ecosystem: Environmental > Aquatic > Marine > Oceanic | place: Canada: Western Arctic Ocean | collected... | reverse complement strand
ACTGGGAGGATGCGATGGGCGACGGAACATTTTCGCCCGCAAAAAAAAACGCCGACGTTGGCAAGACCAAAAAGGCAAGGGTACCAAAATCATGCTGATGATCGACGGAAACGGGACGCCGTTGTCGGTGTTCACGCTTTCGGCGAATCAGGTGGAGGTCAATGCCTTGGAGAACTTGGTGGATATTCGCGTGACGAAGAAGAAGCCGAAACGAATACTCTACGACAAGGCGGCGGTACAAAGTCGAACGCACGATCAGCTGGCTCTTCAACTTCAGGCAACTCGTTGTGCGCTACGAGTATCACGACTATCTCTTCCAAGGGTTTGTACAACTCAGATGCCTATTTACAATTCTCAAGGGGTTTTGAAACTGCCTCTAGCATTCTCGATGCTTGTCAGTAATCAGCGGTCGATCCAGCGATGTCTGTGTTGACTTCGTAGCGAGCTCCTTACGGACATTTCTTCCTTCGTCGCCACAGGACTGTTGGATTGAACAGAACGCGAGGTCGCATCAGGCTGCTGGCGAAGCTGAGTTTTGTTGTCGCGATGGCCCAGCGAATTTTTGAGAGTCATTCAACGTCCGCTGCCGCTGTCTGATGTCTACTTACAGTTGAGAGGTCAATCGATGAACCATCCGCAAGATTCGACACGGCGTGAATTCGTCAAACAGGCTGCACTCGGCACCGTGGCGCTCGGAACGGTCGGCAAACTGGCACAACAGTCGGCAACGGCCGATAGCGCCGCTCTGGCGGCCCGGCCCAAGAGTAAAATTCGCATTGGCGTGAAGTGCATCACACCCTGGCTCAAAAGCAAAAATGACGACGACTTGCGGTTCCAGCCAGTCTATGGCGTCAGTCCTTTTCTCTGTGTCCGCTGGCGACTCGAAACGAAAATCCTCGCGAAGATGAGGGCGATTGATGATCTAGCCCTGGCGCAAGTGGATGTGCCGCGATGACGACTCGTTTCGCATTCGTTGGTTTCCGTCATCCGCACATCTTCGACATGTACCGTCGTTGTTGTGTGCGGGACGACATCGATGTCGTCGCTGGCTGCGAGGAAGATACCGCGACGAGGGATCAACTCGCCACGAATGGCTCGGCGGACGTAACGTATGATAGCTTCGCGCAGTTGCTATCCGATGTCGACTGTGACGTCATTGCTGTTGGCGATTGCTTTGGTCGTCGTGCAAAAATCATCGAACTGGCGTTGCGTGCGGGTAAGCACGTCATCAGCGACAAACCGATTTGTATCTCGCTTGCTGAGTTGGATCGAATCGAGCTTGCGTCGAGAGAGTCAGAACGGATTGTGGGTTGCATGTTAGATATGCGGGACATTTCCGTCTATCTCGGCATGCGGCAGCTCATTCAAGCAGGAAAGATCCGTGAAGTTCACGCCATCGAATTTGAAGGACAGCATCCGTTGCTGTACGGCAAGCGGCCGAGTTGGTACTTCGAAGAGGGTATGCACGGCGGGGTGTTGAATGACATCATAGTGCACGCGGTCGACTTCATCCCTTGGGCGACGGGTTTGAAGTGGAAGTCGGTCGAAGCGGCGCGATGTTGGAACGCCACGGCGCCGCAACATCCGCATTTCGCGCAGTGTGGGCAAGCGATGTTGACGCTCGAGAACGAGGCGGGCGTAATCTGCGATGTGTCGTATTTGACACCCGACTCGTTTGCTTACGAGTTCCCGCTTTACTGGCGATTTGCGATTTGGGGTAGCGATGGAATGATCGAAGCGGCCGTCAACTCGACTAGCATCACGTTGTATCGAAACGGTTCCAACCAAGCGGAAGCCGTGGCCCTTCCGGCGGCTCGGCCCGGAGGGTACCTCGATTCTTTTCTTGCGGAGATTGGTGGCGATGCAGAGCATGCGCAACTTGCGTCAAGCGATGTCATTGCGGCGGCCCGCGTCTCATTGCAGATTCAACAGGCGGCGGATGAGCGCACGTCACACGTGGTTCTTGGTCCGTAGACGGTTGCGAATTTGACAACCGTCGGCTGTCAAATTTTATCTGATCGGCAACAACATCTACGCCCGCGGCGCAAAGTCTTACCTGCGTTCCCAAGACGGCATGGCGTCAATCCGTCACAAATGCCAGTGACACCCGTGAATCCATCTATTCTCCGATGACCGGCAGGTCGAAGCCCTTGCGGTGCTCACGACCAACGTATTGGTTGGCCTCCTTATCGTCAAACGTTTCTGTCTTGGCGTCGAACATGAGCTTTTTGCCCGTGCGCCAGGAAATGTTGCCGGCGTGGCACATCGTGGAACTGACGTGCCCGGAGTAGATCTCCTGGTCCAGCGAGTCGCGGTTGCGGCTGTGCACCGCGTCGAGGAAATTGCGAGTATGAGCATGTTGGGTTACGTCGCCGTTGCTTTCACCCTGCTTGACGATCTTTCCCGCAGCATCGTACGCCTTCCACCCCCTGTTAGTCAGGAGCAACCAACCATTCTCGCCGTAGACGGCCGCCCCTTCACTGACTCCGAACAGTTTTGGATCCGACCAGAGACGCATCTCGTACTGCACAACATTGCCCGGAAACTCGTAGTTGATGATCATGCGTTAGTGCCACCGTTCCACCAGTGGGGTGCCCCGAGGAGGTCGCGATGCCTACATTGGTACGAACCAGCGTGAAGCGATCGCTGCGCATCGCCGTTTGCGGTAGAAGTTCTGTGAAGTGGGCGCCCGGAGTCCGTGTGGCAATGACACCAAACGGACCGCTGTATTCGGCGGGAGCGTTTGGTTTCGGATCAAACGTGTCCAAATGGCTCGGCGCTCCCCAAAGAAAAACGAAGATTACTGACTTGGCATTCGCCGTTTCTGCCGCGCCGGCCGCCCTTTGTACATCTGGAATTCCCAACGCCACCGGCAGCGAAGCGCCGATTTTCAGAAACGATCTGCGCGTGACACCGCTGCAGGTCCTGGCTCGAAACTCGCCAATGTCCAGCATTCGATTGCTCCGTGTGAGATTTGACTGCCTGTCTGCGTACAAGGAGCTTTACTGTTCAGAAATAAGTCGCCTTATCTGAACACTCTGATATGACGTGGCCCATGTGGACCAGTAGAGCATGCATTTCCGTCAGTAACAAGATAGATGTGTGAGGAATACGCGGAACAATGCAGGAGCAATTGTAAGCGCCCTGCCAGATTCCTAGCTTGACCGTCGTGGCTGCCAGTATTTGGGTCCAGTCGTCTTGTTGCCTGTCGGCCGCCCAATTCGACTGGGTGAACAGTTGCAACAGATCGTCGGCCCAGATTGAGCGATCAAAACTCAGTTCGAGATCAGAAATTTCAGGTGACATGACTCTAATTCGTTCGCGATCGAAAGCCGGCCAAGACCGGCTGTATTTCTACAGACCGTTCGTTCAAGGCGCAGCCAAGACGAAGCCGGTCTCAAGCCAACCTGGAGACCGCCATTGTCCCGGACGTTCGCGGCGTTTCTCAGTTGAATCATTTGCAGCGGGGCACGCCACCAGTGGCCACGTCCGCGAATGGCAGGAGTGGCGTTGGTCCAGCCATTATTTCGCCGCCGGTAGCTGGTACCCCTGCATGTTAGTCCGGATACGATAGAGGCTTTTTCCGGCGGTAATGTAGAGGATGTTGCCTTCCTGACCCCGGGCGAAACCGACGTTGGTCGGCAGTTCAGCGGTCTTGATGTATGCCAATTCCTTACCCTTGGGCGAGTAAACAACGATGCCGGGTCGGTTTGCAGCACGGACGGCGACGTAAAGGTTGCCCTTGGTGTCGACGACTAGGCCGTCGGGGCCGTCTTCGGGAGTGTAGTCGACCAGAGTCTTGCGGAACTTGGCGTTGCCCTGGGCGTCGAGGTCGTAGGCCATCAATGCCATGTGTCCCTTGCGCAGAGGAACTGCCGGTGTGACGGGATCGTCGGGGTTGGCGGCCTTGGCCAGCCGTTCAAAGGCGGTGGCACCGTTGTCGTTGCTGACCACGTAGAGAGTCTTTTGATCGGGCGAGACGCAGACACCGTTGGGCTTACCGGCGTCGCTGATGATGCGATGGATTGAGCCATCGGGATCGAGGCGATAGACGCCCATCACCGGTTGCTCGATCGCCTCGTGTCCCAGGTAGCGTGGATCACTGAAGTAGATGCGGCCCTTCAGGTCGATCGTCACGTCGTTGGGCGCGTTGAACGGACGGCCCTCGAACGTGCCCGCAATGATGTAACTCATCCCAGTCTTCATATCGGTCCGGATTACCCGCTGGCCACCGTAGTCGGCGCCCTCGCAGATGATCATGTCACCGTGGGCGTCGAACTTGATGCCGTTGGACATACCGCTGGGTGAACGGAAGATCGTCGTTTTCTTGGTCCGAGGATCGAATTTCCAGATGTGTCCGGCATGGATCGCATCCGTCTTGGTCCTGGCCTGGTGTGAAAATGTGATGTCACTGAAATAGGCCATCCCGTCGGGCGCCACGGCGACGCCTTCGGTTAGCACGATGCCGTCGAAGAGTTTTTCGAGCTTGGCTCCTGATGGCAGGATCGGTTCGGCGGCCAGGTTGGCCTGGAGCAGTCCGGGAATCAGCAGAGACAAGGAAATCTGGCGAATCATGGAATGCTCCTTCAAGGTATGTCTCACGGTATCTTCCGACATTTCCAGATGGAACGTTCCCGACCCAATCAACGGTCCAGATGGTGCGAAGCATAACGCCTGGAGGCTCGTGAAGCAATCAAGTTCGAACCGTTTGTCCTTCAAGAACAACGCTGCGCGACAGAATGGCAGTCTTTGCCTTATGGGGTGCGCACCGCTGGTCGTTTCGTGCCACTTTCAGGGGCCAAACGTGTGCTGGCATGCGTGGCAACGAGAACAAATGGTAGAACGAGAGGCCCTTCCGGGGTATCATCGAGTCCACTGACCGCACGGACGGCCGGAACACGATCGATCTGAAAAACGTCGGTCAAGAGAGAAGGATTGGGAAATCATCCACATTCCAGACAGGTCCGCTTCTGAACGAGTTGCCCGGCGATACCCGAGACGAACAGAAAGCACTCTCAGGCGAGAACTGTTGTATGAGGAGAAAGCACATGCTTGTTCGACAAACACAGACATTATCCGTCGCGGTTCTGTTCATCGCGGTCTCTGCGACGAATGCGGTGACGGAATCCAACGAGGCGCCGGGCGGTGTGAAAGATGCCTCGCTGGGCTCCTTGAAGCCGAGAGGGACTCGACGGGTGATTTATAACAGCGACCTTTCCAATACAACCTCTCATATGAGCGAGCCGGCGGCGAAGCCCGAAGAGCTTCGTCAGGTCGTTCGTAATTATGCCAGGGCAGGAGGGATTGACACTCTTGTGCAGGAAATTTGGCATCAGGGCTGGAGCACTTTTTGGCGAACGGATAAGTGCCCTTACGACTCTCGACCACAGCACCGGAGATTAGTGCCGATCATGGACACAGGCATTATGCCTGTTGAAATCTATATCGATGAGTGTCATAGGCAGCAGATGGAATTCTTGGCAGGTTTTCGTATGAACGACCGCCACGGTCACAACCCGGACTTTTTTGAGAAGCTTTCTAAAGAGCACCCGGAATGGGTATTAAAGGAATTCAAGCCGACGTCGAGAGGCGCGGATCCCAGAAGCCGTGCGTTGGGCTCCGCGTTGGATTATTCACAAGCTGGTGTTCGTGACTGGTTGTTTCCAATTATGGAAGAGGTTGCTACCCGTTTCGACGTGGATGGGATCGAGTTTAACTTTACCCGTATGATTCAATGTTTCCCGAGTGACAAGGCAGCGCAAAGCCACGCGATTATGACCGGCTTTGTTCGGAGGGTGAGGACGATGCTCAAAGAAGCCAGCCGAAAGAAGGGCCGTAAGCTCCTCTTGGGGGTTCGGATACCGCAGAGTCTTGCGGGATGTAAAAAATGGGGGCTCGATATTCCGACCTGGATCAGAGATAGATTGATTGACTATGTCGCTCCAGGCGACATTGGCTTTAGCGATTTCAATGCAAAATACGAGGAGTTTGTCAGGCTGGCCCGTGCGCATGACTGTTATGTTTATCCGCAAGTCGAGTGCAGATTAGGATATGACCGTTGGATCAACTCGAACCGGACCGATTACCAGAGTCCCGACCAGTACCGTGCGATTTTGCAAAATCTGTATGGGGCAGGTTCGGACGGCTTTTCGACACAAAACTACTTCATCCTCTGGGGTGGGAAGCTTTCGAAGGTCCCTTACCCCAAAACTCTCAACACGCTAAAGGTCTTACGTGATCCGCAGATGGTTGCCGTAGGAGACCGCCACTACGTATTTGTTCCGCTGTGGGGTCCTCGAGGCGGGCCGGGCAGATATTACAGGCCCGAACGAATCGTTTTGAATCGCGAGAAGGTCGGTGACCGTGGTGAATTCAGGTTCCGGATGTGTGAACACCTGCCAGCAGATCCAAAACTGAATGGTGACGAAGTGGTTTCCGGCGCGATGGTGATGTTCAAGCCCGGAATAGTGCCCGGTGACAAAATCGCGATCGATATTAACGGCACGACAATCCCTGCCGAGAGCATCAAATATGAATGGCAGAACGAGAAGGGCCGACCGCCGTTGTGCACATTTGTGTTGGGTTCACCGCCGGCAGTTTATGGAGATAACTATCTGGGAATGAAACTTGTCAGAAGTGCGTCCGGCGCCGCAGGCGATATTGTTCTGGATGAAGTGGAAGTTGTCGTAAAAGCGGCCGAGTGAGTAAAGCGATCGCCTTGCTTGTGGTGCCGTAGAGTGAAAATATTCAGCCGTGCTGTCTACCACGACATTCTAGAGTTTTCACCGCGAGTTCTCGACGTAACGCTGAGCAGACACTCCGTGACGAGGTTTCCGTTCGCTTCCAGCAGAGAGCGGCACGCGTGATTATCGGGACATGTAGGCCAATCGAGCACAAACCTTCCGAACGAAACTTGCTCAATCATCTGCCGAAATTCCGCCAGTTCGAGGCGCTTTACCGCGTCAAAACGCGTGCCGAACGCGGGCATTGGCCTCGGGCGAGTCGGTTCGCATCCATACTTCGACCGAGAATCTGTTCCGTTGAGACCACAAGCCTCCGTGTTTCGCAGTAGAAAACGTTCGTCGCAGTATTTTGACTTAACTTTGACTTAACGAGGTTGCGAAGCCTGCCTTCTTGAGCAAATGCGGGATGGTGATTTCCTCGCGCCGCATGTGGACCTGATCGCAGGCGTCCGGCCGGACGCCGCGTGCGGCGGGAATCCAGTCGTAGACGCCGGCTCGGTTTGGACTACGCCCGGTGAGAAGTCCCACCCGGGACAGTAAACAGACTGTCAGGCGAATACCCCCGGCCGCCATCGTGTCGAGATTCGGCGTCTTGATGTGTGGATGCCCGTAACAGGCCAAATCTCCGTAACCGAGGTCATCACAGAGGATCACCACCATATTGGGGCGAGGACGATCCGACACAACTGGGAGCGCTGGAGGAGAACCATACGTGAAAATCCCCACTATGGTTGCGACACTGGCGATGTACGTCTGTGGTTTTTTAAGCGACACAGTTGCTCCTTGCCTGCATTCAGGTTCAACTGGACAGTGACCTTCAATACGTGGCGTCTATCCTAACCGAATTCGGCCACCCGCGTACTAGCCACTGGCAGACGCACGATGAAAAGGCACTCTCGACCTTGTTTTCCGACATTGGCAGTTCTCGCCATCGTGATGTTCATGGCGTGTTCATGTCACATCGCATGGGCAACTCATCCGAACATCGCGCAATTCCTGCCAGAAGCATGGCAGACAGAAACAACCAGCTGCGACGTCGAATCGCAAAACGTGGAGTTTGAGAGCAAAGGATGTCTGTCTTCATCGAATGCCCAAACCGAAAGCGCGAACCAATCCATCAATGATTACACCGCTACGACGCCGTGCGGCCACAGATTGTCTGACCTGTTGATGTGGCCGGAAAATTCCCACGACTTGTTTGCGCGGTCCTCCTATCAATACTTCCCGGCCACGGATACTCAATAAAGTTAAGACTTGGCGGTTACTGGAGGCATCATGAAGCTACCGAAACAAATCGGTTGGATGGTGTTGGTACTTTCGCCCTTGCCGTTATGGGGCTGCACCCCAACGGATGGGGATGCGGTGGCGGAATCAGGCCGTCAAAGCAAAAGCCGGCAGCCGGATGGCAACACCAACAAACCGAACACGAACAAGAAGCACAAGCACGCGAATCGTCTGGCCCGTGAATCCAGTCCTTATCTGCTGCTGCACGCACACAATCCGGTTGATTGGTATCCCTGGGGACCGGAGGCCTTCGCGACAGCCAAGAAAGAAAAAAAGCCGATTTTTCTCTCCGTCGGCTACAGCAGCTGTTACTGGTGTCACGTGATGGAGCGGCTGGTTTTCACGAACAAGCAGATTGCCGCCTACATGAACGAGCACTTCGTAAACATTAAAGTCGATCGGGAAGAGCGACCCGACGTCGACGACATTTACATGACCTCGCTGTACGTCTACTTTCAGGCGGTCGGATCACGGCAGGGAGGCGGCTGGCCGCTATCGATGTTTCTCACCTCGGAGGGGAAGCCCTTTGCGGGCGGGACATATTTTCCTCCGAAAGATGCCAACGGACGACCCGGTTTCGACACCGTGCTGCGCCGCGTGACCGAGCTGTGGGAAAATCAACGCAAAAACGTTGAGCAGAACGCCGAGACCATTACCGCCGGCGTCCGAACTGCGCTGAAACCAGGGCTGGTGCTCAAACCGGTGAAGATCGACCGCGGGCTCACCGAACAGGCCGTCCGGGCGTTGGTCGGAAGTTACGATTCCCAGTACGGTGGCATCGACTTCAATCGCAGCAACCCCAACGGTCCCAAGTTCCCGTCGCCCGCGAAGCTGGCGCTGCTGCAGTACGCGGTCCGCCGGCACGGGAACATGCAGGCGGAAAAAATCCTCAACCACACGCTCGACCAGATTGCCGCCGGCGGAATTCAAGATCATCTCGGCGGCGGGTTTCACCGGTACAGCACCGACCGGTTTTGGCACGTGCCGCACTTCGAAAAGATGCTCTACGATCAGGCCCAACTGGCCGATGTCTATGCTGAGGCGTTTCGTCGGACCGGCAAGCGACGGTATCGCAAGGCGGCCGAAGGCATCTTCGCCTTCATGCGGCGCGAAATGACCGACCCCAAAGGCGGGTTCTACTCCGCGCTCGATGCGGAAACCGATGGCATCGAGGGGAAGTTCTATGTCTGGTCGAAGCCGGACATCGAAAAGTTGCTCGGCTCCGGCGACGCCAAGCTGTTCCGACTCGTGTACAGCCTCGAAGATCCAAAAACGTTCGAGCACGGCTACGTGCTGCATTTGCCCAAACCGGTTCCTGACGTCGCCGCCACGTTGGACGTCTCTGCACAGGAGCTTCAGCAACGGCTGACCGCAATGAGACAAACGCTGCTGGCTGCCCGCTCGAAACGCAAACCGCTGCTGCGCGACGACAAAATCCTCGCCAGTTGGAACGGTCTGATGATCCGCGCTTACGCGCACGCAGGAATGGTGTTCGAGGTCAAAGAATACGTTGCGGCGGCCGAAAAGGGGGCGATGTTTGTGCTCTCGGAAATGCGGGACGACCAGAACAGGTTGCAGCGGACCTATCTCGGTGGGCAGGCGAAGCTAAATGCGTACGTCGACGATTATGCGTTCCTGGTCGAGGGTTTGCTCGCGCTGCATGGGGCCACCGGCGACGAAAAATGGCTCAACGCCGCCCGTCGGCTGACCGACCAGCAAATCGAGCAGTTCTGGGACAAGACCGGCAAAGGATTTTTCTTCACGCCGCACCACCACGAAGTGTTGATCGCCCGCACCAAGAACTCGAACGACTCGGCCATTCCCGCCGGCAACAGTGTCAGCGTCCGCAATCTAATTCGGCTCGCCTCGCTCACCGGGGAGAAGAAATACCGGCAGTATGCCGAAGAGACACTGCAAATTTTTGCACCCGCCGTCATGCGCTCGCCCGGCGCATTGGCGACGCTGGCGCTGGCCGCCGGCGAATTTCTCGACAACCCCGACTTCGGGCCCGCATCGAAAAAATGACGCGAGCCGACAACCGGCCGCGCGATTCACGATTTCTCGACACCGGCTTGGCACGCTTCGACGACGAACGACGAGCGCGTCACCAACGGGGCGCCGCGGCGACTGACGTACTCGACAACCGTGCCGGTTGAGCATCAGGTTGTTCCTTAATCACCTCCGCGTGGCACTTACCCCGCGAGCCGAAACCGATCAGTCCGAATCGAATGGAAGAGGTTGTTTTCTTCGTTGTTTTCTGTGTCAGTAGTAATCCGCTTCACCGGTTTTCGTCGCGAAAGAACCGCATGAATGCGGTCACTACATCAACTCCCGGATCGGCTCGCCGCTAGGCAGCATGGGGATTGCTCGGCTCTTCGCTGAGGAATCATCTGACTTTCAATCTATCTCATGTATCAAAAAGAACAAGAACAATTCCAACGGTACGAATCATCGGCTGCCCCCTTACGGTTGCGGTATGACTATCCAATCCATCTCTTGTAAATCGTATCCAATCCCGCTTCCCGCGGTGTTCCTGCGAAGAGCACAACCCGACAATTCAGTTCGAGCGTCTTGTCTTTTGCCAACGTCCATGGTTTGTCCAGGCATGCTCTACGGGGTCAGGGACTGGCGGAGGCCTGCTCGTGCTCGGGCCAACAGTCCCTTCACCGACTGTGGAGTAGGCTTCAGACTGCACGCGATTTCGGCATACGAACAACCATCGACCTCGTATAGCTTCAGGACCATTCGCTGGTGATCCGTCAGTTTGTCGAGTACTGCTCGGAGTTGTTGCCAGCGTACTTGTTGAAGCAGTGTCGGTGGCGGCGCCGGCTATCAGGTCGTCACGCTATTCGACGGTGATTTGTCCCTGGTCGAACCAATGGTTCACCCACGGATTCGGTACGAATCACGGTACTCTTGCATCTTGGCGTACTCGTTCGGCGTGAGTTCGACACAAAATTCTGAGCCGGACAACGATGAAAACCAGACTGTGTGTTTGGATGTCGAAGGTGATCGTAGACACTTCCAATCGTATCACCATCCCGGCGACGAACCTTCGCGATCAGTTTCGATCAAGACCCTGAACGTTGTTGTCCATTTCAATGAGTGATTCGACAGCCGCGTCAAGCTCGGTTTCCTTCACGAGCAGATAGTCGGTATCGAATGTTGAGACTACGAACACACCAATTCCCGCCGATGCCAGAGTTCCGTTGAGCGAAGCAATCACGCCGACCAATGAGAAGTCCAATTGCCCGGCAACTCGCAGGCACCGCCAGCCCGTTTCACAGCGAACACCATCGGAAACATGCTCCTGACAACATACGACGGTCAACTCGTCTCGCGTGCGGGTGATCAACACGAACTCGCCGATCGCCCAATCGGACACTGAATCAGTGGCGCTCAGGTGACATACGGCAAACGTGCCGGGCAGAACTTCGAGTGTGAAGGTTGTCATTGCTTTTCGCATATCCTCGTACCCGGCACATCGGACGACTGGTTGTGGCGGGTATTTCGGAAATCGCTTGTCGGTTTGTGCAAACTGACAAAGCAAAAACGTGGAGCCCGTACCGGAAACGACTTCACGGACATTCACGCAGGACTGGCAAAGTGACTCCATCAATGGTGACCCTACTCAGCCTCGCCCCAAACCCGAACATCGCCGTCTTCGTCGATCTCGACGTGAATGACGTTGGGATTGCAACAGACCGGACAATCCTCGACGTATTCCTGACTCGATCGCGCTGAAGGATCGACCGGCACCACGATCTCTTCGCCGCAATTGTCACAGATGTACGTCGATTCTTCATTCATGGGGAGTGATTGTATCAAGCACGACCTGTTTCGTAATTGACCGGGCGCTTGCCGCAGTGACCGACCCCGTTGGACAATATCGGGATGAAAACCCTCTTCGACGACATCCCGACTGATCTTCCCGAGGAACTGCACGAAATTCTCGCCGATAAGAAACACGTCCGCATCGAACGGATCGTCTCCACCGGGCACGCCAGTCCCGATGGGTTTTGGTGCGATCAAGAGGAATGCGAATGGGTTGTCGTCTTGAAGGGCGAAGCCAAATTTTTGTTCGAGGGCTATGACGAGCCGGTTCACATGAAGCCAGGCGGTTTCGTCAACATCCCGGCGCATCGCAGGCATCGGGTCGAATGGACAACGCCTGATGAGCCGACTGTATGGTTGGCAGTGTTTTACAAGGATTGAGATGCCGACGCTGAAATATCAATTCGACCACCAGCAGTTCTCCAACGGCTACGAGTTGGTCAACGGCGTTGCCATGCACACCGAGAACGGCGACCGCTTCCAGATTCCGCCCGATGTCATTAAAAAGCATGTCAGCATCGGCCAGTACGTTGAACTCAGGATCGACTCACCGAGGTTCTCGGTTCACGAGGATGCTCCCGAAAAATGCACATGTCCTTCGTGCAACGGCGAACTCAAAAAAACGATTCTCAAGCACGAACAGCCTGCGTCACTAATATCGCTGCCCAAACAAGATGTTCCGTCACGGGGTTGGGGCGAGGATTTCTGGGCTAAGATCACAAAACGTGACGGGAAGTTCTACAACGCGGTTGTGGACAACCCGCTTTACGAAGCTCGACTGCACGGATTGCATCAGGGCGACGAGATTGTCTTCCACGAGGATCATATTCTCCACGTCCACAACATCCATCGTCAGGAGCTTATTCTTGGAATGGACGAGGTGAATTTGAAGGAATTGGCTCAGTGGCTCGGCTCACATCAGGAATAAGAGCGGCGTGAATTTCACTGCGAATGGAGTGACGACTTCCTGACGATGCCCGAAACTCTGAATGGATCCATCGAACGTGTGACCTACCACAACCCCGAGAACGGTTTTGCGGTTCTTCGGGTGAAGGTTGAGGGGCGAGCCGATCTCGCCACGGTCGTCGGCACCTCGACATCCGTCACGGCGGGCGAGCATGTCAAGGCCACAGGCCGCTGGTTCATTGATCCCCAGCACGTCCAGCAGTTCAAAGTCGATGAGCTGAAAACCACGCAATCTCAGTAGTTCCATGTTATACAGCGCATCGTTGTTCGATCGTAAGTGGTTGCCATTCTGGTGTTTCTGCTTGCGGGTCTTCTTGGCATCCGAGCAGGTGTTCGGCGGCATGTTGCAGGCTCAGCGTCAGCGTCGTCAGGCGGAGCCGTTCCAGTTTTAATATCAAGCGGCCATTGCGG
>Ga0310123_10002997_pt1 | contig 13245 bp, 9 predicted proteins | sample CB6_AW_1057_MG_FD_203505 | JGI IMG/M metagenome (GOLD analysis project Ga0310123, IMG submission 203505) | Marine microbial communities from Western Arctic Ocean, Canada - CB6_AW_1057 | ecosystem: Environmental > Aquatic > Marine > Oceanic | place: Canada: Western Arctic Ocean | collected... | reverse complement strand
ATTTATTATAGCGTAGAGCGGCGGGCCGAGGCGGGTTTTGGAGGGCCTTTTGTGGCTGGAATTTAGTGATTTTCGAGGCAGAGGATTCGGCGCCGATGAAGGCAGTGGCCCGCGGTCCAACGGCGAGGCCCCGTTTGCTTGCCGCCGCGGCTACTCAGCGATGAAAAATGCGGGCTTTAGTCCGCCCGGGTGACCATCAGACAGCTGCTAGTGACGTTGGCCGGAGCGGAAATTAGGTTGGCGATTACCTTCCTCATCGCCTTGCCGGTGTTTGAGAGAAGGTCATGCGCAAACTCCCTGTGTGATTGCTTCAACCAGTTGCCAAGCGGCCACATGGGGAGGGTGTGCGACAACGCTACCGATTCGTATTGGACGAAAAGGCCATCCACGTCGCCCAACTTCCCCTCTTGGAAGCGCCAGTAGGATCTGTGCCCCCATAGAAAGCCTTCGTTCCGGTCGTCGTCTTCGCTCATGACCTCTTCGGATTCCTCTCCCGGCCTCGCGACCTGGCGAACCAGAGCCGTGGCGGTTCGCGCGAGCGCGCGGCCGCCCTTTAGCCGATGGCATTCCATCGTGTGCTCTGTATCGAGGACAACCCGCATCGCCAGCTTCTGGTAGTTCAGCCGCAGCCTGAATCTCGACCGATTACCGTCGCCCTCGATCAGCCCGGAATCCAGGACAAGGGGCTGCTGAAAGCGCTGGTAGCCGTCGAAGTCCATGGATACAGCTCCGGCTAGGCGCAAGTCCGCCGCGGGCACGAACATGACGGCCATCCAATGGTGGAGGTAGCCACCCGGAAGTTTCGCACGATCAGCATTCACGCGATGGAGCCAAACTTCTCCCCGGCGCAGGGCCGCTTCAATGGCCTGACGCTTGGTATGGCGCTCCTCATTCATGCACAGAAAGGGGCTCTTCCGGGCTAACCCTTTGTCTAGCCGAGCTTCGGCAGCGGTGACGTAGGTCTCGAAAGCTTGAAGCGTTTCGTCCGTCAGCTCGACCGCCGCGAGGGGCAGGCAGGATGCGGCAACGAACAGTAGCGCCGCCCTGAGGCCTGCCTGCCGGATCTGGAAGCTGTGAGAAATCGCACGCACCGGTACCCAGCTTAGGCTGGAGCGAGTGGAAACGCAACCCTTGATCGTACCTGGTACAGAGCTGTGTAAGGGGCGCCTCTTCCCGCAGGGGAGGAGGGGCCAAGCGTAAGGCTGCCGGATCCGTAACCACCTACGTGAGTCCTTCATACGGCCTAGGCCAGACCGGGTAGCTAACTAACCCGCATTTCTCACCGGCTGACGGGCCAAGCACATGAGAGGCCCGCCATTACTTCGTTGCGCTTGCTCGCCGTGCTCAACGTACTGTGAGAGTACGCGTCTTTGATCAAGTGGGGGTCGTCAAGCAGCGCGCGCCTCGTACTGACAGGCCTCTCATGCACTTTGCCTCGCCACCCGATGAGAAATGCGGGTTAAACGCTTTCTCGCAGTAGGTTATGATGATCGATGAGTGGTGCGACCCCAATGGGCGAGGAGCCTCGAACAGCCAAAGATATCATCGACCAGGCAATTCGTGAGAACCGTATGGGGGAGTATGTACTGTATTTTGCTGCAGTCCTTCTGATGCTCACCGGCCTTTCATTGCTGGGTTGGTCTATCGTTTTTAGCCGAGAGTTGGTGAGTGCCCTTGTCGGAATTGGAGTTGGCTCACTCTCCGTGCCACCTATGAAGTTCGCGAAGCGGATCAGGGGTGAGAATATCGCGATTCGCTTGCTGGAGCGGCCACTCAACCGCGCGAACACCGCCGACGAGGCGGCACGGGTTCTCGCGACTGCTTATTCGGAATTGTTCGACGCAACGAAAAGGTTGCTCGGAAGACGATGTTTAGGCTTCAACCGCAGCACACTGGCGCGTCTGTACGCCAAACGATTTTTATCGGGCTCCACAACGGAACCGTTGCACTCACACGCCCGAGCACCATTGAACAGCAACCCACCGGGCGGTTCGGGCACGTCATTCGAGCGGGCTCTAGCTTTGATGAGGCTGTCAGGTACTTTAAGCAACATCAGCATCAGATTGCCGCTCAATATGAGGGTCGGTATATCGACGTCGTAGACGGGTCGATCGTTGATAGCGATTCCGATCATCTAAACCTCGCTGACCGGATCTACCTTCGTTTCGGGCGGCGTGAGATCTTTATGCCATACGTCGCAGGGGCTCGAAAACGTAAAAGGCTGGGAGGTCCGAGGCGCCCGAGATTGCGTTGAATACCTGGAACTATTGTCTCGACCAAACTCCAGCGGTGCCTGTGATGCCGGTTTCCGTCACGACTCGCTGGCGCACGGGCAAGGAGAGTCTGCAACTTCAGATCGACAGTGGAGCGTTCATGACCGGTCTGCCGCGCAGTTTAATTCGCCGCATCGAGGCCCTAAGAGTGGATAAGGAGGAAGCGGAAGCCTTTGACGGCAAAGCCACGTGGGTGGACGTGTACGAAGTTGATATTGAGATCTTCGGCGTTTGCGTAAAGGGTGCTCGCGTTGCGGCCGTCAGCAGCGAAACAGGTTTTCTAGGTCGAGACTTTCTTAATGAATACCATATCTGTCTGAACGGACCAGCGGAAACGACGACATTGGGTCAGGGCTAGAGGCTCATGCCTTTGTTGGCGCCGCGCACAAGAGTCTCCCAGAAAACACCGTGCTGAACAAACAAGGCCAAACGAACAATGAAGGGGGCTACTGCGTTCATTCGTAGCTGCGCATAGGCATAGGGAACGATTACGAGCGCAACGATCAGGGCAACGACTATCGTTCCCCAAGTGAAATTGAGCACAGCTGGTTTCGTGGGGTCAAAGTCGGTTACCGCGCGGCTCAGCAAAACGCCAAGCACGAGACCTGTGTACAGAAATATTTGCTCGGCGACCGTAAGTGCGCTCGTACTCTTATCGGGTTCTCTGGCGCTTGGCTTACCCATCCTACCGAGGCGACCTGGTGGCGTTCTGGCAGCGAGTAGATTCAAGTCGAAGTACCTGATTGCGCGGGCCAGAGTTTTCTTTATGAGACTGCCTTCTCCTCCAAGACCTAGATAGGCAACGCATCCTGTCCGATCGCACCCGCTACGAGAAACTCCCCAGAATGCTTTTCCAACTTACCACAGCAACGGGGATGCGGCACAGGTTCCTTTCCGGTGACGCGCTAAGAGCGATGAATCCGCGGACGTTCGAGCGTCAGAGCGTAAGGGCTTTCTCCCCGACGGAAGCACCGAGAAGATAGTCATCTTGGCGAAGCATTGCGGTGAACTTATCCGCGGTAACCGGGCGGCTGATGAGGTAGCCCTGGATTTCATCGCAGCGGTAGCTCTCAAGACGCCTGAGCTGGCTCTCGGTCTCGATCCCTTCGGCAATCACATTGAGACGAAGACCATGCGCCATGCTGATGATGGACTCAGCGAGAGTCGCGGCCGTACCGTCGTTGGTTATGTCGGCGATAAAGGAGCGGTCAATTTTCAAGGCCCGAACCGGAAGTCTGCGCAGGTACGAGAGAGAGGAATAGCCGGTGCCAAAGTCGTCGAGGGCCAGCGGAATTTCCAGCAGCGACAACCCGTCCAAGCTTTCCGGCGTTCCATCCAGAGTCCCTATCAAGGCGCTTTCGGTGATTTCCAGTTGTAGCCATCGGGGGTCTAGCTCCGGCTCTTCTAGAATTTTCCGGACGGATCGGACAAACTCGGGCCGGCTGAGTTGCCGCGCGGAGACGTTGACCGACATCTTCACCGAGCGCCAGCCGGCGTTCTGCCACTCCTTGTTTTGACGACAGGCTTCTTTGAGCGCCCAGCCTCCAACGTCGGCGATCAGACCGATTTCCTCGGCGATGGGGATGAATTCCGCCGGACCCACCAGTTCGTCTCGAGACCGCCGCCAGCGGACCAGCGCCTCAGCGCCACTGATTCGTCCGGAACCGAGCCGTACGATCGGCTGGTAACGCAGCTCCAACTGTCCGTCCTCGACGGCTCTTCGCAGCTCGTTCTGAAGGTTCCATCTTCTGGCGGCGCGGACGTGCATGTCCGAGTCAAATACTTGGATTCCGCCTTTGCTCCGCGCCTTCGCTTTATACATAGCGATATCTGCGTTGCGAAGCAGCTCTTCTGGATCCCGAATACCGGCTCCGCTCAGTGCAATCCCGAGGCTTGCCGCGGCACTAATTTCATGACGTTCGATTTGGAAAGTTGAACTGAGCGCGGTTTGAATTCTGGAAGCGATCGTCAGAGCCTGGGCTTGGTCCCAAAGGCCTCGCAATAACACGACGAACTCGTCTCCGCCGACTCTTGCAACGATATCCCGGTCCCGAATTCCCTCCTCTAGTCTGCGGGCCACGTTTGCCAGCAACTGATCGCCCACCAGATGGCCGAGGCTGTCGTTGACATCTTTGAAGCGGTCCAGGTCGAGAAAGATAACGGCAAACAGATAGTGCTCATTGCCTTGCTGGCGCCGCAGCTCAGCCCGTATCCGCTCAAACAGGTATTCGCGGTTTGGCAGGCCGGTCAGCCGGTCGTGGCTGGCGTCGTGCAAGAGGCGCTCTGCGAAGTTTTTCAAGAGCTTGATATCGACCATGGACCCGACCATCCGGCCGGACTCGCCGGCTTCGTTCCGTATCGCACAGCCGCGGGTCAGCACCCAACGGTAGTCCCCGTTGGCCTGCTGAATCCGATGCTCCGCCTCGAAATTCTCCGCCTTTCCGTAGAGGTGGGCCCAAAGCCGCTCGGTGACAATGTGCAAATCGTGGAAGTGGATCAAGTTGAGCCAGTCCTCCGAACTCAGGTCGAGGTCTCGGTCCGAGTAGCCCAACATCGATTTCCAGCGCGGTGAGAAATAGAGCCGGTCGGTCGTGAGATCCCAATCCCACAGGCCATCCATTTCCCCCCGTGCTTGCAGTACGCTGGCCTTGCCGGCGACATCGCTGTCGACTTTTTCCCGTTCGCCTAGATAGCGCTCTCTGATCGCCCGCACCTCCGCCAGATGTTCGGCGTGTAACTCCCGGTAGGTGCGGAGGCGGATGGTGAGAACCGAAAACGCAAGAAGCACGGTAACGATCAGGGCCACGCCGAAATGCAGCCAACCCGCGTCGCGCGGGGCCATGACAGCGGCAAGCGCCCAGCCTGCCACCGCCACGGCCAGCACGGCAGCCAGCGAGTGTCCAAGAAAAAACACGCGCTCGCCATGGCGATCAGAATCACCACGGTCGTGCCCTCCGGTTCCGGGATCAAAAGAAGATGCAAGAGCGCATTAAACAAAGCGACTCCCGCAATGCCGGCGGCGAGCGGATGGGCTTGTTCTAGACGGATCCGGTCATTGCGGAATTCAGCGCGAAGCCTGATGTGGATTCCAGCCGATACGATGGCCATGACTGTTAAGACCGCGGTTTCGACGGGCTGGCTGTGCCACAGCGTCGGGCGCAATGCCCCGGTGATGACATACAGTGTCGCCAACCCCGGCACAAAGGCCTGGACGGTTTCCAAGACAAAGCCGTCCAGCCTCGTGCGCAGGTTGTGATCAGCAAGTCTGGGTCCGAGATGCTCCTCACGCCTGTCTCTCCGCGGCAAACTGCTTGAAGGCCCAGCCCTGACCGCGACGCTCAGCGGCAGTAAAAAAGCGTTCGGATTGGGCGGGGCGTCCTTCCAATCTCATCGATGCGGGAATCTCGAATTCGAGCAAACCCATCCATCACAACGCGATCCACCCCTCCGTACGATCGAATCCAGGAGCCCAAACCGAAGAACGATCCGGAAGGGAAGCCCCCCAAACGTTATCGTCTGTATTCGGCCGAGTTTTAGCGGAATTGTACGACTCGCTGCGCCGCTAGCCCGCATATCTCATCGGATGACGAGGCGAAGTGCGCCAGAAGCCCGACGCGGCCGTCCGTGCCGCGGCAACACTCCGCGGGCCGCACACCAGGATTGCGCTTCGAGCGACAATGGAAGCGCATGGTCATGAAACTGTTTGCCGCCAGCGGCGCCGAGAGCGCACGTCACGCGCACGTCAGCACGAAGACAGCCGGTTCGCCGATGCTGAGTCGGCGCCGATTTTTTGCTGCCTCGGGAGGGGCCATTGTTGCCTCCGCCGCAAACTCGTGCGGGGGGGACGGCTCCAAGCGGGTCGTGCTCACCTTCGACGACGCCGTCAAATCCCATCGAACCTTTGTCGCGCCGCTGCTCAAGGAGCTGGGTTTCAACGCCACGTTCTACGTCACCCACCGCTGGATGAACGACGCGGAGAACTTCATGACCTGGCAGGACATTGCCGAGATTCATGAGATGGGCTTCGAGATCGGCAACCATACCTGGACGCACGCGGACGCCTCGATGCCCAGGACGGCCGGGCGCTTCGCGGGCGAGCTGGTCCTGGTCGAAAACGCTTTGGAGGAAGTCGGCGTGCCGCGCCCGACGAGTCTCGCCTGGTGCGGCAACAGCTTTGGTCCCGAGGCGCTGGGGCGGCTGCGGGAGTTGGGCTACCGCTTTGCGCGGCGCGGCAAGGATCCCGAAGGCCGCGACCGCACGCTGAAGCTGGGGCTCACGTATGATCCGGTCCGCCACGACCCATTATTGATACCCTCGACGGCGGTCTCGATCCTGGACTGGGACCTGGCCCACCTCCGATCCGCCTTGGCGCTGGGAGAGCCCGGCAAGCTGGTGGTCTTGCAGTTCCACGGCGTCCCCGATGTCGCCCATCCCTGGGTGGACACGCGGCCCGATATGTTTCGGCAGTATATGGAGCTGCTGAGAAGCGGCGGGTACGAGACGCTGGCGGTGCGGGACCTGGAGCGGTTCGTGGACCCGACCGTGCCGGTTGACGACCCGCTGGCCGAGACACGCATTTGCCCTGGCCGGCCGATGTCGACGCTTTTGCTGCCGGTGGAAGTCGAGACGACTCGAGCGGACATCGACTATTGGATGGAAAACATGCTCGGCGACCACCGCTACACGCCAGCCGAGGCGGCTTTGGTCAGCGGCCTTTCCGAGGACGAAGTTTCGCCCTATGCGGCGAAGTTTTCCGGGGCGACGGCGGCCGCGGGAGTGCAATCGCCCGGCTCTTCATCCACCGACCCGGCATCGACGGACAGCCTCCAGGTTCGCGGCCTCAAAGTCCGGCCTTACCCCGGCGGCCGCCACCCGCGCATCGGGTTTCTTGAGGGCGCGATCGACCCTCAGCGAGGCACTAAGGCCAGCGTGTTCCTTCCCTGGGACCCGGCGCAATACGTTGTGGTCGATCTGCCCGAAGCGATCTTCAGCAATCTGGGTCTGCTCTATCTGGCGCACACCCACGTCCCGACGATCTGGAACGACCGGAATGTTGTCATCGAGAACGTCGATTGGGAGAGGCGGGCCGACGGCGGTGTGCGACATCAGTGGGAGTTGCCGAACAAGGTGGCTTTTGGAGCCCGGATTCGGCCGACCGCGAACCGGGTCGACATGGAACTATGGCTGCGCAACGGAACGGACGAGCCGTTGTCCAAGCTGCGAACCCAGATCTGCGTGATGCTCAAAGCGGCGCCGGGTTTCAACGAACAGACGCTCGACAACAAGATTTTCCGCGAACCTGTTGCCGCCGTGCGTTCCCAAGACGGCAACCGCTGGATCCTCACCGCCTGGGAGCGGATCGGCCGCGGTTGGGGCAACCTCAGTTGCCCCTGCTTCCACGCCGACCCGGTATTCCCCGATTGCGCTCCAGGCGAGACGGTGCGCCTCAAAGGACGCCTCTGGTTCCACGAAGGGGAGGACATCGAGGCCGAGATCACCCGCGCGGCGGCGTCGTTTCGGCTGCGCCGCTGAATTGCTCGACTACCCGATCAGATCGCGCAGTACCTCGCCGTGGACATCGGTCAGGCGGTAGTCCCGCCCCTGGAACTTGAACGTCAGCCGTTTGTGATCCATGCCCATCTGGTGGAGCAGGGTGGCCTGCATATCATGCACGGACACCTTGTTTTCGACAGGGTTGTAACCAAGATCGTCGGTTGCGCCGAAGTGATGTCCGCGCTTGAAACCCCCGCCGGCGAACCACATCGTGAAGGTGCGGTGGTGATCGCGCCCGAGCAGCGGATCGTTTGGCTTGGCTTGCAGCATCGGCGTTCGTCCGAATTCACCGCCCCAGACGACGATTGTGTCGTCGAGCATGCCGCGCTGCTTGAGGTCTTTGATGAGCGCCGCCGTTGCCTGATCAACTTCCTTGCAGCGGGCCGGCAACTGGTGGTTGAGACTCGTGCGGACGCCTCCGTGATGATCCCATTCGCCGTGGGAAAGCTGCACATATCGCACTCCGCGCTCGATCAGCCGCCGCGCTAGCAGGCAGTTGTTCGCGAACGACTTCTTGCCGGGCTCGGTACCGTAGAGCTTGTGGATGTGCTCGGGCTCTCCCGAGATATCCATCAATTCCGGCACGCTGGTTTGCATGCGATAGGCCATCTCATAGGAGGCGATACGCGTCTCGATCTCCGGGTCGCCTTGGTTGCGCAGCTTCATTGTGTTCAATTCACGAATCGCGTCGAGGGAACCGCGGCGGACCGAGTCGTCGACCCCTTCCGGATTTGAAAGATAAAGCACCGGATCGCCGCCCGAGCGAAACGGCACGCCCTGATAGACCGTCGGCAAGAAACCGGTACCCATGCAGGCCGACCCGCAACGGTCGGGACGCCCCGACTTCAACGCCACAAAACCGGGCAGGTCGCTGCTTTCACTTCCAAGGCCGTAGGTAAACCAGGCGCCCATCGAGGGACGGCCGGGGCGCTGCGAGCCGGTGAACATCATCAACTGCGCCGGCGAGTGATTGAACTGCTCAGTCGTCATGGAATGGACGAAAGTCAGCTCGTCGGCGATCGACGCGGTATGCGGCAGAAGCTCGGACATCCAGGTCCCCGACTGTCCGTGCTGTTGAAACTTGAACACGGGACCCAGCAGTTTCGGCACGCCCTTGAGGAATGCGAAGCGCTGTCCTTCGATGAGATGCTCGGGGACGGGTTTCCCGTTGTATTTCGTCAGCTCCGGCTTGTAGTCAAACAGGTCGAGTTGCGACGGGGCCCCGGCCATCAGAAGGAAGATGATGCGTTTCGCCCGAGGCGCGAAGTGCGGCTCCCGGGGCGCCAGGGAATCGCTTTTGGGAGCCGCTAAACCGTCGCGGGTGAGCAAGGAAGTCAGCCCCATCGAGCCCACGCTGATGCCGGCCTGGCGCAGGAAATGCCGGCGGGTCACGGCGAGGCGTTCGGAATTGCTAAGGTTTCTCATCACGCTCCTCCTCCTTTGTTTTGGCGTCCCGGTGTCCACCTAGATTGTGTTGCCCGGTGACGTTTGGGCATTGCTCAGCCATTGAGCCACCAGACCCGTGCCTGCTGCTGAAACGGCAGCGAGGTTGAAACTTGATCTACCGCATTAGCCGCCCCCTCCCCGCGGGCCGCATCGCCTCGTCCGGCAGCCTCATAAACCTCTCGGGGCGCAACAGGCTCGCCACAAGGATGTCTTCGTCGATCGCTTCCCAATGGATGCCGATGCCGCCTCCGATCAGTTCCCAACCGGATCGTTCCTGGGGTGTAGCGTCAGCCAAGCGCGGGAACCATACGAGCGGGACCGAAACCACCCGTCCGTCAGACAGGGTCGCTGACAAGGCATCGTGTGAGCACGCGACTTCGACCGCAACGGCTTCACTTTTCTCGACTAAAGTACTCATGCCATTTCTCCAGAAAAACCGCCGCGTTCTCATCCACGATCCGCCGGATCTTCGTCATCTCGTGGTCCCGAAAACCCGTTACGTCCGCCACTGACACAGGCTGTAGCCAAAACTTCGCGTAGCGTCCGGCGTTGGCCACATGGATATGGGCGGCTCCCTGCCTTCCATGCTGAAGAAAAAGAACCGATATCCCCGAACCCTCAACAGAGCCGGCACGCTACAAGTCTACCCCACGCTGCCCCGCCCAGACGCTACCGCGAAAGATTCGTCTAGGCGTCCTGCTCTTTACTACTCCCTCGTCATGGTCTCGTCGAGGTTCAGCATCACGTTCGCCACGACGATCCACGGAGCCAGCTCGATGGGGTTGGTCTCCGGCGGCGCGTCGTGAAAGGCCGCTGCCACGGTTGCCGCCGCGCGGTCCTCGGAGCGGCGATAGTGCTCCGCCCATTCTTCGTAGTGCTGTAGCATCGAGTCGGCTTCTTGCGGACTGGGCTCGCGGGCGAGCGTTCGCCGGAAGGCATAGTCGACGCGCTGGGATGGCGTCGTCGCTTGCGATGTGATCAATTGCGCGAGGCCTCCGGCGGCCTCAAAGAACGCCGGATCGTTCAGCGTGATCAGCGCCTGTAGCGGCGTATTGGAGCGCGAGCGGCGCGCCGTGCAAACTACGCGATCGGGTGCGTCAAATGTTGAGAGCATCGGATAAACCACTGTGCGTTTATAGAATGTATAGATCGCACGGCGGTAGCGGTCTTCGCCTTCGCTCGTATTCCACAAGCGGAACCCGCCCTCGATGAAATGATCGCCCAGCACGGAGTCGGGTTGTGGCGGGAAGACGCTCGGGCCGCCGAGCTTGCTGCTCAGCAGGCCGCCGATTTGGAGCGCCACGTCACGGATCGCCTCGCCGCCGACCCGAAACCTCGCCCCGCGTGAAAGCCATCCGTTGTTGGGGTCTTTCTCAAGCTTCTCGGCCGTGGCGGTGGACGCCTGCCGATAGGCCGCTGAGGAAACGATTGTTTTGAGCAGAGCTTTCTGATCCCAACGCAGACGGACGAATTCGGTGCTGAGCCAGTCCAGCAGTTCGGGATGGCTTGGCCTCTCCCCCTGAGTGCCGAAGTCACCCGGGCTGGTCACGAAGCCCCGTCCAAAAACGCTGGACCAAATCTGATTGACCCTCACGCGCGCTGTCAGCGGGTGTTCTCCGCTTACTAGCCATCGAGCTAGCCCCAAGCGGTCGAGCTTTTCACGGCCGGAAATCGCTCCCAGGATTCTAGGCGTGCCGGGCTGGACCCGCTCGGTCAGATCGAGGAAGTTGCCCCGGTTCTGGATGAATGTTTCACGCCGATCTTCGCGCTCTTGCAGCACGAGGGTCTTCGACGTGTGCCGGCCTCGAAATTCCTCCAGCGCGGTTGCCGCCTCGGTTTGTTCGCTGCGAAGCGTCGCTAGTGACGGCGCAATGGAGCGGTAGTGTGCCGCTAGCCGATTCGGTTCATCGCCGCCGCGTTCGGCGGCGGGCATGGCGGCGATTTCGCGAATCGATGCCGGCGTCCGCTGCAATTCCTCGGTGGCGAAATCGGACAGATAGGCGGCGCTCAAGCGCAGCCGCGCCGGCATTCGCCGTGCCGGAGTGGTCGCGGACCAGGCTCGCTCCGCGAGCAACCGAAGACGCAGCCGCGCCCCCTCGCCCTGGATCGGCTCGGTCGTCCGCAGGATCGCCCGGCCGCCCTCCTCTTCGCTCAGATCCCAGCCGCGCTTGCCCTCTCCGTTCACCAGACCCGGGAGCGTGAGCATGGCGTCCGAGCCGGTATCGGCCGCCGCGGCAGCAAGACCCACGCGCGCTTCCCATTCCGGCTCGGTGTAGGCGCGGAAGTAGTATCCGTAATCGCCGGTGTCGTTGGCGGATTTCAGGATGATGTGGTTCTCGCCCTTCTTGAGATCAAGCCGGATGATCTTCTGGGCGGCGCGAAGCTTCGCGGGTCGGGTCCTCGGAATAGATCTTCTTTTGGTTGAACCAAAGCTCGAGCCCCTTGTTGCTGCCGAGCGAAATGACTAGCGGGGCGGCTTCTTTCGCGCTGACAGTGCGGTGGACGTACATCGCCGCGTTTTCGCCTTGCAACAAATGGGAGGTACCGTCCTGCCAGTCGGCGCGCTTATTCCAGAACAGATTGCCGTCCTCGTAGATTTTGAGCAGGTCGTAGTCGGTTTCCGGACCGTGTCGCTTTTCAAAAGCGGCTCGGCGCGAAGCTTCGCGAAACGGACCGATCATATGCCAATCGTCAAATTGCAGGTTGGCGCGAGCCGCTTCGATGCGTTGGCTGACGGCGCCGCCGCGGCCCTCGATCTCGACGCCTCGAATCGTGATTGGCTGGACTTCCTTGGCCTTTTCTTCCTCGTCCGTGTCTTCGGCGAGCGCCGTGGGTTCGAGGCCGTCCGCCGATGCGGATTCAATACGCAGCACGTTCGCAGCCGCGGCGCCGATTTCAACCTCGATGTCGAAGACCTTGCCGACGTTGTGCTCGCCTTCGATCACAATCGAACCGTCGGAATCGATCGTCAACTCCTTACCGTCAGCGCGGGCGCTGATCACTCGCAGTGGTTGCCAGCCATCTTCAATCTCCCCCCGGACTTTATTGAATTCGGCCTCCCATTTGCCCTGAGCGGCTTCGAGTTCGGGAGTCGACGTGTTGAGGAATTCATCGAAACGTACAAGCGCGGCCTCGCGGCGGGCGAGTTCTTCCGTGTCGCCGCGGAACACGTCGAGTTCATCGCTGAGCTTAATAGCACTGTCCGTGGTGTTATTGAAGATGGCGTAAAAGCTGTAGTACTCGCGCTGAGTGAAAGGGTCGAACTTGTGGTCGTGGCATTGCGCGCAGCCGATTGTGCTGGCGAGCCAAACGGTAGCCGTCGTATCGACGCGGTCCTTGACCGCTGCGTCGTAGAACTCGTCGTCCTTCGACCCTGCTTCATTGGTGATAAGCGTATTGCGGTGGAATCCGGTCGCGATCTTCTGGCCCTCGGTGGGGTCCGGGAGCAGATCGCCGGCAAGCTGCTCGATGGTGAACTGATCGAAGCCGAGGTTGCGGTTGAAGGCGTTGATCACCCAATCGCGGTAGAGCCATATCGTGCGCGGCTCGTCACTCTCGTATCCGTTCGTGTCGGCGTAGCGGGCGAGATAGAGCCAGGAGGATGCCCAGTGCTCGCCGTACCGCGGTGATTCAAGTAGGCGATCGACGAGCCTTTCGTAGGCCCCGGGGCCTTGGTCGGCGAGGAAGGAATCGACCTGGTCCTCGGTGGGCGGCACGCCGGTCAGGTCGAGACTCAACCGCCGAACAAGCGTCTCGCGCGAGGCTTCGGGGTTCGGCTTCAGCCCCTTGCCCTCCAGCTTGGCGGAAACGAAGCGATCGATCGCGTTGCGCGCCCAACCCGCGCCGGCTTGTGGCGGAACCGGCCCCTCGGGCCGGATATAAGCCCAGTGGCGCTCGACCTTGGCTTCGGTCCGTCCAACGCCGTCAGGCCAGACGGCGCCCTGGTCGATCCAAGCGCGGATTAGGGCAATCT
>Ga0310123_10002996_pt1 | contig 13247 bp, 9 predicted proteins | sample CB6_AW_1057_MG_FD_203505 | JGI IMG/M metagenome (GOLD analysis project Ga0310123, IMG submission 203505) | Marine microbial communities from Western Arctic Ocean, Canada - CB6_AW_1057 | ecosystem: Environmental > Aquatic > Marine > Oceanic | place: Canada: Western Arctic Ocean | collected... | reverse complement strand
GTTCAGCGTCAGCAACGGTGGAATAGGGGGGGTGCTCGGTACTGGGGGGTTGACCGGCGAGAACTGAGCTAGGTTCGATGTGCGTCGCCTGTGCCAGTGACCGGCCCCCATCGGGGATGAAAGGGGGGGGCAAGCAGTGAGGTGGATGCCCCTAAAAGTGCGAGTTTTCCTAGACCGTGCGGGTAATATGGTGGGTAATGTTGGTAATGTAATCTGACAATATACGTGTAACATATTGGTATACAATCACTTACCTATAAGTAACCGAACTACTACATTAAGGGCACACTCAGTTCGCATTTTCTGCGATAATCTGTCTGACCTCTGCCAGGCCCTCCTCGGTCCATTCAGGATCCACGGTGCCCCCCGCAATGAGCGCGCCCAGATGGAAGACCATGCGGCCCACTCGCGCCGCCTTCTCCATATTGATAAGGTCGAACTCATCGGACGGTTTGTGATACTCACTGTGATCATCACCCGTCGTGAAGAAAATCGCCGGAATGTCTTTGTTCACGAAGTGGAGATGGTCACTCCGGAAAAACCCCTGCTCCTCCGGCCTCGGATCGTCGATCACTGTGAGTCCAAAGGCTGGGTGTTCTCGGAGAACACGATCGGTGAGGGGTCCGAGGTTGGTGTATTGCCGGCCGATGCCGATCACCGTGTCGGGGTGGTGGTTCCGTCCCACCATGTCGAGGTTGATGTTCATGATGATCCGCTCGATCGGGACGGTGGGGTTTTCCGAGTAATACTCTGAGCCCAGCAACCCCTTCTCCTCTCCGCTCACCGCCAGGAAGATGACGGATCGCGCCGGGGGCACGTCGAGCGCAGCGAACGCGGCTGCGGTTTCCAGCAGGACTGCGGTCCCAGATGCGTCGTCGTCCGCTCCGTTGTAGATCGAATCTCCGGTCGCATCCGGAATCCCGATACCAACATGGTCGAAATGCGCCGTGTACACGATATATTCGTCTCGCAGTTCCGGATCACTGCCCCGTACCATGCCCACCACGTTGGGCGGCGTGTGCTCGGACACCTCAAAGGGGGCCGAGACATTCATCGTTATACCGTCGAGGGATACGGCGTTTTCCGGTGGCGACCCCCTGAGCGCCGGCAGATCGAGGCCAGCCGCTTCGAAGAGGGCGGCGCCGCTCGTGGAGGACAGGCCGACGATGGGGAGGGGGGTAGCCAATCCGGCTCCCTGAAGCCCATTGGCCATGTCCATGATGCTGTCGGGCTCTTGGGTCCCATCGAGGAGGAGAACCACGGCAGCGGCTCGCCCCCGAGCCGCCGCCTGGAACGCGCTGAGTAACTCCTCCCCTGTCCCTACGATTGGGTTACCCTGACTCGTGAAGAATACGACCTTTCCGCTGGCCATTCGTGCCAATCCGGCTGAGGGCTGCCCGGCCGGTCCGCCAAAGAGGACTTCTGCGTTCGTGGCTGATAGCTGCCCCGGGATCACGTAGTAGTCCCGCGCGTATTCCAGTTCCCGGGTCGAGCCTGCCAACTGGTAATTTACCTGTCGCGACGCGGTGACCATGGCAGTGCGCGTGTAAGGGAAGCGTTGAATGAACGTCCCGTTTTCTCCTGCGGGCTCGAGCCCCGCCTCTTCTAGGGCTTCCACCAAATACGAGGCTGCCGCCTCTAGCCCTGGACTCGGCGTGTCCCTTCCACCCAACTCGTCGCTCGCCAGAAACGTGATATGCTGTCGAATCCGGTCGGGGAGAATCCTGGCCGAAGCTCGAACCGTCGCGCTCTCATAATGACGCCCGCCTGAAACGGGGGCGGGGGTGGCTCCGGGAGCGGCGGAACCACCCGAGCATGCGCTGACACCGACGGCCGATAAGACCAGGATCTTGAGTCTCACGGAAAGTCTCCAGAGAAAGTAATGACGAGGCTTGGGTGGGCAGTTCAGCCTTCTACAGACCAGGTACCAGATTTTCCGCCGTCTTTGCGGAGCAGACGAACACCCTCGATCACCATTCCACGATCGAGGGATTTAGCCATGTCGTATACCGTGAGGAGCCCCACCGACACCGCCGTGAGAGCTTCCATCTCGACTCCCGTTTGACCGACGATTCGGGCCTCCGCCCGCAGGACGATCCCCGGAAGCTCCTCATCCAAGTCTAGATCGACGGCGATGGAGGCACCGGGAAGCATGTGGCATAGGGGAATCAGGTCGGCCGTGCGCTTGCCGGCCATGACTCCGGCCAGACGAGCTACCTGGAGGACATCGCCCTTGTGCACCTTCCCCTCGCGGATGGCCGCCAGAGTTTCCGAAGCCATGCGGATCCGGCCCTCGGCCACTGCGGTGCGTGCCGAGGCGTCCTTACCCGACACATCAACCATTCTCGGGTTTCCTTGGGTGTCCATGTGCGTCAGGCCTGGTGCGCCCGAATCGCGGTCTTCAGCGGCTGCCAACGAGCTCCTCCCGGATGCGGGTCAGAAGTCCGGCCACGATGAGCTGGGGGTTTATGTTGCCGGCAACCAGTTCCTTGGCCTCTTCCAAATGCCGAAACGCTCTCGTGACCGTCACCGGATGGATGTCCCGTCCCTCTTGAATCCTCCCCAGGAGCTCCTCCTGGTCACTATTGATAAGGTCTGCGGGGGCCCTCGTGGCCGTCACGGAAAGGTCCCGTAGCGCTTCCTCTAGGAGTTCGAAAAGGGGCATCAGGCCACGAGTGCGTGTAGCGCCGAGCTCAAGGGCCCTACGGTACATGGCTCCCGCGTCTGGGTCCGAGGCTGCGGTGAGAAGCTCGATAGCCTGCTCTCGGAGGGCTTCGAGTGGACCCTGGTCCCCTTCCATCGGCAGGAAGCCGAGAGCCCTCCCGATCGCACCCCGGCCAAGACGGGCTGCCCTGCCCGAGCTCTTTCGAGGAAATCCTCCAACCTCGACCAGAAACTTCTCCACACTGTCCCGTGCCAGAGGGGGAAGGTGGAGCGGCATCGTTCGAGAGCGAATGGTGGGGAGGAGCCGGCCCGGTTCACTCGAGGTCAAGATGAAAAGGGTGCTCGGTGAGGGCTCCTCTAGGAGCTTAAGCAGTGCATTCGCAGCTTCCTGACTCGACTCCTGGGGAACCAGCGTCTCGGCATCACCGATCACGAACACCTGCCGAGGTCCTACGGCCGGGCGGCGGTAGGCGTGCGACCGCAGCGTCTGGGCTACAGCCAGATAGAGCCCCGTGGGTTCGGTTGCTACCGAAGCGGGGTGGAGCGGATGCTCCCTGCGCTCCGCCAGGGTCTCGTACCGAGCTTTCTCCATGGCCTCCGCAAGTTTGGCGGGCCGAACTCCCCGCGGCTTCGCGAGCGGGAAATACCAGTGGAGGTCGGGATGCTCGAGATTCATGGCCATCCGGCAGACCTTGCAGTCGCTGCAAGGGCCCGCTGGCCCCGTTTCGGAGCAGAGCAGGAGCTGCCCGAGCCAGAGAGCCAAGCGTTGTTTGCCGACGCCTCGCGAACCGTGGATGAGCAAGCTCGACGGAAGAGACTCGCTTGCCCAGGCCCGTGCCAGAGACGCTTGAAGATCAGCGTGGCCGAAGAGGGGGTGCAGGCTCACCCGCCTCGCGCCCGAAGCCATGCGAGTGGGTCCTGCGCTCGGGGGTCTCCGCCGTCGATTGGGGCTCGTATCTGTAACTCCATGTGGGGTCCCTCCGGCGTGTCAGCTCCCCCCACGGTACCCACGACCTGGCCGACCACCACTTCTCGACCCTGCGCCACGTCGATCTCGTCGAGGTAGAGGTACAGCGTGTAGAAACCACCTCCGTGGCTCAGCATCACCGTCAGGCCGTATCCTTCGAAGGGACCGGCAAACGCGACGGTACCAGCCTCCACTGCCTGGATAGGGGTTCCGGTGGCCGCGGCGATCCCGATTCCGTTCCACCGTAAGACGGTGCCGTTCGGTCTCACTTCCCTCCCGAATCGATAGATCAACTCGCCCTCTACCGGCCAGCTCATTGTACCGACTTCAGGGGTCAAGATCGTGCTTGGCGCTCCCCGTCTAGCAGCAGCTCGCTCGATTTCCAAGCGTCTCGCTTCGAGATCAGTGAGAAGGATGCTCATGCGAGTCTCGTCGAGATCGAGTTGCTCTAGCCGGTTGGCGGCCATCTCCTCCTGGGCATGATAGGTACCGAGCGTCCGGCGATGCCTTTCCTCCACCGAGCGTAACGCGGCCACTTCGGTCAGCCTGGACTGCCACAGGCGACCCAAGCTGACCATACTGGTTTGGAGAGCGTTGTTCTCCTGGACTAGATCCGTTTCGAGCTCCTCCACGCGCCGTACGAGCGTGCGATCGTACGAAGCGATGAGGCGTAGGTACCGATAGTGTGTCAGCAGAGCGGAAAAGGTGCCGGCCCCGAGCATGACCCGCACGGAGTGGAGTGGCCCCCGCTTGTAAATATCCCGGAGGCGGCGGTTCAGAACGGCCTTCCCGGTTAGAAGTCGCTCGCGCGTGAGAAGGAGCTCACGGGAGGTGGTTTCTATTTCGCCCCCCACGGCGTCCACCTGAAAGTCCACCTCTGCGACCGCGGACCGGGACACACTGACTTGCCGTTCGACATTCGCGAGTTCACTCGCGGCGTTTCGGACTCGGCCGTTGAGGTTCGTCATATCCTGCTGCAGGCGGCTTCGTTCCTGGCGCACCTCCTCTAGCCGGCGCTGGCTATCGATGATTTCTCTCCGAATCTCGGCGACCTGACCGGCTACCGGCACCGGCGCAAGCGTCAGGAGTTCGAGGACCAGCGCCAGCCCGATGTACGTGTCGGAGCCCCGCACGCTACACCTCGCGGAGGTGTTTTCGGACAGCGTATCCGCTAGCGACTACTCCGAACGCGATTCCGAACGAGACTCCGATCCCGGCCCATTCCCAAGGAATCCACGAAATGACAAAAAGGTAGTAATCTACCGACCAGAACGTGGTATACGTGAGCGCGACGGCTAGAATTCCCCCGAGCGCTCCCGTGATCCCACCCTCGAGCAGGAAAGGACGGTGGATGAAGCCGTCGCGGGCGCCGACCGACTGCATGATCTTGATCTCCTCTCGTCGTGCAAAGATCGCAATTCGCACGGCAGTACCAATAATCAGTGCGGCAACGACTGCGAAGGCCGTTCCCAACACCGTGGTCGTTACCGCACCCATCCGCCGCAGCGTAAACAGCTTGTCGACCCATTCCTGGCCGTACTCCACGTCCTCCACGATGGAATGGAGGGCAGCTTGTTGCGCGATTCGATCCGCGGCCGCGGGGGTTCGATTCCCTGGACGAAGCTGGATCTCGATGGACGCCGGAAGCGGATTCACGTCGAGTCCCGTAAAGATCTCACTGACCTCGGGCAGTTCACGAGCCTTCTCGAGCGCCTCGGCCTTGGTCACGAAGTCCACCCAGAGTACCTCCGGGAGCATTGTGAGCGCCCCTTCCATCGCAGCGATGTCCGCGGTCGTCGCATCGTCACGGAGGTAGGCGACGACCTCGACCCGCTCCTCCAGGGTCTCCAGGTACACCCGGACGTTATACGTGGCGAGCCCAAAAAGCCCCACGACAAAAAGCGCGAGTCCGACCATGGCCGCAGACAGCCCCGTAAGGAGCGGGGCTCTCCTGAAGGCGATGAGGGTTTCTCGAACGGTATAGAGCACGTTAGGTCTCTTGTTGTTGGGCCGGTTCCGGTCCGGCGGCCAGCAATGGGCTCACGCGGGGGCCTCGTCGGGGCCTCTCATCGATTCTGCGAAGGCCGGTTCGGCCTTCGCAGAATCGTACACCAAGTGCCCCTCGTCGAGTTCGAGGACTCGAGCGCTGGAGTACTGGCGCATGAGCTCCAGATCGTGCGTTGCCATCAGAACGGTCATCCCGAGCGCGTTGATCTCCCAAAACAGGTCTATGATCCCCCGAGTGGCTCGCTCGTCGAGATTTCCCGTGGGCTCGTCCGCAAGAAGAAGGAGCGGCTCGCTTGCCAGGGCGCGCGCAATGGCGACACGCTGTTGTTCACCCCCGGACAGCTCATCTACCCACGACCCCGCTTTGGGTGCGAGGCCCACTTGACCCAGGAGTCTTTGCGCTCGGGGCAAAATCTGCTTTTTCGGCGAATCGATGACTTCGAGGGCGAAGGAGATATTCTCGAGAGCGGTGCGGCCGGGGAGGAGACGAAAGTCTTGGAACACGAATCCCACCTTCCGGCGCAGCTTCCACACGTCTCGCCGGGACGTTCTCAAAGACGAAAACCCGCTCGCACATACCTCTCCATGGGTCGGCCTTTCGACCAGGTGGGCAAGTCGTAGAGCGGTCGACTTCCCTGATCCAGAGTGCCCGGTAAGGAAGGAGAACTGCCCCTTGACCAAGTGGAACGACACGTCGCTGAGGGCTGGTTCGGGGCGTGAATACTCCTTGGTCACGTGGATGAACTTGATCAAGTGCGGGCCATAGCCTCGTAAGTTGATGTTATCCAATGACTTCCGGTAATTCTGTGGGCCGAACGTGGAAAGCTATATATGCGTGGCCAGCGTGTCAAAACGGCTAGAAGGCTGTTGAAGGAGTACAGTGGGCCGTGCCACCGCAACCCTTCAACATCCTTCCTTCAGCCAAGCGAGACGCCATCTGGATCGCGGCCTGCATCGACGACGCATCCGCGCTACCCCTACCGACAATATCGAATGCTGTCCCGTGATCCGGAGACGTCCGAACGAACGGAAGTCCTAGTGTCACGTTAACTCCTGTTCCGAAAGCGATGGTCTTGAATGGGGCCATCCCCACGTCGTGATACGGGGCGATGACCGCGTCATACTCCCCATCGAGTGTTCTACCGAACACCGTGTCCGCGGGGATTGGGCCCTCCACATCGACACCCTCTCTACGAAGCGTATCCACGGCAGGTCGGAATACACGATCCTCTTCGTCCCCAAACATTCCACTGTCCGACGCGTGTGGATTCAACGCGCAGAGTGCGATTCGCGGGGCAGTGAGGCTCCAATCAACTTCAAGGGATGATTTCAACAGCATCGCCTGAGAAACTAGCAGATCCGCGCTCAACAGGTCGGGCACACGGCGCAGCGGCACGTGTCTCGTGGCGAGGAGCACCCTGAGAGGCGCTCCCAAACGGGTCTCCTCAGCGGCCATGAGCATCCCGACATCGGAGACGCCCGTAAGGCGCTGTAACATTTCCGTATGGCCGGGTTCCTCGAACCCGACAGACCGGAGGGCTGGTTTGTTGATCGGGCCGGTGACGATTCCCGCTACGGTACCCGCCAGGGCAAGGTAGACCGCTTTCTCGACGGCAAGGGCGGAAAGGACTCCCGCCGAATACTCGGTGCCGTCGAATCGACCTATGCCTTCGTATGCGCCGAGTCCCGGATCGAGCTCGTTGGGTCCCACCAAGATGAAGTTGGCGGCCTCGCGCTGATCTCTGAGATGCCCGACTGCGTTCTTAATCACCTCCGGGCCGATGCCGCGAGGATCACCGAGCGTGACCGCCAAACATTGCGTGGACATACGCGGCCCGGTGTTCAGTCCCGGCCGAGGCGAATGTCGATGTACGCCCGGTCCCGCAGCGCCTCGATCACGCTGTCGGTGAGACCCTGACTCCTCAGGCGCTCCTCGATCATCTCTAGAAAATCGGAGAACTCGCCGACGCCCCCACTCGTCGTCCCCAGTACCCGAGCCAAGGCCCAGACATCTTCGTTTCGGGGGTCGACCATTCTTACTGGCCCGACCACGTCACCCGCCTGGGCGTCTCGCATGGCCGCTGCAAACGCAGGGGACGTCTGAGCGATCTGCTCCAACGTCAGGTCGAGCGTATCGGACTCCTGGCCCAGGTCCGCCATCGTCTCACCGGCGCGCAGCTTGGCGACGAATGACTCTGCCCGCTCGGTGTTCGCTTGGACGTCGCTCGGTGTGATTTCCGGCTCAAAGAGGATATGCCGGACCCGACGCTCCCCACCCCGCACCCGCTCGATCAGGATGAGATGGTATCCGAATTCCGTCTCGACCGGAGGGCTTACCCTCCCCGGAGCCATCCCGAAGGCCACCTCTTCGAACTCCTCCACCAAGCCTCCGCCTTCGCGCACCCAGCCTAGTTCTCCACCCGTTGGCGCGGAAGGACCATCCGAGAAGCGGGCCGCGAGCTCTGCGAACTCTCCTCCGTCCAGGAGAAGGGCCAGAACGCTGTCCGCTTCCGCGAGGGCCTCCGCCTTGGCGGCGTCGGTCGCCTCAGGTTGTAGCCGGATCGTTTCGAAGAGGATCGACGGCGGCTTCTCAGGAAACAGGTCAGGATTCTCATCGTAATAGCGCCGTGCTTCCTCCTCGGTTACGACGATGCCTGTCTCGCTCTGTCCTCTCTTGGCGAAATACCGTTCCTGGAGCAACTGGCGCCGGATGGTATTCTTCCGCTGCTCGCGGAACACGGCCATCGTCATATTCTGCTCGGCGAGCACCTGCTGAAGTCGGGCCAAGGTGCCAAATTGGCGGACCTGACCGTCGATCTCTTCCTGGACACGGTCCTCCAAATCCTCCTCGGAGATTTCGAGGAGCGTGTCCTTCGCCGCTTCCTGAATAATCAGCTGTTGGTTGATGAGTTGGTCGAGGATCTCCAGCCGTGCCTCAATGAGTTCGACGGCCCCGGTCGGGCGAGTCCACCCCCTCGCCTCCATAGCGAAGAGGTTTTCCTCGAGTTCGGTCATCAGAATCACGGAATCTCCGACGACCGCGAGTACCCGCTCGACCAGGCTGATGCCCTGCGGGGCCTGTTGCCCCTCGACCGGGGAGGGAATCAGGACCAACACAGCCGCAAGCAGCGCGAAATCTCGGGATGACAAATTCATGCGTTGCCTAGAAGGCTGTTGAAGGAGTGCAGCGAGTAGCGCAGCCTTCTAAACCAAGAAAGAAAACGTGTTCCTGAGACCGACGTTGGGCCCGGCGTCAATTCTGGACCGAGTCGGCGATGGACGGTCCTACGGATGGTACGACCGCCGGTGGGGTCGTCGTTTCCTCGGCGGAGCCTCTGAGATCATCGATTCGCTCGACAGTTGCTCCGATCGAACTCTCGAGAATGTCCCAGTCCATGTCCCGGCGGAGCGCCACGGTGATCGCGCTCATAGGAATCGCGCTGAGCGTTCCGGCTGAGATCTCCCGCAGGACCTGAAGAATCGTGCGGTCCAAGGCGTCATCGGCGGTCTCACCGTCCAAGCGAGCGATCCTGCGAATGCCGAGCTCATCGGTCGCCGCTCTTAACCTTTGTCGCGCAAGGGAATCCAGGGAATCGACATGCTCCGCGGCGAGGCCGATCCCGCCTTCGGCCGCGAGATCGAGCAGGACCTGCGCCTGGCCAAGCTGGCCTAGGATGTTGTGCAGGGTCTCGTCGGGCGCTACCGAGAGCTGAGCGGGGAGATCCGCTTGGCGCGTATTGAGCAGGAGCAGAGCGTCGGACACCGAGTACGATCCTCCACGGTAGGACACGAGCGTACGGCGCGCCGCTCTGCTGCTGAGCGAGATCGTTGGGTTCAAGGCGAGTTCCCGGAGGACATCGACGGCCTCGGCCCCGACCTCAACCTCACCTTCCTCGTCAATTTGGGCCAAAAGGATCGAGTCGGCCGCCTGCAATCTCCTCAAAACAATGGAGTCCCGGAAGGCGCTGCGGGCGGCCTCGAACGTCGCTGCTTTCCGGTCGGTGACCTTGATGACATGGAGCCCAAACGAAGACAACACCGGGTTGCTGACTGCACCCACAGCTAGGGAGAAGGCGGCTTCTTCGAACGCGGGCACCATCATTCCCAGGCCGAAGAATCCGATGTCGCCCCCTTGGACTGCGCTGCCGCTGTCCTCACTGTACTGGCGGGCCAAAGCCTCGAAGGACTCTCCCGCCGTGGCCCGAGCCTGCAGCTGAGTCGCGAGGTTGGCCACGCTGTCCACCTGGGCCTCGGTCGCCTGCTCGGGAAAGGCGAGAAGGATGTGCTGGGCCCGAACCGAGTCGGCCGGGATGTCAGCCTCCCATATTGCTCTCAAGTCCCCGTCGGGGATCGCCGTGTCGGGTTGGAGGACCGAGTCCATGTATGCGTCGATGATCTCCTGGTCCAACTGCGGCTGGAGGAAGGAATCGAGATCGAGCGCCGAAAACAGGGAGTCCTCGCGGGCGCTCAATCCGATGAGTGTATAGTCGACCCACAAGTTTGCGAGCGCATCCACGAAGTCGGCTTGATTTGGAACGGTGTTCTGCCTTGCGAGGATCTCCACCATCTGATTCACGGTCAGTTCATGACCCGCCGCCCGTGCGAGAACACTCCCCGAATCCGTTTCGCATGCCCAAGAAACGGCCAGTATCCCGAAGACCATCCCGTTGGCGCACCTACCCAAGAGGCAAGAAGTCCGTTGAGGGTGATGTGTCATCGTCACTCATCTCCGTAAATCAGTTTCACGCTGCCTCGTCTCGCGCCCCGATCAACGTGGTAAGGGCCAGGATCAGCGTCGAAACTAGCGAATTCGGGCCCACTTGATGAAGAACGAGCGAGAGCGGCGTCATGCGCCGTACCTCCACGTCGACAGAGCGTTCTTGGAGAGGGCCCTCGAGAACCGAAAGGCGCGGCACCACTGTGGCTCTGAAATTGACTCTCGCCTCCCTCTCTCTCACGAGGATGCGCTCGACACCGATTCGCCGTCCCAGGATTCGTAGTGCAACGCCATGGAGCAAGTGCTCCACATGGACCGGAGGGGCACCGAAGCGATCCGACAACTCCTCTCGTAGGGAAGCCACTTCGGCCATCTGGCTGAGCTTTGAGAGCCTTTGGTAGAGATGTAACTTTTGGCCGGAGTCGGAGATGTACGAATCGGGAAGATATGCGGAGCCCACGATAGAGACATCTGGGTCGGGGAATTCGCGGTCTTCCTCGTCTCCCTTGAGCCGCTTGACCGTCTGCTTGAGCAATCGCATGTAAGCGTCGATGCCAATGGAGTGTGCGAACCCGGACTGCTCACGGCCGAGCAAGTTTCCCGCTCCCCTCAACTCCATATCCCGAAGAGCCACGGAATATCCGCTTCCCAGTTCTGTGTGGTGTTCCAACACCCTGAGGCGGCGCCCGGCCTCATCATCGAGCTCACCGGGTGCGATCAGATAACAGAATGCTCTGCGGTGAGACCGTCCCACCCGCCCACGGATCTGATAGAGTTGAGCCAGTCCGAAGTGGTCGGCCCGGTTCACGATAAGGGTGTTCGCGTTTGGGACATCGAGGCCGTTTTCGATGATCGATGAGCAGACCAGAATGTCGATGTCACCAGCCACGAAGTCACGCATTACGCGGTCCAACTCCCGAGGCCTCATCTGCCCGTGGGCGATGTCGATCCGGGCCTCGGGGACCAGGCCCCGGATCCGCTCGGCGGCTCCATCTATGGTCGAAACCAGATTGTGTAGGAAGAACGACTGTCCTCCTCGGTCCGACTCTCTGAGCAGGGCCTCCGTGAGGATGTGATCCGACCACGGAACCACATGGGTGATGACCGGCATCCGATCCCGCGGTGGAGTGCGGATCAAGGAGAGGTCCCGCAGGCCCAGGAGCGACAAGTGCAATGTGCGTGGAAGTGGAGTGGCCGTCAGCGTCAACACGTCCACTGACTCTCTCAACTGTTTGAGGCGTTCCTTATGGCTCACGCCGAACCGCTGCTCCTCATCGACGATCAGGAGGCCGAGATCAGCGAACTCGACGTCGGATGAGAGAAGCCGATGCGTCCCCACTACGATGTCGATATTCCCGCTAGCGAGTCCCTTCAAGAGTTTTGTTTGCTCGGCCGGTGCACGGAACCGGCTGAGCGCCCCAACGCACACTGGATAGTCCGCCAGGCGTTCCACGAACGTATAACGATGCTGCTCTACGAGCACCGTGGTCGGGGCGAGGACCGCCACCTGCTTCCCGTCCTGCACCGCCTTGAAGGCTGCCCGAATCGCGATCTCGGTCTTCCCGTACCCGACGTCGCCACAGATCAGCCGGTCCATGGGTCTGGCGCATTCCATGTCGCGCTTCACCGCCTCGGTCGCTGTCCGCTGATCGGTTGTGTCTTCATAGAGGAACGACGATTCCATCTCCTTTTGCCACAGGGTATCGCGGGAGAAGGCGAACCCGGTGGCCGACTCACGCCTGGCGTAGAGTTGCAGGAGTTCGACGCTCATCATCTCGATGGCTTCGTTCGTCTTCCTCTTCAGGGTCTTCCAGCGCTTCCCCCCGATCCGGTGAACGGCAGGCGGGGCGACGCTCTCGGATTCACCCACCCAGCGCTCGACGAGGTCGAGCCGATAAACCGGCACGCGCAGGATTTCTCCTCCGGCATACTCGATCGCCATGGACTCGAGCTCTTCACCCCCCACCTTGACGTGCTGTAGCCCTCTGAAGACGCCTACCCCGTGATCCATGTGGACGACGTGGTCCCCGAGACTCAGTTGGGACAGGCTTTCGAGCGCCACCGCCCCACGGAAACGGCGCCGACTCCGGACTCTCCGCGAGCGGCGGAAGATCTCGTGATCGGTGACCACCTGAAGGGGCGGGGCGGCGGACTCCAGCATAAATCCGGCGGAGAGTGAGCCGACGACCAGGTGCGCCCCGGGCGGAATTTTCTTGGAGCCTCCCAGGATTTCCTCGAGCCGGTCACACTGCCCTTGGTTGTCGCAGAGCACAAGACTGCGCCCCCCCGAGGCCGACATGGCACGGAGTGAGGCGGTCAACCGCGACATGTCCCGCTCGATCGCGGGAGGAGGGCTACAGGCAAGCGAGACCTCCGGCCCGGCCGTGGCCGACAAATCGATGCGGGCCAGCCCGGCCAGCCTTTCCTCGGCCTCGGTGGCTGGAAGGAATAGCGTGTCCGGAGGATCCGGAGATCGTCCCTCCGCCGTGAGTTCCTCGTGGAGTCGGCAGACATAGCTCCACGTCCGGTCGAGTTCTGGCCGCCACTTCCCACCCTCCTCCGGGTTTAGGGATAGGAGAAGGGCATCGGCTGGGAGCAGTTCCAGAAGGGACCGGGAAACCAGGGTCGTGGCCTGCGGGTCCCGATGAAAGTCCACGGGTAGGATGTGCGCTTCCGTGGTGGTGTCTCTAGTGCGCTGGTCGAGGATATCGAAAAAGCGTAACGAGGTGATTTCGTCTTCCAAAAACTCGACTCGGAGGGGCTCCGGCGTGCCGAACGAGAAGATATCTAGGAGGCCTCCACGAACGGCGAACTGCCCGACCTCCTCGACGATTGGCACACGCTCGAATCCCCGTTCGGTGAGGTTCCCGATAAGACTCTGAAAGCCCACCT